>ERZ1370068.3012-contig-2139_pt1 | contig 332231 bp, 420 predicted proteins | sample MGYA00561227_ERZ1370068 | MGnify/ENA primary metagenome ERZ1370068 (study PRJEB38410, sample SAMEA6850437) | metagenome | study: Metagenomic assessment of the ecological functions of the soil: analysis of the soil microbiota associated with the...
GTGTCCGTGTGGCTCCGGGATCGCGTCGGCAACGTCACCGCGGGCCCGATCCAGGGCCAGATCCTCCTGGACGGTACCGCGCTCGGAAACCCGACCGCTCTCACGAGCAGCAGTCACGCGGTATCCACCTGGTCCGCCGACCGCACCGTGGCGATCCAATGGGCGGGCGCCACGGATGCCGGCAGCGGCGTATCGGGCTACTCGCTGCGGTGGGACCGGGTGCCCCACGACTATTCCGGATGCGGTGGCCGACACGACGGCCGCTGACCGCGACGAGCCGCCGCTGGCGGACGGCGGCAGTCAGTACGTCCATCTCCGGACCGTCGACAAGGCGGGAAACTGGTCGGCGAGCACCGTGCACCTCGGCCCGTTCTTCATCGACGGGACGCCCCGACCAATGGAACCCTGACGGCGACTCCGGGAACCGCCAAGATCTCGCTCAGGTGGAGCGGAGTCTCCGATGCGTCGAGCGGCCTCTCGACGACCAACCCGTACCGGCTGGTCTACAGCACGTCCGCCTCCCCGGCTACGCGGTGCGCGAACAGCACGCCGATCTTCGTCGGGGCCGCGGGGCAGTTCGAGCATCAGAACCTGGCTGCAGGGACCCGGTACTTCTACCGGCTCTGCGCCGCCGACAAGGCCGGCAACGTGTCGATGGGCGCGGTCGGGCTCGCAGTCGCCCGATAGACGGGCGCGTCGGAATTGGACCCGAGACCCGGGCGATCTTTCCCACCGGTCGCGGTTGATCCTAGAACGCCCGCGCGGCAGGCCCGGACGCCGTCACGGTCGACAGCGCGTGAGGCGCGTCGCGAGAACTTCAGCACCCAGCCGTGCTGGATCAGGCTGGGTCTCAGGTCTTCGCGCGGGGCCGCGCAAGTCGTGCACCTCGAACGATGAGGGGATGACGGTGGATCTCTTGACGACACGCCGGACGGCGGCGTGTGCGCGCTCGCCCTTCTGATCGTGGTTGCCGGCGCCGCGGCGAGCGCGCCAGCCACAGCCCGCCAGCTTCTTCACTCGGGCCAACGTCCAGACGCACGGTGAAGAACGGGTCCGTGGCGATGTTCCAGGGCGGCCTCGATCTGTCGCAGCACGCACGCGACCGTGATCGCCTGACGTCGCAGGCAGCGAAATGGACGGCGAGCTCGGCGGCATCGAGGCGCTCCGCTCTCCCCAGGCGGCCTCAGGGCCGCTCGCGGAGCGGCACGATGCAAGAGGCGCTGGGCGCGCAGCGCGCCTCGAGCACCTCGCGATAGACCGCGTGCCGAAACCGAAAGCGCGCTCAGAAAGCTGCTGTGACCGAATGAGCGAGCAGCCGTTCGATGGCGTCACGGTGCTGGAGCTGGGGCAGTTCGTCGCGGTGCCGTGGGCCGAGCAGGTGCTGGCCGACGGCGGCGCTCCGTGGTCAGGTCGAGCCGCTCGAGCGCGAACCCAGCCGGCACATCCCGCCGCTCGCTCCGCACGAGTGCCGGCACTTCGTCATCCGCAACCGAGGCAAGCACTCGCTGCCTCTCGATTTCAAGCATGCGGCTGCGCGCGAGATCCTCGACGCGCTGCTCGGCCGCGCCGACGTGGTGCTCATCAACATGCGTCCCGGGCTTGCCGCCGAGCTCGGGCGTAGAGTACGAGCAGCTCGCCCTGCGCCGATCCGCGGCTGATCGTGGGCAGCGTGACGGCGTTCGGCCCGCGCGGGCCCGACGCCGCGCTGGCCGGCATGGACATGGTCGTGCAGGCGCGGAGCGGTCTCCGATGGTCACCGGCGGCAAGGTCAGCGAGACGGGCTGCCGACCACGGGCGAATCGCCGATCGCCGACTACATGGCGGCGGCGCTGCTCGCCTTCGGCGTCGCCGCCGCGCTCTTCCGGCGCGAGCGCACCGGGCGCGGCGGCCGCGTGGACACCTCGTTGCTGCAGTCGGCGCTCGTGCTTCAAAACAACCTGATGGTGCGCGATGGAGCAGGTGGACGGGCCGCGTCACGCCGAGTTCCGGGCGTGGCTCGGCGACGCCCGCCAGGGCGGCGTGCCGTTCGCCGAGCAGAACGAGCGGATGCCGCGCAACCGGCCGTGTGGCGATGGCGGCCGTCTACTACCGCACCTACGCCACGAAGGACGCCGCGCTGCGCCGTCGCCTGCGGCAGCCCGTCGCTCCGGCGCAAGTTCATCGCCGCGCGTCGGGCATCGGGACGCCGCGCTCGCGGGCGATGCGCCCGACGTGGACGCGCACTACGCGGCGCTCAAGAGCGCCGTCGAGGCGACGATCGCGTCGCGGACCGACGGAGGAGTGGCAGGCCGATCTGGCCGCCGCCGGCGTGCCGGCGAGCCGCGTCGCCCTACCGCTGGAGATCCTCGACGACGCCGCAGCCGGCGGCGAACGCGATGTTCGCCCGCCAGGATCATCCCGTGCTGGGGCCGGTCACCGTGCTCGGTCCGCCGCTCCGCCTGGATGGCGACGGCTTCGTGGCGAGCGCGCCGACGCCTCCGTTCGGCAGCGAGACGGAGGCGTTGCTGCGGTGGGCCGGATTCGGCGAGGCAAACGTGCAACGCCTGCTGGCCGGCGGCGCGACGCGCGCCCGCACGGCCTGAGCTCGGCAGGAGGCGAAAGCCATGAACGAGTTCCTGGCACTGGACGGCAAGGTGGCGGTGGTCACGGGCGGGGCGAGCGGCCTGGGCCAGGCGGTCGCCCGCGGACTGGCGCGCGAGGACGCACGGGTCGTGCTGGGCGACATCGACACCGCGGGGCTCGAGCGGACGGTTGCCGAGCTCGGCGCGCAGGTCCGCGGAAAGCGACCGACGTCGCGCGGCGCGACGACGTCGCCGCGCTGTTCAAATTCTGCGACGAGGCGTTCGGGCCGGTCGAGATCCTGGTCACCTGCGCCGGCATCATCAGCTCGGCGCCGCTCGCCGACATGACAGAGGCGGAGTGGGATCGGGTGCTCTCGATCAACACCAAAGGGACGTTCTTCTGCATCCAGGAGGCGGTCACCCGGATGGTCCCTCTCAAGCGCGGCCGCATCGTCACGATCGGATCGGACAGCGTGACGCGCGGGGGCGGGCGTGTCGCCACGGCCGCCTACACCGCGTCGAAGGGCGCGGTGGTCGCGCTGACCCGTAACATCGCCCGCGATCTCCTCGGCACCGGCGTCAGCGTCAGCTGCCTGAACCCGGGCCCCATCGACTCGCCGATGCACGCGCCCTCACCTCCGGAGCAGCGAGCGCGCGTGACGGCCAGCATCCCGCTCGGCTGGATGGCCAAGCCGGAGGAGATCGCCAACGGCGTCCTCTTCTCCTGGCCTCGGGCCGCGCCGCCAGCTTCATGTACGGCACCAACCTGAACATCGACGGCGGCACCCAGATGGGCACGAGCTGAGCCCGGCTCAGCCGCCGCGCTGTGCAGCGAAATCCCTGATGTACCGGGGAGCCCTGCCATCTCCTAAGGCATCCGTCTGGGTGACGTCCGACTCGGGCAAATGACGCGATAGCGTGTCGATGTCACGGGCCGCCGTTCGCATAGAGATAGACGCAAGAGCGGGCTTTCCCGGCAGGCCGGAGCCGCCGGGCGATCCTCCATCACATATTGGGCAAGGGGAGATGGGATGCGATTCATGATGCTGATGATTCCGAAGGGCTCCGGAGACCGCGGTGCCCGGTACGATGCCGGACGCCAAGGCCGTCGAAGCGATGATGACGTACAACGAGACGCTGCAGAAGGCTGGCGTCCTTGCTCGGGCTGGAGGGGACTGCACCCGCCGTCGATGGGCGCCCGCGTATCCTTTCGCGGGCGGCAAGCCGATCGCCACCGACGGGCCGTTCGCGGAGACGAAAGAGGTCCTGGGCGGCTATTGGATGATCCAGGTCAACTCGAGGGACGAGGCCATCGAATGGGCCAAGCGCTGTCCCGCCGCGTCCAACGAGGTGATCGAGATTCGCCAAGTGCAGGAGATGGAGGACTTTCCCGCAGACGTCGAGAAGGCAGCCGCCGGGTTTTCCGAGATGCAGGGGTGGTCGCGAATCGCGCAAAGGAGCCTGACGGAACGTCGGGCAAAGGAGCCGATGACATGGCGGCGAGCAAGATCTTCGTCAACCTGCCGGTGAAGGATCTCCCGAGGTCGCATCGAGTTCTTCACGCGGCTCGGCTACAAGTTCAACGCGCAGTTCACCGACGAGACGGCCACCTGCAGTGATCGTGGGCGGCGACATCTTCGTGATGCTGTTGACGCACGACAAGTTCAAGACGGTTCACGCCGAACCCCATCTCCGACGCTCGGAAGAGCACGGAGAGTGCTCGCGGCCCTGTCGTTCGACAGCCGGCAGAGGGTCGACGAGATGGTGCAAAGGCCGTCGCCGCGGGCGGGAACACCTACAAGGAGCCGCAAGACCACGGCTTCGCAGCGCGCGCACGGATTCCAGTGATCTGGACGGACACATTTGGGGAGATTTTCTGGATGGACCCGAGCGCGATCAAAGGCTAAGCGCGAGGCCTTGGGGGCTGGTGGCGAGCCGCCGAGCTCGTGGCTCCACACCGAGCGGAGCACCTTCCGCCGTCTCGTCGTAGTATCCACGTGAATGGCCCGCTCGACGTAGGGGCTTTATGTCACCTACGATCACGATCCCATCTCGTGCGTTCCCCGCCGACCATATCACGGGCGGCTCGGCATGCACCGGGCGGCGGATCGCCGCGGCGTCCTGGTCTATGGCGCGGTCGAGCTACCCCTGTTCCGGCGCCGGCTCCACCTGGACCAGGCAGGTGTTGTAGGTGGTGGCGCCGGAGGGCGCCGAGCGGTCGTCGGTCAGGACATTGGCGCAGCCTTTCCCGTCGTCGCCCCGCTCGTCGGGCGTGAACCACGCGCCCTCCCGGATGGACACGACGCCCGGCGCGATCCGGTCCGTGACCTTGGCCGGCAGCACGGTGGCGCCGCGGTCGTTGAAGACGCGGACGCGCTGCCCGTCGGCGATGCCTCGCGCGGCGGCGTCCGCGGTGTGGAGCCAGACGTCGTCGCGGTCGGCCCGGGCCAGGACCGCCTGGTTGCCGTGGATCGAGTGGGTCCGCGCCCGCGACTTCGGGCTGCAGAGCATGAAGCGGGTAGCCGCGGATCGGCCGTGACGGGCGGGATCCACGTCGGGATGGGCGGGATGCGGCCGAGGCCGTAGGGGTCGGGATTGGCGGCGAGCGCCATCGAGTAGACCTCGATCTTGCCCGACGGCGTCGTGAACTTGTAGCGCTCGGGCTCGCGGATCTCCCGGGCGAAGGCCACCGCGTCCTCGGGCGCGGGAAGCCGGGCCAGGCCCTTGTCCAGCGAAGGTCTCGAAGTCGTCGACGGCGTCCCGCGTCAGCTCGCGCAGCCACTCGATCTCCGTCTTGTCGTTGTAGGCCTCGATGCCGACGCGGCGCGGCGAGGTCGGCGAAGATGTCAATGTCGTTCCGGCACTCGTACATCGGCGCGATCGCCTGCTTCATGAAGATCGCGTAGTGGCCGGCGCCCGCCCACGGCGTGTGCACGTCGTTGCGCTCCCAGAAGGTCGTGGCGGGCAGCACGATGTCGGCGTAGCGGGCGGTCGGGGTGAGGAAGTGGTCCTGGGCGACGAAGAACTCGATGCCGTCCAGCGGCCGCGACGGTCTTGTTCGCGTTGGGGCACTGGTTGAAGAGGTCGCCCGCCGCCGAGTAGATCATCTTGATGTCGGCGGGGTAGCCGCCCGCCTTGCCCCGAGCCAGGAGGTCGGCGAGCAGCGGCGAGGACACGCGCGCGGCGATCGGGTTGGCTCCCGCCGGCAGGCTCTTGATGCCGGAGCGTCCGGTGGCGCCGTTGCTCGTGCCGGAGTTGCCGCCCGCGATGCCCACGTTGCCGGTGATGGCGGCGAGCGCGTAGGCGGCGCGGTGGAACTGCTCGCCGTAGGCCGTTCGCCCCGGGGCGTAGCCGCACTGCAGCGCCGCCGGCTTCGACGTGGCGAACTCCAGGGCCAGTCGCCGGATCGCGTAGTCGACATCAACGCCCTCCGCGCCCTCGCGCCCCTTCCCCGCGCCCCCGTTCCCAGGCCATCACGCCCCCAGCCCCGCACGCCGCCCCCGCTGGAGCCGCAGGCACAGCGACGCGCCAGGCCGAGCGCGGTCAGGAGCGGCGCCAGCCGCCTGCGGGCATGAAACATCCGCGTCTTCACCGTGTTCACGGGAGCGCGCGTGATCTCGGCGATCTCCTGATACGACCAGCCGTGATAGAAGGTGAGCTCCACGACCGCGCGCTGCTCCGGCGAGAGCTCGGCGAGCCCTCGCGCCAGCAGTCGATCCAGCTCTCCTCGCATCGTGACGTCCTCCGGACCTTCGCCGCCGGCGGCCTCGTCATCCGGAGAGGGCGTCCCCGCCGGTCGACTCGCCAGCCGCGCCCGCGCCTTGAGCGCCTTGTGATGCGCGATGCCGAAGATCCATGTCGAGACGCGCGACGTCTGGTTGTAGCGCTCGGCGCTCTGCCAGACCACGAGCATCACGTCGTCGAGAATTTCCTCGGTGAGCTCCGGGCTCTGAATCTGCCGGGACAGATACCGCTGAAGGCGCAGACCGTAGCGCTGGTAGAGCGTCTCGAACGCGTGACGATCCTTGTCCGCCACCCGGCGGATGAGTTCCCGATCCTCTTCCTCCGGAATCGCTGACGGTGGAAGCATGGGGTGGCTCAGTCGTCCTGCACTCACGATGACGCCCCTTGGGAACACGTGGCGGTTTGTTCCAGAGTGCCGGTCTTTCCGTAGTCTGAGAGCTGACGGCGGAGCGCCGTTCGCGCCCGCGAAAGCCGCGACTTCACGGTGCCCACTGCACAGCCCACCACGCTGGCGATCTCTTGCTCGGTCAGGTCCTCGAGGTCGAGCAGAACGGCCGTGCGCGCATCTTCAGATAGGCTCATCAGCGCCTGTTCGATTTCTTCACGCACGACCGCGCGGAGGCAATCCAGCTCGCGATCGCCTCGTAGCCACTCGCCTGCGGTCGCGTTGTGCTGGCCCGGGTTCACGGTATCGAGCCCTCCGACCGTCGGGTCATGACGCTGCCGACGGTAGACGCTGATGAACGTGTTCCGAAGAATCCGGAAGAGCCAGGCCTTGAGGTTGGTCCCGGGCGTGAACTGCGAGGCCGCCCGCAGCGCGCGAGTATAGGTCTCCTGGACCAGATCTTCGGCATCCGTCGCGTTCCGCGTCAGATACCGTGCCAGGTTGTAGAGGGTGTCGGCGCAGGCGAGGGCCTCACGCCCCAGTTTCGCCGCGTCCCAGCGAGGCTCGACCACTACAGTGCCCACGATTAGCTGTCACCTTTGACCAGGGCGTCGATGAAGGCCGGGGAGTTGACGAGGGCGACGCCTGCCGTCGCGAGCCCCGCAGTGCTAGTACGCCGCGAGGATCGATGAACGTCACCGCCCCCTAAGTCCAGCCGGAGTCGTCGGCTCGACTCCTGAAGCACCCGCCGGCACTCCTCCTGCAGCAGACCGACCCACTCCGACACGATCCGCCCTTCTACGTGCAGAGTGGTCTCGGTACCGCGATCCACGACCTCCGTAATTCGCAACATGGTCTGATGAAGGGCAAGAGCCGTACCATGGCGAGGGGACCCGGGCCGGATGGGTGCAAGGGGCTGTCAGAACGACGGAAAATCAGCGGGTCGGTGTGAGGAATGTCGAGTGACGACGGCCGCCGGGAGCCCAAAATCTTGGGATGGTCACGATATGTTGGGAGTGCCCACTTCCTCGTGAGCCCGTCGCGTCGGTCGGCGCCACGAGATGGACTTGAACACCTGCCGCATCGCCGGGCGCCCGCCTACGCGCGGGGCCTTCACCTTCCCCTTCTCGATGTCGCCCCACTCGGGTGCCCGAATCTCGTCGCTCTGTGAAGCCTGGATCCCCCTCGGACACGACGGTGCACGCGCATTCCGCGGGCCGCTGGAACTTCTCGCTCTATTGCATGGGCACTGCGCGGACGAGGCGAGACTGAGGAGAGGCCCGAGAATATTGCGAGGGTCAGGAGGAATAGGGACGGCTCACCTCCGGCGCGTAATTCCGAGCTTTTTCATCCGGGCTTCTAAGGTGGTCGGCTTCATGCCCAAGAGGCCGAGCCGCACCGCCCTCCCCGCTCACTCGCCAGCCCGTCCACTCGAGCACCGCCAGGATGTGTTCGCGTTCAATCTCTTCGAGGGTCTGGGTACTCCCGCTCGCGAGGGGCCGTGCTCGGACGTGGAAGCCATCCGCCGAGATCCATGTGGGCACCCTGGCTGAGAATCAACGCTCGCTCGACGACATTCTCAAGTTCCCGGACGTTCCCGGGCCACAGATAGTCCTCCAAAACCTGCAGCGTCGCCGGCAAGACGCTCGGGATGCGCTTCCCCAACCGCGTGCCATACTTCTGCGCGAAGTACCTGACCAGGAGTGGAATGTCCTCCGCCCGTTCCCGGAGCGGTGGCAGGCGAATTGGGAAGACGCTCAAACGGTAGTAGAGATCGGCACGGAACCGACTCGCTTGAATGGCCTGCTCCAGGTCCCGGTTTGTTGCGGCGATCACCCGCACGTCCACCCGGATCGTATGGGAGCCGCCGACCCGCTCGAACTCGCCCTCCTGGAGGACGCGGAGCAGCTTTGGTTGCAGCTCTAACGGCAGGTCCCCGATCTCGTCCAGGAAGAGCGTGCCCCCGTGCGCGAGCTCGAACCGCCCAATCCGGCGTGTCAACGCGCCCGTGAAGGCGCCCTTCTCGTGTCCGAACAGTTCACTCTCGATCAGGCCGGCGGGCAGTGCCGCACAGTTGACCTTGACCAGCGCCTGATGCCGTCGCGAGCTTAGGTTGTGCAGCGCCCGGGCCACCAGCTCCTTGCCGGTCCCAGTTTCGCCGATGATCAGCACCGTCGCGTCGGTTGGGGCGACGGTCTCGATCATCTTGAACACCTGCTTCATCCCGGAGCTCTGCCCCGTGATCTCCTCGAAGTTGTGCTCGGTCTTGATCTCCTCTTGCAGATAGCGGTTCTCCTCTTCCAAGCGGGCGCGCAGCCGCGCGATCTCCTCATACGCGCGCATGTTCTCGACGGCGAGGGCAATCTGTTCTCGCAACGCCCTCCAGGAACGGGACGTCCTCGAGCGCGTACCGATCTGGTTCGAAGCTCGCGAGCAACAATGCGCCGATAGCTCGGTCCCCGCGCGATGAGCGGAACGATTAGGTACGAGCGCACTCCTCCGGCGAACAGGATCTCGTCCCCGGGAGTCGAGGCTCCATCGGCGAGATTGTGGCTGAGGCGCGGCTGCCGGTGTTCAAACGCCCAGCCTGCGGCCGTGCCCTGAGGGCTGATCTCCTTGTGCGCACCGTGCGAGTGCCCCGACAGCTCCCGGCCCTCCAACGCGATCGTGCGAAGGACATCCTTCTCGGCAACGTAGAGCAGCGCGCGATCGAACGGGACCACCGTGCGCAGGGCCTCGCTGATCGCGTGGAACAGGGATTCCTGCGTGAGGTTCGAGATGATCGCGTTGTTGATCTCCAACAACGTGCTGTACTGCCGCAGAGGGTCGTGAACACCAGCGAGGGGCCGCTCGCGGTTCTGCCCGCGGTCCGTCGCCTCGCGAAGCCCATCCGCCTCAGGCTCCCTGCGATCCTCCATGTCCTGCCTCCCTCGCGATCAGGCGCGTCCCACCCGCTATATCTGCCAAAGGTTGAGGATGGTCTGGGCTTTATGTCACCTACGATCTCATCTCGCGCGTTTCCCGCCGACCCCATCGCGGGCGGCTCGGCAAGAACCGGACGGCGGATCGCCGCGGCGTTCTGATCTATGTCGCGGTCGGAGGCGACCCGTGCTCCGGCGCCGGCTCCACCTGGACCAGGCAGGTGTTGTAGGTGGTGGCGCCGCTCGGCGCCGAGCGGTCGTCGGTCAGGACATTGGCGCAGCCCTTCCCGTCGTCGCCCCGCTCGTCGGGCGTGAACCACGCCCCCTCCCGGATGGACACGACGCCCGGCGCGATCCGGTCCGTGACCTTGGCCGGCAGCACGGTGGCGCCGCGGTCGTTGAAGACGCGGACGCGCTGCCCGTCGGCGATGCCTCGCGCGGCGGCGTCCGCGGTGTGGAGCCAGACGTCGTCGCGGTCGGCCCGGGCCAGGACCTCCTGGTTGCCGTGAATGGAGTGGGTCCGCGCCCGCGACTTCGGGGTGCAGAGCTGAAGCGGGTGCCGCGGATCGGCCGTCGACGGGCGGGATCCACGTCGGGATGGGCGGGATGCGGCCGAGGCCGTAGGGGTCGGGATTGGCGGCGAGCGCCATCGAGTAGACCTCGATCTTGCCCGACGGCGTCGTGAACTTGTAGCGCTCGGGCTCGCGGATCTCCCGGGCGAAGGCCACCGCGTCCTCGGGCGCGGGGAGCCGGGCCAGGCCCTTGTCCATGAAGGTCTCGAAGTCGTCGATGGCGTCCCGCGTCAGCTCGCGCAGCCACTCGATCTCCGTCTTGTCGTTGTAGGCCTGCGATGCCGACGCGGCGGGCGAGGTCGGCGAAGATGTCGATGTCGTTCCGGCACTCGTACATCGGCGCGATGGCCTGCTTCATGAAGATCGCGTAGTGGCCGGCGCCCGCCCACGGCGTGTGCACGTCGTTGCGCTCCCAGAAGGTCGTGGCGGGCAGCACGATGTCGGCGTAGCGGGCGGTCGGGGTGAGGAAGTGGTCCTGGGCCACGAAGAACTCGATGCCGTCCAGGGCCGCGACGGTCTTGTTCGCGTTGGGGCACTGGTTGAAGAGGTCGCCCGCCGCCGAGTAGATCATCTTGATGTCGGCGGGATAGCCGCCCGCCTTGCCCCGGGTCAGGAGGTCGGCGAGCAGCGGCGAGGACACGCGCGCGGCGATCGGGTTGGCTCCCGCCGGCAGGCTCTTGATGCCGGAGCGTCCGGTGGCGCCGTTGCTCGTGCCGGAGTTGCCGCCCGCGATGCCCACGTTGCCGGTGATGGCGGCGAGCGCGTAGGCGGCGCGGTGGAACTGCTCGCCGTAGGCCGTTCGCCCCGGGGCGTAGCCGCACTGCAGCGCCGCCGGCTTCGACGTGGCGAACTCCAGGGCCAGTCGCCGGATCGTCTCCGCCGGAATCCCCGTGATCTCCGCCGCCCACTCGGGCGTCTTCCGCACGCCGTCCGCGAGGCCGAGCAGGTACGAGCGGTACGAGCTCCCGCCGGCGCATCGGGCGGCAGGTGATCCTCGTCGAAGCCCAGCACGTAGCGGTCGCAGTACGCCTGGTCCTGCCGGCCCTCGCTCGCGATCACGTATGCCATCGCGATCAGCGCGGCGGCGTCGGTGGACGGCCGGATGAAGACGTGCTCGTCGGCCAGATCGCGGCTCGACCGGGTCTGCCGCGGGTCGACGCAGACGATCCGCACCCCTGCTTCCTGGCCCACTTGAGGTACTGCAAGGTGTTCGTGCCGAACGTCCCGTCGGCCGGGCTCCAGCCCCACATCACGATCAGCTTCGAGTTGAGGTAGTCGGTGGGCTCGCGCCCGGCGCTCTTGTACTCCGCCTTGGCGCCGTACGTCATGTGCACCGCGAAGATCTCCGCCTCCGCCGACATGTTCGACCACAGCTCCGTGCAGCCGCCGAACATGTAGAGGAAGCGCTGGGCGGCGGTGCGATTGTGGAGCATGGACAGGCTGCCCGAGCGGGAGGCGTCGAGGATGGCGGCGTTGCCGTACGCGTCCCGGATGCGCAACATCTCGCGCGCCACCTCGTCGAGCGCGGCGTCCCACGAGATCGGCTCGAACCGGCCCGGAGCCGCGCGGTCCCGTCCGGCGCAGCGGCTGCTTCAGGCGGTCGGGATGGTAGACGCGCTCGACCTGGCCGAAGCCGCGGACGCAGGCGTGGAGCGGGGGCAGCTCGAACGTCCACTTCCGCGGGTCGGTGGAGATCTTCACGATGCGGCCCTCCACCACGTGGGCGTTGACCACGCAGCGCCCTCCGCAGTTGTGGCCGCAGGTGCTGGTGACGACGGTCTCGCCCTCGCGGGGGTCGACGCGCGGAGCTTCGTAGATGGTGCGTGGGGTCAATGGTCCCTCCTGGCCGACCAGCGTATCACCATTGCGCGCGCCCGCAGCCCCACGTTTCGGACGTGACCTTCTTGTTCACGGCGCGCAAGCCCGCCTGATCGGACCCTGAAGGCAGTGGGTGGCCCTCGTGCGAAGACGAGGATCGCCACTCCGGCGCCAACGTCGCCGCCGGGCGATGACGTGTTGAACGTCAAGCGCCAGCTTGACAGGATCGAGGCGCGACTCGACAATACGAGCCCCTGATTACGAACGGTGCCACCTCCGGGCAGCGTTGACCGGCAGCAGTGAATGGAGGAGAAGGCGGCACATGAAGGCGCGACATGATGCCCAACGTCGTGATCTGCGTTTGCTGCTTCCAGAAGATAAATGCAATCGCACGCTCGTACTCAGCCACGAGGCCCCGCCGGAGCCGGGCTGCGTTCGTTCCAGACAGTCCTGGGGAGGTCAGTCATGACGACCACGCTACGGAATACGGGAATCGAGCCGGTGGGCGAGATGCCGTGGGGCACCCACTTCTGCCATTTCTACGAGACCAGGGACGACCTGCTGGAGACCCTGCTCCCCTTCTTCAAGGCCGGCCTCGAAGCCAACGAGCTCTGTGCGTGGGTCATCTCCGAACCCCTCACCGAGGAGGAGGTCTGGCAAGCACTGGACCGGGCGGTTCCCGGCCTCGACCGGTACGTGTCCGACCAGAGCATCGAGGTCTTGGAGGCGCGGGACGTGTATCTGGCGGGAGGAGAGATCGATCTCTATCGGATCATTGGCAACTGGCGCGCGAAGCTCGAGCGGGCGCTGTCCAAAGGCTATGAGGGCATCCGGGTGAGCGGGAACACCGCCTGGCTGGAGCAGAAGCACTGGCGAGACTTCATGGAGTACGAGATGGAGCTGAACCGAGGCATCGGCGACCTGCCCATGGTGGTGCTCTGCACGTACCCGCTCACGACGAGCGGCGCGACCGAGTTCCTCGACGTGGCGGGCACCCATCAGTTCGCCGTCGCCAAGCGTCGGGGCCGCTGGGAAGTGGTCGAGACGCCTCAGCTCACGCAGGCGAAGGCCGAGATCGCCCGGCTCAACCGCGATCTCGAGCAGCGGGTGCGCGAGCGGACGACGGAGCTGGAGGCGGCCATCGGGGACCAGAAGCGGGCCTCGGAGGCTCTGCAGGAAGCGCAGAAGGCGCTGGCGCACGTCACGCGGCTCACCACCATCAGCGAGCTGACCGCATCGCTGGCCCACGAAGTGAACCAGCCGCTCGCCGCCATCGTGGCCAACGCCACCGCGAGCCTGCACTGGCTCGAGCACACTCCGCCCGCTCTCGACGACGCCACAGAGGCGATGCAGCTAGTGATCCGGGACGCCGAGCGGGCCGGCGAGGTGATCGCGCATGCGCGCGCGCTCGTGAAGAAGTCGGACGGGGAGAAGTCCCTCGTGGACCTCGATCAGATGATCCGCGAGGTGCTCAGCCTCGTGGAGCCCGAGGTGCAGAAGCACGCGGTCGTGGTGGAGGAGGCCTTGGCCGAGGGTCTTCTTCCGGTGCTGGGAGACCGCATCCGGCTGGAGCAGCTCCTCCTGAACCTGATCATGAACGGGATCGACGCGATGGCGGAGGTGACGGCGCGCCCGCGCCGGCTGGTCATCTCGTGCGAGCGTGGGCAAGGAGAGGACGGCCCCGCCGTCCTCGTCGGCGTGCAGGACGCGGGTGTCGGGGCTGTGGCGCATGACCTCGAGAAGCTCTTCGATCCCTTCTTCACGACCAAGCGGGATGGCCTGGGGATGGGGTTGTCGATCGGCCGTTCCATCGCTCAGGCTCACGGAGGACGGCTGTGGGCCCGCCGCAACGCGGATTACGGGCTGACGTTCCATCTGCTGATTCCGGAGACGAGCAACCCGCGGGTCTGAGCCCGCCGCCGCAGTAGAGGGCTGCGCCTCTGCGGCCGAGCCTCCACTCGGCGATCTGCTCGGAGGATGGCGCGGCGCGCGCGCTTCCGCTCACGGGATCACGGGAACTCGGCGCGGATCGCCGGCATGACCTCCTTCGCGAACAGCTCCATGTTCTTCATGCGCCATCTCGTGCGGCATGCTGCCCACCTGGAAGATGCCCTGCAGGATGCCGCAGCCGGCGGCCTTGATGCCCTCGCGGAGCTTTTGTCGCACCGTCTCCGGGCTGCCCACGATGGCGTAGCCGCCCTCCTCCGCTTCCTTCCACGACGACAGCAGCGAGATGAACTTGCGCTTGACGTTGCCCGGGCGCATCAGCGACTCGACCGAGGTGTGCCCGGGCGGGAACATGTACTCGCGCGGCAGCCGGAGCCCCTTCTTGGCGATGTACCAGAAGTGCGGCTCGAATTCCTCGCGCGCCTGCGTGTCGGTCTCCGCCACGTAGATCATCGCGGGCCAGCCGATCTGCGACGGCGGCACGTCGTAGCCGCAGTGGGTCGCCGCGTACTCGCGCAGCATGTCGAAATGCTCCTTCATCACCTCGAACTGCGAGTACGGCAGGGCGATCCACGGATACCGGCGCTCGGCGACGAAGCGGATGGTCTCCATGCTCCCGGAGCCGGGGATCCAGATGGGCGGATGCGGCTGCTGGAGCGGCCGCGGCCAGACGTTCACCCAGCGGAAGTCGTAGTGCTTGCCCTCGAAGTGGAAGGGGCCGGGCTCGGTCCACGCCCGCACGATCAGGTCGTGGGCCTCCCGGTAGCGCTCGCGGATGAACGTCGGGTTCACCTCGTACGCGAAGGCCTCGACGCCGAGCCCCACCACCATGCCGCTGATGAGCCGGCCCCCGAGAGCACGTCGAGCATGGCGAGCTCCTCGGCCACTCGCTGGGGATGGTCGTAGAGCGGCAGCGCATTGCCGAGCACCAGCACCTTGATGCGGCTCGTCCGCTGGATCAGCGAGGCGGCCATGATGTTCGGCGACGGCATGAGGCCATACGCGTTCTGGTGGTGCTCGTTCACGCCGATGACGTCGAAGCCCAGGCGCTCGGCCGCCACGAGCTGGTCGAGGTACTCGTTGTAGAGGGTGTGCCCGCGCACCGGGTCGTAGAGGGAATTGGGCAGGTCGAGCCAGGCCGACTCGTGGCGCTGCTCGAAGTCGGCGGGCAGGTGGGGCCAGGGCATCAGGTGGAAGCAGACGAATAGCATGGGTCGTCTCCTCGGGGCGCTCTCAGCGCCGAAGGAAGTCGAGCACGATCTGCGCGAAGCGCTCGGGCGCCTCGAGCGGCGGCAGGTGACCGCAGCCCTCGATGGTGGTGAGGGTCGCCCCGGGGATGCCTCGCTGATAGGCCTCGCCCAGCGCCAGCGGCAGCACGCGATCCTGCGCCCCCAGACGACGAGGGTCGGCGCCTTGATCCGCCCGAGGCGGCTCGTGAGCTTCCGGTACTGCACGTGCGGGTTCCACAGAAGCCGCGCCGCCGCCTCCCGGCCCCGCAGCGCCGCCTCCAGCCGCTCGGGCGCCGGCACGTCGGGCACCAGCTCCGCCGCCAGCGCCGACGTCGGATCGGCAAACAGGAGCTGCCGCGCCTTCGCGGGCGACGCCATGAACAGATCCTCGCGCACCACGCCCGGCACACGCGTCCCCGCCGCATCCACCAGCACGAGCCGATTCACACGCCCCGGATGCCGCAGCGCGAGCTCCGCCGCCAGCCACCCTCCAAGAGACAGCCCGACCACATCCACCCGCTCGAGCCCCAGTGCATCGAGCACGTCGACCGCGTGAAAGACCAGGTCCTCCATCGACTCGATCTCCTCCAACCCCTCCGAGGCCCCGAACCCTGGATGCACCGGCGCGTACACGCGATGCCGCGCACCGAGCAGGTCGTGCACCGGCATCCACCAATAGGTCCCCGCCCCATGCAGATAGAGCAGCGGCGGCCCTGGCCCCCGGTGAAGAGCTGTACGGCCTTACCACCGACTTTGAGGGTCTCTTCCGATCGAGTCATGTCGTAGCCTCAGGAACCAGGATGGTTTTCCAGCCCGCACGGGATCAGGCCCGCCGAGACCGCAGGCGGAGGCGAGTCAACCCCTCCGGGAAGCACATGACGCACACGACGTAGAGCGCGCCCAGGAACACGAGCCAGTTGTCCGTGTACGTCGACAGCACCTCGCGCAGCCCGATCGCGATGACCGCCCCCACCAGCGAGCCGTAGAGCGTGCCGAGTCCGCCCAGGAGCGCGATCACCACGACCTCGCCCGAGAGCGCGAAGAAGAGCAGCTCGGGCGACACGAAGTTCTGGAAGATCGCGAAGAGCGCGCCCGCGAGCCCGGCCAGCGCTCCCGAGAATACCAGCGCCACGCGCCGGTGACGCGTGACGTCGATGCCGATCGCGCGCGCCCGCTCCTCGCTCTCGCGCACCGCCACCAGTGCGCGCCCGAACGGCGATTCGACGACGCGCCGCGCCAGCGCATACCCGCATCATGACGAAGGCGAGCACGAGCCAGTACATGTGCCGCTTGTCGGAGAGGTCGAGGGCGACGCTCCCGATCCCGACCCGCGGCCGGCCGATGCCCGGCAGGCCGTCGCTGCCCCGGTCAGCGCCACCCACTTGATGGCGATCTCGTACAGGAGCTGGGCGAAGGCGAAGGTGAGCATGGCCATGTACACGCCGCGCGAGTGCACCGCGAAGTACCCGACGACGACGGCCAGGAGCGCGCCGGCCGCGATGCCGATCAGAGCGCCGCCCACAGCGAGAACGCCACGTGGCGAAGCGCCAGCGCCGCGCCATAGGCGCCCGCGCCGAAGAATCCCGCGTGGCCGAACGAGACCAGGCCGCCATAGCCGAGTGCCAGGTCGAGCGCGGCGGCGAAGAGGGCGAAGATGAGGATCCACGTCAAGAGGTTCAGGTAGTACGCCGAGTACACGCGCCCGACCCCGAGCGGCGCCAGGATCAGCGCCGCCGCCACCAGGGCGACGGGGAGGCGCCTCACCGGCGTTCCGCCGCGCCGAAGAGGCCGCTCGGCCGCAGCACGAGCACGACGGCCATCACGAGGAAGACCAGCGGCGTGTGGAAGGCGGGCAGGAGCGCCACGCCGAAGCTCTGGACCTGGCCGAGCAGCAGCGAGCCGACGATGGCCCCGGTGAAGCTGCCGAGCCCGCCGATGACGATGGCGATGAAGGCGTCGAGCACGATGCCCGCGCCCATCTGGGGCGACAGGCTCGTCATGGTGCCGAGGATGACGCCCGCGGCCCCGGCGAGGCCGGAGCCGAGGGCGAACACGATGGTGTTGAGCCGCTGCACGTTGACCCCGAGGACGGCCGCCATCGTCGGGTCCTGCGTCGCCGCGCGGATGGCGAGGCCCAGCGAGGTCCGCTCGACGACGAGCCAGACGGCGGCGGCGAGCACGGCGGCGGCGACCAGGGCGAAGAGCCAGTAGGTCGGGAACGTGATCCGCCCGAGCGACACGGCGCCGCCGAGCAGGGCGGGCTTATTGAGCGAGACGATATCCGCGCCCCAGATGCACCTTGGCCGAGCCCTCGAAGAAGAGCGAGAGCCCGAACGTGAGGAGCAGGGGCAGGAGATGCGAGAGGGGATAACGCTCCCGCAGCGGGCGCAGAAGCGACATCGCTCCATCGCCGCCCCGAGCAGCCCGATCGCCGGAGGCGCGATCAGGAGCCCCAGCCAGAAGCTGCCGAGGCGGGTGGTCGCGACCAGGCCCACGTAGGCGCCCAGCATGAAGAGCGCGCTGTGCGCGAAGTTGATGACACCCATCATGCCGAAGACGAGCGTGAGGCCCGTGGCCACGAGGACCAGGTTGACGCCCACGGTCAGCCCCATCAGGAGCTGCGTCAGGATGGCGTCGATCGACACGCCGGGTCAGCGGGCGAGGCGCTGGAGAAATGCCGTGAGGGCCGGGGCCCACTTCTGCGCGTCGGCATTCGCGGCAAGGTGGCCGTAGTCGGTGTCGATCTCGACGTAGGTGGCGTCGACGCCCGCCTTCGTGAGCTTCTCCATCACGGCGGGGGCGATCGAGGGCGGGAAGAGGACGTCCGAGCGGGAGATGACGTACAGCACCGCGCGCGCGGATCTTCGAGAGATTCGGCTCGGCGTTGAAGCGCACCATCGCGCGGCGCAGCGTCACGAGGGAGTTCGGGTCGAACTCGGTGGCCCAGCGGCTCGGCCATCTCGCGCATGCGGGCCTCGCGGGCGGCGGGATCGGGGAGGGTCGCGGCCAGGATCTCGTTGCTGCCGTAGCGGCGGAGCGTGTCCATCCGGATGGCGGTCATCGTCTCCGGGATGCCGCCGCGGTCGTAGTGCCAGCCGCCGTTCCAGTTGGGATCGGCGCCGAGCTGGGCGAGGAGGGCGGTCACCGACTCCTCGCCGCCCAGGCCCCGCGGGGCGGTCACCGTCGCCACGATGCCGTCCATGAAATCGGGATAGTCGATTCCCCACTGAAAGCCCTGGAAGCCGCCGAAGGACTGGCCGGCCACCGCCACCAGATGGCGCACGCCCAGGCTGTCGAGCATGAGGCGCTGCGCCCGGACGATGTCGCCGAGCGTGATGTCCGGGAAGTCCGGGCCATACGGCTTGCCCGTCGCCGGGTTGATGCTGCCCGGGCCCGTCGATCCATAGGACGAGCCGAGCATGTTGGACGCGACGGCGAAGTACCGCTCGGTGTCGATGGGCTTGCCGGGGCCGATGAGGTTCTCCCACCACCCGCCGGCCGGATTGTCCGCCGAGGGCGGACCCGCCGCGCGCTGGCTGCCGGTGAAGCCGTGGGTGATGAGGATCGCATTGGCGCCGTCGGCCGCGAGGCGCCCGTACGTCTCGAAGGCCAGCGTCATCTCGGGCAGCGCACCGCCGCGCTCGAGCGCGAAGTCGCGCGCGGTGAACCGGCGATCGGTGACGGCGTGGAGCGTGGGTGTCGAGGTCATGGTCGAAGTCTCCTTGGTCGGGTCTGAACAGCGAGTATGACTCGGGCGTCATCGCTCGGCCAGATGGGTGGCGGCGGGCTGCGCCGCCCGCCCGAGCACGCCGTCCATCGCGGCCTGAGCGCGCGCGCCGGATCGCCGGATGCCCCGCGGCTGCGCCAGGCGACATGCCCGTCGGGGCGGACGAGCACGGCGCCCTCGTCGCCGATCTCGTACGCGTCCTGCCAGGTGTCGTCGGGATCGGTGAGCGGGCCGCCGGCGCCGATCGTGTGGGCGACGAGGGGCGGGTAGGACGGCCCGGCGAGCTCGCTGCGCCGCCGCGCGCCAGGCATCGCCGCGGCGGCCGGCCAGGAGGACGAAGCGGGGGCCGAAGAGATCGATCGTCGACAGGCGCGCGCCGTCGCGCTCGAGCCACGCATGCGGGGCCCGGCGCCCGGGCGCGCGGAGGGCACGTACTGGGTGACCGGGTCGTCGAGCTGCTGGGGCGGCGTGCCGTCCGGGATCACCGCCGACGACTCGTACGAGGCGCCGAAGATCAGCCCCTGCTCGTTGAGGAACTCGGGCCGCGGCAGCACTGGCGTCGGGCTGGCGCGCGGTCCGGCCCATCGACAGCGAATTGGCGAGGCTCGCCTCGGTGATGGCCACGCCGAGCGGCTGCCGCTCCGCGTGGTAGGTGTCGAGCAGCGACGCATTCGCCTGGCCGTGCAGCACCGCCGCGAGCTTCCACGCGAGGTTCTGCACGTCCTGCACGCCGGTATTGAGGCCGAATCCGCCCGTCGGCGGCATCTCGTGCGCGGCGTCGCCGGCCAGGAAGATGCGCCCGTGGCCGTAGCTGGTCGGCCACGCGCGCCGAGGCCTCCCAGAAGCTCACGCCGAGGATCGTCACGTCGAGGTCGGGCACGCCGACGGCCTGGCGGATCAGCGCGATCGACCGCTCCGTCGGTGAAGTGCTCGGGCGTGTAGTCGTAGGCGCTCAGGCTGTGCACCAGAAAGCCCCAGCGGTCCACGGCATTGATGGTCAGGAACGTGGCCCGCAGGTCCGGCTGCTCGACGAAGTAGAGCGCGGCCGGCCGGTGCGCCGTCCACGCCTGAGATCGGCGTTGAAGAGGATGTTGACGCTGTCGTACACCGCCTCGGGGCCGATCATGGTGACGCCCAGCATGCGGCGGATAGCGCTCTGGGTGCCGTCGGCGGCGATCACGTACTGCGCGCGCACGGGGTCTCTTCGCCGCTCACTCGGTCGGTGAGGGTGGCGGTCACGGCTCGCGGCGTCCTGCTCGACGGCCGTCACCTCGGCGTTGAACCGGAGCTGGCCCGGCTCGAGGCGCTCCGCGAAGCGCCGGAGCACCGGCTCGAGATAGTCCTGGGCGCAGAGGCAGTTGCGCACCGGCGTCACCGCCATGTTCTGCGCCGTCGCCCGGCCGGGCACGCGGCGCTCGATCTCTTCCCCGCCAGGGTCTTCGGTCCACACGATCAGGCCCGTGCGCTCGACGGGCAGCCCGGCGTCGCGGATCTCCTGGTCGACGCCGCACTGGCGGTACATCTCCATCGTGCGGGCATTGATGCCGCGCGCCTTGGGCAGGATGGCCGTGCCCGGATGCCGCTCGGCGAGGAGCGAGCGGACGCCGTGCTGGGACAGGAGGATCGATGCGGTGAGGCCCACCGGGCCGCCGCCCACGATGAGGACGGGAACGTCGATCATTGCCGTGTCGCCTCCGGGCGCTCGATCGAGCGCGGTGATCGGCTCACAGGACGCAGGCGCCGCTGTCGGGATGGCGGACGTCTTTCAGCACGTCGGTCACGACGTGCCGCAGCGGATTGGCCTGCACCGTGCGCATGTGGATGTCGAGATCGGGTTGTGGTTCTTCGGATCGAAGCGGAGCGGCCCGCGCGGGCTGTCGATCTTCATGTCGGTGATGATCTGGATGAGGCGCTCCTTGTTCGCGGCGTCGCCCTTGGCCTCGCGCAGCGCGCCGAACAGCGCTTGCGCGGCGTCGTAGCCCGCGCACAGAAAGTGGTCGGCGTCCTTGCCGGCGTCCTTGCACGCCTTCACGAACCAGCGGTTCTTGGGGATGTCGTAGCTCGGCGTGTAGTAGGAGTTGGAGATGATGCCGAGCGCGGCGTCGCCCTGGGCGGTCAGCACGTCCTCGGAGACGAGGTTCGCCGGCCCCAGCACCTTGATCGAGCCCTTGAGTCCGAACTCCGCATACTGCTTGATGAACGCCACCGCGTCGGTGCCCGCGAAGTTGGCGAAGACGAAATTGGGCTTGGCGTCCTTGATGGCGGGGAAGTACGGCGCGTAGTTCGTGTTGCCGAACGGCGGGAAGGACTCGCCGACCACGGTGCCGCCCGCCGCGGTGAAGGCCTGCTTGAAATGCGCCGCCGACTGCTGGCCGAAGGCGAAGTTGAACACGCAGATATAGCCGCGGTCGCCGAGCTTGGCCTTGGCCCAGGGCCCGAGCGGCGCGGCCGACTGCCAGGCGCTGTTCGAGAAGCGGAAGTGGTAGCGGCTGCAGCCCTGCTCGGCGAGGAGGTCATTGGTGGCGATGGGGTTGAGCCAGAGGCGCTTGGCGTCCACGATGTGGTTCCGGATGGCCGCCGCCACGCCGCTGTGGATGGTGCCCGACGATCACGTCCACGTCGTCCTTCTCGATGAGCTTGCGCACCTTGCTGACGCCCACGCTCGGATCCGCGGTGTCGTCTTCCTTGACGATGGTGTAGGAGCGCCCGGCGATCTCGGGTCCGGCTTCCTTGGCGCCGAGCATGAACCCCGCGTAGGTGTTCTCGCCGAGCACCGCGAAGGCCTTGGAGAACGGCAGCAGGATCCCGATCTTGATGGGCGCAGCGGCCCGCAGCACCGCGGGAACCACCCGGCGCCGAGCGCCGTCGCCGCCGTCGTCGTGATGAAGCGCCGTCGGTTCATCGTGTCCTCCTCGAAGGGAGTGGGTCATGGGTGGGGGACCTTGCCTCGGCGCGGTGCCCCGTCAGGTGGCGCCGAGAAAGCGCGCCTGCACGTCGTGGTCGGCGCGCAAGGATTCCGATGCGCCCTCGAACTGGATGCGCCCCTGGTCGAGCACGTAGCATCGGGACGCGAGCGCCAGCGCCACGTCGAGCTCCTGCTCCACGAGCAGGATGGTGACGCCGTCGGCATTGATGCGCCGCAGGATGTCCATCAGGGCGTCGACGAGCATCGGCATGAGTCCGCCCGACAGCTCGTCGATCAGCATGAGCGCGGGGCGGGTCAGGAACCCCGCGCCAGCGCCAGCATCTGCTGCTCGCCGCCCGAGAGGTCCTGGCCGGCCTGGTCGAGCCGCTCGCCGAGGCGCGGGAAGTACTCGAGCACGCGGCCCCGCGCGCCGGCGCCGCCCGGCCCGTGCGCCAGCTCGGCCACGCGCAGGTTCTCCGCCACCGTGAGCCGAGGGAAGATGCGGCGGTCCTCGGGGACGAGGGTGATGCCCCGCCGCGCGATCTGGTGCGTCGGCAGGTCCGTCACGTCCGCGCCGTCGAGCAGCACGCGGCCGCGGCGGGCCGGCACGATGCCCATGATGGTCTTGAGCAGCGTGGTCTTGCCCGCCCCGTTGCGCCCCACCAGCGCCACCGTCTCTCCGCGCTCGACGGCCAGGCTCACGCCCTGGACGACGTGGCTGTCGCCGTAGTAGCTGTGCACCTCCTCCAGGCGCAGCATGGCGGCGCTACGCCGGGGCGGCGTGGGCGCGCGGCCGGCGGCCGAGGTAGACCTCCTGGACGCGGTCGTGGGCGCGGATCTCTTCCGGACTGCCCTCGGCGAGCACCGCGCCCTGGTGGAGCACGGTGATGCGGTCGGAGATCGACATCACGACCTTCATCTTGTGCTCGACCACGATCACCGTGCGTCCCGCGGCGATGCGCTTGACCAGGGCGATGGTCCGCTCCGTCTCCTCCGGGCTCATGCCCGCGGTGGGCTCGTCGAGCAGGAGGAGCTTGGGCGCGCAGGCCAGCGCGATGGCGATCTCGAGATGGCGCTGCAGGCCATGGCCGAGGAAGGTCGCGGGCAGGTCGGCCTTGGCGTCGAGCTCGACGGCGCGGAGGATCTCCCACGTCGTCTCCGCGACGGCCGGCAGCCGGTCCGCCCGCGCCCAGCAATTCATCACCGTGCGGCGGCACTGGGCGGCCACCCGCACGTTCTCGAAGACGGTGAGGTGGGGAAGATCGTGGTGATCTGATACGACTTGGCGATGCCCCGCTGGGAGCGCGCGAACTGGGGCTCGGCGGTGACGTCGTCGCCGTCGAAGGACACGCGGCCCGAGGTCGGCGGCAGCTCACCCGCGATGAGCTTGAAGAACGTGCTCTTGCCCGCGCCATTGGGCCCGATCACGGATCGAAGCTCGCCGGCGCGCACCTCGAAGTCGACGGCATTGACGGCCAGGAGCCTCCGAAGCTCCGCGTGAGCTTCTCGGTGCGCAGCAGAATGGACGATGTCAGCGCGTCGCTCCTCGTTGAGAACGGCTAACACCCTACGTGATCGACGCAGCCAACGCAACGACGCGGCGCCGGTACTCGGTCCGGAAGCGAGCGCACATCATGACGGCTCGCGCCCGCAGCCTGCACGCGCGCGCTCGATCGGGGATGACGCGGCGGGTAGTCAGGCCGCGTCAGGCAGGCTCGTGGGTGCCGAGGGACACCGACGGCCGCGCCCGAACGGCGGCGCCGCGGAGAGCGGGCCGGCGGGCACGACATGGCGCAGGCGGCCGCACGGAGAGTCCGATTCCGCGAGGAGATCTGCATCTCTCCCATGGACGACAGCGGGTCAGGCCGGCGTCGCGACGGGGACCTGCGCTGCCTGGGCGAGCAGCTCGTCCCAGGGTCCGGGGAAGCGTCCCTTGTTGCCGGCTTCCGAGAACGGCCGCTCCTGGTGCCACTGGCTGCGCGGCAGCTCGTAGTAGACCTCGAGGCCGTTGCCGTCGGGATCCGCGAAGTAGACGCCGATCGAGACCGGAGTGGTCGACGACCCGGATCGGCACCGCGCGGTCATTGAGCCGCTGGTACATCTCCTTGAGGTCGTCGAGGCTCTCCATCCGCCACGCGACGTGGTTCAGGCCGACCTGCCCCTTCTGGGCCCCGGGGCGTCGTCCCCGACCTCGAACAGCGCGATGTCGTGGGCGTGCGCGGGGTCGCACGCGAGGAAGGCCGCGCGCATCCGGTCCGTCCCCGGGACGCGGAAGATGTCCTGGGTGTGCAGGCCCAGCACGTCGGTATACCAGTGGTATGACCGCTCGGCGTTCCGGACGTAGATGTTGACGTGATCGAGGGCGACGGGCTTACAGGCCATGGGCCGAACCTCCTGCCGCGCACGGAGTCGCGGGAAATATGGGGACGGTTGGTACCCTACGTGACCGGCGGGCCGAACGCAATGCTCCGGCCCAGCGGCGGCGGTTTACATCCTTTACGAAAGACTTGCCTCCCTTGAAGACTGCCTCGACCGGCACCGGCATGCTGTGAGCACCAGTTGCACCATCGAACAGGAGGACGACATGAGGCGATTGTGGATCACGATGATGACGGCAGCAGTAGTGGCGACGGCGGGGAGCGCGGCGCTCGCGCAGGGACCGCCGCCCGGCGGGCCCCCGCCGCGGATCGCGGCGGCGCTCGGCCTCACCGACCAGCAGAAGGCGGTGTGGGCCTCGGCGTTCTCGACGATGAGGGCGACGGCGCAGCCGCTCCACGCCCAGGCGAAGGCGATCAGGGCCGAGATCGACGCGCTCTTCGCCCAGGGGAACCCCGACCCGGCGCTCCTCGGGCAGAAGATGATCGCGATGCACGCGGTGCGGGAGCAGTTGCGCCAGGCCCGGGCGACGATGCAGAGCACCACGGCGTCGGTGCTCACGGACGAGCAGAAGGTGAAGCTGGATGCCATCAAGGCGCTGCGTCCGCACCACGGGCGGCATTGGGGCGGGCCCCCGCCTCCCAGCCAGTAGTAAAGTGTGGCGAGCGTCCCCGCTGCAATCGGCGGGGGACGCCGTACACTGTTGACATCGCCAATGACGACCCTCCTGCGCTCCGGCCTCTTGCCCCTCGTCGCGCTCTGCGCCGGCCTCGTCGGCCTCGGGGTGCTCGAGTACCGATGGACGGATGAGCTGGCGCGCGCGGAGCAGGATCGCCTGCGGGCCGGCATGGAGGCGGCCTCCGTCCGGTTCGGCGACGATCTGTCCCGTGAGATGGGCCGGCTGCTGCGCGCCTTCCGTCCGGCGACGTGGTCGGCCACCGAGGATCCGATCCGGTACGCGCGCCAGGTGGAGGAGTGGAAGGCCGAGGCCGCCGATCCCGGCCTGCTGAGCTCGGTCCTGATTGCGCGTGACGGGGGCGGGAGCTGGCAGCTCCGCCGCCTCGACGGCGACCGGCTCGTGGACGCGGAGTGGGCGTCCGAGCTGCAGCCGATCCACGACCGACTGGCCGGCCGTGACGTGACCCGCCGGGCCCCGGGCATCTCGCCCTTCGTGCCCGAGGTGCCCGCGCTCGTGGTTGGCCTGCACTCTCTCGGCCGCCCGGGCCGGGCCCGCCGCCGCCGACCGCCCGCCGCGCCCGCAGCGGGAAGACGCGGTGCTGATCCTGGTCCTCGACACGAGCATTTTCCGCAGCTCCGTGCTCCCCGCGCTCGCGGCGCATCACTTTGCCGATCTCGACGCCGACGTGGCGATCGTGTCCGGGGCGCGTGGCGATGACGTCATCTGGTCGTCGCGACCGGGCTTCCCGAGCAGCGGTGACCGCGGCGACGTGGTCACCGCGCTGCTCGCGGGGCCGTCGCTGTTCGGCGGGCCGCGCCGCGGGGCGGGCCGCGACTTTCGCCCGGCTTCGGGGTTTGCCTCCGGGAAGCCCGGGGCACCCGCCGGGAAGCCTTGAGACTCCGCCGGGAAGCCTTGAGGCCCCGCCGGGTCCGCCTGGCGCTCGGCGCGAGGCGCGCGAGGCGTGGCGGCTGGTCGTGGCGCATCACGCCGGTTCATTGAGCGCCGCGGTGGCGAAGACGCGCGCCCGGAACCTCGGGATCGGTCTCGGAATCCTCGCCTTGCTCGGCGGGAGCGCGGCATTCCTCGCGGTCGCGGGCCATCGCGCCCGGGCCCTCGCCCGCCAGCAGGTGACATTCGTGGCCGCGGTCTCGCACGAGCTGCGCACGCCGCTCGCCGCCATCCGTTCCGCCGGACAGAATCTGGCCGACGGCGTCGTCAGCGATCCCGAGCAGGTGCGGCGCTACGGGGCGATGGTGCAGCGCGAGGGCGAGCGGCTCACCGCGCTGGTCGAGCAAACGCTCGAGCTGTCGGGCATGCTGGGCCGGGGACGGAGCGTGCGCCTCGAGGAAGTGGATCCGGCGCACCTGGTCGGCGAGGTGCTGTCCGAGGTGCGCCCGCGGGAGCCCGTGGAGGTCGACGTGCCGTCGGGACTCGGACCGGTCGTCGCCGATGGCGTGGCGCTCCGCAGCGCGCTCCGGAACCTCGTCGACAATGCGTTGAAGCACGGGGCGGGCCAGTCGGTCGCGGTGCACGCGCGCATGGCCGGGATGGCCGGCGGCCCCCGCGAGCTGCAGCTCGTGGTGGAGGATGGCGGTCCCGGAGTGCCGAGCGGTGAGGCCGAGCACCTGTTCGAGCCCTTCTATCGCGGCGCTGCCGCGCGACAGCACGGCGTGCCGGGCAGCGGACTCGGGCTGAGCCTGGTTCGCCATGTCGCGGAGGCGCATGGCGGACGCGTCTCGGTCGGCGCGGGCCCGGGCGGGCGCGGGGTCGCCTTCACGCTGCACCTGCCGCTCGCGTCCGTCGAGACGCGCGCGATGAGTGACACGGACGGTGGTCATCCTCCGCGGGCGCGAATCCTGCTCGTCGAGGACGAGCCCGCCCTCGTGCTCACGCTCACCGATCGCCTGCGCGCCGAGCGCTACGAGGTGGACGCGGTGTCCGAGGGCGAGGTCGCGCTGGCATCTCTCGGGCGGGTCAGCTACGACCTGGTCCTGCTGGACCTGATGCTCCGGGGATCGACGGCTACGAGGTGTGCCGCCAGCTCCGGGCGCGGGGCCTGACCGTTCCGGTGCTCATGCTCACCGCGCGGGCCCAGGTGGTGGACCGCGTGGTGGGACTCAAGCTGGGCGCGGACGACTATCTGGTGAAGCCGTTCGACTTGACGGAGCTCCTCGCCCGCGTGGAGGCGCTGCTTCGACGTGGCCGGCCGGCGGGCGGCGGGCGGGAAGGGACGTACGCGTTCGGCGACGTGCGCGTGGACTTCCGGCGCGCCGAGGTCGTGCGCGCGGGGCACACCGTCGCGCTGTCCGGGATGGAGTTCAAGCTGCTCGCCTACTTCATCGAGCACCGCGGCGCGCTGCTCAGCCGCAACGAGCTGCTCGACAAGGTCTGGGGGTATGACGCGCTGCCCCAGAGCCGCACCGTGGACGTGCACGTGGGGGCGCTGCGCCAGAAGCTCGAGCGCGTGCCCGCCCATCCCGAGCACATCGTCACGGTGCATCGCCAGGGCTACCGCTTCACGGGCTGAGCTCTGATCCGCGCCGTTTCCATGTTCGCCCGGGCGCTCCGCAGGCGATGTCCGAACTGCGGTGCCGGGCCGGTGACGGTGCGGTGGTTCGGCCTGCGGCCCGAGTGTCCCGCGCTGCGGCCTCCGGCTGGACCGAGGCGACGTCCGACTATCTTCCTCGGCGCCATCGTGTTCAACATGGCGTTTGCCGAAGGGCTCTTCGCACTCGGGCTGCTCTGGGTGCTGATCGCCACGTGGCCCACTCCTCCGTGGGACGTGATCTACTACGGCGGGATCGCCGCCATGGTGCTGGCGCCGATCGTGCTGTACCCGTTCTCGAAGCTCTGCTGGCTCGCGTTCGATTTGATCTTCCGGCCGCCGCGACCCGAGGACTTCGCGCGACCTTAGCAGAAGGCGGCTAGCGCCGCGCGCTTGCCTCCCGCGATCAGGCCGTGGACACGGCGTGGATCGCGCGAGACAGATCGTCCCCGGTGGCGGGCTTCACGAGGTGCACGTCGAAGCCCGCCTGGAGGCTTCGCGCGCGATCCGCGGCGGACTGCAGGCTCGTCAGAGCGATGAGGCCGATGCGTCGTCCGAACGCCTCACGCAGTCGCGTGCCGACCTCCCAGCCACTCAGACCGGGGAGGCCGATATCGATGATGGCGATGGCGGGCGGGCGCGCCCGCGCCACGGCGAGCGCGCTCAGGCCGTCACCCGAGGCCTCGACCGTGTGGCCCACGACTTCGAGCCAGAGCGCGAGCCCGACCCGGCTGTCCTCGTGATCCTCGACCACCAGAATCCTGGCCATGACTCGGAGTCTTCCACCTCGTGCTGGGGACGTGCCAGGGGCGCCGCACGCATGGTGGGCGCCCCCGAGCAGGTTCAGCGCCCGACGCCGAGCAGGAAGAGGATGACGATCAGGGTGAGTGGAGCGCCGAGCAACCAGAGAAGGATGAGTGCCATGACTGTCTCCCTTTCGATGTGAGCTAGATCTTGGCCGGGACGCGCCGCGTGACGATCTCCCGGCTCCGGTAGTACGTCAGGGTCATGGGCTCGCCGGAGGCCATCCAGCCTCCGATGACGGACCCGATCAATCCGATGAGCAAGGCCACGACGGTGGCGACCGCGGTATTGCGCATCATCCTCGCCATCTCGGGGTCGGCGGGCGGGACCGCCGCGGCCCACGCCGGCACGCCGGAGAGCCCCCGTACCAGCCGCCGAATTGCCCGGCCAGGCCGAAGGCGGCGAAGACGAGCAGCAGGGGCAGCGCCAGGAGCCATACGATCGCGCCGTGCAGGACGGCGGTCTCAGACTGGGTGATGCCGGCGATGCGCGCGGCCACCCAGCCACCTACGACGAAGGCGAAGAACGCCCCGCCACGCTGAACACGAGGCCGATCAAGCGCACTTTCTTCCAGTCGACGTACCGCGACGCCTCGTGCGCCCCCACGCCGGTGCCGATCAGGCCGATGATGAGCCCCACCGCGAGCGCGGCGAGCGTGCCCACCCAGATCCCGCTCCAGCTCACCGGCCAGGCGGTATAGACGACGACATTGTCTCGATCCATCTGATGCTCCTTTCTCGCGAGCTCGCCGTGCGATCTCGCTCTTGACGATGGCCGGCTCTCAGGCCGGCACTCGTTGGGCCTTCGCCTCGCGGCTCCAGTTCCGATGCCGGGCGATTGCCTGGATGAAGCCCTGTGCGATCGATTCGAGCTGCGCGTCGGTCCCCACGACGATGGCTTCGTCGTCGACGGCCGGTGCGCTCTTGCCTCGCGCGGGCGAGGACGCGGCGGGCACGGGCGAATCCTCCATGATGCCCGCCGCCGCCAGCAGTCCGACTCCGGCCCCGCTCGCCGCGATGGCCTTGCAGTGCTTGAAGGCCTCCCTGACGAACAGCACCGCGGAGGCCTCCGCCGCGAGCGCTTCCGCGCTCTTGTCTCCTCCGGGCACATACACTGCGTCGAACAGGACTGAGCCCACGGTGAGCAGGCTCCAGTCGACGGGGACCGCCTGCCCGCGCGCGCCCGTCAAGGCCCCGAGCCTCGGCGCGACGACCTTCGACTGCGCGCCCGCCGCCTTCAAGAGGCGCTGCATGCCGGTGACCGCGGCGGCATCCACGCCGTCCGCGGCGAGGATGGCGACCTTGCGCGTCTTGGCCGTGTCCTTGACGGTGTCGGCCATGCTCAGCGCCTGCGACCGATCGATCCGCTGCTTGAACCGCCGGGGCTGAAAGCTCCTTCGGGTCCCGATCGGCGGGCACGCTCAGGTTCAGGGGGCCGTCCACCCGCGCCGGCACGGCCATCCCGAGGCCTTCCGAGACACGTCCGGCCAGATCCTTGTCGACCTGGGCGAGCATGCCCAGCATCCGCTCGCGGATCGCCAGGCCGTCGACCTTGCCCAGCTCGAAGCGCAGGGCCTGGACGATATGCCCCTGCTCCGTCGCGGACTGGCTGTTCCAGAACAGGGTCGCCTGGCTGAAGTGGTCGAAGAACTTCTCGCCGCGGGCCCGCTGCTTCTGCCGCGTCGATGCGCCTCCGGGTAGCTGACGAAGCCGCCCAGCCGGCGGCCCGCCTGCATCGGGCATCCGCCGCCGAGCGAGTTCGGGTGATAGCTCGACTGGCCGACGTCGAGCGTCTGGCGCATGTGCCCGTCGCGCTGGTTGTTGTGCACCGGTGCCACCGGCCGATTGATCGGGATCTCGTGGAAGTTGGGCCCGCCGAGGCGAATGAGCTGGGTGTCGGTGTAGGAGAACAGGCGCCCCTGAAGGAGCGGGTCGTTGGTGAAATCGATGCCCGAGACGAGGTGGCCCGGGTGAAAGGCGACCTGTTCCGTCTCCGCGAAGAAGTTGTCGGGGTTTCGGTCGAGCACGAGGCGGCCGACCCGCTTGACCGGCACGAGCTCCTCGGGGATCGAGCTTGGTCGGATCCAGCAGGTCGAACTCGAACGTGTGCTCGTCCTTCTCCTCGATGATCTGCAGGCCGAGCTCCCACTCGGGAAGTGCGCCGCTCTCGATCGCCTCCCACAGGTCGCGCCGCTGAAAGTCCGGGTCCTTGCCGGAGATCTTCAGCGCCTCGTCCCACAGGACGGAGTGGACGCCGAGGGCGGGCTTCCAGTGGAACTTCACGAAGCGGGACGTCCCGCGCTCGTCGACCAGGCGGAAGGTGTGGACGCCGAAGCCTTCCATCATCCGCAGGCTGCGCGGAATGGCGCGGTCGGACATCACCCACATGATCATGTGCATCGATTCCGGCATGAGCGAGATGAAGTCCCAGAACGTGTCGTGCGCCGACGCCGCCTGCGGCATCTCGTTGTGCGGCTCCGGCTTCACCGCGTGGATCAGGTCGGGAAACTTGACCGCGTCCTGGATGAAGAAGACCGGGATATTGTTCCCGACGAGGTCGAAGTTCCCCTCCTGCGTGTAGAACTTGACGGCGAAGCCGCGGACGTCGCGCGCGAGGTCGCTCGATCCCCGCGAGCCGGCCACCGTCGAGAAGCGCACGAAGACGGGCGTCCGGAGCGACGGATCCTGAAGGAACTTGGCCTTGGTGTACCGCGAGAGCGACTCGTAGACCTGGAAGTAGCCGTGGGCGCCCGCGCCGCGCGCGTGGACCACGCGCTCGGGAATCCGCTCGTGATCGAAGTGGGTGATCTTCTCGCGGAGGATGAAGTCCTCGAGGAGCGACGGCCCTCGGTCGCCTGCCTTCAACGAGTTCTGATCGTCGTTGATCCGGAGTCCCTGGTCCGTCGTGAGATGCTCGCCATCCGCGCTCACGCGAAACTGGTCGAGCGCCGCCTGCTTCGGGCTCGAGCCCGATCGCTTGGAGCTCTCGCGCATTCTTCCTGGATTCGCCCTTCGCCACTTCGTCGGTTCCCTCTCGCGTATGTGAGCTTGACGTCGATCTCTATTCAACCTCTATTCAACGGTTGTGCCAGGCGCGCGCCCGCCGCTCGGACGTCGGGCATGAGCGAGGAGAGAGCCAGCTAGACTCCTATGACTGGTCGCTCGCTTAGCGGATCTGCGTCAGCGCTCGCGAATTTCGGATCGCAGATCTTACCGACCATCGCCGCGTAGATCTTTCCGGATCGGTCATCGTTCGATCTTTGGCGACCGGACCGTCGGGCGCCTCCCTGTGTGAGGGTCGCGCGTGTTTGCGCGCTCGCGCGACGATGCGACAGCCGTGGCACGGGAGTTGCGAAAGTCATGCGCAGCGCCGCCGCAATGACGCGGCCGGCGGAGCCAACAACGATTCGAGATGGCCTGCGATGTCAGGCCGGGAGGGACCGCATGAGGAGCTCAGTGATGACGACGGTAGTTCGCGGCTGCCATCGCGCTGGCCACAGTGGGGGCCGGGGAGGCTCAGACTCCTGCCGCAGCCGGCACCCACACCATGGATGGCAAGGTGACCAAGGTCGACGCGAAGAAGGGCTGGGTCGACGTGAAGACGCCGGAGGGGTCGATGAAGCTGCATTTCCCGCCGCCCGCCCTCGACGGCGTCAAGGCCGGAGACAGTGTGACCGTCGAGCTCGGCATGAGTGCGTCGGCGAGTTCCGACACCACGAAGACGTCGAAGAAGACCAAGTAAGGGAGGCCCAGATGGCTACGGATCGTTCGGATCGATTGATGACGGGAATGTTTCAGGGACCGGGAGTCCGCGGAGCGCGCCTACGAGTGCGTGACGAGCCGCGGGTACACCGACAAGGACGTGAGCCTGCTCATGTCCGATGACACGCGCACGCGGTGCTTCCCGCGGGATGCGGTCACGAAGACGGAGCTCGGCACGAAGGCGGCAGAGGGTGCGGGAATCGGGGCGGTGGCGGGTGCCGGCCTCGGCGCCCTCCTCGTCGGGCTCGCCGCGGCGGGCATCGCCGTTCCGGTCCTGCCGATCATCGCGATGGGCCCGCTCGCCGCGGCGCTGGCGGGCGGCGGTACCGGAGGAGCGGTCGGCGCGCTGATCGGCGCCCTGGTCGGGCACGGCATCCCGGAGGAGCGCGCGAAGGTCTACGAGCGAGGGATCAACGAGGGCGGCATCGTCTTCGGAGTCACGCCTCGCAACGACGAGGATGCCGAGTACATCGAGCGCGGCTGGACGAATGCGCGCGGCGAGCAGATCTACCGGCCGGGCGCCTACGAGGCGGGAGGCGGGTATGAATCCGATGAAGGGATTGCTCGCGGGGACCATCACGGCGGCGCTCCTCGCATCGGGGAGCAGCGTCGCCTCGGCCCAGACGCCGGCCGACAAGATGATGGGTCGGCATTCGGTCGAGGGTGAGGTGACGCAAGGTCGATGCGAAGAAGGGCTGGGTGCACGTCAAGACCTCCGACGGCACGATGATCGTGCACTTCCCGCCGACGGACCTGCAGACGTTGAAGAAGGGCGACCGGATCACGGTCAGCCTCGCCCTGAAGGACAACGGCCCCGCGCCGAAGTAAGTAGCGCGGGTCTGTGAATCCGGCGCCCGCAGGCCGGCTCTGTATCGGCCGCGCCAGCGGGCGCCAAGAGAATTCGATCCACGGAGCCACGCCGCCGCCGCAGATGACCATCGGCCGGCGCCGCCGATCGCGAGAGCGGCTCGCGTATACTACGGGCCTCGAATCCAGCCACCATCGGAGGCCCGCGCATGACCACGTACAAGTGCCTGCTCTATGACGTCAAGGACGGCATCGCCACGCTCACGCTGAATCGCCCCGAGCGCCTGAACGCGCTCGGCGATACGCTGCGCGAGGATCTGCACGACGCCGTGATGCGCGCCTCCGAGGACGACCAGGTGCGCGTGATGGTCGTGACCGGGGCGGGCAAGGGCTTCTGCTCGGGTGGCGACGTCAAGGCCATGAACGAGCGCAAGACCCAGGGCGGCGAGCGGCCGCTCGGGGAGAAAGTCGCTCCCGGCCGGGACCGGACCGTGCTGGCCCTGCGCGATACGCCCAAGCCGGTCATCGCCGCGGTCAATGGCGCGGCGGCGGGAGCCGGCATGAACCTGGCGCTCGCCTGCGACATTCGCCTGGCCTCCACGGCGGCCAAGTTCGCCCAGGCCTTCGTCCGACGCGGCCTGCACCCGGACTGGGGCGGGACGTACTTTCTGCCGCGGGTGGTCGGCGTGGCCAAGGCGGCGGAGCTGATCTGGACGGGCGAGATCATCGAGGCGACGGAGGCGCTGCGGCTCGGCATCGTGAGCGCGGTGCACGCGCCCGAGGATCTGATGCCCGCCGCGCACGCGCTGGCGGCCAAGATCGCCGCGGGTCCGCCCGTGGCCATCCGGCTGGCCAAGCGCGCGATCTACCACAACCTCGAGTGCGACCTCCGGCAGGCGCTGGAGTTCGAGACCTTCGCCCAGAACATCTGCTTCGAGACCGAGGACGCGCGCGAGGGCATCCGCGCCTTCGTCGACAAGCGGGTGCCGTCGTTCCAGGGCCGGTGAGGGGCGACCATGGGAATGCTCGACGGTAGGGTGGCCATCATCACCGGGGCTTCGAAGGGGATCGGCCGGGCGCTGGCCCTGCGCTTCGGGCGCGAGGGCGCCCGTGTCATCTGCGCCGCGCGGTCCGCGGATCTCGTCGAAGGAGACGACGGCCGAGGTGAACAGGGCCGGGAACCGGGCCATCGCCTTCACCGGAGACCTGTCGCGGGAGGACGACGTCCGCCGCCTGGTGGCGGCCGGCCTCGAGGCATTCGGCAAGATCGACGCCCTGGTCAACAACGCGGGAGACGGCGGGCCGACGAAGCCGGTGCAGGACTACACGATGGAGGACTGGCGGTACACGATCGACTCCTGCCTCACCAGCTCCTATCTGTGCATCCGCTTCGTCGTGCCGGAGATGATCAAGGCGGGCGGCGGGGCCATCGTGAACATCTCGTCCGGGGCCGGGCGGCGCGGGCTGCCCTATCGCATCGGCTATTGCTCGGCCAAGGCAGGCCAGGTGGGCATGACGTACGGCATGGCGCTCGAGCTCGCGCCGCACAATATCCGCGTGAACTGCGTGGCGCCGGGCGCCGTGGAAGGCGACCGGATCGACCGCGTCATCGCGGGCCAGGCCGAGGTGCGCGGCATTCCCGTCGAGGCGATGCGCAAGGCGATGATCGAGCGCTCGCCGCTCAAGCGCATGGTCACCGCGGACGACATCGTCGACGCCACCGTGTTCTTCACGAGCGACATGGCGCGCAGCATCTCAGGGGCAGGTCCTCGCGGTCAACGCGGGTGTAGCTGAGCGATGATAAGGCCCATCTGCTCCGTTGGCAGCCTCGACCGCACGCTCAACGTAGAGAGACTACGCCTCGCGTGCGGCCATCGGGGCCGCTCGCAGCTGGACCCTTCATCGCTCTAGCTGGGTTTCTCCGACGGGCTCCTGAGGCATAATACGGCTCTATGCCATTGCCCAAGGTGGCGTTCGAGCCGGGGCGGCCCGGTCCGCTCGACGGGGTGCGGGTGCTGGATTTCTCGCGACTGGTGGCCGGCAACATGCTGAGCCTGCAGCTCGCGGACTTCGGCGCCGAGGTCGTGAAAGTCGAGACGCCGGGCCGCGGCGACACGCTCCGCGACTGGCGCGAGGCGGGCGTCAGCGTGCACTGGAAGGTGTACGCGCGGAACAAGAAGAGCATCACGCTGAACCTGAAGGCGCCCGAGGCGCCGGGGATCGTCCTCGATCTCGTCCCGCACTTCGACGTGCTGATCGAGAGCTTCCGGTTCGGCTACCTCGAGCGGCTCGGCGTGGCGCCCGAGGTGCTGCTGGCCCGCAACCCGCGGCTCGTCATCGTCCGGGTGTCGGGCTTCGGGCAGACCGGGCCCTACCGCAAGCGCCCGGGCTTCGGGACGCTCGTCGAGGCGATGTCGGGCTTCGCCGCACGCAATGGCTTCGAGGATCGCGAGCCGGTGCTGCCGCCGCTGGCCATGGCCGACATGATCGCGGGGCTCTACGGCGCCATGGCGACGGTCATCGCGGTGCGGCACGCCGAGAAGGACGGCGGCCGCGGTCAGGTGATCGACCTGAGCCTGCTCGACTCGATCTTCTCGATCCTCGGCCCCGACGCCGCCATCCACAAGCTGACGCGGCGCGTGCGCCGGCGCTCCGGCAGCGCGACCGAGTCGCAGTCGCCGCGCAACGTGTACGCGACGAAGGACGGCGGATGGGTCGCCATCTCCGCCTCCACCCAGGCCATGACAGAGCGGCTCTTCCGCGCCATCGGGCGCGGCGACCTCAACGACGACCCGAGGTTCAAGACGAATGCGGAGCGGATCAAGCGGCGCGATGAAGTCGACGGGATCGTGGGCGGCTTCATCCGTGGAGCGGACGCTCGCCGACGCCATCGCGTACTTCGAGGAGGCGGGCGTGACGGCGGCGCCGGTCTACGACGTCGGCCAGTTCCTCGACGACCCGCACGTGCAGGAGCGCGGCATCGTCGTCGAGGCGCCGGACGCCGAGATGGGCGAGGTGCCCATGCACGCGGTGGTGCCGCGCCTCGACGGCACGCCCGGCGGCCTGCGCATTCCCGCGCCCGACATCGGCCAGCACAATGACGAGATCTACGGGCGCATCGGCTACTCGAGCGAGCGGATCTCATCGCTCGCAGGGGCGGGGATCATATGAGCGCGGCACCGGCTCCGCGCGCGGCGGTCGTCGCTGATCCTGCCCGTCAACGTGCCGCGCTTCGTGGAGAAAGCCGCGCTGCGCGGCGCGGACGCGATCGTGCTCGACCTCGAGGACTCGGTACCTCCCGCCGAGAAGGCGAGCGCGCGCCGCCTCGTCGTGGACGCGCTGCCGCTGGCCGGCCGGGGCGGAGCGGAGGTGGTGGTGCGGGTGAACAATGACCCCGCGCACCTGTGGGACGACGTCGCCGCGGCCGTCCATCCGGGACTCGACGGCCTGGCCTTGCCCAAGGCGGAGTCGCCCGAGCAGATCCGGGAGCTGGTGCGCCGCATCGAGGCGCTCGAGACGGCGCGGGGGATCGACGCCCGGGCATGTCCGCCTGTCGCTCGCGATCGAGACACCCGCGGCCTGCTGCGCGCCGAGGCGATCGCCGCGTCGAGCGACCGCATCGCCACGATGGGCGTGGGCGTCGAGGACTACTGCCTCGAGCTGGGCGTCGAGCCGTCGGCGGACGGGATCGAGCTGCTGTATCCCGTCGCGCGGGTGGTCACCATCGCGAAGGCCGCGGGCATCCAGCCGACGGGGCTCATGGGGAGCATCGCGGGCTTTCGCGACCTCGGCGCATTCGAGGGGGCGGCGGCGCGCGCGCGGCAGCTCGGCTGCGAGGGCGCGGGCTGCATCCATCCCGACCAGGTCGCCGTGCTCAACCGCGTCTTCTCACCGGATCCCGCCAAGGTCGAGTATGCGCGGCGGGTCGTCGAGGCGTTCGCCGACGGGATCAAGCGCGGGACGGCGTCGGTCAACCTCGACGGCAAGATGGTCGACATCCCCGTCGTCAAGCGCGCGGAGGTCATCCTGGCCCGCGCGCGCGTGGTCGCGGAGACGGAGCGGCGCAAGGCGGACGCCCTCGCCCGCCTTCGATAGAAGATAGGAGAGCCACCGTGGACTTCCGACTCAGCGACGAGCAGCGCCGGATGGTCGACACGCTCCGGAAATTCCGGCGGGACGTGCTCGAGCCGAACGCCATCACGTACCTCGACGGCACGTTCCCCCACGAGAACATGGCGAGGCTGGCCGAGCTGGGCATCCTCGGCATGGCGGTGCCGCAGGAGTACGGCGGCTCGGGGCTCGGGGTGCTCGACACCGTGCTCGCGCTGGAGGAGATCGGCAAGGCCTGCTACGTGACGGCCATGGCCGCGCTCGGCGAGGTGGGGGTGCAGACGCGCATCATCAGCACCTTTGCGCCCGAGTCCCTGAAGCGCCAGTACCTCCCGGCCATCGCCGAGGGCAAGTGCATCCTCTCGATCTGCATGACCGAGCCGCATGCCGGGACGGACGTGCCCGCCTACCGCACCAACGCCGAGATCACGGGCGACCGCGCGGTCTTGAAGGGGACGAAGACGCTCATCAGCCGCGCCGACGTGGCCGATCTCTTCGTCGTCTTCACGCGGGTGAACGGCGTGCCGGGCGCGCCGGGCATCGGCTGCGCCCTCGTGCCGAAGGGCGCGCCTGGCCTCTCGTCCAAGGCGGCCTTTCACACCATGGGCGGCGAATACCTCTGCGAGGTGCTGTTCGAGGACTGCGAGATCCCCGCGGAGAACGTCATCCTGAAGGCCGACGGGATGAAGAAGCTCCTCGAGCGCCTTCAATACGCAGCGGTGCCTGAACGCGTCGATCTGCCTCGGCCTGGCCGAGGGCGCGATCGAGGAATCGGTGAAGTACCTGCGCCAGCGCGAGGCCTTCGGCCATCCCATCGGGGACTTCCAGGGCTTGCGGTGGAAGGCGGCCGACATGTACATCGACGTCGAGGCGGGGCGGGGGCTCCTCTACCGCGCCGCGGTGAGCGGCGACGAGTTCCCGATCCGGCGCTGGCCGCGATGGCCAAGATCTTCTGCAACGAGATGGGCATCCGCGTCACCAGCGAGGCCGTGCAGATCCACGGCGGCTACGGCTTCACCGACGAGTTCCCGGTCTCGCGCTTCTTCCGCGGCGTCCGCTACGGCAGCCTCGGCGGCGGGACCACCGAGACGCTGAGGAACCTCGTCGGCCGCCGCCTCGTCCAGGACATGGACCTGGCCACCGGCGTCACCGGCCTCGGCACGTTCTGAGGCGGCGGTGCCCGGGTCCCCCAGCATGGCCGATCGATGCGCACGGGCTCGAGATGAGTGCGGCGAGCGCGGCCGCCGTCGGCCACTGCTGACCGCGCGGTCGACGAACTGCTCCACTTCCGGCCGGCGATGCTCGACGCCGCGGCGGCGGTCGCGGGCGAGGACCCGGGTTGCGCGATGGCCGCCGCCCTCGGCGCCTATCTTCAGCTCCTCTCCACGGAACCGGCCGACGCCGCCGACGCGCGCCGGCTCCTCGCGGAGTTCCGCTCGGCCGTATCCGGCCGGCCGGGTCCTGGCCCGGGAGGAGCGGCACCTGCGCGCCGCCGAGGCCTGGGCGTCAGGCGATCTGCACCGGGGCCAGGCGCCTGCTCCGGGCCATCGCCCGCGAGCATCCGCGCGATGCCCTCGCGCTGGCGGTCGGCCGCAGATCGACTTCTTCTCGGGCGATGCCCTTGCGCTGCGGGACCGGATCGCCGAGGCCCTCGGGGCCTGGCCGTCCGACCATCCGCACTATGGATTGCTGCTGGGCATGCTCTCTTTCGGACTCGAGGAGGCGGGCGAGTACGAGCGCGCGAGGAGACGGGCGCGCCGAGCGGTGGGCGAGACAGGCGGGACGTCTGGGGCATCCACGCCGTCGCCCAGCTAGCTTCGAGATGCGCGCGCGGGCCGAGGACGGGCTCCGCTACTGAGACCCGGGAGGGCGACTGGGCCGAGGGCAATGCCCTGGCCGTGCACAACTGGTGGCACCGAGCGCTCTTCGCGCTGGAGACGGGGGACGTCACGGCCGTGCGCGGCATCTACGACGCGCGCATTCACCACGCGCAGTCGGCCGGACTCGCGCTCGAGCTGCTCGACGCGTCCGCCCTCCTGTGCGCGCCTTCTCCTCGACGGCCACGACGAGACGGCGCGGTGGCAGGCGCTCGGCGCTGCCTGGGGGCCGCAGGTGGAGCCGGCCTTCTACGCATTCAATGACCTGCACGCGGTGATGGCGTGGGCCGCCGCGGGCGACACGGGACGCGCCGAGCGCCTCATCGCCGATCGGGAGCGCTATCTCGACGAGCCGCGCCCCGGCGTCAGCAACTACGTGATGACGCGCGCGCATCGGTTTGCCAGCCTGTCGCGCCGCCGTCGCGTTCACGAAGGGCGGTACGGCGAGGCCGTCGACCTGCTCTACCCGATCCGCCATCACCTGAACGAGTTCGGCGGCAGCCATCGCCCAGCGCGACGATGCTTCAGCGGACCCTGCTCGAGGCGGCGCTCAGGGGCGGGCGCCTCGAGACTTGCCGGCTCGCTCGTGCGCGAGCGCGCATCCACGCGAAGCCCGACAGCCCGTACGGCTTGCGGCAGCAAGGTCGGCTGAGTGGCGCGACCGGCGATGGCCGTGGCGCCGCGGAGGCCGCGCGGCGCGCCTGCCGCGCAGCGCGGGGCGCCCGGCCCTGAGTCGCCGCGCGGTATTGCTGGGCGTGGCGCTCGTGCTCGTGCTGGCGCTGCCGGGGCCCACCGCCGCGAACGAGCAGCTCTGGGACCTGCTCAAGCGGGGGTGGCCAGGTCATCTTGATCCGCCACGCCATCACCACCCCTGGGGTGGAGCGATCCGGACGGCATGCGGCTCGACGGCTGCAGCACGCAGCGCAACCTGACCGACGAGGGCGCCGCGATGCCCGCCGCCTGGCGGGCGTTCCGCGCCCGCGCCATCCCCGTCACGACCGGGTATTGGCGAGTCCGTGGTGCCGCTGCCTCGAGACCCGCGCGCCTGGCCTTCGATTCTGCCGAGGCCTGGGCGCCCCTCGGCACACCTCTTCGGTCGCCCCGGCCAGACTGCCGAGCAGGTGCGCCAGATGCGATCCCTGGTGGGCCAGCGCCGCCAGGGCCCGAGCCTCGTCATGGTCTCCCACGGATCACCGGTTCACGCCCTAACCGGCATCAGCCCGGACCCGGGCGAGATGGTTGTCATCCACGCCCAGGGCGAGGGACGCTTCGCGGTCGCGGCCGCCTGTCGGCCCCGTAAAGGCGATCGCACGCAGGCAATCAACCGCCGTCGCAAACGGCCCGCTAGGCCCTCGATGTGAGTCGCGCCGGCAAGCAACGCGGGTTCGAGGCCGACACACTCCGCCTCCTCGCCGAGATCCACGCCCGGCTGGACTCGCCGGAGCGCCCTGGTGCGGAAGCCTTCTATCGGGAGGCGCTTGCCCTGGCCGGAGAGCTGGGCATGCGCCCCCTCGTCGCACGCTGCCACCTGGGGCTCGGCCGGCTTTACCGCCAAGCGGGAGAGGGCGCTGCAGCCAAGGAGCATCTGAGCACCGCGCGCACCATGCTCGCCCAAATGGAGATGCGCTTTTGGCTGGAGGAAGCTGAAGTCGAGCTCACCCTCACCTGAGGACCTCCGCTCACTGCTCACGCGGTGAATCTCACTGGTGCCGTTGCGTGTTGCCTGGAGCGGGCGAGACCCGGTCGGTTCTAAGGGCGGGTCGTCGTCGAGGCACCTTCGGGCGCCGCAACCCCCAGGCCCGGCGCGCAGGCAGCGCCGGGGCTCGAGGCGCGGCGATCAGCGGGTCACGGGCGACGCGGCGGGCTCGGGGATGTCGAGCGTGGTGACCCGCCGCAGCTCGCGGCGGTACTTGGCGTCGTCGAAGGGCCGCGCGCGGTGCATGGTGGCGCGGTTGTCCCAGATCACGAGGTCGCCGACGCGCCAGGCGTGGCGGTACACGAACTCCGGCTGGGTCGCGTGCTCGATCAGGTCGTGCAGCAAGAGGCGCCCCTCGGGCACGGGCCAGTCCATGATCTTCGAGGCGTGGGAGGCCACGTAGAGCGATCGCCGATTGGAGCGGGGATCGTGCGCGCGAGCGGGTGCACCGCGCCCATGAGCTTTTCCTCTTCCTCCTTCGAGAACTCGAAGCCGAGCGTCCGGCGCGAGTGGGCGATGGAGTGGTGGACGCGCAGGCCCTCGATCTGGGCCTTCATCGAGGCGGGCAGGGCGTCGTAGGCCGCCCGCATGTCGGCGAACTCGGTATCCGCGTCGACGGGCGGAATAATGCGCGCCGACAGCATCGAGTAGCGCCCCGGCGGGTCCTGAAACGAGGCGTCCGTGTGCCAGAGGCGATTGCCGAGGCCGTACATGCGGCGCCGGTCGTCGGACTGCAGCAGATCCCCGTTCTCGTCGACGTTCGAGATGTCGCCGAGGGCCTCGTTGCCCAAGCGGTTCTTCTTGAGCGCGGCGGCCCCGGTCTTGGTGTGCAGCTCACCGTCGAGGCGCTGCGCGAAGGCGATCTGCTCGTCGTCGGCGAAGGGCTGGTCGCGAAAGACCAGCACGGCGTACTCGTCCATGCCGGCGCGGATCTCGGCGAGCGTCTCCGGATCGTGCACCCGCCGGAGGTCGATCGGGCCGACCTCGGCGGCGAAGTGCGGATGAAGCTTCTCGAACGTCAGTGGCATCGCTGCGCCTTCCTGTCGCGAATGGGATGCTCCGACTACTGGATGACCGAGTGCGGCGTGGCGACGCAGGCGCGTGACCACGATCTGCTCGCGGTCGATCATCGTGCGGCACCCTCGGGGAGATCTCGTTCTTCCAGTAGTCGCTCTGGTAGACGGCGTCGTAGAGGCGCTTGCGCTCCGGCTCGCTCTCGAAGCGGCGGATCCAGACGTACACGCTCTGGTCCTCCTCGCCGACGAAGCTGCCGAGGATGACCATGCCCATCTTGACCTGGAAGGGGATGATCTCCTCCTCCATGCACTTGACCCAGTTCTCGCGCTGCCCGGGACGGATGTGGTACTGGCGGAGCTCGAAGAACATCGCTGGCCTCCTTGGGCTCGGGCGCCTGACCGCACCGCCCGGCGGGGACAGCATAGCGTACTTCGACCAGGTGCAGGCGCGAGCCGCTGCCCGCCGCCGGTCGCAGTGGCGGCGGCAGTGGTGGATGAGGCGTGGTCCATCCCCAATATCTAGCGGTCTTCTTGACACCGGGGCGCGACGGAGGGTAAGGTTTCTCGCGTAATTCGAGGAGGGCCATGAAAGCGCTGGACCAGGTCGATCCCGACATCGCCGACATCATCCGGGCGGAGACCGAGCGGCAATCGCGCAACCTCGAGCTGATCGCGTCGGAGAACTTCGTCTCCGAGGCGGTGCTCGAGGCGGTCGGCTCGGTGCTCACCAACAAGTACGCCGAGGGCTATCCGGGCCGGCGCTACTACGGCGGCTGCGAGGTCGTCGACCGGGCCGAGGAGCTCGCCATCGCGCGCGCCAAGCGAGCTGTTCGGCGCCGAGCACGCCAACGTCCAGCCGCACTCGGGCTCGCAGGCGAACATGGCCGTCTACTTCACGCTGCTCAAGCCCGGCGACACGGTGCTCGGCGCCGAACCTGGCCCACGGCGGGCACCTCACCGCGGGCAGTCCGATGAGCTTCTCGGGCAAGCTCTACGCGATCGTGCCCTACGGGGTCGGAAGCGACACCGAGCGGATCGACCTCGACCAGGTCCGCGATCTCGCGCGCCAGCATCGCCCGAAGCTGATCATCGCGGGCGGCTCGGCCTACTCCGCGTGCCATCGACTTCAAGCCGTTCCGGGAGATCGCGGACGAGGTGGGCGCGGCGCTCATGGCCGACATCGCGCATCCGGCGGGACTCGTCGCGGCCGGACTGCACCCGTCGCCGGTGCCGCTACGCCGACTTCGTGACCACGACCACGCACAAGACGCTGCGGGGCCCGCGGGGCGGGATGGTGATGTGCCGGGCAGCCTACGCGAAAGACCTGGACCGGACGGTCCTTCCCGGGCATCCAGGGCGGCCCGCTGATGCACGTGATCGCCGCCAAGGCCGTGGCCTTCCGCGAGGCCCAGGCCCCGGAGTGGCGCGCCTACCAGCGCCAGATCGTGGCCAATGCGCACGCGCTCGCGGAGGCGCTCATGGCCAGCGGGCATCGCCTCGTCTCGGGCGGCACCGATACCCACCTGATGCTCGTCGACCTGACGGCTCGGGGCATCACCGGCAAAGACGCGCAGGAGGCGCTCGACCGCGCGTGGATCACCGTCAACAAGAACGGCATCCCGTTCGACACCAAGGGGCCGATGGTGACGAGCGGGATCCGCATCGGGACGCCGGCGGTCACCACGCGGGGCATGAAGGAGCCCGAGATGGTCGCGATCGCCGCGTGCATCGACCGCGTACTGACCGGGCTCGGGAACGACGCGGTCGAGGCCGCGGTGCGAGGCGGAGGTGGCTGAATTGACCGGGCGCTTCCCGCTCTACGCAGAGCGCCTCGCGTGAAGTGCCCGTTCTGCGGCCACAGCGAGGACCGCGTGGTCGACTCACGCGTCGGCCGCGACGGCGAGTTCATCCGCCGCCGGCGCGCCTGCCTCAAGTGCAACCGCCGCTACACCACGTACGAGTACATCGAGGACGTGCTGCCGCGCGTGGTCAAGCGCGACGGGCGGCGGGAGCCCTTCGATCGCCAGAAGCTGCGGGGCTCCATCCTGAAGGCGTGCGAGAAGCGCTCGGTGGGCGTCAGGCGGTCGACGACGTCGTGGCCGACATCGAGTCGCGCCTGCACGAGCGCGCGGAGAAGGAGATCTCGTCGCTCGAGCTCGGCGACCTGGTCATGGAGCACTTGCAGAAGCTCGACCAGGTCGCCTACGTCCGCTTCGCCTCCGTCTATCGTCAGTTCAAGGACATCGCGCAGTTCATGGACGAGGTGAAGGGACTGATCAAGGAAGGCGAAAAGAAGGTCCCGCCGAAGGTCACCAGGCCGCCCCGCCGATAAGGGCTCGGGGGCTCCTGAGATGAATCGGCCCTGCCGGAATGGGGCCGACAGGGCCGAATGCCCTACTCGGGCACTCTACTTCTTCTTTTTCTTCTTCGTCGCCTTCTTCTTTCAATTCGTGTCACCTCCTCCCGCCCTCCGCGCGTCCCGCGGTGGTTATTATTCGGGACTCTAGGTGACCGTCAGAAAAGTGTCAAGGATAAAATACCGGATGGAGGGGATCAGGGTGATCCGGGCCCCATATCTTGGGGCCCCGACCCCGTCGAAATGGGTCAGATGTGCTCCTGTGCGTGGGAGGGCCGACGATGCTCCCTGCGCTTTACGAACTCCTGGTTGAGGGGAACGCCCTTCTTGCACAGGGGACAGGTCTCCGGCGGATACGTCGGGAAATCACGGCTCACGAGACTGAAGATCTCCTTGCCATCGATCTCGGTCTTCTTGGTCCGGCGCCAGAGGGCACCGACTCCGATGACCTGGCCCCGAGGCCCTCGACGAGCTGGGTGAGCAGGCGCACCGTGGTGCCCGAGCTGATGAGGTCCTCGACGATCAGGACCTTGGACGCCTGGCGGATGAGCCGGTGGAATTCCACGGGGAGCGTTACCCGCCGCTTGCCCGCGCTGACGCCCTTGGTGCCGTACATCAGCGTGGGCCGTGACGGGTGTGCCCGGGCTACACAGTGCGAGAGGATGAGGGCGCCGGGACCCGTCGAGAGCACGATGTCGATGGGCCAGGGCGCGAAGTGCTTGGCGATGACGGCGCCGAGTCCCTCGGTGAACGAGGCCTCGGTGGTGACCAGGGTCTTTTCGATGTACTCGCTGGTGTGCTGGCCAGAGGGAAGCAGGATGTGGTCATTGGCGTGATAGGCGCCGGTGCGCTTCAAGATCTCCAGGTGGATCTTTTCTCGCACTTCGGCATCCATGAGCGCGTCTTCCTTGCGGGACGGTGGGGTCATCGCGCCTCCTTCGGCCAAAGAATGACGGGGGCATGCGGGCATTGTCAACTCGAAAGATGCCTCGCCGCCGCGACGCGCGGGCGGAGCGTGGTAGACTGGCGCGCGTCATGCGGGTCCTCGCGCTCGAGACATCGACGCTGGCCGGTGGCGTTGCCCTCTGCGAGGATGGCCGCGTGGTCGGGTTGAGCCTCCTCAACGTCGCGCTCACCCACTCCGAGCGCCTCATGTCCATGGTCGATCGGCTGCTCGAGGATTGCCGGTGGACCCTCGCCCAGGTGCAGGGACTCGCCGTGTCGATCGGCCCGGGCTCGTTCACGGGGCTCCGGGTCGGTGCGGCCACCGTCAAGGGCCTGGCGTTGGCCCTAGGGCTGCCGGTCGCGGCGGTGCCCACGCTCGATGCGCTCGCCGCCAATCTGCCCTTCGCCGATGCGCCGGTGTGCACGCTCCTCGACGCCCGCAAGGGCGAGGTGTACGTCTGCCTCTACCAGTGGACGGGGCAGGCCATGGAGCGGCGCTCGGACTACCTCGCGCTGCCGCCGCAGGACGTCGCCGAGTGGCTACGCGCCCCGGTGATCGTGCTCGGTGACGGGGTGCCCGCGTGCCGACCGTATCTCGAGCGACTGGGCGCCGGGGTGCGCGTGGCCCCCGCCGCGCAATCGGTGCCATCGGCGGCGATGATCGGCCAGATCGGCCATGTCATGCTGCTGGCGGGGAAGGGGATCAGCGGGGACGCCCTCGAGCCCTTCTATCTCCGGCCGTCCGAGGCGGAGCTGAAGGCCCGCCGTGTCTGAGCCCTATGGCCTCGCGCCGATGACCCTCGACGACCTCGACGAGGTGCTCGCGATCGAGAAGGCCTCGTTTCACACGCCGTGGTCGCGGGGGCCTTTCGCTACGAGCTCACGCAGAATCGCGTCGCCCGCTCCCTCGTCGCGCGGGCGGGCTCCGAGCTCCTGGGCTATCTCTGCCTCTGGGAGATCGGTCACGAGATCCACATCACGAACCTGGCCGTGCATCCGAGCCATCGGCGCCGCGGGGCGGCGCGCACCCTGCTCGGCTCGGTGATCGAGGACGCCCGGCGGAAGAACGTCGAGCTCGTCTTCCTCGAAGTGCGCCCGACCAATGTCGAGGCGCTCACCCTGTACGAGAGCCTGGGCTTCCGCGTGATCGGCCGGCGCAAGGGGTACTACTTCGACACCGGCGAGGACGCGCTCGTCATGGAGGCGCGGCTCGCCGCCGAGCCGAGCGCGGCGGGCGGCAGTACCTAGCGCCGGGCGGCGAGAAGGGGTCAGCTGCGTGGCTGGCGCGCGTAGGCCGGGCGCTCAGACGTACTGAGAGTACGCCTGCGCGCCCGGACTTCGCGCGCCGCCTAGCAGCTGGCCCCTTCTCGCCGCCCGGCGCGGTCACGGGGATGCCCACAGGCCGCGGCCGGCTTCGCGCGCCTGCCGCTCGAGGCTCACGAAGCGGCTCGCGTGGGCCACGTTGGGCGGCACCGTCATGGCGTGGGCGTAGCCGAGCCTGACCAGCTCCGCATTGACCATGAGGTCCCCACGTACACGTAGGCGAGCAGCCGCCGGTAGCGGTCGCGCTCCCGCACGTCGAGCTCGAGCCGGACCGTCTTGCCCATCACGAGCAGGCGATTGAGGGCGGTCGCCTGCACGCCGCCCGGTTCTTTACCTCTGATCGGGTGCTTCGTCTCGGGCGTGTCCATCCCGATATAGCGGACCTTCTCGATTCGCCCGTCGACGCGCACGTAGATCGTGTCCCCGTCGACGACCTGCGTGACGATCGCCGTGAGGCTCCGGGTGTCGTAGGGGAGGCGGCGGTCGGGACGAGGACGAGGAGGGAGAAGAGGCCGACCAGGGCCGCGCGGCCGCGGCCCGCGACAGGTATCCGATGCGTGACATGTATCGAATAGGATACGCGCGCGGCCCGGCCCGACCGGCAAAGGAAAGAGACACGGCCGACCGGGGCGATCAGGCTGGGTCGGCGTCGCGGGAGTCTGCTAAGATCGGCGCGTGCGTGCCGACTTCCGCGTCGTCTCGATCCGCCTCGCCTAGCCAATGGACCTGGTCGGGCGCATGCTCGGCGGCGATCGGCTGGCGCTTGCGCGGCTCATCACGCGCGTCGAGAATCGCCTGCCGGACGTGCCCGACATCATGCGCGCCGTCCACCCGCGCACCGGACGCGCCTATGTCCTCGGAGTGACCGGGCCGCCGGGGGCGGGAAGTCGACCCTCGTCGACCGGCTCACCGCTCGCCTGCGCACCGGGGGCTCGTCCGTGGGGGTGATCGCGGTGGATCCGTCGAGCCCGTTCACCGGGGGCGCCGTCCTCGGCGACCGCATCCGGATGCAGGCGCATACCCTCGACCCGGGCGTCTTCATCCGCAGCATGGCCACTCGCGGCAGCCTCGGGGGCCTGGCCCGCGCCACCGGCGACGTCATCAAGCTGATGGACGCCTTCGGGTTTCCGTGGATCATCCTCGAGACGGTCGGCGTCGGGCAGACGGAGCTCGACGTGATCCGCCAGGCCGACACGACGGTCGTCACGCTGGTGCCGGAGTCCGGCGACTCGATCCAGGCCATGAAGGCGGGACTCATGGAGGTGGCCGACATCTTCGTGGTCAACAAGGCCGATCGCGACGGGGCCCACGCCCTGATGGCCGACATCCGCTTCAGCGTCCACCTGCAGTACACGAGCGGCGCGGGTCCCAAGGACGTGGACTGGGAGACGCCGGTGCTCGCCGCGCAGGCCGCCAATGACGTGGGCGTGGCGGAGGTCTTGGAGGCCATCGTGCGTCACCGCGCCGCCCTCGGCGAGGCGGGTGCGCTCGATGCGCGGCGCCGGGCGCGGCGGCGGGCCGAGCTCGAAGCGCTCCTCGTCGAGGAGCTCACGGCGCAGGTCATGGCCCGCGTGCACGCCGATCCGGATCTGGCGCACACGCTCGCCGTCGTGTCCGACGGGGCGCTCGATCCGTACTCGGCCGTCACGCGGATCCTGTCGTCGACGCTCGCGCGGCCTTGACAAGCGTCCGGGCCGCACGCAGTATCAGCCCCAATCGTCGCCCCGAACGGAGGATTCGCTGAATGTTGCCGTCTCACCACTGGTACGGGATCGTTCCCGGCTGGCTCATCTTCACCGCGATGGTCGCCGTTGCGGTCGTGCTCTTCGCGCGGCGGGTGACCTTCCTCGTACGGCTCCTGCTCAAGGGCAAGCCGGCAGTCCCGGTGGGATCACCTGCCGGCGCGCGTCGGCAAGGTCCTCGTCTACGTGATCGGCCAGGCGCGGCTCATCGGGGGCGACTTCTGGCCCGGCCTGATGCACGCCACCATCTTCTGGGGCTTCATCATCCTGACCCTCGGCACCATCGAGTTCTTCGGCAAGGGCGTCACGGAGTCGTTCGTTCTGCCGCTTCATGTCCGACACCGGCGCGTTCCTCGTCCTCCAGGACCTCTTCAGCGTCCTCGTCATCGCCGCGGTTTCCTACGCGGCGTTTCGGCGGCATCGTCACGCGGCCGCGCCGCCTCACGCTGTCCGCCGAGGGCCTGGTCATCCTGGGCCTGATCTTCGGGCTCATGGTCTCGGACCTCGTGGCCGACGCGGGGCGCATCGTGCTCGCCCCGGCGCCGAGCGACCACTGGCAGTTCGCCGGCCATGCCATCGCGCGTGCGCTCGCCGGCCTGCCCACGGCGCGGTCGCGGCGATCTTCCACGCGGCGTGGTGGCTGCACGCCGCGCTCCTGCTGAGCTTCCTGGTCTGGCTGCCGTACTCGAAGCACCTGCACGTGCTCGCCGCGCCGCTCAACGTGTTCTTCGCCACGCTCGAGCCGAAGGGGCGGTTCCGGACGGTGGACCTCGAGAACGCCGAGACGTTCGGGGTGGGCGCAGATCACGGAGTTCACCTGGAAGGATCTCTTCGACACCTACAACTGCACCGAGTGCGGCCGCTGCACCTCCGCTGCCCGGCCAACATGAGCGGCAAGGAGCTGGACCCGAAGATGCTCATCCTGCACCTGCAGGAGCGCCTCATGGAGGAGGGGCCCGCCCTCGTCGCTGGGCCAAGAACGGTGCGCCGGCGGGGCGGCGCCGGCCCACGGCAGGGCGCTCGTCGGCGACGTGATCCACGACAATGTCCTCTGGGCGTGCACGATGTGCCGCTGGTGCGTGGACGCCTGCCCGGTCTTCATCGAGCACGTGCCGAAGATCACGGACATGCGGCGCTTCCTCGTCCTCACCGAGTCGCGCTTCCCCGCGGAGCTGCAGCCGGCCTTCCGCAACATGGAGACCAACGGCAACCCGTGGCAGATGTCGTGGCAGACCCGCGCCGACTGGGCCGCCGACCTCGGCGTCCGCGTCATGAGCGACGTGCGCGAGGCCGAGTATCTCTACTGGGTCGGCTGCTATGGCTCCTTCGACGAGCGCAACAAGAAGGTCGCGCGCGCCTTCGTCAAGCTCATGCAGGCGGCCCAGGTTGATTTCGCCATCCTCGGCAACGAGGAGACGCTGCACGGGCGAGCCGGCGCGGCGGCTGGGCCACGAGTATCTCTACCAGACCCTGGCCCAGGGCAATGTCGAGACGCTCAAGCAGTACCGGTTCCAGACCATCGTCACGGCCTGCCCGCACTGCTTCAATACGATCAAGAACGAGTACCCGGACTTCGACGGCCATTTCCGCGTCATCCATCACAGCCAGCTCCTCGACGATCTGGTGGGCTCGGGGCGCCTGCGTGTCGCGCGGGATCAGACGGACCGCATCACCTACCACGACGCCTGCAACCTCGGCCGCTACAACGACGTGTACGACGAGCCGCGGCGCGTGCTGGCCTCGTTGACGCAGGGACCGATCGTCGAGATGGAGCTGTCGCGGTCCCGCGGGTTCTGCTGCGGCGGCGGCGGCGGTCGGGTGCTGATGGAAGAGCACGAGGGGCGGCGCGTGAACCAGGTGCGCGTCGAGCAGGCGATGGAGGTGAATCCGGACATCCTCGCCTCCGCCTGCCCCTTCTGCCTCACCATGTTCGAGGACGGGGTGAAGGCGAAGGAGGTCGGCGACCGGATCAAGACGCGCGACATCGCCGAGGTGCTGGTGGAGCGGCTCCAGTGACAGGGACGTGAAGAGCCTGGCGCTGCTCTTGCCGCGCCTCGGGCGGATGATCGCCTCGCTCCTCACCGATCGCGAGGTTCCCGTGTCGGCCAAGCTGGTGCTCGCGGCGATGGCGTTCTACCTGGCGAGCCCGCTCGACCTCATCCCCGACGTGATCCCCTTCGTCGGCCTGCTCGACGACGTCCTGCTCGTGGCGCTGGTGGTCGACGGGCTCCTGAACCACGTCGACCGGGCCGTGCTGCTGAAGTATTGGCCGGGTGAGCCGGCCTCACTCGACGCGGTCGCGGCGGTGGCGCGCCGACTGGCGCGCTGGGTGCCGGGCCGGGTCAAGGACCGAATCTTCGGAGGCCGCCGGAGGACTACTGCCGGATGACGAAACGCTGGCCCTGGTGGCTGAGGACAGCGCCGTCGGGATTGATGCTCTCGACGCGGAGCGTGCCGTCGATCGAGCTGCCCTCGACGTACTTCTTGTCGTTGATGAAGACCAGTCGCTCCGCCGGAACGTCCGAGTAGACCACCATCTGCAGCTTCAATTTCGCCACCATGTCCTGCACCGCCTGAGGCGTACCCTGAGGTGTGGTGCCGGGTGATCCCTGCGGGCGCTCGGCCGGACTGGCTTGATTCGCCGGCGGGATCGCGGCCACGGCCGGCCGATCCGGCGAGGGGCGGCCCGCTCTGGCGCCGCGGGAGTGGCCGGAGGGCGCGGCGCTGGGACCGGCTTGACGGCCGCCGGCACCGACGCCGGGGGGACAGGCGCGACGGCCGGTGTGGGGTTCTTCTGATTGGACGTGGGCTGGTCGGGTTTAACCGCGGCCTGGCGGCGCTGCCGGCCGAGTCTCGGACTTGTTCTCCGCCGGCTTGGTTGTCGCCCGACCTGGTTCCGCAGGCCCGCGGGCCGTGGGCCGGAGGCGCGGCGACGGGACGACCCGGCGTCGCGGGTGCAGGGGAGGGGCCGGCGCCGAGGGTGCAGGGGCGTCGGCCGCGGGTGGCGTTGCCCCAGGCCCGGGCGCAGGGGAGCCGTCGCGCCGGGCGCGGACGGCACCGCGGTGCCAGGCGTCGAGAATGAGCCCGGCCTGTCCAGCGATGCGGTCGGACCTCGTCCCGGCCGGGAGCAGGAGCCACGTCGCGACGCCGGCATTCACGACGATCACGGCGCCCGCGACCCACGGCCAGAGCCGCAGGCGAATCGGCGGACGGACCGCGACAGGCGGGCGATGGATCGTGGCGAGCGTCGGCACTTTTGCCGCGAGCTGCCGCTTCTGCTCGGCCTTCCTGAGGGCGTCGAGGATATAGGACATCGCGACGCCCCGTCAGGAACCCGTCTCGGACAGGCGCGGGATGCGCTGATCGCGTGCGCCGGCGCTCAGGTGGAGCAGGGTCTCCTCGCCGACGATCCCATCAGCGACCAGCGATCGGGCGCGCTGGAACGCCATCACGCGGGAGCGCAGGTCCTCGTCGAAGACATCGCGCTGCCGACCTCCCACGGGAGCGCCGTCCATCTCGCTGAGCCGCTGGCGAACCCACTCCACGTCCTTGCCGCGCGCCCCCGGCGCGATCGAGGAGGCGGTGACCGAGGCCGCCCTCCACAAGACGATGAACGGGCCCTCCCAGTAGCGATCGACTTCGCTCAAGGGCAGGACATAGCGTCGGCCCCCGAAGTCGAGCGTCGCGGTGTCCTCGCCGAGCGCGACGACGGTGGCGTACCGGCGGTCGCCGTTCGGCGCCGACAGCTCGATGATCGCCGGCACATTGTAGCGCCTGAGCTTGGCCCAGGTGCCCGTCTTGAACAGGCACTCGAGTCCCTCCGCCCGCCCGCGCTCACAGCCGAGCGCCGTCTTGGTCCCATCGAAGTCGAGCCGCCAGCGGGCGTAGAGGCTCGCGAAGGCCGATTTCTTGTCGGCCCGCACCTCGGGGTCGGCGAGGAGCTCGCCGAGCGTCACCGATGCTGGCGCGGCCGGCTTCTTCTCCGAGGCCGCCCGGGCGCGGGCGCCGTGACCTTCGACTCCGGCGGCGTCGAGGTCATGCTGGCGGTCGGAGTCGCCGGTGCAAGCCGGCACTGGAGGTGCGGGCGCGGGACCCGGCATGGCCGGCTCCGGCTTGATCCACGCGGTGAATGGTCCACCAGCGCTCGGGCTGATCCTGGCCTGGCCGATCAGCAGGGCGGCGCCGGCGAGAAGCGCCCCGCGCCGACCGCCGCTCCCACCCATCTCCACGGACGACCGCGCCGGGGCACGGCGGCGCCCAGGACCTCGCCCGCCGCCCGGCGGACCGTCGAGGACGGTGACGCGGCGCTGGTCCTGGCTGAAGGCCCCGAGCAGCGCGCGGTCGCAGATCGCATTGATCAGCCGGGGATCCCGCGGGAGGCGCGATGCACCGCGCGCGTGGCCGCGTCGCTCACGATCTTTTCCTTCGCGCCCGCGACCTCCAGGCGATGCGCGATATAGGCCCGCGTGTCGGGCTCGGCGAATGGCCGGAGATGATAGCGCGCGGTGACTCGCTGGGCGAGCTGTCTCAAGTCGTCGCGCTCGAGGATGCGGATGAGCTCCGGCTGGCCGATGAGGATGATCTGGAGGAGCTTCTGCGTGGTGGTCTCGAGGTTGGTGAGGAGCCGGATCTGCTCGAGCACGTCTGGGGCGAGGTCCTGAGCCTCGTCGATGATCAGCACGGTGCGGTGGCCGCGCCCGTGCGCGTCGAGCAGGTGGTGGTGGAGCGCGTCGACGTACACCTTCCGGCTGGTGGTGCCGGCCGGATAGGGAATGCGAAGCTCGTCGCAGATGGTGGCCAGAAGCTCGACGTCCGTGAGCTTCGGGTTGAGGATGAACGCCACGTCCACCCGGGCGGGCAATTGCTCGAGCAGGCACCGGCACAGCGTCGTCTTCCCGGTTCCCACCTCGCCGGTGAGCTGGACGAAGCCGCCGCCTTCCCCGATCCCGTAGAGAAGATGGGCGAGGGCCTCGCGATGGGCCTCGCTCATGTACAGGTAGCGGGGATCGGGCGTGATCGAGAACGGGGGCTCAGTGAGGCCGAAATGACCGATGTACATCAGGCTTGAGGCTAGCCCCGAGCGCTACCCAGGTCAAGGACGGCCGCGCGCGGGCCGGGCGTTACGCGGTCTTCCTCCGGCCCTTCTTCTTGCCGCCCACCGTGACATTGTGCGTGGCCTTCAGATGCCGGGACATCGGCAGCGGGTGAGCGAATGTCCGCTCGCATTTCGGGCACTGGAGCCGCTTGATGCGCCCGCGCATCTTGCCTCCCGCGCGGCCCGGGGCGGAACCGGCATCGGAGACGGGGACCACGCGGTAGCCCGACCCTGCCAGCGCGCGGCTCAGCTTCTCGACAAGCTGCCGTTCGTTCCGCGCCAACTGGTCAGCCTTCGCACTGAGACTGTGCTTCTCTTTCAGAAGTCCATCGAACGACTTGAACAAATTGTCCAGCATGTCAGTGACCTCGAATGTGGGATGGTGCGACCCAATCAATGTACAGATGAAGGCCGGAACGGGCAAACGATTCCTGCAAGGGTGCTTCGCGGTGGACGGTACCGGCACAGTTTGTGCACCGACCTGAAAGCATCTTAGGGAGCGCCGCGTTCGCGTCACGCTCGAGGTGTGGGTGCCGGCGGGGAGCGCGAGCACCTCGTCGCGAGCGTCGGGACGCTGCCGGGCATTGATCGCGTCCGCATCGAGCCGCTCGGCTGACGCGTGGGTGCGTCTCGGCCCGCCCGCCCACGGAACAGGCCGATCAGATGGCTTTCCCCGCGAGACGTGCTCGGAGCATCAGTGCAGGAGCGGGCGCTCGAGCCGCGCGGCGACAGTCGAGCGCAGGACGCCCTGGTCATCACGACCGGTGATCCTCCGCGCGGTCCGCGGGCACGTACCCGACGACGGTGCGCGCATGGCTCAGATCGCGATAGCTCCACTTATTGTCGGAGACGACGAAGAAGACGTCGAAGCGGAGGCTCTCGGGCGCCGCGATGCAGCGCTCGATCATCTGCGCGATGTCGCGCTGGCTGCACCAGACCGAGTACTGTCGCGGCGCCAGCGGCCGGTCCTCCGCGTTCACCGCGCCGATGCGCAGGCAGATCATGGACAGGCCGTGCGCGTCGGCGTAGTGGCGGGCGAGCGCCTCGCCCCAGACCTTGCTCGCGCCGTAGAGGCCACTGGGCCTGAGCGGCGACTCGTGGGTCAAGATCGGCCAGCTCGCCACCTCGTCGTAGCGCCCGCTCACGAGCGCCGAGTAAGGGAAGTCGCGCTCGTAGTTGCTGACGGTGGCTCCGCTCGACGCGTAGATCACGCGCTTCACGCCGGCGAGCCGCGCGGCCTCGAAGACATTGTAGGTGCCGACGACATTGTGCTGGAGCACGTCGGCCCACGGCGCCGAGCCGTGGGCATTGGCGGCGAGGTGCACGACCACGTCGACGCCGTCGAACGCGGGCCTGATGGCCTCGAGGTCGGCGATGTCCGCCTGGTGGCACGGCACGCCCTCGACCCGGCCGCGGTTGAGCGCGCGGAGCTCGTGGGCGGCCGCGAGCCGCGTGCGCAACGCGCCGCCGATGAGCCCGCTCATGCCCGTCACGAGCACGCGCATCACGGCCGCCCAGGAGCAGCCGGATGTCGCGCGCAGGAGCGTGAGGTCGAGACATCGCGCCGGGAATAGAGGCGAACCGCCATGATTGGTCTCCTTGAACGCGGCGGGCACGCGGCGCCGTGCCGTGCGCCAGAGCGCTCGGGCGACGCTAAGCCTTGGGCGTAGGTCTGTCAAGGCGCAGCGGGTTGGACAGTCGCAGGACGGCGCTGGCGCAGGTCAATCACCGCTTGCGGCTCGCCGCGCGCCGGGAGTAGGCTTGGGCGTCGTTTCATCCTGGCGTCGCGATTCTGGAGAAGGAGCCCAGCATGAGCACCCTGTCGATCCCGAATGCCGTGGAGCGCCTCCTGCGCGGACGCTTCGGTCCCGAGAGCATGACGCCGTTGACGGAAGCCACGCCGGGCCTGGCGCTCGCCGAGGCCTACGACATCCAGCGGAATCTCGAGCAGGCGGTGGTGGCGCGCGGGGAGCGGGTGATCGGCTGGAAGGTCGGCTTCACCGGCGCTGCGGCGCAGGCGGCCTATGGTGTGACCGAGCCGGTGGCGGGCTTCATGCTCGCCTCGGGCGTCTTCAGCAGCGGCGATGCCGTGCCCGCCGCGCGCTTCGTGGGCCTCGGCGTGGAGGCGGAGGTCGCCTTTCTCCTCAAGGCCGACCTGGCGGGTCCGGGCGTGACCGCGGCCTCTGCGCTGCTCGCGGTGGAGGGCGCGCTGCCGGCGCTCGAGCTCATCGACTTGCGCTTCGCGGGCAAGCCGCGCGGGGTCGACATGGTCGCCGACGGTGTGGCCACCAATGCGATCGTGCTCGGCCGACCGCTCACGTCGGTGATGGGCCTCGACCTGGCCCTCGAGGGCGTGGTGTTCGAGCAGAACGGCGAGGTCGTGGCGACCAATACCGCGGCCGAGGTCATGGGCAATCCGCTGCACTCGCTCGCGTGGCTCGCCAATACGCTCGGCCGGATGGGGCGCGGGCTCCGGACGGGTGACGTCGTGCTGACGGGGTCCATCTCCAAGATCCTGCGCCCCAAGGCGGGCGAGTCCGTCCGCGCTTCGTTCACGCGCCTCGGCAGCGTCGCCTGCCGGTTCGTCTAGGACGCGGGTGCCGGATTCCCCGCGCTCCGCGAGCTGCGCGCGCGGCTCGACGCGGGGCTCTCGCGTCGTCCGCGCCTGGCGCTCGACCGCAGCGACCTCGTCTCGGCCGCCGTGCTCGTGCCGATCACCGAGCACGCCGGCCGTCCGCATCTCGTCTTCACCAAGAAGTCCGACGGGGTGCCGCACCACAAGGGGCAGTTCTCGTTTCCCGGGGGCGTGGTCGAGCAGCGCGACGCCTCGCGCGTGGAGGCGGCGCTGCGCGAGGCCTGGGAAGAGATCCGGTTGCCCGCCGAAGCCGTCGAGGTGCTGGGCCTCCTGGACGACACGGAGACGCGCGCGACCCCGTTCATCATCACGCCGGTGGTCGGGATCGTGACCGAGGCCGTGGACTTCGTGCCGGACGGCCGCGAGATCGAGCGGGTGATCGAAGTCCCGCTCGAGACGCTGGCGGATCCCGCGATCTTCCGCGCGGAGACGTGGACGCGAGGGGCGAGTCCCACGAGGTGTACTTCTACCAGGTCTCACCCGATGACCTCGTGTGGGGCGCCACCGCGCGGATCGTGAAGCAATTCCTCGACATGCTCGCCGAGGAGGAGCGCCGCGGGTGACCGACGCGGCGGTGGGCCTCTGCGCCGACTGCCGCCATGCGGGCCAGGTCACCTCCGCGCGCGGCTCGCTCTTCTGGCTGTGCCGGCTCGCCGCGCGCGATCCCGCGTTCGCCAAGTATCCTCGGCTGCCCGTGCTACGCTGTTCCGGGTATGAGCCCGCACATGAGCGCGCGTGAACGCCGTCTGCTGCTGTTCGCCTTCATCACGGCCGTCTTCGGCGCGTGGCCGTGCCTCGCGGCGGCGCAGCCGCAGGAGCTGCCCGCGAAGATCGCGACCCTCGGCGGCCGCGCCGAGCTGTCGCGGAAGTCGGCGCCGTGGGCGGCGGCGGCCCTGCGGGACGAGCTGTCGGCGGGCGACGGGGTGCGCACCATCGCGGGCCGCCTCACCGTGCTCACCGCAAGCGGGCAGGCGCTCCGGCTCGGCGCTCGCACACAGATCGTCTTCGCCGCCGACGATGCACCGGTGACGCCGAGGCCCGACGCGCCTGCGCATGGATGGCGGCCTGCTCTGGGTGTCCGTGATGCCGAACAGCCCGCCGTCCACTCACATCGAGGTGCGCGCGGGACCCGCGACCGTCACCGCCCGCGGCGGCGGGGTCACCATCGGCATGAACCCGGACGGCTCCGTCGTCGTGGCCGTCTATCACGGAGGAGTGACGGTGTCAGGAGAGGGTGGCAGCGCGCGCTCACGCAGGATCAGACGCTGCTCGTGCCGCCGGTCGGGGCGCCCAAGGAGACGGGCCTGCTCAAGCGCGAGAGGCGCGACGCCGAATGGGCCAAGTGGAACGAGCAGCAGGACCGGGCGGGCGGCTACGGCGCCCGAATCGAGAAGTGACACGGAGGATCCGATGAGCCTCGCGACGCTCGCCGCCGGCAGCACGCTCCCCGCCATCGCGTGAGCGCCCGGATGCCCGCGGATGTGACGGAGAACAAGATCCACGAGGACGGGCTTGCCCGGCGAGCTCGGCTTTCGCGGCGGCCTCGTGCCCGGCGTGACGGTATACGCGTGGATGACCCATCCCGTCGTGGCCGCGCTCGGCGTGCCGTGGCTCGAGCGCGGCACCTTCAGGGCGCGCTTTCAGAGCCCTGTCTACTTCGACGAGCCGGTCGTGATCGAGGCCACCGTGACGGAGCGCTGCGGGCCGAGGGCATCGCGATCGAGGTGCGCGCTGTGAACGGCGCCGGTGAACTGTGCGCGACGGGGATCTTCGGCCTCGCGGAGGGCGCGAGCCCGGCCGCGCCTGATCCGGGAAACTATCCCGCGGCGCCGCTGCCCGACGAGCGGCCTCGGGTGAGCCGGGAGGTCCTGGCTGCCCGGCCCGTGCTGGGCACGCCCGAGCTTGTCTTGGATGCGGCGACGGCGCGGGCCTTCCTCGACCGCGTCGGCGAGCCGCTCGCGCTCTATGGCGGCCCGGCCGCTCGCGCCCATCCCGGGTTGTATCTGCACGAGGCCAATCGGGCCTTGAGCCGCAATGTCATCGTGAGCCCGTGGATCCACGTGGAGAGCGAGGGTCAGCACCTGGGCGCGCTTCGCGTCGGCGAGCGCCTCGAGACGCGGGCGCGGGTCGGGAGCCTCTTCGAGCGCAAGGGACACCAGTTCGTCGAGCTCGACCTCTTGCTCCTGGCCGAGGGCAGAGCGCCCGGTCGCTCACATCCGCCACAAGGCGATCTACCAGCTCCGGGCATCCAGCGAAACGAAGACATAAAGCCTGCTGAGCCCTAGGCGCCTCTAGGCCAGAATGCCGCAGGCTGCTTTCAGCATCCTGCGCTCAGGGCCACCAGAGGTACATGAAGCGCGGCCGGGCCCACCGAGGAAGCCCGTGAGCTGCCCGAGGGCGCTGCCCGACGCCGGAGACCGTCGCCGCTTCCGAGTAGATCGTCGCGCGATATTCCCGGGGACGGTGGTACATGACGACGCGCGCTTCATCGACGCCGAGCGCCTTTTTCGTGCTAGCGACGACGTCGTCGAGGTAGGCGATCCGGTCCACGAGGCCGAGGGCGAGCGCCTGCTGGGCGGTGTAGATGCGCCCGTCGGCGAGCGATCGCACGCGCTCCTCGGGAATCTTCCGCGATTCGGCGATCAGCCGAACGAAGCGGCCGTACATGTCGTCGATGACGCCCTGGAACACCTGGAGCTCCGGCTGGGTGAGGGGGCGGAAGGGAGAGCCGGCATCCTTCATCGGCCCCGACTTGATGGCGAGCGGGGCGACGCCGATCTTCTCCAGGAGGCCCTGCGCATTGACCGTGAGCATGACGACGCCCAGGCTCCCCGTCACCGAGGTCGGATGGACGACGATGGTGTCGGCGGCCAGCGCCACGTAGTAGCCGCCCGAGGCCCCGACGTCCATGATGACCGCCGTCACCGGAATCTTCCGGCGCGCCTTGAACGCGACGATCTCGCGGTAGAGGATGTCGGAGGCCGTGATGGTGCCGCCCGGGCTATTGATCTTGACGATCACCGCCCGGACCTGGTCGTCCTTCTCGGCCTTCTCGAGCTCCTCGCGGACCCGCGCGAGCAGAGGCACGCGGGGCGGGGAGCGCCGAGGGAGAAGCTGACGGACTCGTCCTGGAGCACGCCGGAGAGGTCGACGAGGAGGATCTTCGCGCGCCCGTGGCCCTCGAGGGTCTCCTCTTCGAGGGGCCGGATGCGCGGCTGGAAGTCGATCGAGAGCACGGAGCAACCGCAGAGAAAGAGCGCGAGGAGGGCAATCGCCGTAGGCTGACGCATGCGCGCAGTATATCCTGGCCGGGAAAAACTCCGGGCACGTCTCGCCCTCCAAGTGATGGGGCCATCACCCGGCGAGACTGGAGCGTGTCGGAGCAGCCTCGTTCGAGCGCCGGCTTCGCTGGCGCAATCCGTTGTTCGGGGAGGCATCGGAGGGGGCGGAGCCCCTCCGAGTATCTAGGAGCCTGTTGGAGAAACCGGCTAAGCGTTGGAGCGCCGGCTTCGCCGGCGGCAACCGCTGTTCGGGGAGGCATCAGGAAGGGGCGAGGCCCTCCGAGCTTCGCTAGCGGCGGTGGTACTCGGGGGCCACGTGCTCGGCGATGACGGCGAGCTGCTCGAGCATGCGCTCGGAGGGGCAGAGCGGGCGCAGGATGAACTTCGACGCGCCCGCCTTCACGTACTCCTCGACCTTCGCGATCACCGTGTCGACCGGCCCGAACGCCGTGCACTGCTTCATGGTGGCCTCGTCGACGCGCCCGCGCTGGATGAAGGGCTGGGCCATGGCGAGGGCGGCTTCGCTGCTCTCGGCGATCGCGAAGTTGATCAGCGTGCCGAAGTGGTCTTCGGGCACCTCGCGCCCGGCCGCGACCGCCAGCTCCTGCACGCGGTCGACTCCCACACGGAGCTCCTCGGGCGTGATGAACGAGGGCATCCAGCCGTCGCCGACTCGCGCGGTGCGCTTGATGGCCGCCTCGCTCTTGCCGCCGATCCAGATGGGGGCGGGGTCTGCCAGGGCTTGGGAAAGATCGTCACGCGGTCGAGCTTGTAGAACTCGCCCTGGAAGCTCACCTCGTCCTGGGTCCAGAGCAGGCGAATGACGTGGATGGCCTCGTCGGTGCGCCGGCCGCGCTCCTTGAACGGCACGCCGGAGGCGTCGAACTCACGCGGCAGCTCGACGCCGACGCCCACCGCCGGGAAGAAGCGCCCGCGGGAGAGCCAGTCGAGCGTCGCCATCTCCTTGGCCGCCACCACCGGAGTCCGGTAGGGCAGCACGATCACGCTCGGGCCGAACTTGAGCGTCTGCGTCCGCGCGGCCACCGCGGCCAGAGTCGTCATGACCTCGGGCACCGGCGTCGGCGAGGACAGACCGGTCGGAGAGCCAGAGCGAGTCGATCCCGCTCCGCTCGAGGAAGTCGGTGAGCGCCCACAGGAAATCGACGCCCTCCCGTCCCTTCGGCCAGGGTCCCGGCATGATCCCGATCCGGTATTTGATGTGCATGGGCGGGATCGTACGCGGGCGGCCAGGGTGAGTCAAGGCGAGCCCTGGTGAGCGCCGCGAGTTTGACATGCGGACGGGGCCTCCCTAGAATGAACCACGGTTCACCGCTCGTCATGCGCGACCCCGAGAAGCCACAGCAGATCATCGAGGCCGCCCTTCGGGTCTTCGCCCGAAAGGGATATTTCAACTCGCGCGTCTCCGACATCGCGCGCGAGGCGGGGATCGCCGCGGGCACCATCTACCTGTACTTCGACACCAAGGAAGAGATCCTGATCACGCTCTTCCGGGAGAAGATGGCGGGGTTCGTGGAGACGGTGCGCCAGGCCATTGCCGAGGAGCACGACGCCGTCGCCAAGCTGCGGCGCCTCGTGCGCCTCCATTTCCGGATCCTGGAGGACAACCCCGAGCTGGCCGAGGTGGTGCAGGTGGAGCTGCGGCAGGGCCAGAAGCTCTTCCGCGGCCCGGCCAACCAAGAGATCGCCGCGTATTTCGCCCTGATCGCCTCCGTCTTCGAGGAGGGCGCGGCGGCCGGGCGCTTCTCCGCCGACCTGCCCGTGAAGGTCGCCACGAAGATGCTGTTCGGCGCCATGGATCAGATGGCGACGTCGTGGGTGCTCGGCAAGCGCGGCTACCACCTCGTCGGCACGGCGGACACCGTGGTGGACATCTTCCTGCAAGGCGCCGCTGCCGCGCCGGGTCGCGCGAGCTAGCGCAGGCGACCGCACTCCACAGAAGGAGACGCGCTCCCATGCCGTACGAGACCATCGTCCTCGATCGCGAGGAGACGTACGCGGTGATCACGCTCAACCGCCCGCCCGCCAATGCGATCAGCGAGACGCTGATGCGCGAGCTGAACGCGGCGCTGTCCGACGTGGAGGCCGACGGCGCGGTCAGGTCGGTCATCATCACGGGAGGGGGCGACAGGATCTTCTGCGCGGGCGCCGATCTCGGCAATGCCTTCTCGGGGCCCGACGTGGCGACCTTCATCCGCTTCGGCAATAGCGTCGTGCGGCGGATCGAGCGCTTTCCCAAGCCCGTGGTGGCCGCCATCAACGGCCATGCGCTGGGCGGAGGCTGTGAGATCGCGATGGGCTGCCACATCCGCATCCTCAAGGAGGGCGCGCGGATGGGACAGACGGAGTCGAACCTGGGGATCACGCCTGGCTTCGGGGGCAGCCAGCGCCTTCCGCGGCTCGTCGGACGGGGTCTGGCCCTCGAGTACCTCATCCTCGGCACGCAGATCCCCGCCGCCGAGTGCCACCGCATCGGCCTCGTCAACCGGCTCTCGAAGGAGGGCGAGACGCTCGCCGACGCCAAGGCGCTCTGCCGCGAGCTGGGCAAGCGGCCGCCCATCGCCACACGGCTGATCATCGAGGCCGTGGACGACGGCCTCCAGGCGCCCATCGACCAGGCCATCGAGATCGAGATTCGCGCGTTCGTCCAATCGCTCAAGACCGACGACGCGAGCGAGGGCATCCAGGCCTTCTTCGCCAAGCGCCCGGCGGACTTCAAGGGTCGCTAGCAGCGATGAGCAGGGTCCATCTGCTTCGTTGGCGCCCTCGGCCGCGACGCGCTCACACGTAGAGCGACGTACGCCTCGCGCTGCGGCCTCGGGCGCCGCCTCGCAGCTGGACCCTGCTCATCGCAGCCGTAGCCGACGGGCTGTTCGAGTGAACCTGGCCGCAGCTGATGGACCTCGGCATCGCGGGCAAGGTGGCACTGGTCACGGGCGGGGCGCGAAGCCTCGGCAAGCAGGACTGCCTCACGCTGGCCGCGGAGGGCTGCAAGCTCATCATCCTCGACCTGAACGGAGAGGGCGCGGCCGAGACGGCCAACGAGATCGTCGGCAGCGGCGGGACGGCGCGCGGCTATGCCGTCGACATCACGGACCGCGCGGCGCTCGCCGAGATCGTTCCACGGGCGGAGAGCGAGGTCGGGCCCGCCGACATCTGCGTGAACAATGCGGGCTTCATCTACACGATGGGCCAGCTCAAGGACATGGGCGACGAGGACTGGGATCTGAACCTGAAGATCAATCTGACGGGAACGTACAATGTCACCAAGGCGGTGTTCCCGGCATGCGGGAACGCAAGTGGGGCCGGGTGATCTGCATGGCCTCGATCGCGGGGCTGATGGGCGGCTTCGGCCAGGCGGCCTACTCGACGAGCAAGATGGGCGTGATCGGATTCGCCAAGTCGGTGGCACTCGAGGGCGCGCGCCACAACGTGACGTCCAACGTGATCGCGCCCGGCATCATCGGCCCCAACGCGAATCTCTCGCCCCTGTACGAGCGGATGGTCAAGCGCGTGGCGATGCAGCGGGAAGGGCAGCCGGCGGACGTGGCCGACGCCATCGCGTTCCTGTGCTCGGAGCGCGCGCGGTACATCACCGGTGCCGTGCTCACGGTCACCGGTGGAATGGATCTGTTCACCTTCTAGCGATCCGGAACAACGTCCGGAGGAGGGTACTCTCATGCCGACAGTCAAGGAGACGTTCGATGCGATGGCGGGCCGGTTCCGCGCCGAGAAGGCCGCGGGAGTGAACGCGACCATCCAGTACGACATCAGCCGGCGATCAGGGCGGAACCTGGAACGCGGTGATCAAGGACGGGACCTGCGCGGTGAATCCGGGGCGGCCGCGGCCCCCAGCCTCACGCTCTCCATGTCGTCCCAGGACTGGCTCGACATGGTCGGGGGCAAGCTGTCGGGGCAGATGGCGTTCATGTCGGGCAAGCTCAAGCTCAAGGGCGATATGGGCCTGGCGATGAAGATCGGGGGCCTGTTCCAGGCTCTCAGATCGCGCCCTCGACCGCAGAAGGCGCGTCGCCGGCGTCGCTCGACGGACTCTCCTGCTCCTGCGCGAACGCTGCGCCCGCTGCCTCTTCCGTGAATGCGCGCCGCGCTATACATTTGCCAGGGTGCGTCATCTGTGTGACACTCTGCGTGGTACTCGCCGCAAGGACGCGGGAGGGGTTCGAACTCATGGCGCGCTCGACGGTGCACTTCGATGTGGAAGAGCGGCCGGCTTCCGTCCCGATCTGGCGCGAGGCGCTGTTCGGCTTCGATTGGCTGGCCCTTCGAACCTCACCCGTTCTGTACGGGTGCGGCATCCCCGCGGTGACGGGGCGCCGGTCGTCGTGGTGCCCGGCTTCCTCGGCAGCGACGTCTATCTCCTCGAGATGTACTTCTGGCTCGGCCGCATCGGCTACCGGCCCTTTCTCTCGCGCATCGGCAGAAACGCGGAGTGCCTGGATGTCCTGGTCGGGCGACTGCTCGGCACGGTCGAGGAGGCGCGGGCGTCGACGGGCCGCCCGGTGCATCTCATCGGCCACAGCCTTGGAGGCATGCTGGCGCGCTCGGCCGCGGTGCGCCGCCCGGACCGGATCGCCTCCGTGATCACGCTCGGGTCTCCGTTCCGCGGCATCCGGTCGCATCCGCTCGTGATGCAAGCGGCGAGCACGGTGCGCGCCCGCATCCGGAGCCGGGCGGAGCAGCGGGACGATCGCCCGGACTGCTTCACCGCGGCGTGTCAGTGCGACACCGTCAAGGCGCTCCAGGCGCCGCTGCCGGCCTCCGTTCCCCAGACCGCGATCTACACCAAGACGGACGGCATCGTGGACTGGCGGTCGTGCATCAACGACGATGCCGAGGCTGACGTCGAGGTGTCGGGCACCCACGTGGGACTGGCGTGGAACCCGAAGGTGTACCGGATCATCGCCGAGCGCCTGGCCGGGCTCGCGGCCCCAGCCCGGGCGAGCGCGTCAGAGGTAGTCCGACCGCCAGCTCTGCGCCGGCGCTCAGTCCAGGTGCTCGGTCAACCCGTCGACGTCGTAGGCCATGATCATGAGATCGCGCGTGCGCCCGTCGCGGTCGATCACGAAATCGGACAGGAGCGCCTCGGCGCGGAAGCCGAGCCGCTCGAAGGTCGCGATCGCGCCCTTCTGATCGACCGTCATCTGCGCGACGATCTTGCGCAGCCCCAGCTCCGTGGCCAGCGCGAAGACCTCTCCCGCGAGCCCCCGTCCGAGGCCCTGCGAGCGATAGCGCTGCCCCGCCTGGATGCGAATCTCGCCCGAGGTGGCGCTGCCAGCTCGTCTCGTGGTGGTGCAGGCTCGCGTAGCCGGCCATCTCGCCGCCCGCCTCGGCGATGACCGTGATGGTGCGCCCCGCCGCGAGGTTCTTCACCCACTGCGCGACGACGGAGGGGCTCGTGATGTCCGTGCGCAGGAACAGGAGGTCGTCCGCGGGCAGGCTCTTCGCGAACGAGACGACGGCGGCGGCGTCGGCGGCGCGTCATGAATCGCAGGGTGATGGCGGTGCCGCTGTCGAGCGTGATGGCGCGCGGATAGGCGCGGCGCGTGCCCGGGGTGTCCGTGGTCGGCATCGGCGTGCCTATCGCGCCGCTGCCGCCGCGTCCGCGAGTCCCGGCGTCCGCGGGTGCGGCACACCCCGCGAAGGCCGCCGGTTGGGCCGCCTCGGCGGCGCTCCGCAGCTCCGCAAACGCCAGGCGCAGGTGATCGGCGATCTCCCAGCCGTCGGCGATGAGCGCGGGGTCGAAGGTGAGGCCGAACGTGAGCCGCCGGTCATAGGTCAGGATGGCGACGAACAGGCCGACGTCCGTCGAGCAGATCCCGAGCGGAATCCAGTTCAGCAGGCGGCGCCCACCCAGATAGAGCGGGATCTGCGGTCCCGGCACATTGGTGGAGACCGTATTGAACAGGGTCTGGGGGATGGTGATCGCGCCCGCGAGCGCTTGCCACGCGGCGGGGACGCCGTTCATGAGCTGCTGCAGCGAGTAGAGCCCGCCCGCCTGGTCCTCGCTCTTGAGCCGCTCCATGGCCTGGCGCTCGGCCGTGAGGCGCGCGACCGGATCGGCGATGCCGACATAGAGCGGGGCGATCATGATCGACACGAGGTTGCCGAGGGCGCCGCGCTCGTCCGGCCTGCGCATGCTCACCGGGCACATCGCGCGCAGCTCGACGCCCTCGGTCGGAAGGCCCCGCGCGCGGAGGTAGCGGCCGAGGGCGCCGCTCAGGATGGCGAGCACCACGTCGTTCACGGTGCCGCCCAGCGCGGAGCGGATCGCCCGGATGTCCGCGAAGGGCAGGCCATGCCAGGCGAAGCGGCGCTCGGTCGACAGCGGGGCATTGAACGGCGTGCGCGGCGCCGGCTTGAGCAAGGAGGGCAGCGCGGTCGAGACGGCTCCCGTGAGCTGCCGGGCGCGCGCGCTCATCTCGGTCGGGCGGAGCAGGCCGAACGCCGAGTCGGTGAAGCTCTGGGCGGCCTCGGTCAGGCGGTCGCGCACGGCATCCTGCAGCAGGGTGATCGGATCGGGCAGCGGACGAGGTTGCCACGGCGTCGCCGGCGGGGCCGGGGGCTCGGCGTCGGGTGTCAGATCGTGAAGCACCATGGTCAAGTCGACCCCGGACATGCCGTCGATCATCGCGTGGTGGATCTTCCAGACGATCGCGGTATGGCCGTCGGCTCGGCCCTGGAGCAGGATCAGCTTCCAGAGCGGGTGGCGGCGATCCAGCATGCCGCCGTAGACACGGCCGCCGATCTCGGCCATCGTGCGGTCGTCGGCGGGCGCAGGCAGCGTGACCTCGTCGATGTGGTGCGCGATGTCGAAGTCCGGGTCGTCCTCCCACGTCGGATGCGCGAGGGTGAACGGGGGAACACGACCTTCTGCCGGTAGCGGGGCAGCCGATGCAGCCGGTCGAGGAGCAGGCGCGCCAGCTCCTCGCGGGAGACGCGGCCCTCGTAGAGCATGCAGCCTCCGATGTGCATCGGCTGCTCGGCCTTCTCGAGATAGAGGAAGGTGGAATCGATCGTGGTGAGGCGACGGTTGAGGCTCGGCTGCGTCATGGATGCTGTCCTCCGACCGCGACGGATCGCGGAGTCGAGCCACGAGTATAGTCGCCCGGCGCCCTCAATGAAAGGCTCACGCTACCGCGCGCCTGGACCGGTTGACACTGGCCTTCAGGGGCTCATACTCGCGGCATGGCGCCCGAGCCCGCTTCTCCGTTTCCGCTCTTCGACATGAACCAGTTCGTCGGCATGATGTCGCGGTTTCTCCAGGGGCCCGAGCAGGCGATGCGGGTCTATCGCGAGCTCCTCGGGCTCGAGGGGGGCTCGCGCGAGAAGAGCGTCGACTTCATGGCCCAGCTCGCGCGCGGGTATGGCCTCGACGCCACGCCGCTGTTCGAGGGCGTGCTCCGCTTCGGCCCGACCGACACCGCCCGCGTCGCCGCCGCTGCCTATCTCGCCGAGCAGGGGCGCGAGGAGACCGTGCTCGAGGTGCTCGAGTCGCTGCAGCCGCCCGTCCTCACCATGACGCTCCTGTCGGGCCTCGCCGACGTCCTCGCGGCTCGCCCCGCGACGGCCGCCCGCATCGACCGGCTGACCGCCTTCGGCAAGCGCTTCGAGGACGCCACGCACTACACGACGCTCCTCCTGGGCGACTTCACCGGCCGCGACGTCAAGCGCGTCATCCGCCGCGCGATCGCCGAGAGCCTCCTTCGCCGCGACGCGCCGGACACGGCCGACTGGCCTCGCGAGTGAGGCCGGGAGGGTCGGGACGCGAAGGCTCTCACAGGAAGTTGAGGAGCAGGTGGAGCCCGTAGATCCCCCGCCCGCGAGGCCGCCGACCACGGTGCCGTTGACACGGATGTACTGGAGATCGTCGCCCGCGTGCTCCTCGATGAGCCGCACCGCGCCTTCCGCCTGAGCGCATGGACGCCGCGCTCGATGAACGCAGCCAGATGATTCTGGTAGCGTTCGACGAGAGTTGCGGCGTGCTGCTTGAGCCAGCGGTCGAGGCTCGCTCTCACGGCGGCGTCCGACACCAGGGTCTCGCGGGCCCGCTCGATCTGGCCGGTGATCCACGCCACCAGCTCCGACCGATGGCTCCCGAGATCGGTGACCAGGGCACGGCGCAGGCCGGCGGCGGCGTCCTCGATGAGCCCGCTGAGCGCGGGGCTCGTCAGGAGCTCGGTCTTGGTCGCCTCGACACGGGCGGCCAGGTCGGGCTCGGTGCGCAGACGACCCGGTAGCTCGGCCAGCGCCTCGGAGAGGCGACGCCGGAGCGGATCGTCCGGATCGTCGGCGACCTTCGCGAGCGCCGCGCGGAGGGCCGACACGAGGCGGTCGCGGTCGATCAGCCCGAGGAGATTGGCGACGCGGATCAGGAAGCCCGGGTACAGGCCCATGCGCTGGCGATAGCTGCCGACGACCTCGTCGACCAGCTCGCCGACCGCGTCGCGGACGTCGGGACGGTCGAGCGTCTCGACCAGCGTCCGGGCCAGCGCCTCGACCAGGCGCTGGTCCCATCCATTGCGGTGCGCCACGTCGGCGATCTCCGCGAGCACGGGCGCGACCGGATGGCTCAGGAGGAGCCGGCGAATCCAGGACACCAGCTCCGTCGCCGAGCCGGCCGGGAGCTGGGCCGCCGCCCAGCGCGCGACGGTCGCCACGAGCGGCTCGATGTCGGCGGGCTTGACGCGCGTCGGCGACCTGGGCGAGAAGGCTCGCCACATCCACGCGCGAGATCTCGCGCGTCACGTACTCGGTGGTCAGGATGCGGCTCGCCGACCATGCCGCCGACGCGCGCGGCCATGAGCTGCCAGTTGGCGGGGATGAGCGCGGTGTGCGGGATGGGGATGCCGAGCGGATGGCGAAAGAGCGCCGTGACGGCGAACCAGTCGGCGAGCCCGCCGACGACCCCGGCCTCGGCGATGGCGAGGATCCATCCGCCCCACCATCTGCCCCGCCAAGGAACACGGCCACGGCAAGGGCCGCGGCGGCGAGCAAGACGATGAGGGCGAGGCGCCGCTGGTGCCGCGGCTCGCGGGGATCGATGGCGAGCCCGATCAGCTCGCGGCCCAGACATCGACGAGGTAGCGGTTCTCCGCCGTCAGCTCATCGAGCCACCGATTGGCGGCGGCCTCGCCCCCGCCGGTCTTCTGCGCATGGATGGCCGCGAACGCGCGCCGCACGTCGGGGGCCATCCGGCTCGCATCGCCGCACACGTAGACGACGGCGCCGCTCTCGATCATCTGCCACACCGCGTCCTGCTCCTCGAGGAGCAGGTCCTGGACGTACATCTTCTTCTCGCCGGGAAGCCGGGAGAACGCGACCTTGAGATCGGTGACTCCGTCGCGGGCGAGGGCCGCCAGCTCGTCGGCATAGAGGAAGTCCTGCTCGGGATGGCGGCAGCCGAAGAAGAGCATCGATCTCCCGACCGGCGTGCCCTGGCTCTTGAGCCAGGCGCGCTCCTGGAGGAATCCGCGAAACGGGGCGAGGCCCGTGCCGGGGCCGATCATGATGATGGGCGTGGCGGCGTCCTCGGGCAGGCGGAACGCCGACTTGGTGTCCTTCACGAAGGCGTAGATGACGGTCGCGTCCTCCTGGTGGCACAGGTAGTTCGAGCACACGCCTTGATAGGTCCCGCGCCCGGAGCGGGCGGGGGCGTCCACCACGCCGACGGTGATGCTCAGGTGGCGCTCGTCGCGGAGCGGAGAGGAGGAGATGGAGTAGTAGCGCGGCGCGAGCGGGGCCAGCATCTCGAGATAGACGTGAAACGGCAGGGCGCAGGCGGGGTACTCCTCGAGCAGATCGACGAGGGACTTGCGCGTGGCCATCACCTCCGCCTTGTAGCGGGCGGTGCTCGCCTCGTCGTCCCCGGCGAGCGCGGCCAGCCGCGGACGGGTCCACGGGCACTCGGTGTGCTCGACGAGCGTCTGGATCTGGCTCCGCGTGGCCACGTCCTGGAGCTCGACGTAGTCGCCGAGGAGCCGGTACACGGAGATCGTCTCGTCCACGGGCAGGAACGACTTGCGGGCGCCGGTCCGGCGGAGGCGGACGAAGGCGTCGCGCTCGAAGCCGAAGCGGGCGGCCACGCGCTTGACGAGCGATTCGGCATTGTGGGCGATGACGCCGAGATGGTCGCCGGCGCGGTAGGTCACCCCGGCGGGCAGCTCGAGCTCGACGTGGCGCGTCGATCGATCCGAGGGCTGGGCGCCGTCGCGCCGGTGCAGCTCGCGGTTCACCGTCACCGCCATGGCCCGCGCTCCGAGGGAGTCGACGAAGGGGCTCATGCGCTGTCCGGGCACGATCTCGAGGGTGTAGAGCGGCTCCTTGGTCGGCGTCCCGCGCCCTCGAGGTCGATGCCGAGCTCGGCGGCGACCGTGTTCCACAGCGGCTTGTACCAGGTGTGGAACTGCCCATCGAAGTCGTCGCGGGCATCGCCTTCGCCCCGCGGCGTGATGCGCCGGGCCCCGTACTCCGCGAGCTTGTCGTCGATGAGCCGGGGAATCGCCTGGAAGGTCGAGGCCCAATCCTGGTTCCCGCAGCCGAAGACCGCGTAGCTCACGCCCTCGAGCGCTCCGGATTCGAGCGCGTCCCCGCGCAGCCAGTCACAGAATCGGACGGCATTGTCGGGCGGGTGCCGTTGTACGACGCGGTGGCGATCATGACGGCGCCCTCTTTCGGCAACCGTCCCGCGTAGTCGTCGAGCGGGGCCACCGTCGCGGCGAAGCCCTGGGCGAGGCCGTCCTCGGCGATCTGGCGGGCGAGGCCCTCCGCCGTCCCGAGATTCGACCCGTACAGCACGAGCAGCGGGGTCGAATGGCCATGGCGGTCGGGGCTCGCCGCCGCCGCGGCGGGCTCCGCGGCAGTGGTCACGGTCACCGCGGCGGGCCGCGCGATGTCGGAGCGGTCGGCCGACGTCCGGCGCTTGAGCGTGATCGTGAGGCCGTCGGGCTTGATGGTGAGGCTTTCCTTGATCTTGAGCTGGTAGCGCTTGTGGTCGATCAGCTTGAAGCGCTGCAGGATCATCCCGAGGACCAGCGTGGCCTCCTGCAGGGCGAACTGGCGGCCGATGCACGCCCGCTGGCCGTTGCCGAAGGGCTTGTAGGCATTCGGCGGGCCGCGCGCGCTCGGCCTCGCGGGTGAAGTTGTCGGGGTCGAAGACCTCGGCCTTGTCTCCCCACACGGCGGGGTCGCGGTGGAGTGCCCCGGCGAGCACCACGATCTGGTAGCTCTTCTTCAGCTTGTACTGCGCCGCCGATCACCGTGTCCTTGTGCGGCGCCAGCGCGAAGGCGGGTGCGGTGGGCCAGAGCCGGAGCGTTTCCTTCAGGATCTGGGACACGTAGGTGAGCTGGTTGACCTGCGCATAGCTCGGCGTGCGCGACGGGTCCGAGCCGAGCACGCGGTCGACCTCGTCGTAGGCCCGGGCGAGGACGTGCGGATTGTTCAGGAGCGCGTAGATCGCGAAGGACAGGAGCCCGCTCGTCGTCTCGTGGCCCGCGATCAGGAAGGTGATGATCTGGTAGCGGATATTGAGGTCGTCGAGCCGCTCGCCCGTCTTCTTGTCGACCCCGGACAGCATGTAGCTCAGGAGGTCCTGCTTCCGTCCCAGATCCTCGCCGCTCTCCCGGCGCTCGCGGATGATGCCGTCGACCGTCTCGTTCATGTGACGGATGTCGGCGCGCAGCTTGCGATCGCGGTCCTTCCGGATCAGGTCTTCGAGGGGCAGTCGCCCCGATTGCTCCATGGTGCCGCTGAGGGCCCCGCCGATGGCGTCGACGAAGGGGTGGTTCGTCTCGCGGTAGAACGAGTTGAAGCGGTAGTCGAACCCGCACAGCGCGATCGTGTCGAGGGTCAGCGAGGTCATGTCGTGCACGACGTCGACCTCGTCGTCGGCGTTGAGCCGCTCCCACTTCAGGACGAGCTGCTCGGCGATGTCGAGCATCATCGCGTGATAGCCCTGCATCGCGCGCTGGCTGAAGTTCGGCAGCAGGATATTGTGCGCCTTCGACCAGTTCGGCTCTTGCGTGTACGCGGTGAAGAGGCCGTCGCCCGCGAAATTCCGCACGAGCCGGAGGGCGCCGCGCACGCTCTTGTCGAAGCGCGACTCGTCGCAGAGCTCGTCCACCAGCTCGTGTCCGGAGACGATCACGAGGGGCTTGCCGCGCATGTCGAGCCAGTAGATCGGCCAGTACTGGCGGGCCAGCTTGGCCATGTTCTGCACCGGCGAGGTCGCGCCGAGCGACAGAAGATTGCCGAGCCACGGCGTCCTCGGCGGGTGCGGAATGGGGTCGAGCGGGTTGCGGCTCGGCATTATCGGTCCTCCTTCGTGGGGCACGCCATTGTAGTGCGGGCCCGTGGCGGCATCAAGCGTCCCGCGGGCTATTGACTGGGAGGCGGGTCCGGGGCACTTTACACCCGAAGGAGGGGCGCATCGTGGCGGACCCGGCATCTCCCATTCCCGATCCGGTGGCGGCGTGGCGCTCGTGGATCAGCCAGTCCGAGCAGCAATGGAATGCCCTCCTGAACCAGGCCATGGGGTCCGATCAGTACTCCCAGTGGATGGGCCGCATGATGGAGACGTACGCCACGATGCAGAAGAACATGGCCGAGAGCATGAGCCGCTATCTCGGCGCGCTCAACTATGCCGACGCGCACGGACATCCTCACCCTCGGGGATCGGCTGGCGATGATCGAGGACCGGCTGGCCGGGATCGAGCGGATGCTCACCGCCGCCGGAACGAGCGCGGCGCCGACCGACGGCGCCACCGCGGCCGCGATGCGGCCGCCGCGGACGAAGCAGCCGGCCTCCGGAACGGGGACGGCACCGGCCGGCGAGAGTCGCGGCACATGACGGCGCCGGGCGCCGCGCCGGCGGGGATCGTCATCGAGACCCGGGTGCGCGAGGAGGTGGAGCGCGCGCTCCTCCGCAACGTCAAGGGGCTCGAGTACCTGTCGGCCGGGGCCCCGGAGATGGGACTGACGCCGAAGGACGTCGTGTACGCCCGCGGGACCTTGCGCCTCTACCACTACCGGCCCTTGGCGCCGGAGGTGTACCGCGTGCCGGTGCTGCTCGTGATGTCGCTGGTCAGCAAGGCCTATATCCTCGATCTCACGCCGGGCCAGAGCTTCATCGAGTTCCTCCTCCGCCAGGGCTATGACGTCTACATGATCGACTGGGGCGTGCCGCGCCCGGCGGACAAGCGCCTGCGCCTGGAAGACTATGTCCTCGACTTCATCCCGGACTGCCTCGAGCGAATCCGGCGCGACAGCGGGGAGCCCGACCTCTCCATGATCGGCTATTGCATGGGGGCTGCTCGCGGTGCTGTACCAAGCGCTGCACCCGGGCGGCCCGGTCAAGAACCTCGCCTGCTTCACCACGCCGGTGAACTTCGAGGGGATGACGCTGTTCAGCCAGTGGACCGACAAGCGCTACTTCGACGTCGATCGCATCGTCGACTCGCTGGGCAACGTGCCGCCCGAGCTGATGTACGCGTCGTTCGAGATGCTGAAGCCGGCGGCGCGCCTGGCCGGGCAGGTGCGCCTCTGGGACAATATGTGGAACGACGATTTCGTGAAGGGCTACCGGATGTTCGACCGGTGGGCGGCGGACCAGATTCCGTTTCCCGGTGAGTGCTTCCGCCAGACGGTCAAGGAGCTCATGTGGGAGAACCGGCTGTACAAGAACGAGCTGGTCCTCGGCGGCCGGCCGGTCAAGCTCGAGCGCATCACGGTGCCCTTCCTGCACGTCATGGCCGAGCACGATCACATCGTCCCCTACGCGTCGGCGAAGGATCTCGTGGCGATGGTCGGAAGCGCCGACAAGACGGAGCTCCTGCTCAAGGGCGGTCACGTGAGCCTCGTGGCGGGACCCAATGCCAGCCGACGGCTCTGGCCCCAGCTCGATACCTGGCTCTCGGTGCGCTCGGTATGAGCGCCCGGGAGGGCCGCGCCTATCCGCGGAAGGTCTCGCTCGGCGGGGAGATGGTCACGCTTCGCCCCATGAACGGAATGGACCGCGCGGCCCTGCTCGCGTTCTCGCGCGCGTTGCCCGGACACGACCTGCTCTTCCTGCCCGTCGACATCACCCGGCCTGCCGTGATCGACGCACTGGGTCGACGCCATCGAGCGCGGCGCGGTCACGACCCTGCTCGCGGATCGCGACGGGGTGGTGCAGGGTACGCGGCCGTCGACCGCGGGCAGCTCGACTGGTCCCCGCACGTCGCCGAGCTGCGGGTGCTCGTGGCAGGCGCGATGCGGGGCAAGGGACTCGGGCGGCTGCTGACCCAGGAGGCCTTTGCGCTGGCCCTCGAGCTCGGCATCGAGAAGATGGTGGCGCAGATGACGGTGGACCAGAAGGGCGCGATCGCGGTGTTCGAGGGCATGGGGTTTCGGCCGGAGGCGCTCCTGCGGGACCATGTGAAGGACCGCGAGGGGAAGAAGCACGATCTGCTGGTCCTGAGCCATGACGTGGCGCGGTTCCAGTCGCAGATGGATGCGTATGGGGTCAGTGAAGCTCTGGAGCCGTAGCGGGCCGCTCCGAGCGATCCGTGGCCGGATCTCGTCAGAGCGGCCCGCGAGCGGCCGATCGTGCTAGTTGCGGGCGCCGTAGATCTCGCGGAGCCGGCTCGTGCAGGTGCTCACCGCGCTTTCGATCTCCTTGCCCGTCCGCTCCGCGGTGCCCTGGAAGCGCTCGGTATTCCGGGAGACGATCTGGGCATTGGTCTCGAAGAGCTTGAACACGCGCTGGGTGCCGTCGAGCATCGAGGCAACGCTCTTCCTGTACCACGCGAAGGGGTCCTGCCGAAGCTCCTCGAAGGCCTCTCGCGGATTCATCGGTGTGAACACGCCCCGGGCCGCGTCGAGCGCGGCCGACTGCAGCTCGCCGAGCGTGCGGAGCCGGTCGGCGGCGGCCGAAGCGGACAGCTCGATCAACTGGCCGACCACCCGCTGATTGGCCTCCGCGAGCGCCGAGACGGCGTCGAGGGCCTTGCCGCCGATCTGGTTGAGGGGGAAACTCGGTGGTCGCCTGGGGCTGAGTCTTTGTCGTGGACATCGTCGTGCTCCTTGTGCCGGCGCTGGCCGCGACGGGCGACTGCCGGCTCCGAACTGGTTTGACCTGGACGCGTTGCTTTGCCGTGACTCGCTGCTTGCTCATGTAGGCGAGAATAACACGATGCGTCATTCGGTCAAGCGATATTTTGCTGCGTCGCGTTATCGCGAGGTTTGAAGCAATGAATCAGCGCGTTATCGACCTCGGGGTGCCGGTGCATTACATCGATTTCGGGGCTCCGGGGCGCCCATGGTGCTGGTGCACGGACTCGGCGGATCGGCGATCAACTGGCTCGGCGTGGGGCCGTCGCTTGCCCGCCGGTACCGGGTCGTCGCGCTGGATCTCGCCGGCTTCGGTGAGACCCCGCCGGTCAAGGGCTCGACGGGGCTGGCGGCGCATCGGGATCTCCTCGACCGCTTCATCGCGTCGGTCATTGCGGGCCCGGCCATCGTGGTGGGGAACTCGATGGGCGGCCTCCTCGCCTTGATGGAAGCCGCGGCCGAGCCCGGGCGCGTGTCACACCTCATCCTGGCCGCGCCCGCCCAGCCGACGCCGCGCCGAGGGCGCATCGACCTCGAGGTCCTGGCGGTGTTCGCGACTTATGCGACGCCGTGGCTGGGCGCGTGGTACATGCGACGGCGCGCGGCGCGGCTCGGGCCCGAGGGCCTCGTTCGCGAGATGCTGCGCATCTGCTGCGTGGATCCGAGCCGGGTGGCGCCGGATGTGCGGGCCGCCCACGTCGCCCTCGCGGCCGAGCGCCTCGCGCGGATGCCCTGGGCCACCGACGTGTTCCTCGATGCGACGCGCTCGCTGCTATCGGCCCTGCGGAGGCGGCGCCGCTTCTTCGCGATGGCGGACCGCGTCACCGCGCCTTGCCTCATCATCCAGGGCGCCGGCGATCGGCTCGTGCCCGTCGCGGCCTCGCGCGAGCTGGCTCGGCGCCGGCCGGACTGGAAGCTCGAGGTGTTCGACGGTATCGGTCATGTCCCGCAGCTCGAAGCCCCCGGGCGCTTCATCGAGACGGCCGAGCGCTGGCTCGGCGGCGCGGCGACCACGCGCCCCACGGTGCTCGCGCCGCGCGCGCGCGTAAGGAGTCGCCGCCTGGATGGACCCTCGCCAATGTCGTCCGCACCCACGCGAGAGCGCGCGGCAGGCAGCCGATGATCACGTACGGCCAGCGGACGATCACCTATGCCGAGATGGATGAGCGCTCGAGCCGCGTCGCTCGGGCGCTCGCCGCCGAGGGCGTGGCCGCCCAGGACCGCGTGGCCTTCCTCGACAAGAACGGCCCGGAGTACTTCGAGGTCCTCTTCGGCGGCGGCAAGATCAATGCCGTGAACGTGGCGGTGAACTGGCGCCTCGCCCCCGCGGAAATGAAATACGCGATCGACGACGCGGAAGCCAAAGTGCTCTTCGTCGGCCCCGACTTCTTCCCGCACCTGGCGGAGCTCGAGGGCACGCTGCGCACGGTGAAGAAGATCGTGGCGCTCGGCGAGCACCCGCGCCACGAAGGATATGCCGGCTGGGTCGGCCGCCAGCTCCCCGAGGACACGGGCCTGACGTCGGCGCCGGACGACGTGGCCATGCAGCTCTATACCTCGGGCACCACCGGCTTGCCCAAGGGCGCCATGCTCACCAATGCGAACCTCGGCACCATCCTGCCGCACGTGGCGGCGCCGTGGAGCCTCGACGAGACGTCCGTCAATGTGGTCGCCATGCCGCTCTTCCACATCGGGGGCTCGGGCTGGGCCCTGTGCGGGATGTGGCATGGGTGTCACTCGATCCTGTTTCGCGAGTTCGTGCCACAGGAGATTCTCGCGGCGCTGGTGCGCCACCGGGTGACCAATGCCCTCTTCGTGCCCGCCATGCTCCAGATCCTCTCCGCGCTGCCCGGTGCCGCCGAGGGGACTACGGAGCGCTGCGCTCGATCATCTACGGCGCGTCCCCGATCACGGACGAGGTGCTCGTTCGCTCGATGAAGACTTTCCGCTGCCCGTTCATCCAGGTGTACGGCCTCACCGAGACGACCGGCGCCATCACCGAGCTCGGGTTCGCCGATCACGATCCGGAGGGCCGCGCGCGCGGCTGCTGCGCTCCGCGGGCAAGCCGTATCCCTGGGTCGAGATGCGGATCGTCGACCCGGAGACGGGGTGCGACCGCGCCGCCGGCGAGGTCGGGGAGCTGTGGACGCGCTCGGTGCAGAACATGAAGGGTTACTGGAACAAACCGGAGGAGACGGCGCGCGTGCTCACGCCGGACGGCTGGCTCAAGACCGGCGACGCGGGCTTCGCGGATGCGGAAGGGTACCTCTTCCTGACGGATCGCGTGAAGGACATGATCGTGTCGGGCGGCGAGAATGTCTATCCCGCCGAGGTCGAGAACGCGCTGTCGGGCCATCCCGATATCGCCGACGTGGCGGTCATCGGCGTTCCGCACGACAAGTGGGGCGAGACCGTGAAGGCCATCGTGGTGCGCCGGCCCGGCGCTGACCCGACGGCAGAGGCGCTCATCGACTACGCCCGGCAACGGCTGGCGCGCTACAAGTGCCCCACGTCGGTGGACTTCCTGGACGCGCTGCCGCGCAATCCATCGGGCAAGCTCCTGAAGCGCCAGCTTCGCGAGCCCTACTGGAAAGGGTACGAGCGCCGCATCAACTAGGTCCCTCTAAGTCTCTCGGAGGGCTTCGCCCCCTTCCGATGCCTCCCCCAGGGGGATTGCGCCGGCGGAAGCCGGCGCTCGAAGCGGAACGCCCGACGCTGACAGGCAAGTTCCAGGTCGTGTACTTCAACACACTCCTCGCGTGCGTGGTTCGGGTCGTGACGGGCAGCGAGTGCGAGGACGGGCTGCCGGTCAGGCCGAGAGCAGGTGGCGGAGCGCGGGCTCGAGCGCGGGCCACCTGAACGTGTAGCCGGTTGCGAGGAGACGGCCCGGCACGAGGCGCTGACTGGCCAGGATCGTCTCGCCCGCCATCTCGCCGAGCATCAGCCGGACCCCGAATGCGGGCACGCTGAGCAGGGTCGGCCGCCCGAGCACGCGACCGAGGGTCGCGGCGAATTCGGATTGCGTGACGGCAACGGGCGCGGCGACATTCACCGCCCCCGAGAGCGCCGGTGTCGACAACCCGTGCAGGATGCCGCCGACCGCATCGTCGAGCGCGATCCAGCTCACGTACTGGCGCCCGCCCCCGATGGGCCCCCCATGCCCTTCCGGAACAGGCCGAGCATCTTGGACAGCGCCCCCGCCGACTGGTCGAGGACCACGCCGAAGCGCAGGTGCAGCACGCGGATGCCGGCCTCGCTCGCGGGCGCCGCCGCCTGCTCCCAGTCGCGGCAGACGGAGGCGAGAAAGCCCGTCCCCGCCGCGCTCTCCTCGGTCAGGACCTCGTCGCCCCGGTCGCCGTAGTATCCCAGCGCCGACGCGCAGGCGAGGACGGCGGGCGGGCGGGACAGGCGGGCGAGGGTCCGTGCGAGGAGGAAGGTGGTGTCCACGCGGCTCGCGCGGATGCGGGCCTTCTTGGCATCCGTCCAGGCGCCGCTCGCAATGTCCTCGCCCGCGAGATGCACGACGGCGTCCAGTCCCTCGAGGGTGCGGGGTCGAGCGCGCCTGCCGCCGGGTCCCAGCGCACATCCGTTCCGCCCGGTTCAGGGTCGGTGCGCACCAGGCGGATGGCGGCGTGGCCCGTCTGGCCGAGGCGCGCGACGAGGGCCGAGCCGATCAGCCCGGTGGCTCCGCTGACCAGGACCCTCACCGCGACCTCAGCGAAAGTGCCGCGTGAGCCTGTCGATCATGTCACTCCGGGACGATGACGGCGAAGGTCCAACCGCACAGGGTGGCAGGCGGCAGGAGCCCGTCCGCCACGGCGCGGGCGAAGGGCGGCAGCCCGTCGGTGACGGGCAGGGGGCGTGCCGGATCGAAGATCTGCGCGAGCCCGCGGTACTCGCGTCCCGCGACCCAGTAGCGCGCGCGAGGCTCGGCGACGAGATTGCGCACCCAGAGTGAGCGCGCGCCGCGCACGGTGCCGATGAAGACGCAGCCGTCGAAGACCGTGGCGAGGAGGGGTACACGACGCGGCTGCCCGCTCTTGGCCCCCGTGGTCTCGAGCACGATCAATCCGGTGGGCAGAAGGCCGGGCGAGCCGCAGCCCGCGCGCACGACCGGCTCCACCAGCGCATTGAGCGCGCGGAAAAAGTCGGCCTCGATTCTCTGTGCGGGCGCGGGGGTGCTCATGCGTGGCTCAGGACGACCGCGGGCCACCCGCTCCCGGCTTGGCCATCTCGCCCATCTTCTGGATGGCCTCCATCCAGAGCTTGTAGGCGCGGCCCTGCGCCTCCGTCAGCCGGGTGACCGCCGCCTGAAGCTCCGCAGGCGGGGCGCCCGAGGACAGCGCCAGCGGCAGGCGCATCCAGGCCTGTCCGACGGCAAAGGCCGCTTCGTTCAGCTCGCGCCACGCGGCCAGAGCCTCGGAGGACATGGCCGGCCCGGAGCGCGGGAGCTGACCCATCATCGTGCCCGCCGCCTCGCTCCAGCTCCGCGCGACCGTGTTCCAGAACGACTGCGCCTGCTGCCAGCCCTCGCTCAACGAGCGCGCGCCGGCCTCCCACATCTGTTGCGCCTGTTGCGGGCCCGGCTTGCCTGGTTCGGTCGTCATGGCTGTCCTCCTCTTCAGGGAGCGGCGGCCGGCACATCGCGCGCCATGACGAGGATGTCGCGCGTCCGGCCGTCGGCGTCGATCACGAAGTCCTGGAGCAGCGCCTCGGTCTTGAACCCGAGGCGCTCGAAGGTGCTGACGGCGCCCTTCTGATCGGGCGTCATGCGCGCGATGAATTTCCGCAGCCCGAGGTCGCGGGCGATCGCCGAGATCTCGGTCGCGAGCGCGCGGCCGAGCCCGCGCGACCGATGGCGCGAGCTCACCTGGATGAAGATCTCCCCAGGTGGCGCTGCCACGTGACGCCGTGGTGCAGGAGCGCGGCGTAGCCCGCCGTCACGCCGGCGTCCTCGGCGATCACCCCGATGATGCGGCCGGCCTCGAGGCCCTCGATGAAGCGCCCTACCGCCTCCGGGTCGGTGATGTCGACGCTCAGGAAGAGCAGATCGTCCGGCGGCAGCTCGCGGGCGAAGGCCGCGAGACGGTCCCCGTCGTCCGGCGACATGAGGCGCAGGGAGACGGACCCGCCGTCGGCGAGCGTCACGGCCCGAGGATAGGCCCGTCCGTCCGCGGAGGGTGACGGCATAGGGCGCCAGTATAGCGGAGGGTCGCCGTCGAGGCGCCGGCTATTGATTGCCGCACGGCGTCATGTTGCGGTACGATGGCGACGGCGCGGCGAGCAGGCGAGTCCACCCAGGTCAATCGCGCCCGAAGGCAAGACTGAAGGCCAGCACCGAAGGCCAGCACCGAAGGCCAGCACCGAGGGGAGCACATGAGAAACGAACCGTCCACGATGATGCCCGAGATGCCGGCCGTGTCCGCCGAAGTGATGGCGCGCCTCGATGAAGACACGCGCCGCAATTTCCTCCGGATGAAGCACTGGAGCGAGATGGTCATGAACCCGAAGGAGCCCGAGGTCGGGCCCACCCCTCGGGAGGAGATCTACCGCAAGAACAAGTCGCGGCTCTGGCGGTACGCCTCCAAGCGCACCTACCGCACCCCGCTGCTCTTCGTGCCGAATCTCGGGATCAGCCGGCCGTACATCTTCGACCTGATGCCCAAGGCATCCTTCATCGAGCACATGACCCAGCAGGGCTTCGACTTCTACCTCGTCGACTGGGGCGTGTTCGGCCCCGAGGACAATAGCCTCACGGTGGAGGACGCGGTGACGAAGATCCTGCCGCGGCTCGCTCGGAAGGCGCTCGAGTCGTCAGGGGCGTCGGAGATGTCGGTGCTCGGCTACTGCATGGGCGCGCCGCTGTCGGCGTGCTTCCTGACCACGCATCCGGAGTTCCCTCTCAAGAACTACATCGACATGGCGGGCCCGATCGACTTCTCCCATGTCGGGATGTTCGGCCAGTGGCTCGACGCGCGCTACTTCGACGTCGACAAGTACGTGGACACCCTCGGCAGCATCCCCGCCGACATGGTCAAGCTCGGCTTCAAGCTCCTCAAGCCGACGATGGACCTCAGCACCAACGTGAACCTCTGGTGGAATCTGTGGAATCCGGAGTACGTCGCGGGCTTCAACGCGCTGAACAAGTGGGCGAACGAGTACCTGCCGTTTCCCGGCGAGTTCTTTCGCCAGTGGGTGAAGGAGTTCTACCAGCAGAACAAGCTCGTCAAGGGCGAGCTCGTGATGGGCGGGCGGCCGGTCAAGCTCTCGGCCATTGCCTGCCCGGTGCTCGCCGTGGGGGCGAAGGAAGACAATATCGCGCCGCCCGCCTGCGTGAAGGCGCTGATGGACGCCGTGTCGAGCACGGACAAGGAATACCTCGAGCTCCCGGGCGGCCATATCTCGCTGATTGCCGGCCGGGGGCTTCGACCCATTGCTGGCCCAAGGTCGCGGCCTGGCTGGCGGCCCGGTCCTAGAGGAGACGCGCCATGGCGGAGACGGGCGGTCAGCAGCTCTTCGATCTCTGGAAGAGGCAAGTGGAGGAGGGCTCCCAGGCCTGGCTGCGGACGCTCGGGCAGGGACAGCCGGCGGATCCGCAGTCGTTCTGGCGGCCCTTCATGGACCAGGGGATGGCGGCGTGGTCGAAGCTCATGACCCAGGGGCCGCCGTCGGCGGACCTGATGGGCCAGTGGAAGCAGTTCCTCGATCAGTGGATCGCCGCGTGGTCCAAGGTGCTCGAGCAGGCCATGGGCACCGAGACCTTCGCCCAGGCCATGGGCAAGCAGATGGAGAGCTTCCTCAACACGTCGGGGCCGGTCAAGAAGGCGGCCGAGCAGCAGATCGACGCAGGGCTCGCGGGCCTCGGCCTGCCCTCGCGCAGCCAGGTGATCGGCGTGGCGGCGCAGATCGTGCAACTCGAGGACAAGATCGACGGTCTCGAGGATCGCCTCGACGCGGTGGTGAAAGAGCTCCGCGAGCTGACCGCCGCGGTGAAGGCAGCGCGCGCGTGATCGGCCTCACGATCGACGCCATCGAAGTGGGCGATGTCGCGGAGATTGCGCGCCGGGCCTCCGACGCCGACATCGCCGGCTTCGTCGAGTCGGTCGGCGACTACAATCCCGTGCACTCCGATCCGGTGTACGCGGCGGCGACGCAGTTCGAAGAGCCGATCGCCCCGGGATCTGGACGGCGGGCCTGATCTCCGCGGTGATCGGGACGCGGCTGCCCGGCCCGGGCGCCATCTACCTGTCGCAGGATCTCAAGTTCCTGCGCCCGGTGAAGCTCGGCGACGTGATTCGCGCGCGCGTCGAGGTCCTCGAGACGAACCGGATCAAGAACCGGATGCGCCTCCGAACGGTCTGCACCAACCAGCGTGGCGAGGACGTCCTCACGGGGAAGCGCTCGTCATGCCGTCGCGCACGCCCGTCCTCTACGAAAAGGCGGCCGAGACCGCGAGCCCCGTCGCCTTGTGGACGCTCAACCCGTGGGCCTGGGCCGCCCAGGCCACGGCGATGTGGATGACGCTGGGCCTCTCGGTCCTCACCGGCGCCGACGATCGAGCCTGACCAGGCAACCGCCACAGGCCGATGGGTCAATTTGGCCTCCGGCGCCCAGTGGGCCCGCCTTGTCGCGACTAACGCGCGGTGTTAGACTGACGTTCGCCATGGCGTACGTGATCAAGCGTTACTCGAACCGCAAGCTCTACGATACGCAGGAGAGCCGATACGTCACGCTCGAAGAGCTCGAAGAGCTCATCCGCGCGGGCAAGGAGATCTCGGTCGTCGACGTGTCCACGGGGAAGACCTGACCTCGGTCACACTCGCCCAGATCATTCTCGAGAACGAGAGGAACCGCCGCGCCACGCTGCCCACCGCCTTCCTCCATCAGCTCATCAAGCACGGCGAGGCGTGGCAGGACTTCGTCCAGCGCTCGCTCAAGTCGAGCCTCGACGGCATCATGACGAGCCAGCGCGAGTCCGACCGCGTGCTCCGCGAATGGGCCTCGCGGGCCGGGTGGTTGCACGGCACGCCCGCCGAGCCGAAGCCGGAGAAGCGGACCGAGGCCGCGGAAGGCGACGCACTCCGCGACGAGGTCTTCGCCCTGCGTGAGCAGCTCCGCGCTCTGGAAGAACGACTGGAGAAGCGGCGGGAGCGATAGGTTCAACGCGGTTCTCACCGGCCAACCGCCGCTTCGTGAAGCACCGCATGCATCGTCGCTCCGAGGCACTTTTCTTGCGTTGCGTTATCCCCGTCATGCTATAGGGTTGTCGCTTGCCCTAACCCCCTGGATCCCGAGCTCCGGAGCCCGAGATGTCACTCACGCGCCTGGTGGAGGAGAGCCTCGAGAAGTACGGTGAATACGTCGCGCTCGCCTTCGAGGGGCGGCAGTACACCAATGTCGAGCAGCATCGGACGGCGGGCCGCGTGGCCAATGCGTTGCGCCGCCTCGGGGTCGAGCCGGGTGACCGCGTCATGGTCATGCTGCCCAACTGTCCCGAGGTGCTGCAGAGCTACGGCGGAATTCTGAGGGCAGGGGGCGTGATCGTCCCGGTGATCTTCCTGCTGGGCGACGCGGAGGTCGCACATATCCTCGCCGACTCCGAGTCGAAGGTCGTCATCACCTCGAGCGATATGCTCTGGAAAGTCGACGCGCAGATCGGCGTCTTGCCCACGCTTCGCCACGTGCTGCTCGTGGACGGCGGGGCGGATGGCCGCACCCGGTCGTTCGCCGGGGAGATCGCGGGGAGCCCGAGTCGTTCCCGACCGAGGAGCGCGGCGCCGACGACCTCGCCGTGATCCTCTACACGTCGGGGACCACCGGGGTGCCCAAGGGCGTGGCGCTCTCGCATGACAACCTCGAGTCCAATGCGCGCTCGGCGGCCGCGCTCTCCGAGCTCGACCGGAACGACTGGGGCGTCGCCGTCCTGCCACTGTCGCATTCCTACGGCCTCACGGTGATGAACGCGGGCCATATCCTCGGTACGCGGGCGTGCCTCCTGCGCTGGTTCAATCCCGAGGAGGTCCTCGGGACCATCCAGGCCTTCAAGGCCACGAGCATGTCGGGCGTCCCGACCATGTTCATCTATCTTGCTGAACTACCCGGAGGCGGACCGCTTCGATACCCGGACGATGCGCGCCTGGGGATCGGGCGCCGCGCCGCTTCCCGTCGAGCTCGTGGAGCCGTTCGAACGGAAGTTCGGCGGCAAGCTCCTGGAGGGCTATGGTCTCACCGAGGCGTCGCCCGTGGTCTCGGCGCATCGGCTGTCGGGCGTCAGGAAGCTCGGGTCCGTGGGCCAGCCGATTCCCGGCGTGCGCGTCTCCATCCAGGACGACGATGGCCGGCATCTGCCCGCCGGCGAGGTCGGCGAGGTCTGCGTGAAGGGGCCGAACGTGATGGTGGGCTACTACCGGAGCCCCGAGGAGAGCGCGCGCGCCATCCGCGAGGGGTGGCTGCACACGGGCGACATGGGGCGCCTCGACGAGGACGAGTTCCTCTATATCGTCGAGCGAAAGAAAGACCTCATCATCCGGGGCGGATTCAATATCTACCCTCGGGAGGTCGAGGAAGCGCTCTACGCCTTCCCGAAGACCGCGGAGGCCGCGGTGATCGGCATGCCGGATGCGCTGATGGGCGAGGACGTTCTCGCCTTCGTCGTGCTCAAGCCCGGCGAGGCGGCGACGGACGATGAGGTCATGGCGTTCTGCGCGACCCGGCTCGCCCGGTTCAAGTGTCCGAAGCACGTGCGTTTTGTGGACTCACTGCCCAAGAGCCCGATCGGGAAGATCCTGAAAAAGAGCTCCGCAGACAGCTCTGAGGGAGAGATCCATGGCCGACGACACTCTGGCACGGATGTTCTGGGCGCGCGTGGAGCGAGGCGGCGGCGGTCCGGCCCAGCGGTTCAAGCGCGGGGGCACGTGGCAGACGCTCTCGTGGCGAGAGATGGGCGACATCACGCGCGAGGTGGCGCTCGGCCTCATCGCGCTCGGGCGGACGAAGGGTGAGGCGGTCGGCGTGCTCTCGGCGAGCCGGGCCGAGTGGGTCCACGCGGACTTCGCCGTCTTCTCGTCCGGCGGCCGGACCATTCCGATCTACCCGAGCTATCCGCCGGATCTGATCCAGTACATCGTCAACGACGCGGGGATCAAGACGCTCGTCGTCGAGGACGGAGCCCAGCTTGCGAAGGTAGCTGAGGTGAAGGACAAGATGGACGGCCTCGAACAGGTCGTGGTGATGGAGGGCTATCAGGGCAAGGAGCCCTGGGTGATGACCTGGGAGGCGCTGCGCCAGCTCGGCCGCGACCGAGCCGACGCGCTCAAGAGCGAGCTGGCCGGCCGGGTCGCCGAAGGACGGCCCGACGACATCGCGACGATCGTGTACACCTCGGGCACGACGGGCCCGCCAAAGGGAGTGGTCCAGACCCACGGCAACCACGTCTTCATGCTGAAGTCCTCGGAGCAGACGCTGCGCGTGAAGGAAGGCGACGTTCATCTCCTCTTCCTGCCGCTCGCGCACTCCTTCGGCCGGCTCGAGTCCTTCGCGGGAGTGTACCGGGGTCTCACCACGGCGTTCGCCGAGAGCATCGACCGGCTCCGGGAGAACCTGCCCGAGATCCGGCCCCACTTCATCTGCAGCGTGCCGCGCGTCTTCGAGAAGGTGTACGCGGGGATTCTTGCCCGGGCCGACGCCGAGAAGGGGCTCAAGAAGAAGATCTTCTTCTGGGCGGTGGGTGTGGGCAAGAAGGTCTCCCGGCTCGAGCAGGCCCGCCAGCCGGTGCCGTCCGGGCTCGCCTTCCAGCACCGCCTGGCCGACAAGCTCGTCCTCTCGAAGATGCGGGCGGCCCTCGGCGGGCGGCTGCGCTTCGCGGTGTCGGGCGGCGCGCCGCTGTCCGTGGAGATCGCCGAGTTCTTCCACGCGGCGGGCATCCTGATCCTCGAGGGCTATGGGCTCACCGAGACCTGCCCCTCGCTCACGTTCAACCGCGAGGACCACTTCAAGTTCGGGACGGTGGGGCAGGCCCAGCCGGGCGTCGAGCTCAAGATCGCCGCGGACGGAGAGATCCTCGGGCGCGGGCCGAATATCGCCAAGGGCTATTTCAAGAAGCCCGAGGCGACTGCCGAGGTCTTTCTGGCCGATGGCTGGTTCGCCACCGGCGATATCGGCAAGATCGACTCCGAGGGCTTCCTGTCCATCACCGATCGAAAGAAGGACCTCATCGTCACTGCGGGCGGGATCAATATCGCGCCGCAGAACATCGAGAACCTCCTCAAGGGCGATCCCTTCATCAGCCAGGCCATGGTCCACGGCGACCGGCGGCCCTATCCGGTCGCGCTGATCACGCTCAACCCCGAAGAGCTCGCCAAGTATCGCCAAGGCGCAGGGGATTCTGAACGCCGATCCGGCCGCACTGGCCAAACACCCCAAGGTGATCGAGCGCGTCTCGCGCATCGTGGAAGAGCGCAATGGCGAGCTGCAATCCTACGCCAAGGTGAAGAAGTTCCTCATCCTGGCCGAGGACTTCACCGTGGACAATGGCCTCCTCACCCCGACGCTCAAGGTGAAGCGCAAGATCATCACCGAGCAGCACAAGGACCAGCTCGATTCCCTCTATCGATAGGCCGGTCCTCTCCGCCTTCGCCCTCGACGGCAAGGTCGCCGTCGTCACCGGTGCGAGCCGCGGCCTGGGCCGCGCCATGGCGCTGGCGCTCGCGGGCGCCGGTGCCGATGTGGCGGTGGCGGCGCGCGCCGTGGCCGAGCTCGAGCAGACCGCGCAGGAGATCCGGGCGCTCGGGCGCCGCGCGATCGTCGTGCCCACCGACGTGGCGGACTACGCCCAGGTGGAGGCGCTCATCGCGCGCACGGCGGCGGAGCTGGGCCGGCTCGACGTCCTGGTCAATAACTCGGGCGTCGCGAGCGTCTCGCCGGTGGCCGAGATGGCGCCGGAGGAGTTTCGGCGCACCGTCGAGGTCAACCTGATCGGCGTCTTCAACGGCTGCCGCGCCGCGGCGGGACGGTTGATCGCGCAGGAATCCGGCAAGATCATCAACCTGGCCTCCGTGCTCGGCGCCGCCGGCCTGCCCGGCTATGCGGCGTACTCGGCGTCCAAGGGGGCGTCATCGCGCTGACCCGCGCACTCGGCGTGGAATGGGCGCGCCACAATATCCAGGTCAATGCCATCGCGCCCGGCTGGTTCGTCACCGACATGAACTCGGAGGCGTTCGACCAGGCCAGGGTCCGCGAGCGGCTGCTGCGCGACGTGCCCATGCGCCGCACCGGCCACCTGGAAGAGATCGGACCGCTCGTCGTCTACCTGGCCTCCGCCGCGTCGAGCTACATGACCGGGCAAACGGTATTTCTCGATGGCGGTCACTCCGCGGCCTAGAGAGTCGGAGGGGCCTCGACGGCCCCTCCGAGGCCTCCCCATGACGATTGCGCCGGCGGAGCCGGCGCTCGAACGCGGACCAGCAGGCGGTCGCCGACATGGTTCGAGCCGCAGCACGTTCACTCCGACTGGCTCCTAGGGCGATGAGAAGGGTCCGGATGCGAGGCGGCGCCCGATGACCGCACGCGAGGCGTCCTCGCGTAGGGGAGTGCGGGGCCATGTCTGGGCCCCGCAGACGAAAGTTCGTCGGCCCGATTGTCTCGCGCGTTACGTGGCACGGCAGCGGAGGGCGCCGTACCTCCGCAGATGGGCCGTTATCATCGCCCTAGCGTCGTGCGATAGGATACGAAGGCCATGATCGCGGCTGTCCTCCACGCGCCCAGAGATCTCACGATCGAGACCCGCCCGTCGCTTGCGCCCGGCGTGGGTGAAGCCGTGATCCGGGTCGAGGGCGCCGGTCTGTGCGGCACCGACTACCGGATCTGGAACGGCGATCGCGCCGTCGACTACCCGCGCGTGATGGGCCACGAGCTGGTGGGCCGTGTGCTCGCCCTCGGGTCCGGCGTGAGCGGGCTCACGCCCGGGGCCAAGGTGGCGGTCGAGCCCAACTACTCGTGCGGTGTCTGTCCGCTGTGCCGAGAGGGCAACAAGAACCTCTGCTTGTCGCGAACGGCGGTGGGCATCGACGTGGACGGCGGCTTCGCTCAGGAAGTGGCGCTGCCCGCCCATTGCTGCTGGCCCGCGCCCGCCGGGATCGAGGATGATCAGCTCCTCCTCACCGAGCCCCTCGCCGTCGTGGTCCGCGCGGTGCGCCGCGGCGCGCCGGTGCCGGGAGAGACGGCCGCGGTGCTGGGCGTCGGCGCCCTCGGGCTCCTCGCCATCCAGGTCCTCAAGGCGCGCGGCTGCCGGGTGCTCGCGGTGGGGCGTTCGGCGCGCCGGCTGCCGCTCGCCCGGGCGCTCGGCGCCGACGCGGTCGCCACCACGGGCGCGGGGATCACGTCGAGGCGGCGCGGGCGCTGTCCGGTCGCGAAGGGGTCGACCTCGTCGTCGAGACCGCGGGCACCGCGCCGGCCGTCGGGCAGGCCGTCGAGCTGTCCCGGCCCGGAGGCCGCGTCGTCTTGACCGGGCTGCCCCACGAGGCGAGCCAGCTCGAGTTTTCTGGGTGGTGCGGCGGGAGATCAGCATCCTCGGATCGATGATCTACCAGGGCGAGTTCCCGGAGGCCATGGCGCTTCTCGCTTCCGGTCAGGTGCAGGGACGGCGCTTGCTCACGCACCGGTTTGCCCTCGATCGAATCGCCGATGCCTTCGAGGCGCATCGCGCTCCCGATTCGATCAAAGTCGCCCTCACTCTCTAACGCCGGGAGGCTTCGCTCCTTGCCCTACGCGACCGTGAACGGCATCCGCGCGCACTACGAGACTCATGGCGCTGGCGACCCCGTGCTCCTCATCAGCGGACTCGGCGGACCCGGCGTGGGGTGGCTCTTCCAGGTGCGCGACCTCTCGCCGCGCTATCAGGTCATCACCTTCGACAATCGCGGGGTGGGCGAGACCGACATGCCGCGCGAGCTGCGCTACGCGACCGGCGAGCTGGCGGAGGACGCCCGGGCGCTCCTCGATCATCTGAACGTGAAGCGCGCCCACGTGATCGGCGCCTCGATGGGCGGCACCGTCGCCATGGAGCTCGCCATCCGGTACCCGGCGAGCGTCAGGAGCCTCACCCTGTGCTGCACGTGGGCGGAGGGGGACGGCCGCTTCCTGCGCACGATCGAGTCATGGCGCGCGCTGGCGCCCCAGCTGTCGCTCGAGGATCGCTTCCGCCACCTGCTCTTCCCGTGGCTCTACTCGCCCACCTTCCTCGGCGACTCGGCGCGCGTGGCGGACGCCAGTCAAGCGTGCGCTCGCCTATCCGTTTCCCACCAAGGCCGACGCGATCGAGCGGCAAGGCCGGGGCTGGTCGAGTGGAACGGGACGCGGCTGCGCGAGCTGGGCAAGCTCCGGGCGCCGGCGCTCGTGTTGGTGGGCAGGGACGACGTCCTGACCCCACCCTCTTCTCACGGAGGCTGGCCGCCCTCATCCCCGATGCCAAGCTCAAGATCCTTCCCGGCGGGCACGCCTTTTTCATCGAGGAGGTGCCGCGCTTCAACCGCGCGATCCTCGCCTTTCTCGCCGGGGTGAAGAAATGACGCGGGTGTTCGCGGGCTCACTGCGTCCGTTCTTGTAGGCTCCTCACGGGGCTTGTTGCCTGGCGGTCGGGGACCTGGCGTCTAGCGGATACCTGAGTCCCGACAACTCGGGCACTTAGGACTCCACGGACCGGGGCATACAGCTTGCATCGCTTCCTTCCCCAGGTTGGGTGTGACAATCCGCAACAAGGAGAGGACGGCCGGCGATCCATGCAAACGACTCCGGAGACGATTCTGCTCGTCGATGACGAACCCCAGGTCCGCGCAGTGTTCCGGGATGTCCTGGAGCTCAACGGCTACACCGTGCTCGAGGCGGGGATGCCGTGGAGGCCGCAAGGTCGAGGCGGGCGTGGTCGGGCCCATCCATCTCTTGCTGACGGACGTCATGATGCCGGGCCTCTCCGGGCCGGATCTCGCGAGGCGGCTCACGCCGCGCCGACCGCGCATGAAAGTGATCTACATGACGGCGTTCAGCTTCGTGGATATCCAGAACCAGCAGATCGGGCTCGAGCCGGGCGTGCCGATTCTCGCCAAGCCGTTCCGCGTGGACGTCCTCACCAAGAAGGTGCGCGAAGTGCTGGCGGAGCCGGCGCCCGCCCGGCCAACCCGTTCGCTCCCGCCTCGCCGTTCGCTCGCGCCGTGCGCTGAGCCGACCGCACGCGCACAGGATCGCCAATCGTTTGCATCCGCACAAGTGATTGGACGATGCCGCCCGCCTGCCTCACTCTGAGCGCATGAGCGCGATCACGGTGAGGCGGGCGGGCGAGGGTGATATTGCGGCGATTGCGACGATCTACAACCAGGGCATCGAGGATCGCGTGGCGACCCTCGAGACGGAGCTCCGGACACCGGATGAGCGGCGGGAGTGGCTGACCTCACGGAGCGAGCGCCATCCGGTGCTCGTGGCCGAGCGCGACGGGCGCGTCATCGCGTGGGCCAGTCTCAACCGGTTCAATCCTCGGCCGGCCTACGACCACGTCGCCGACCTCTCGATCTACGTCGAGCGGGGCGAGCGGGGCCGAGGCGTGGGACGCGTGCTGCTCCCACGGGTGATCGACGAGGCGCGGAGGATCGGGTTCCACAAGATGGTCCTCGCGGCGTTCCCGACGAATGAGCGGGGGATGCAGCTCTACGAGGCCCTGGGCTTCCGGCGGGTCGGAATCTACCGGGAGCAGGGCTTGCTCGACGGACGGTGGGTCGACGTCATCATCATGGAGCAGATCCTCGGCTAGAGCGATGATAAGGGCCCATCTGCTTGTTGGCGCCCTCGACAGCCGGCTCAACGTACAGAAAGTACGCCTCGCCGGCTGCCTTCGGGCGCCGCCTCGCAGCTGAACCCTTCTCATCGCTCTAGCCGGGCTTTCCCGACGGGCTCCTAGACTAGATCTCCGGGCGCTTGCCGTGGGTGGCGCGCACGACGGTCTTGATGCCGCCGCGGACGTTCCAGTCGCCGATCACCTCGATGAAGCGAGGTGCGGCGACGGCCACGAAGTCGTCGAGGATGCGATTGGTCACGTCCTCGTGAAAGGCCCCTTCGTCCCGGTACGACCACATGTAGAGCTTGATGGACTTGAGCTCGACCAGGTGGCGGTCGGGGACATAGGTGATCCGGATCGTCGCGAAGTCGGGCTGGCCGGTCATCGGACAGACGCAGGTGAACTCCGGAATCTCGAGGCGGACCTCGTAGTCGCGGCCCGGATGAGGATTCGGCACCACGTCGAGCTGCTTGGATGGCGCGGTCGGCATGCCCCGACGCTACCGCGCCGCCGCCGCGGCGGTCAAGCGCGCCCGGCCGTCACCGTCGCGTGGTGAGGCCGATGCCCGCCGCCACCATCAGGGCCGAGAGGAGCAGCGTCGGCGTGAGTGCCTCGCCCGTGATGGCGGCCGAAGCGAGCACGCCGAAGATCGGTGTCGTGAGCGCGCAGGTGGCGAGCGCGCTCGGCCGGTAGATCTGCAAGAGGCGCATGTTCATCACGAAGTTGAATCCGGCCACCACGACCCCTGATAGAGGAGCGAAGCGGCCAATGGCGCCGTGTAGCGCGTCGGCTCGCCCGGTTCCCACCACGTGCTGACCAGGAAGAAGCAGGCGCTCCCGATCGCGGCCTGGAAGACGAGCATCTTGATCGGGTCGAGTCTCTGGACGGCGCGCGCCATGTACACGATGCGCTCGCCGAGGAGAAGCGCGCTCGCCGACACGATCAGGTCCCCCACGAGGGTTCCGCTCTGGAAGGAGAAGTCACGCGCGAAGAGCAGGACGATGCCGAGATAGGCGATGGCGATGCCGCCGAGCTTCGGCACGGTGAGGCGGTCGCCGGGGATGAAGAAGTGGGCGAGCACCACCGTGTGCACCGCATAGGAGTTGACGAGCACCGCGGCGTGGGTGGCCGTGGTCCTGGCGATGCCGACGTTCATGAGGCCGATCTGCACGGCGAAGAGCAGGCCGAGCGACCACAGGACGCGCCACTCGCCCGGGTGCACGTCGAAGACGCCCCGGTGCCGCGTCCACCACGCATAGGCGAGGATGGCGAGCCCGCCGAGGAGGAAGCGCATCCACGCGAGCCGGAACGGCGGCGCGTCCGCCAGGCCGATCTTGACGGCGAGCGGATTGGCGCTCCAGATCGCCGCGAGGATGAGCGCGAGGACAGTTCCCCGGAGGTCGAGCGGGCGCGGATGCGCCACGCTATGCGGGTCCGGTGTGCGAGCGCGGAGCGCCGGAGACCGACGCGCGGGCGAGGACGCCGTCGCGGCGGGAGGTCCCGGGCATGATGGCGGCATGGTAGCATGAGCACCTCATGAAGATCGGACTGATCGGACTGTCTCGGAGCGGCAAGACCTCGCTGTTCAACCTCCTCACGGGGCAGAGTGTGGCCACCTCGTCGTTCGAGGGGCGCGCGCGGAGATGCACGCGGGGCTCGCGCGGGTGCCCGACGAGCGGGTGGACCGCCTGAGCGCGCTGTTCAAGCCGAAGAAGATCACCCCCGCCACGTTCGAGGTCGTCGACCTCGCGGGCATCTCGAAGGGCGACCGCCAGGGCCTCGACGCCAAGGAGTTCAGGAGCGCGGACGCGCTCCTCCACGTCGTGCGCGCGTTTCCCGACGCGGCGGGCGCCGCCCCGAATCCCCGGAGCGATATCGGCGACCTCGAGACCGAGCTGATCCTGGCCGACCTCGAGGTCGTGGAGCGCCGACTCGAGCGCCTCGAGTCCCAGATCAAGAAGAAGCGGACCGACGCCGACGTCAAGGAGCAGGGCGTGCTCGTCAAGGTGAAGCCGGCGCTCGAGGGGAGACGCCGATCCGCGCGATGGACCTCCCCGAGGACGAGGCGCGTGTCCTGCGCGGCTTCACCTTTCTCTCGCAGAAGCCGATCCTGCACTGCTTGAACCTGGCCGAGAAGGACATCGACCGGGCGTCGGGACTGGTGGACGCGTTCGGGCTCGCCGAGGTCGCGAAGCGGCCGCGCACGCGGCTCGGCTGGGTCTCCGCGGTCATCGAGGCCGAGGTCGCGCAGCTCGCCGGGCCGGAGCAGGCCGTCTTCCTCGCCGACCTCGGACTCGCCGAGCCCGCGATCACGCGCGTGCTCCAGGACTGCTACACGCTGCTCGGGCTCCTCTCCTTCTTCACGGTGGGCGAGGACGAGGTGCGCGCGTGGTCGATCCCCGAGGGCACGCGCGCCCAGGACGCCGCTGGCGCGATCCACTCCGACATCGCGCGAGGGTTCATCCGCGCCGAGGTCGTGGGCTATGACGAGCTGATCGCGGCCGAGGGCTCGATGGCGGTGGTGCGCGAGCGCGGCCGGTTCCGCCTGGAGGGCAAGGACTATCTCGTCCGCGACGGCGAGATCTGCCACTTCCGCTTCAACGTCGCCAAGTAGCGCGCCGTCCGCCGCGTCCTCCACCATCGCCGCTCCTACACGGTCCTCCCTCGCGCCTGTCCGCGCCTGAGCGTCCAGAAGGCGATGCCCTGCACCGCGAGCGTCAGGGCGATCGCCGCCGCGAAGGCCGCGACGAGTCCCCAGTCCTCGAGGCAGGTGGCGAGGACGAGGAAGAAGCCCGCGAAGCCGAAGAGACCGGTGAGCATGCCCCGGAGCACGGCGGTCGCCGGTCCCGATCCTTCGAGCGCGTGGGCGAAGACGGCGAGCACGGCGCCGTAGAGCGGGAAGGGCGCGAGGAGGCCGGTCAGCTGCGGGCCGAGCGCCGGCGCGATGCCGGTGAGCAGCACGACGAAGACGGTGGCGACGACCATGCGCGCCGGCAGGTCCCAGCCGGGTGGCGCCACCGCGCCCGCGCGGTCCGTCCTGGCCGCGCGGGGAACGCGTCCCCCGCCGGGCATGAGATACAGCGCCACCGCGAGGGCCGTGACCACCATCGCGAAGAGCGGGAGCGGGGACAGGGTGACGAGCCCGAGCGCCCGCGGTCGACACCGCGAATGCCAGGCTGCTCGCGGCCAGAGGCAGCGGCCAGCGATGGCGCTGGGCGAGCCAGCTATACGCGACGCAGAAGGCGGCCTGCGAGACGGTTCCGGCCATCGTGCCCGCGGCGGCCGTGGCGGCGAAGGCGGGGCCGTGGCTCAGCGTCAGAAAGAGCGCGACGGGCGCGGAGGTCAAGGGAAAGCCGACGAGCCAGCCGCCCACCGCGGGACCGAAGCGGCGGCCCGCGAGGCTCGCCATGCCGATCAGCGCGGGCGTCAGGACGATCTTCAGGATGAGCGTGTCCACGACTACGGCGCGCCCGGCGTGTGCGTGTGAGGCGGCGAAGCGCGCGGTCACTGAGGCCGGATGAGACCGAGCCTCACCTGGCCGCCGATGGACTTGATCACCTCGACCAGGGCCAGGTCCGATGTCTGGCTCGGCAGCACGCAGCCCGCGCCGAGAATGACCCCGCGTCCGCCCGTCTGGGCGAGCGCATCCTGCGCCTCGGCGCTCGCGGCATCCGGCGTCCCGTCCCTGAGCGCGCCCCACTGGTCGAGCCCGCCGATCACCGCGCCGGGCACGTGGCGCTGCGCGTCGCGGAGCGAGGGCCCGGCCCGCCGGTCGTCCCAGTTCCACGCATGGGCGGGCAGGGCAGCGAGGACGTCGAACATGAGGTTCGAGCCGTGGCAGTGCAGGACGGTGAGCTTGGACTTCGGGCCGCACGTGCTCGAGCACGCGCCGGTCGTAGGGCTCGCCGAAGCGCCGGTACTCGTCCTCGGTGTGCAGGTCGGTGCTCGCCGCCATGACGGAGTAGAAGATGCCCTCCGCCCCTCGAGGAAGCAGGCGTCCGCGAAGGTCAGGATCGTCTCGGTGATCGCCTCGAGAGCGTCGGTGACGGCCTGCGGGTTTTCCTTGAGGTCGTAGTTGAGCCGCTCGCCCGACAGCTTTCTCGCCAGGGAGAGCGGGCTGAAGATGGTCGGCAGCGTGGAGCAGTCGGCGCGCCGGTCCACGACGCAGCGGAGGATGGTCTCGAGATGAGCGCCCCACCCCGTCGACTCCAGGCGCAACGGCCGGATCTTCTTCCAGTCATCGAAGCTCGTGACGGCGTGGCGGGCGCAGGGGCGGTGACCGTCCGGGGCGACCTCGTCGCTCTCCACGCAGCCCCAGTCCTCCACCGCGTAGCCGCCGGTGGGCGTGACCTTGAGGAAGTCCGAGCCATAGCGCTCGTGAAACCGCAGCGTCGATTGGGCGAGCGCGGCCGCCGAGCGGTCGACGTCGGGGAAATGACGCCAGAAGGCGTAGGGCGGCCGGTCGGTGGGCTCGCGCTTCAGCGCGGCCTGGACGCGCTCGAACTTGGTCATGCACGTGCCTCCTGAGGGTCATGCGAGCCGGCCATGATGAGTCGCCCGTCGCGGAGGACGAGGCGGCCGTCGGCACCGAGCACCTGAAACGCGATCACTCCCTCGCCGGTGGCCAACCGCGCCTTCCATCCCTCCACGGTAATGACGGAGGGCAGGGGCACCATCCCTGTGAAGCGGCAGCCGATCCGGGCGATGCCGGCGGCCGGATTGACCCCGCGCGCTCGAGCGCCGCGGACACCGCCAGGGCGCAGCGTCGCGGTGCCGTGCAGGATGATGTCGGGCAGGCCGGCGGACCGGGCGACGGCCTTGTCGGTGTGGATGGGATTCCAGATCCGCGCGCACTCGGTATAGGTATGGGCGAGACCCGGCGGGACGGACACCTCGACCGACCACTCGCGTCGTGGCGGCGATCCATCGCTCCGGCGGTCCGGCTCCGGAACGGTCCCGGCATCGCCCGTCGAGTCCGCGAGCCCGGCGACGCGCGACGGGAGCGCCGCCCGCTCGCACTCCACGCCGCGATAGATGGAGCCGTAGTCCGTGGTGCTGACCGAGCGGCCGTCGGCGTCGACGGTCTCGAGTCGGGTGACGACGTAGGCCCCTGGCGCCCGCGGCTCCGACGAGATCACGGTGGCGGTCGTGCTCAGGCGATCGCCGGCTCGCGCCCGCCGGTGGAGGCGGAGATCGTGGGTGGCGTGGACGCTGCGCACGGCGATGCTCTCGGATATGGCCGAGGCCCGGAGCTCGACCGCGAGGGGCCACTCGTAGCAGACGGGGAAGATCGGATGGCCGATCACGCCCTCGGGCCGCGTCGTGTCGAGGTACTCGGCGTGGACGTCTCCGAGCGCCGCCGCATAGGCCATGAGCCAGCGCGCATCGATCTCCTGCACGAGCGGGCCTACCGGTGGTGCCGACGAGGCCCTCGGGGATTCGCATCAGCCCGGCGCAGGGGAAGTTCATGCAGTCGACGAAGATGTCCTGGAAGTCCGGGTGCGCGGCGAGCGAGACGTGGTCGATCGACGCCGCGATCGCCTCGGCGCGGCGCCGCTCGGGCTCCGACACCAGGGCGAGCTGGGCGCCGAGGGCGGCGGCATTGCCGACGTAGCGGATCGCGCCTCGGGCACGGTCGGGGAATGAGGCCGATGCGCAGCGCGCTCCGCACCGAGAGGTAGTTGCCGAAGCCGCCGGCGAGCATCAGCTCGCTCACGTCGTCGGGACTGACGCCGGCCACGTGCTGCAGCATGGCGACGCCGGAGGCGATGGCGCCCTTGCAGAGCTGCACCTGGCGCACGTCCTCCTGGGTGAGGGCGATCTCCCGCTCGGCGCCCGCCTCGCCGGGCCGCGCGAGGACGACGAGGCGCTCCTCCCGCGCATCAGCACCCGCGCGCGCAGGGGCGCGGGCAGCCGCTCGCGGCCGTCGACGTCGATGAGGCCGGTCCAGTCGATGATGCCCGCGTCGAGCAGCGCGGCGATCGCGTCGACGATGCCCGACCCGCAGAGGCCCTGCGCGGCGGCTTCGCCGATCGTGTGCAGGTGGAGGTCGCCGTCGACGATGCTGACGCGATCGATGGCGCCCATCGCCGCGCGCATCCCGTGGCGGATCTGCGCGCCTTCGAGCGCGGGGCCCGCGGGCGCGGAGCAGGCCCACAGATGCTCGCGCGAGCCGAGCAGCACCTCGCCATTGGTGCCGATGTCGACCGCGATGCGGATCTCGGGCGTGTCGGCGATGCGAGTGGCGAGGGCGACGGCCACCGCGTCGGCGCCGACGAAGCCGGCGACCAGCGGGAGCAGGCAGACGCGCGCCTCGGGATTGACCTTGAGGAACAGCTCCCGGGCGGACAGCGTCACGGCGTGGCGCAGCACCGGCGCATAGGGCGCGAGGCCGACATAGGACGGGTCGATGCCGAGGAGCAGGTGATGCATGCACGTATTGCCCACGACCACGACCTTGTAGATCCACTTGGCGAGGACACCCGAGTCGCGCGTGACCTGCTCGACGTGCTGGTTCAGCAGGCCGATGATGCGCGTCTGCAGCTTTCTGAGGTTCCCGGGTCGCCCTGCGCGAAGGCGATCCGCGACATGAGGTCGCCGCCGAAGACCGCCTGCGGGTTGAGGCTCGAGACGGAGGCCATCTGCTCGCCGGAGGCCAGCTCCATCAGCGTCGTCACCACGCTCGTGGTGCCGATGTCGATGGCGAGGCCGAACTTGTGGAGCGCGGTGTCGCCCGACTCGACGGCGAGGATGCGGCGGCCGAAGCGCGTGACGGTGACCTCGCCCTGGCGGTTGCGGAGGGCCGCGGGAAGGGTCTTCCAGACGTCGGCGGCCACGTCGTCGACGGAGGCGCCGGCGGCGGCCAGCAGCTCTTCGAGGTCCGAGGTCTGGTGATGCTCGTCCTTGGGAAGCGTGACCTGCACGACCTGCTTGTCGATCCCGGCGTCGAGGGTCACGGGGGTCGGCGCGCCGGGCAGCCGCTCGGCGCCGAGGATCTGAAAGCTGCGCTCGTCGACGGCAGGGGCGATCTGGACGGTCACCGCCGCGGTCACCGCGCACTGGCAGGCGAGGCGATAGCCTTCGCGGACCAGCCCTCGCCGAGCTGGAGCTGGTCCGAGATGGTGGGCGGCGGTGCTGCGCCCGAGACGAACTTGATCCGGCACGACGTGCACCGACCGCGCCCGCCGCAGGTCGCCGTGATGTCGACGCCGGCGGCGTGCGCCGCCTTCAGGATGGTCGTTCCGGGTGTGACGTCGAGGGTGCGGCGACCGGGAAGAATGGTCAGGACAGGGCTCATTCGGGGCTCAGGATACCACTTCCCCTTGACTTCCCCTGGCCATTGCCGATAGTGACCCAACCATCTCCTGGATGGGCTCAAGAGGGAGTGCATTGCTCCGTTTCGCCGCGTATCGCCTCCTGTGGCTGGTCCCCACGCTGCTCGCCATGGCGCTCATCACGTTCCTCGTGATGCACGCGACGCCCGGCAGCCCCTCGATCCCGTCGCCGAAGGCGCCAATCCCTCTCTCCCGGACGCCCAGAAGAACCTCGCCGAGGTCTACGGGCTCGACAAGCCGCTCTGGCAGCAGTTCACGATCTTCATCGGCAAGGCCGTCCGCGGGGACTTCGGGCAGTCCTTCGTGTACAAGACGCGCACGGTGCGCGAGATCCTGGTCGAGACGCTGCCGGTCTCGCTCCTGCTCGGCAGCATGGCCCTGGCCCTCGCCGTCGCGGGGGCGTGACGCTCGGCGTGCTCGCCGCCGTGTATCAGAATCGCTCGTGGGACTACCTGTCGGTCACCGTGGCGACCATCGGCGTGAGCGTCCCCAACTTCGTGCTGGCCGTCTTCCTCATCGTGCTCTTCTCGCTCATCCTGCCGATCTTCCCCACGGGCGGCTGGAACTCGCCGATCGACTGGGTCTTGCCTACCGTGACGCTCGCGCTCGCCCCCTCGGGATCATCGCGCGCTTCACGCGGTCGAGCATGATCGAGGTCATCCGCTCGGACTACATCGTGACGGCGCGCGCCAAGGGGCTCGCGGAGCGGCCCGTCATCCTGAAGCACGTCCTCAAGAACGCCTTCATCCCCGTGGTGACCTTGCTCGGACCCATGTTCGCGGCGGTGGGCACCGGCTCGTTCTTCGTGGAGTCGATCTTTCGCGTCCCGGGGATGGGCCGGTTCTTCGTGCTGTCCATGACGGGCCGTGACTATCCGATGATCATGGCCGTGGTCCTGCTCTACGGCGCGTTCCTCGCGATCATGAACCTCGCCGTCGATCTCCTCTATGGCGTTATCGACCCCCGCATCCGATACTAGCCTGCCGTTGCCGGGCGGGCCGGCGGGGAGATGGCGCTGCCTCGCGCCAAGTCCCGCGGCTCGAGCCTGTATCGCGATGCGTGGCGCCGGCTGGTCCGCAACAAGCTCGCCGTCGTGGGCGGCATCACCGTCATCTTCCTGTGCCTGGTGGCCATCTTCGCCGACGTGCTCGCCCCGTATCCCTACGCCAAGGCCAATTTCGGGAAGATCTACGAGTTCCCGTCGCGCGAGTTCCCCTCGGCACCGATCAGCTCGGCCGCGACGTGCTCTCCCGGATGATCTACGGCGCCCGCGTGTCGATGCTGGTGGGGCTCGGCGCGCAGATCATCATCGTGCTGATCGGCGTGCCCATGGGCGCCATCGCCGGGTATCTCGGCGGACGCGTCGACCTCGTGCTCACGCGGATCATCGACGTGATGTACGCCTTTCCGCGGCTGCTCTTCGTCATCCTCGTGATGTCGATGCTCGGCGCCGGGCTGATCAATATCTTCATCGCGCTCGGGCTTGACGGGCTGGGTGGGCATCGCCAGGCAGACGCGCGCCCAGGTGCTCGCCATCAAGGAGAAGGAGTTCGTGGAGGGCGCGCGGGCGCTCGGCGCCGGGTTCTGGCGCATCCTCACGAAGCACGTGCTGCCGAGCGCGCTCACCCCGATCGTGGTGTCCGTCACCTTCGGCATTCCCGAGGCGATCTTCACGGAGGCGGCGCTGTCGTTCATCGGCGTCGGCATCAACCCGCCGACGCCGTCGTGGGGGCAGATGGTGGGCGAGAACCAGCAGTTCCTGCGCTCGTACTGGTACCTCTGCGTGTTCCCCTCGATCGCCATCGCCGTCACCATGCTCTCGTTCACCTTCTTCGGCGACGGCGTGCGCGACGCCCTCGACCCGAAGATGAAATGAGCCCGCACGGAACACTCACAAGGAGAGATCGACATGCACATTCCTGACGAGCAGTTGGACCTGTTCGCGCAGCGCCTCTCGGCGATCGGCGTCGGCCGGCGCGACTTCCTCAAGGTGGTGGGCGCGATGGCCGCGTTCGGCGGCCTCGGCTTCGCGACTCAGGCGCGAGCGGCCACGCCCACCAAGCCCGGGCCCGGCGAGAAGCTCGCCAAGGAGCAGGTGTTCCGCTACGGCGGCGGCGGCTGGTTCCAGAACGATCCCGCGAGCCACGACTTCAACAAGGACCTGTACTGCTCGGGCGTGCCCGCGCTCTTCGCCGGGCTCATGGTCTTCAACGCCGACTTCGTCGCGGTGCCGTGGATGGCCACCAAGGTCGAGGGCAACAAGGACGGCTCGGTGTGGACGTTCAATATCCGGAAGGACAGCCGCTGGTCGGACAACTCGCCGGTGTCGGCGCGCGACTTCGAGTGGTCGTGGAAGCGCCAGCTCGATCCGGCCAGCGCCGCGCCCTACGCCTCCTTCCTCTACGACATCAAGAACGGCGAGGCCTTCAACAAGAAGCAGGTCACCGACGCCGAGCGAGGTCGGCGTCCGCGCCAAGGACGACTGGACGCTCGAGGTGACGCTCGAGGGACCGCGGGGCTACTTCCCGGTGCTCGCCGCCTACCTGGCCGCCCTGCCGGCCCACCAGCCGCGCGGTGGAGAAGTTCGGCGACAAGTGGACGGAGGCCGGCAACATCGTCAGCAACGGGCCGTTCACGCTCGAGGCGTGGGAGCACAACAAGCAGATCGTGCTCAAGAAGAACCCGTACTACTTCGGCGCCAAGGACGTGCACCTGAACCGCGTGATCATCCCGATCATCCCGGTCGCGACCGGGGCGCTGCCCTACGAGAACAACGAGCTCGACCTCACGCTCGCTGCAGGCCGGCGACCTCAAGCGGCTGCAGTCCGATCCCGCGGATGTCAGAAGGACGTCTTCCGCTACCCGTTCCCGGGCACCTGGTACCTGCTGCCGCAGGTGACGAAGCCGCCCTTCGACAACCTGAAGGTCCGCCGGGCGGTGGCGCACGCCATCGACCGCGAGAACGTCGTCAAGGTGAGCGCAGGGCCTGGCCATCCCGGCCTGGTCCATGATCCCGCCCGGCTTCCCGGGCGCGGTCGACGACCCCAAGATCAAGGCCATCCAGAAGTTCGACAAGAAGCCGCCCATCGAGCATGCTCAAGGGCACGCCCTTCGAGGGCGGCAAGAACTGGCCGAAGATCACGCTGACCATGCGCGACGAGGCGCTCGGCGCCAAGCCGCTCGCCGAGGCCGTGCAGGCGGTGCTGCTCGACAACCTCAACATGAAGACGGACCTCGAGGTCCTCGAGCAGCGCGTGTTCCGCGAGCGGCTGTGGAAGCAGGATCTGCAGTTCGTCTGGATCCGCTGGTTCATGGACTACCCCGATCCGCACAACGAGTACTTCGACACGTTCTACGGCAAGAAGACCACGGGCCGGCGTCAGGCCTGGGTCAACGACGCGTTCGACAAGGAGCTCGAGGCCGGGCGCGACACGCGCGATCCCAAGCAAGCGCCTCGAGGCACTACAAGAAGGCCGAGGAGATCATGCAGACCGACGTCGGCTACGTGCCGGTGGCCTGGGTGGTGCGCTACGCCGCGGCCAAAGCCGTGGGTCAAGGGCATCGAGAAGAACAAGGCGGGTGAGTTCGTCGTCGACGGCAACATCTACGTCGGCATGCTCGAGCACATCTACATGGTCGAGAAGGGCTAGAGCGACGATAAGGGTCCATCTGCGTGGCGCCCTCGACAGCCGGCTCAACGTACAGAAGTACGCCTCGCCGGCTGCCTTCGGGCGCCGCCTCGCAGCTGGACCCTTCTCATCGCTCTAGCCGGGTTTCTCCGACGGCCTCGGGGCCAGGGGCGCGGAAAGGCGCTCGCCTCGGCCTCGCCGAAGCTCCGCGCGAGCGAGGCGGCCGAGAAGGGGTCAGATGCGAGGCGGCGCCTGAAGGCCGCGGCGCGAGGCGTGAGCTCTCTGCGTACGTTGAGCGCCCGGTCGAGGGCGCCGACCGAAGCAGATGGCCCTTTATCGGCCGTCTGCGAGGCGGCCGTGAGCGGTTTCCGACTGGGTCGGCAGCAGGGAGAAGTGGCTGTGGACGCAGCGCCAGCGACCGTCCTGACGGGCCAGGACGAAGGTGCCGCGGCCCGGCCGCTTGAAGGCCTTCCCGTCGGCCCCGGTGGCTTCGGTGGACCACTCGGCGGCGATCCAGGCGAGATCGGCGCCCGCGCGGATCGTCGGCTGCTCCTGGAAGCGGAACTCCCGGATGCGCGGCCAGACGTTCCGCCACTGCTCGCGCTCGACGTTCTCCAGGCCATGGACAGCCCGCGCCCACGTGCCGAAGGCGAGCGCGTCTTCCGCGAACATGCGGCGAGCCGTGTCGAAGTCCCGCGCTCGGCACGCCGCTTCGAACTCGTGAAGCCAGGTCCCCACACCGCGATCGTCCGATGTCATGGGCCGCATTATGGCCGGCTCCGCAGGGTTGTCAATCGGCATCCACTCGGCCCCGTGGCGCCGATGAGCGCGCCGGAAGTGCGGCGAGCAGGCGCGCGCATGAATGATGAGATGGACGATCCGGATCCCGTCGTCCTGCCCATCGAGGACGCCCTCGACCTGCACGCCTTCGCCCCCGGGACATCCCGTCCGTCGTCGAGGAGTATCTCGGCGAAGGCGGTCCGGCGAGGCTTCACTGAGGTGCGCCTGATCCACGGGCGAGGGAAGGGAGTCCAGCGGGCGATCATCCATGGCCTGCTCGCCCGTCATCCGCTCGTCGTGCGGTTCTTCACCGCGCCAGCCGAGCGCGGCGGCTGGGGCGCCACGGTGGCCATCCTGAGAAGGCCCGACGCAGCCGCCGTCGGGAACAGGGAGGCATCTAGTCCCGCCTGCGCTAGTCGCGATCGGCGCGAAGCAGCAGGAGGCGGGTGGTGAAGGAGCGGATCCGTCCCGCCTCCACCGTGAACTCGAACGCGTCGCGGCAGCGGGCCGGCGCGGCGAGGACGACGCGATCGAGATCGCGCTTCGCGCGCTCCGACATCTGGGCCCGCGCGGTCCAGTCGTCCCAGTCCCGGACCTTCGACATGACCGCCTCGTCGATGACGGTGAGCCCGACGGCGCGGAGGAATGCCGTCCACTCGATCTGGCGGAACGCGCGCACGTGGCTCGGGTCGCGCCGCCGCTCGACGTCCGACATGAACGCGGCGAGCTCGGCATCGTCGTGGCCCAGGATGTCCTCGACGAGGAAGGAGCCGCCGGGCCGCAGGACGCGGGCGACTTGCCGCAGGGCGGGCAGGAGCTCGGCGAAATGGTGGGCGGCGATGCGGCACGTGACGGCGCCGAAGCTCGCATCCTTGAACGGAAGGGCGTCCGCGTCGGCTGCCGTGAAACGAATGGCCGTCGCGCCCTGGGCGGCGGCGAGCTGGCGCGCGGCCCGCAGCATCGGCTCGGTGAGGTCCGTCGCGATCACGCTTTCGGTGAATCCCGCGAAGGCGAGCGCCGTGTGGCCGCCGCCCGTGGCGATGTCGAGCACGCGCGCTGGTGCGCGCCGCCGGCCCCGCTCGATCAGCCACTCGAGATCCGGGCCCGCTGCGTGACCCGCGCTCGCGACGTAGGCGTCGGCGGCTCGGCCGAAGTGGGCCTGGACCCGGCTCGTGTGGGCGTCGGTCACTTCTGGTGTCCGACCTCGCTGGGCGATGTGTCGGAGGAGGAAGTCCTCGTCGAGCGGCGTCAAGTCGAAGCGGCGGCTCGCCTCGCCCACCAGCGTGACGCGGTCGGCGTCGGGACGATCCTGAAGCTGCTCCTCGATCCACCGCACCGCGGCCTTGATCGGAGCTTCGCCGAGGGCCATGGCTGCCTCCTCTAGATGTCGCGCACGAGGCGGCGCGCCCGCTCGACGCTTCGCCGGTACTGATCGAAGGAGTTGACGAGCAGCGGCTTGCGGCCGCGCCCGCGGTCGAGCGTGAAGCACGAGAAGGTGATGTCGTGGGAGAGCGTGAAGTCGCGGTAGAGCTGCCCGGCGACCTTCTGGGGATTCTGCGACCGCGTGATCTCGAAATCCTCGAGGTCGCGGAGCGGCGGGATGCGGTCGCCGTGCTTGGTGCGGACCCACTTCATCGTGCCGCCGAGGAGGTAGGAGAGAAACAGGCAGTCCACCAGCATGGACTCCGTCCAGGGATCGCCTTCTGGTAGCCCGCGACGAAGCGGGCGCACGTGGCGGCGAGGAACTTCTGCGCCGTGTCGGGCGTCACGAAGTCGCAGGCGCCGAAGATATACCCGATGCGCGGACTCGGGCGGCAGTGCTCGATGAGGCTCTCCAGGTGGATCACCTTTCGCCGAAGCCGACGAGCTTGCGCCGCTGGCCGTGCGAGGCGATGTAGCAGATCTGGAAGATGCGGCGCCGGCGCACCTCCTCGAGGAGCAAGCCGAGATCGTAATTGCTGTAGAAGCGGCGATAGACGAGGTTGACCGGGATGCCCTCCCACGCCATCGACTGGCAGATCGCCTTGAGGTAAGGGAGGACTGAGGGCTCCTCGTCGAGGAGGCCGCCCTTCTTGTTCCACATCGATTCGAGGACGATAAGGCCTGGCATGGCTGATCCCACGTCGGGGCCGGCCATCACGGCCTTCGTTGGCACGATCCTGGGGGCGCCCGTTGCAGGGTGGTGATGATACGCAGACCTTGAACGAGGAGTCAATGGATGAGCTAAGAATCATCCAATTGGCGGTTTACACTGATACAATCGTGGACAAAATGGCCCATATGAGGATTGCCCTTGACAGGCGGGCGGATCGGGCGGGCCGGCTCCCGCTGGCGCGCCAGATCCAGCTCCACATCGAGCGCCTGATCGGCCAGCGCCTCCTCGGGGCCGGCACCAAGCTGCCCGCGACCCGCGAGCTGGCGCGGGACCTCGGCGTCAACCGGACGACGGTGGCGCTCGCGTATGACGAGCTGGTGGCGGCGGGTGGGCGCGCGCCCACGTGGGGCAGGGCACCTTCGTGGCAGACCAGGTGCCCGCGGCGGAGGCGCCCCGCGCCGCCGCGCCGCGCTTCGACTGGACCGGCTTCCTGTCCAAGAGCGCCCAGGTCATCGCGACGGACGCGCGCCGCCGTCAGGACTGGAGCCGCGGCCCGCGGCCCGCGCCCGGCCTGATCTCGTTCGCGGGGGCATGCCGGACAGCGGCCTCTTCCCCACCGACGCCTTCCGCCGGGTGCTCAATCGCGTGATCCGCGAGGAGGGCGCGGAGCTGCTGCAGTACTATCCCGCGCGCGGCTACCCCCGCTGCGCGAATTCCTGGCCGGCTACCTGCTGCGCTTCGGTCTCGAGGCCCGCGCCGAGGAGATCCTCATCGTCAACGGCTCCCAGCAGGGGTTCGACCTCATCGCCCGGACGCTCCTCGACCCCGGCGACTTCGTGGCCATCGAGCAGCCGTCGTATCCGCGCGCGATGCAGGTATTTCGCGCCTTCGGCGCCCAGCTCTTGCCCGTGCCGATGGTGTCGGGCGGGCTCGACGCCGACGCCCTCGAGCGGCTCCTCGAGCGGCAGTCGCCCAAGCTCGTCTACTGCCAGCCCAGCGCCCACAATCCGACCGGTCTCACGATGGCGGCGCCGCGCGCGGCAGCGGCTCCTGGAGGTCGCGGCGCGCCATCGGCTCCCGTCGTGGAGGACGGCTTCGATGGCACCCTCTTCTACGCCGAACGGCCTCCGGCTCCGCTGAAGGCGCTCGACCGCACGGGCCTCGTCGTCTATATCGGGACGTTCTCGAAGATCCTGTTCCCGGGATTGCGTCTCGGCTGGATCGTGGCGGCGCCCGAGCTGGTCGATCGGCTCGAGATGGCCAAGGACCTGTCGGACATCCACACGAGCCCGCTCATCCAGGCCGCGGTGTATCACTTCTGTCGCCAGCGCCTGCTCGATCGCCACCAGGTGCGGGTGCTGCGCGAGTACGGGCGCCGGCGCAATGCGCTGCTCGCCTCCCTCGAGCGCCGGATGCCGCCCGGGGTCCAATGGACGGAAACGCAAGGCGGCTTCTCGCTGCTCGTCACGCTGCCGGAGCGCATGAATACCGTCGGCCTGCTCGACCGAGCCGCCGAGCGAGGAGTCGCGTTCACGCCCGGACAGGCATTCTTCGTGGACGGCGCCGGAGAGGCACGCTCCGGCTGTCCTTCTCCGCCCTGCCCGTCGGGCAGATCGACGAGGGGTCAAGCGCCTCGCCGAGACCATTCACGAGGCGGAGCGGCAGCCCGAGCGCCGCGCCCGCGACCGGCAGTCCGCCGTGCCGCTGGTCTAGCTAGCAGGGAGAGGGGGAATGCAGGGATGAACTTCGAGACGCTCGTGGCCCGCGGCGGGCGGATGTGCCCTCCGCGAGTCGCCCGCTCACCGCGCCGATCTACCAGACCAACGTGTATGTCTTCGAGGACATGGACACGGTGGAGTCGGTCTGGGAGCACAAGAAGCCCGGATTCGTCTATGGCCGCTACGGGACGGCCAATCACACGATGCTCGAGGACCTCGTGGCGGCGCTCGAGGGCGCCGAGGCGGCCGTGGCCTGTGCGTCGGGCATGGGCGCGACGACCGCGCTCCTCTTCGGACTCTTCGAGCGGGGCGATCACGTCGTCGCCGCGCGGGACCTCTACGGCACGACGGCCGCCTTCCTGTCGGACGAGGGCCGGCGGCTCGGCATCGCCACCGATTTCGTCGATGCGACGGATGCGGCGGGAATCCTGGCGGCGCTCCGCGACAATACGCGGGCGGTCTTCGTCGAGGCGATCTCGAATCCGCTCCTGCGCCTGGTCGACCTGCCCGCCATCGCCGGCGAGCTCAGCCGGCGCCGCATCGAGCTGATCGTGGATGCCTCGATGGCCTCGCCCGCCGTCCTCCGGCCCATCGAGCACGGCGCGAGCATCGTGATGCACAGCCTCACCAAGTTCATCTCGGGTCATGGCGACGTGACGGGGGCCTGGTGCTCGGCCGGGCGGACGCGATGGCGCGGGTGCGCGACGCCATGATCCGGGCCGGGACCAACCTGGGCCCGTTCGACGCGTGGCTCGCGACCCGCGGAGCCCGGACGCTCGCGGTGCGCATGGAGCGGCAATCCGCGAGCGCGCGTCGCGCTGGCGCGCATTTCTCGAGCGCCACCCGGCCGTCGCGCGCGTCTACCATCCCGGGCTCCCGTCCCATCCCCAGCATGCGCTGGCTCGGCGGCTGATGCCCCGGATCCAGGGCGCGATGCTGTCGCTCGATCTCCGCGGCGGCGCGCTCGCGGTCGAGGGCTTGATGACGCGCGCGCGGCTGCTCGAGTTCGCGCCGAGCTTCGGGGACGTGGCGACGACCTGGACCTATCCCACGCGGACCTCGCACCGGCGCGTGTCCGCGGAGGAGCAGGCGGCGATGGGGATCGGGCCCGGTCTCGTGCGCGTCTCCGTGGGGCTCGAGGACGTGAACGACCTGATGGCCGACTTCGACCAGGCGCTGGGCCGATGACGACGTCCGCGATCGCCGGCCTTCATCCGGTGGAGCTCGAAGGGAGCTCACGCGCGGCTCGAGCCCCTGTCACTCGACCACGTCGGGGCCCTCGTCGCGGCCGCGCGGGGACCGCGCGAGACGTACGGCTTCACGATCGTGCCGGACACCGAGGGCGAGATGGCGCAGTACGTCGCGACCGCGCTCGAGCTACAGGCGGCGCGGCGGGCCATGCCCTTCGCCACGGTGGACATGGTGAGCGGCCGGGTGGTCGGCTCGACACGGTTCGGCAATATCGAGTTCTGGCCCTGGCCCCCGGGCCATCCGCTGCAGCGGGGCGAGGAGGTGCCCGACGTCGTGGAGATCGGCTGGACCTGGCTGGCCGCCGACGTCCAGCGGACGGCGATCAACACGGAGGCGAAGCTCCTGATGCTGGCGCACGCCTTCGATCGATGGAGGGTCCACCGCGTGAGCCTGATGACGGACTCGCGCAACGAGCGATCGCGCGCGGCGATCCTGAGGCTCGGGGCCCGCTTCGACGGCGTCGTGCGCGCCCAACGGCCCGCCGCGGACGGCGGCATCCGCGACACGGCCTGTTTCTCGATCCTGGACGGCGAGTGGCCCGATGTTCAGGCCGACTCGCAGCTACGCCTCGCGCAGCAGCGCACGCACGAAGTCAACCACAGTCACGCAACATGAAAGGACAACCATCATGGAAGTCGGGACACTGAGGCTCAAGGTCGGACTGGCGGAGATGCTCAAGGGCGGCGTCATCATGGACGTCACCAACGCCGAGCAGGCGAAGATCGCCGAGGACGCGGGCGCCGTGGCGGTCATGGCGCTCGAGCGCGTGCCGTCCGACATCCGGCAAGGACGGCGGCGTGGCGCGGATGTCGCCCGTCAAGAAGATCCAGGAGATCCAGAAGACCGTCACCATCCCGGTCATGGCCAAGTGCCGGATCGGCCACTTCGTCGAGGCCCAGATCCTCGAGTCGCTCGGGGTGGACTTCATCGACGAGTCCGAGGTGCTGACGCCGGCCGACGAGCACTTCCACGTCGACAAGTTCGCCTTCAAGGTGCCGTTCGTGTGCGGCTGCCGCGACCTCGGCGAGGCGCTCCGGCGGATCGGCGAGGGCGCGGCGATGATCCGCACCAAGGGCGAGGCGGGCTCGGGCAACATCGTCGAGGCCGTGCGCCACATGCGCGCCGTCGATGTCGGGATCCGGCGGCTCACGATGCTCGGCGACGAGGAGCTGATGACGGAGGCCAAGAACCTCGGCGCGCCCTACGAGCTGGTCCGCTGGATCGCGAAGGCCGGCCAGCTGCCGGTGCCGAACTTCTCCGCGGGCGGCATCGCGACGCCCGCCGACGCGGCGCTCATGATGCAGCTCGGCGCCGAGGCGGTGTTCGTGGGCTCCGGCATCTTCAAGTCGGAAGATCCCTCGGTGCGCGCCCGGGCGATCGTCCAGGCCACGACGCATTACAAGGACCCCGACGTGCTCGCCAAGGTCTCGGCGGATCTCGGCGACGCCATGCCCGGCATCGAGACGTCGAAGCTCAAGGAGTCGGACCTGCTGCAGACCCGCGGCTGGTAGGAGCGGATGGACCTGACGAGCGCACACTCCCTGCCCGCCGGCCTCCCCGTGCCGGTGGACGACGGGGCCGCCGATCACCTGCCCGGAATCGTTCTGCCCGCCGTCGCGCTGCCGTCGACGGCGGGCGGGACCGTCCGGCTCGACCGCGGCGACGGCCGGTCGCGCCGTGCTGTTCTTCTACCCGCGCACGGGCGAGGCGGGCAAGTCGGCGGGGCCGGAATGGGACGCCATTGCCGGCGCGCGGGGCTGCACCCCCAGAGCTGCGGCTTTCGCGATCTCCATCGCGAGCTTCGAGGCCCTGGGGGTGCGCGTGCTCGGCGTGAGCACGCAGACGACGGAGTATCAGCGGGAGGCCGTCGAGCGCCTGCACCTGCCGTTCGAGATCCTGAGCGACGCCGACCTCGATCTTGACCCGCGCGCTCCGCCTGCCCACCTTCGAGTATCCGGTGCCGAGCGGGGGTGGGAACACGCTGATCAGGCGGATGGCCTGGTACGTCGAGGGCGGGCGGATCGAGAAGGTCTGGTATCCCGTGTTTCCGCCGGATCGGAACGCGGACCTGGTGCTGGAATGGCTGGGCGAGCGCGCCCGGCTCATCCGCGCGCCCGACAAGGAGGTGCGGTCGGCATGAAGATCGGCGTGCTCGCGCTCCAGGGGACTTCGCCCTTCACCGGCAGGCGCTCGACCGGATCGGCGTCGAGTCGACCGAGGTGCGGATGCCGGGTCAGCTCGACGAGGTGGCCGGCCTCATCATGCCCGGGGGAGAGCACGACGCTTCTCAAGCTGCTGGACACGTGGGAGTTCGTGCCGGCGCTCGAGAAGCTCCATTCGGCGGGCAAGCCCATCTTCGGCACCTGCGCCGGGCTGATCCTGCTCGCCCGGGACGTCGAGAGTCCCGCCCAGTTCTCGCTCGGACTCATCGACATCACGGCGGAGCGCAATGCGTACGGCCGCCAGAAGGAGTCCTTCGAGACGGTCGGCGAGGGGGATCTCGGTGCGGGGCAGGGGCCGCTCAAGATGGTGTTCATCCGGGCGCCCCGCATCCGGCGGATGGGTCCGGCGGTGACGCCGCTGGCCCACCACCGGGACGAGTGCGTGATGGCCCGCCAGGGCTCGGTGCTCGTCGCCTCCTTTCACCCGGAGCTGACCGACGAGACGAAGGTGCACGACTACTTCGCCCGGATGGTCGGCGAAAGCCGGAGCTGACCGCCGCGGGGACTTCTTCCTTGACACGCCGGTCCTCGGCATCTTATGGTCCGACCAGTCGACCAGCAGGGCAATCCAGGCGAGCGAAGCAATTCGGGCCAGACAATTAGGGGAGGCAGCAATGGCGCATTTCACGTGTGAGGTGGTCTACCGCGGGATCTTCCAGAAGAACCTGGCGGCCCGCATCTGCCGAGGCATCGTGTTGTCGGCGCGCAAGGCGGGGCGGTGGGGCATCGCCTTCGGCCGCTACGGCGATAGCCCGCAGCGGAACGGCATCCCGGCCAAGGACTTCGCCATCGTCGCCGACAGTCAGGAAGAGCTCGAGCAGAACATGGCGCGCTACGAGCCCAAGGAAGTCGACGTCACCGATCTGCCTCGACGACACCCTGTCCAAGGGCGTCGAGTCCTGGGCCTGGTATGGCCTCCAGCCGATCAACCGGCTGACCGTTCCCAACGGCACCGTGCTGATGACGTCGCTCCAGAAGCCCGAAGAGCTGCTTGAAGGACATCCACAAGAAGGAGGCGCCGTACAACCTGGCCCTCATCCCGGCCAAGGCCTCCTTCTCGGGCCTCTGGGTCTTCAAGGAGGATCACACCGAGGCGCGGGTGCTCGGGCGCCCTCGCCAAGCTCCAGCCGGAGTTCCTCTCGCTCGAGGCCGTCTGTCAGGCCATCGGCGAGGCGGAGTGGGGCTCGGAGGTCAAGGTGCAGTCCGCGCGGAAGGCGCATGAGCGCCTCTCGACCCGCCCGGTCACGATCACCGAGGGCAATGGCGAGACGCCGTTCTCCTTCGAGAAGCCCAAGTGGTGGGAGATGCGCGAGGGGTCACGATTCCCGCCATTCCGGTGGGCAAGCCGATGGAGGGCGGCAAGGGCTACGTGCCGGAGCGCAACCCGTACTTCAAGAAGTTCACGACCCGGACGATGCGTCCGGTCATCAACTTCGACACGTGCGTCAAGTGCACGCTCTGCTGGATCCAGTGCCCCGATTCATGCTTTGATGTCACGCCCGACGGTCTCTACGACGCCAACATGGACTCGTGCTGCGGCTGCGGGGTCTGCGAGGCGGTGTGCCCGGTGAAGGACTGCATCACGATGGTCAGCGAGGCGTCCTTCGACGACAATGCGAGCCAGTGGGAGATGTGGCGCGGGGACAAGCCCGGCTACCTGACCTGGATGACGGCCAAGATCCAGGACAAGCCGCACGTCGTCCGCTCGCACGGCTTCCGCTTCCGCGGGCAGTACGAGGAGGAGATCGCCCAGGAGCTCGACACGGGCGGCGTCGAGATCACGGCGGGCATCCCCGGCGAAAACGCCAAGGGCAAGAAGCTCTAAATCAGGACAGAGGAGACCCGTCATCATGGCAGCAGTGGAGACGAAAGCGGCGCAGGTGGCGAGCGACGACAAGGAGATGCTCATCTCCGGCAGCGAGGCCTGTGCCGAGGCCTTGACGCTGGCCGACATCGACGTCGTCACCGCGTATCCGATCCGGCCGTACGACACCGTGATGCAGGCCATCGCCAAGAAGATCGCCAACGGCCATCTCGTCGCCGAGTACATCGTCGCCGAGGGCGAGCACAGCCAGTTCGAGATCGTCAAGCACGCGTCGACCGTGGGCGCCCGCGTCTTCTGCGGCTCCTCCGGCGTCGGCTGGATGTACGCCATGGAGTGCCTGGTCGTCACGCCGCCGCTGCGCGTGCCGATGGTCTGCATGGTGGGCAATCGGGCGCTGGACGATCCGGGCGCCTTCGGCGTGGAGCACAACGACGCGCTGGTGGTGCGCGATCTCGGGTGGATGCTGATCTGGGTCGACACCGCGCAGGAGATGCTCGACACCACGCTCCTCGCGTACCGGATCGCCGAGGACCGGCGGGTCTTCCTGCCCATCGCGATCTCGGCCGACGGCGCGTTCCTGACGCATTCGCAGACCATCGTGCAGGTCCCGACCAGGGCCAAGGTCGACCGATTCCTTCCTGCCTATAACCGGGGCGACCTCCTGCTCCATCCCGGACAACCCGATCACCGTGGCGCCGCAGGCCAACGAGGACTGGGTCATCGAGATCCGCCGGCAGAACGACGAGGCCATGAAGCGCGCCTCGACGGTGATCGAAGAGGCCTATGCCGACTTCCGGAAGGTCTTCGGCCGCGGGCCCGAGAACCCGTGGTTCGAGGAGTACATGACGGAGGACGCCGACGTCATCCTCGTCGGCATGGGGACGATCTCGCTGCCCTTGAAGGTCGGCATCCGCAATATGCGGGCGCAGGGCAAGAAGGTCGGCCTCGTGCGCCCCCGCTGGTTCCGGCCCGTTCCCGACCGACCGGCTGGTCAAGGCCCTGTCCCGCGCCGGCGCCATCGGCGTCGTCGACCGCGACTACTCGTTCGGCTCGCCGTTCGACTCAGGCGTGGTCGCCAACGAGATCCGCGCCGCCATGTACAATGCCGACAAGCGCCCGCCGCTCCTGTCCTTCATCTGCGGTCTCGGCGGCCGCGAGGTGACGCTCGAGGACGTGTACAAGGCCGCGGACATGTGCTACGCCGCCGCCGCTGCCGGGAAATCCGACGCCAAGACCCACTGGTTGGGTGTGCGCGAGTAGTCGGTCGTGCGAGCCGCAGCCGAAGGCGAGGGGAGCGGATACGGAAGTGATGCGAGCGTGAGCGAGCCAGTTCATGGCGCCGCGCGCCTTAGATAAGGAGACCTACACATGGCCGAGACATTCGCCAACGCGACGCAGATCCTCGAGCCCTTCAAGGGCGTCAAGCGGGTCACCCTCGAGGAGTACTTCACTTCCGGGCACCGCACGTGTCAGGGCTGCGAGTCGGCCCTCGTCATGAAGCTGATGGTGAAAGCGTCCGGCCCGCGGACGATCGTGCTCGGCTCGACCGGCTGCATGTACGTCGCCAACACGACGTACTACACGACGCCGTGGGTGGTGCCGTGGATGCACACGCAGCTCGGCTCGTCGGGCTCGGCCGCCCTCGGCACCGCGGCGGGGCTCAAGGCCCTCATGAAGAAGGGCAAGATGAAGTCGGAGCCGATCAACGTCATCGCCTTCTGCGGCGACGGCGGCGGCGCCGACATGGGGCTCGGCGCCATCTCGGCGACCCTGACCCACAAGGAGTACAACTCGCTGATCCTGCTCTACGACAACGAGTCGTACGCCAATACCGACATCCAGCTCTCCGGCTCGACACCCTACGGGGCCAATACGACCTTCAGCCCCCGGGCACGGTCAAGCGCCTCATCCACACCCGCTGGAAGAAGAACACGGCGCCGATGCTCGCCGCCGGCCACCCGAGTGCCGCTACGTGGCGACGGTCTGCGCCTCCTACGCGGTCGAGATGATGAACAAGGTGCGCCAGGGCTCTCACCATCGGCGGCCCCACGTTCATCCACTCGCTCGACCCCTGCCCGAAGGGCTGGGACTACGATCCGATGCTGTCCCACGAGCTGGGCGAGCTGGCCATCGAGACCGGCATCTTCCCGCTCTACGAGGTCGAGGACGGCGTCGTGCGGCACTACGGCAAGACCAAGGCCATCGTCGAGGGCCGGCCGCGCAAGCCCGTGCGCGAGTACCTGCTCAAGCAGGGGCGCTTCGCCCACTTCATCGAAGAGGACATCGACTATTTCCAGGCGAAGGTCGACGAGATGTGGACCAAGTGGGAGATCCCCGGCGTGATCCCCTTCTGGAAAGAAAAGGCCGGAAAGTAGTCGTTGGCGTCGCGCGGCGAGGGCCAGGCCTGCAGATCGGGGCCTGGCCCTCGTCGTTTGACACCACCCTTCCACGAGCCGCTGACCCGGGAGGACGACGACATGGAGCGTCAATGGAGACGGTTCGGGAGACGGTTCTGGCGACGGCTCACGGGCGCGCTCGTCCCGCTGGTCGTCCTGGCGATGGGAGAGCCGGCGGTGGCGTGGGAGCCGACCAAGCCCGTCGAGTTCGTGGTCCCGGCGGGGACGGGCGGTGGCGCCGACCAGATGGCGCGGCTCATCGCGGGCATCGCCGAGAAGCACAAGCTCTCGCCGAAGCCGTTCATCGTCGTCAACAAGTCGGGCGGGGCGGGGGCGGAGGGCTTCCTGTACGTCAAGGGCAAGAAGGGTGACGCCCAGACCATCGTCATCACGCTGTCCAATCTGTTCACGACGCCGCTCCACACCGGCGTGCCGTTCAACTGGAAGGACCTGACGCCGATCGCGCGGCTGGCCCTCGACGAGTTCATCCTGTGGGTCAATGCCGAGACGCCGTACAAGACGGCCAAGGACTACCTCGCGGCGGCGAAAGAGAAGAGTGGCGCGATGAAGATGGGCGGCACCGGGTCGGCGCAGGAAGACCAGATCCTGACCATCCAGCTCGAGCAGGCGACCGGGGTGAAGTTCACCTACGTGCCCTTCAAGGGCGGCGGCGAGGTGTGCGTCAATCTCGTGGGCAAGCACGTGGACTCGACCGTCAACAACCCCATCGAGTGTGTGAGCCACTGGAAAGCGGGGCGGGTCCGCCCGCTCGCCGTCTTCGACACCGGGCGCATCCCGAGTGCCGAGTGGAAGGACATCCCGACCGTCAAGGAAGCGCTCGGGGTCGACATCAGCTACCTCATGCTCCGCGGCATCTTCGGCGCCCCGGAGATGCCCAAGGACGCCGTGGCCTGGTACCAGGACTTCCTCAAGAAGGTCCAGGACACGCCGGAGTGGAAGAAATACATGGAGGAAGGCGCGCTCAAGGCCGCCTTCGCCACGGGCGACGAATACGTCAAGTGGGTCCAGGAGGCGGAGCAGCTCCACAAGGACCTCATGGCGAAGGGCGGTCTCCTGAAGAAGTAGCTCCGGCCCGATCTCGCGCTGTGACCCCGAAGACCCGGAGGAGGTGGCATGCGCGCGGCTGACCTGACGACGGCGGCGATCCTGATCGCCGGCGGACTGCTCGTGCTCTGGGACGCGCTGCGCCTGGGCATCGGCTGGGGCACCGATGGACCGAAGAGCGGCTTCTTTCCATTCTGGCTCGCCGCGATCATGATCGTCGCCTGCGCGGGGATCATCGTCCAGGCGTGGCGGCGCGCGGATCGAGAGCCGTTCATCGCCCGGGCGGCGATCGGCCCCGTCCTCAAGGTGCTGGGGCCGGCGGTGGGGTTCGTCCTCGTCATGCAGTTCCTGGGCATGTACGTGGCATCGGCGCTCTACATGGCCCTCTACATGCGGTGGATCGGCCGATACTCGTGGGCGCCGGTGGCGCTCGTCAGTGTGGCGTTTCCGGTGATCACGTTCTGGGTGTTCGAGCTCTGGTTCCTCGTGCCGATGCCGAAGGGACCCCTCGAGGCCTGGCTCGGGTACTAGCCCACGTCATGGGTTTCGAGAACCTCCTCCTCGGCTTCGGGATCGCGCTCCAGCCCCACAATCTCTTCCTCGCCGTCATCGGCATCGCACTGGGCACGCTGATCGGCGTCCTGCCGGGCCTCGGCGGGGCCAATGGGGTCGCCATCCTGTTGCCGCTCACGTTCTCCATGTCGCCGACCTCGGCCATCATCCTGCTGACGAGCCTCTACTGGGGCGCCCTCTTCGGCGGCGCCATCACGTCGATCCTGTTCAATATCCCCGGCGAGCCCTGGTCCGTGGCGACGACGTTCGACGGGTTTCCGATGGCGAGGCAGGGCCACGGGGGCCAGGCGCTGACCGCGGCCTTCACGTCCTCGTTCGTCGGGGCGCTCTTCTCGGTCGTCCTGATCACGCTCTTCGCGCCGCTCCTCGCGGAGGTCGCGCTCAAGTTCGGGCCCCCGAGTTCTTCGCGATCCAGCTCCTGACGTTTTCGTCGTTCATCGGGCTCGGCGGCGGCAATCCGCTGAAGTCGCTCGTGTCCATCCTCGTCGGCTTCATCCTCGCCGCCGCCGGGCTCGACATCGTGACCGGCCAGCTCCGCCTGACGTTCGGCATCACGGAGCTGATGAAGGGCTTCGACTTCATCGTGGCGGTCATCGGCCTCTTCGGGATCGGCGAGATCTTGTTGACCATGGAGGAGGGACTGTCCTTCAAGGGCGTCCGAGCGCGGATCAATCCGCGCGTCGTGTGGGAGACGTGGAAGATCCTGCCGCGCTACTGGCGCACCTTCCTGCGCGGCTCCTTCATCGGCTTCTGGATGGGCTTCAAGCCGGGTGGCGCCACGCCCGCCTCCTTCATGAGCTACGCCTTCGCCAAGCGCTTCTCGAAGCACCCGGAGCGCTTCGGCAAGGGCGAGATCGAGGGCGTGGTGGCGCCGGAGACGGCCGCGCACGCCGCCGGCGGGGCGTCGCTCTTGCCCATGATCACGCTCGGGATTCCCGGCTCGCCGACGGCGGCGGTGATGCTCGGCGGGCTCATCGATCTGGGGCCTGCAGCCCGGCCCCATGCTGTTCAAGGAGAAGCCCGAGTTCGTGTGGGGACTCATCGCGAGCATGTACACGGGCAATGTCATCGGCGTCGTGATGGTGCTCGCCTTGCGTGCCGTTGTTCGCGGCGATCCTGCGCATCCCCTTCGCGATCCTGACGCCGCTCATCGTGGCCATTTGCGCGGTCGGCGCCTACTCCGTGCACGGCAGCATGATCGACGTGTGGTATATGCTGGTCTTCGGCGTCATCGGTTATGTCTTCAAGAAGCTCGACTACCCTCTCGCTCCGCTCGTTCTCGCCCTCGTGCTGGGCGACCTGGCGGAGAACGCCCTCCGCCAGAGCCTGATCATGTCGCAGGGCTCGCTCGCGATCCTGTTCACGCGACCAATCTCCGGCGTCATCAGCGCCGTGGCGATCTTCTTCTTCGCGCTGCCGATCATCACGCCGTACTGGCGGCGTGTGCGCGCCCGGGCGTTGGGTGCTGGGGCGCGCCAGGAGACGTAGCCAAGCGGCTCCCAACGCGAATGGATATCCTTCCCGATCCGCAGTTCTGGGGACGCCTGCTGGAGATCAGCTTCCTGAACCTCCTGCTCTCGGGTGACAATGCGGTGGTCATCGCGCTTGCCGTGCGCGCCCTCCCGCGACGGATGCGCCTCCTCGGTCAGATCTGGGGAACCGTCGGCGCGGTCGTGCTCCGTCTCCTCTTCGTCGGCATCGTCACGGCGTTGCTCCAGATCCCATTGCTGCGACTGATCGGGTCCCTGCTCCTGCTCTGGATCGCCGTCCGGCTCGTCCGCCCGAACGAGGAGGCGGAGAGCGCCGAACGCCACGGGACGTCGTTCTGGGAGAGCGTGTGGATCATCATCGTCGCCGACATCACGATGAGCCTGGACAATGTCCTCGCCGTCGCGGCGGCGGCTCACGGCAATATGCCGCTCATCCTCATCGGCATCGGGATGTCCATCCCCATCGTCGTCGTGCGGCAGCGGGCTCCTGGCAAGCCTCATGAACCGGTATGCCTGGATCATCTGGGTCGGCGGGGAATCCTGGGCTACGTGGCCGGGGACATGATGCTCGAAGATCCGATCGTGGCAAGCTGGCTGGGGCGGCTCGGCCCCGCGCTCGAGTACCCGTTCCCGCTGGCGCTCGCCGGGACCTTGACGCTCCTCGGATGGTGGTTCAGCGTCTCAGCGCGTCGCGGGAGCCGGCATGAGCGCGCTCGGCGATCCGGAGTTCTGGGGGCGTCTGCTGAGCATCATCGTCATCGACCTGTCCCTGGCCGGCGACAACGCCCTCGTGATCGCGCTCGCCGTCCGCTCGCTGCCGCCGCGCCATCAGCTCCACGCGCGCATCTGGGGCACGGCGGCGGCGGTCGTCCTGCGGCTGGCTGGGATCGCCCTCGTCAGCGCCCTGTTGGCGATTCCACTGGTCCAGCTCGCGGGCGGCCTCCTGCTGCTCTGGATCGCCGTCAAGCTGGTGCGTCCCGGCGCCGCGGCAGAGAGACGCGGTGCGCGGTGGGACCTCCCTGAGAGAGGCGATCTGGATCATCGTCCTCGCCGACGTCACGATGAGCCTCGACAATGTCTTGGCCGTCGCCGCCGCGGCCCACGGCGACCTCATCCTCGTGATGTTCGGCATCGGCCTGTCGCTGCCCATCGTCGTCTGGGGAAGCGGCATCTTGTCGCGGCTCATGACCCGGCACGTGTGGATCATCTGGTTCGGCGGAGGGATTCTCGGCTACGTTGCCGGCGAGATGATCACGGACGACCCCGTGTTTCGTGGCTGGCTCGGGCGGGTGGCGGACGTGGTGGACGACCCGGTTTCCATCGGCCTCGCCGTGGCGGTGGCGGCACTGGGCTGGTGGTGCGGGCGCAGTTCCGGCGGGCGGCCCCGACAGGCCCATGGCGCGTGAGCGACGCGGACAGCGGCGAGCCCGGCGCCCGGGCGAGGTGGAGCGATGGACATCGAACCGGTGAAGTCGACGCGCATCTACGAGGAGATCGTCCGCCAGGTCAAGCAGCTCATCGCCGACGGCAAGCTCAAGTCCGGGGATCAGCTCCCCCGAGCGGGACCTCGCGGAGAAGTTCATGGTGAGCCGCACCTCGGTCCGGGAGGCCCTGCGGGCGCTGCAGAGCCGTGGGCTGGTGGAGATCCGGGCGGGGAAGGTGCCTTCGTCCGCGATATCTCCGTGGAGACCCTGATCGAGCCGCTCGCCCTCGTCATCCTGCCCCATCGCGAGGCGGTGGGAGAGCTGTTCGAGGCCAGGCGCCTGCTCGAGCCGGCGATCGCCGCGCTCGCCGCTCGCCGGGCGACGCGCGAGGAGCTCGGCGAGATGGAGCGCATCCTCGAGGATCAGGCGAAGGAAGTGTCGCAGGGGCGGACGGGTGTGGCGCAGGACACGGCACTGCACGCCGCCATCGCCAATAGCGCCCACAATCGCGCCATCACGCGGATCGTGAGCGCGCTGATGGACTTGCTCAGTCAGAGCCGGGAGGAGTCTCTCCATACGCCGGGCCGGCCCACGCGCTCCCACGAGGATCACCGGCGTATCCTCGAGGCCATCAAGCATCGCGACGAGGTGGCCGCCCACCGCGCGATGCTCGATCACCTGATCGCCGTCGAGACCCTGGTGACCGGCGCCCGGGGCGAAGAGGCCCGGACACCCGTCGGGTCGAAACGCAAAGCTCCCTAGAGTCGATCGAGAAGGGCCTCGATCGGCCGCTCGAGCCTCGGCCGCACGCTCAACGTAGAGCGACTACGCCTCGCGTGCGGCGCTCGAGCGAACGCCAGACGCTGACAGGCGAGCTGCACGTCGCTTACTCCGACACTGAGCGTCCTGCGGGTTCTCCGACAGTCTCAGCTAGGAGATTGCGCCGCGATGTCAGCTGCCCGCCACGCGCCGACGGGCGGCGGACAGCCCGCCTAAGTACGCGTGGCAGAAGATTAATTGTTGACAGCCCGATGCCCCACGCTTACGATGGCGGAATCACTAGGGCCCGCCGCGGACCCATGCTGTTCCCTGCCACTTGAACCGGGCTCACGAGGGTCGTGATGAAGCGCACGGCGACACGGACGTCGAAGCGGGTGAGGCCGAGCAAGACGTCGACCCGCGCGCCGAAGTACGTGTACTTCTTCGCGGCGGGCAAGGCCGAGGGGTCGAGCGCGCTCCGCCATCTGCTCGGCGGCAAGGGGTGCGAGCTGGCCGAGATGACCAATCTCGGCGTGCCGGTTCCACCCGGCTTCACCATCACGACCCAGGCGTGGGCGGCGTATCACGCGGCGGGCGGCAAGCACCCGCCGGGTCTGTGGTCTCAGGTCGTGGCCAATCTCGCCCGGCTCGAAGGCGTGGCCGGCAATCGGCTGGGCCATGCCGAGCGGCCCCTCCTCGTCTCCGTTCGCTCGGGGGCGCGGGCCTCCATGCCCGGCATGATGGACACCGTCCTCAACCTCGGCCTGAACGATCAGACGGTCGAGGGGCTGGCGCGCTGGACGAAGAACGAGCGCTTCGCCTGGGATTGCTACCGCCGCTTCCTCACGATCTTCGGCGACGTCGTGCTCGGCATCGAGCGCAAGGCCTTCGACGAGCTGCTGGAGCGCGCCAAGGCCAAGGCCGAGCGCGAAGACCGACGCCGACGTGCCCGCGCCGGCCCTGCGCGAGCTGGTCGCGGAGTTCAAGCACCTGGTGCAGGCGCGGACGGGCCAGCCCTTTCCCCAAGATCCGATGGAGCAGCTCCGCCTCGCCATCAATGCCGTGTTCGACTCCTGGTTCGCGAAGAAGGCGGTGGACTACCGGCGCATTCAGCGGCTGCCCGACGACTGGGGCACCGCGGTGACCGTGATGGCCATGGTCTTCGGCAACCTCGGCGAGACGTCGGGCACCGGCGTCTGCTTCTCGCGCGATCCGTCGTCCGGAGAGAAGCGGCTTCTTCGGTGAGTTCCTCGTCAATGCCCAGGGCGAGGACGTCGTGGCGGGCGTCCGCACGCCGGAGCCGCTCGACGCCCTGAAGCAGCGCATGCCGGTGGTCTACAAGCGCCTCGTCGGCTTCAAGGACGCGCTCGAGCGCCACTACCGCGACATGCAGGACATCGAGTTCACGGTGCAGGAGGGCCGCCTCTACATCTTGCAGACGCGCTCCGGCAAGCGCACGGCGGCCGCGGCGGTGCGCATCGCCGTCGAGATGGCGCGCGAGGGCCTGTTCGACGACAAGGCGCTCGCGCCCGCCCAGCGGGCCGACAAGGCCAGGCAGACCGCGCTCCTGCGCATCGAGCCGGAGTCGCTGCACCAGCTCCTCGTGAAGACGGTCGATCCCGAGGCCACGTACACGTCGATCGCGCGCGGGCTGCCTGCCACGCCCGCCGCCGCCGTGGGCAGGGTGGTCTTCGACCCGGAGAAGGCGGTGGAGATGGCGTTCCGGGAGGAGCCGGCGATCCTCGTGCGCGCGGAGACGTCGCCCGAGGACGTGGCCGGCATGCACGCGGCCCAGGGTGTCCTGACGTCCCGCGGCGGGCTCACCTCTCACGCGGCCGTCGTGGCGCGCGGCTGGGGCAAGTGCCTGCGTGGTGGGGGCGGGCGACGTGGTGGTGGACGAGGAGCGGCATCTCTTTCGCGCCGGCCGGGCGGTGGTGCGCGAGGGCCAGGTGATCACGCTGAACGGCGCCACCGGCGAGGTGATCATCGGCGCCCTGCCGCTGGTCGATCCCAAGCTCTCGGACGAGTTCCGGAAGATCCTCGGCTGGGCGCAGGAGCGGGCGACCACCGCGGTGCGGGCCAATGCCGACACGCCCGCCGATGCCACCAAGGCGCGGGAGTTCGGGGCCGTGGGCATCGGCCTCGTGCGCACCGAGCACATGTTCTTCAGGGAGGACCGCATCGCCATCGTCCGCGAGATGATCATGGCCAGCGAGGAGCAGGACCGGAGGAAGGCGGTGGACCGCCTGCTGCCGCTTCCAGCGCGAGGACTTCATCGGGATCTTCACCGCCATGGCCCAGTACCCGGTGACCATCCGGCTCCTCGACCCGCCGCTGCACGAGTTCCTGCCGAAGTACAAGGAAGTGCTCGAGGACTACACGCGGCTCGACGCGCTCGGCATCAACCCGTCGCGGCACCAGGAGCTGGGAGTGATCAAGGCGCGGCTCGAGGCCTTGGCCGAGGCCAATCCCATGCTCGGCCATCGCGGCTGCCGCCTCGGCATCACGTTCCCGGAGATCTACGAGATGCAGGTGCGCGCCATCATGGAGGCGGCCTGCGAGGTCGGCCGGCGAGGGCTCCGCGTGGAGCCCGAGATCATGATCCCGCTCACCGGCACGGTGGCCGAGATGAAGCTCACCCGCGAGATGACGGTGCGCGTCGCCGAGCAGGTGCTGACCGAGACGGGCCTCAAGGTCCCGTATTCGGTGGGCACGATGATCGAGGTGCCCCGGGCGGCGCTGGTGGCCGACAAGATCGCGGAGCATGCGGACTTCTTCTCGTTCGGCACCAATGACCTCACCCAGATGACCTTCGGCTATAGCCGCGACGATATCGGCAAGTTCCTGCCCTTCTACCTCGAGAAGAAGCTCCTGCCCTTCGATCCGTTCGCGGTCCTCGACCAGGAAGGGGTGGGCGAGCTGATCCGGATCGGCATCGAGCGAGGCAGGAAGACGGTGCGGCACCTCAAGGTGGGCATCTGCGGCGAGCATGGCGGCGACCCATCGTCGGTGGAGTTCTGCCATCGCGTGGGCATGGACTACGTGTCGTGCTCGCCATTCATGGTCCCGATCGCCTGGCTGGCGGCGGCCCAGGCTCAGATCAAAGAGCCGCGAAGAGACAAGGCAGACAGGACAAGGAGGAGCTAAGGTGGTGAAGTTGTCGGGTGCGCGGATTCTGCTGGAGTGCTTGAAGAAGGAAGGTGTCGATCTCATCTTCGGCTTGCCCGGCGGCGCGGTGCTGCCGATCTACGACGTTCTCTACGACTTTCAGGGCATTCGCCACATCCTCGTGCGGCAAGAGGCCGCGGCGGGCCATGCGGCGGAAGGCTACTCGCGCACGACGGGCAAGGTGGGCGTCTGCCTCGTCACGTCCGGACCCGCCGCCACGAACCTGGTCACCGCGCTCCAGGACGCGCTGATGGACTCGATCCCCATCGTCGCGTTCACCGGCCAGGTGCCGACGCACCTGATCGGCAACGACGCGTTCCAGGAAGCGGACAACGTCGGGATCACGCGCTCGGCGACCAAGCACAACTTCCTGGTCAAGGACGGCAAGGACCTGGCAGCATATCATCAAGGAGGCGTTTCACATCGCCGCCACCGGCCGTCCCGGACCCGTGCACGTGGACCTGCCGAAGGACATCCTCGTCAAGGAGTGGCCGTTCGAGTACCCGTCGGAAGTGCACATGCGCTCCTACAACCCGACGTACGACGGGCATCCCGGGCCAGATCAAGAAGGCCGCGCGGTCGCTCGTGCGGGCCAAGCGGCCGGTGCTGTACGTCGGCGGCGGCGCCATCTCGTCGGACGCCTCGCCCGAGCTCGTCGAGCTGGCCGAGCTGACCCAGGTTCCCGTGACGCAGACCCTCATGGGGCTCGGTGCGTTCCCGATGGCGCATCCGCTGTCCCTCGACATGCTGGGCATGCACGGGACGTACTACGCGAACATGGCGGTGCACCACTCGGATTGCCTCGTCGCGATCGGCGCGCGCTTCGACGACCGCGTCACCGGCAAGGTGGACGCCTTCTCGCCGAACGCCGAGATCATTCACATCGACATCGATCCCTCGTCGATCTCGAAGAACATCAAGGTGCACATCCCCATCGTGGGTGATTGCAAGCGCGTGTTGCGCAAGCTCATGCGACGCCGTCCGCGACGAGCTCAAGGAGGGCGTACCTGCCGCCGTCCTCGAGGGGCGCAAGCAGTGGGCCGCGCAGGTCGCGGAGTGGAAGCGGGACTTCCCGCTTCGCTACGACTGGGACGACGACGTCATCAAGCCCCAGTACGTCATGCAGGAGATCTCGAACCTCACGCACGGGGAGGCGCTGATCGTCACGGGCGTGGGCCAGCACCAGATGTGGGCGGCCCAGTACTACCGGTTCAAGCACCCGCGGTCGTGGTGCACGTCGGGCGGGCTCGGAACCATGGGCTATGGGCTGCCGACCGCCATGGGCGTGCAGGCGGGCAATCCCGGGAAGCTCGTGATCAATATCGACGGCGACGGCTCCTTCGCGATGAACAGCCAGGAGCTGGCCACGTGCTTCACCGAGGGGCTGCCCGTCAAGACGGTGATCATCAACAATAGCGGGCACGGCATGGTGCGCCAGTGGCAGCGCATCATCTACAAGGAGCGCTACAGCTCGGTCGATCTGCCGGGCATCCCCGACTGGGTCCGCCTCGCCGAGGCGTACGGGTGCATGGGACTCCGGGTGACGAAGCCGAGCGAGGTCGGCCCCGGCGATCGAGAAGATGATCAGCACGCCCGGCCCGGTGATCCTCGACGTCTGCGTGGACAAGGACGAGTGCGTCTTCCCGATGGTCCCTGCGGGGGTGCGAATACCGATATGATCCTGGTCCCGCCCACCCGCGAGGTCAGGAAAAAGCCGCGAAGTCCCAGACGGGGTTTTAGATGGGAGGGGCCTCGACGGCCCCCTCCCAGGCCCTCCCCTTCGGAGGCGCGGGCGAAGCCCGCGCTCGAACGCGGCAGGTGGATGGCCACGCGAGGTTCCGCTGAGCAGCGGGAAAGGATGCGTGCGGTGAAAGGATACGAGCGGTGACGGATACAGGCGGCTCCGAGAAGCATACGATCGCCGTGATGGTCGAGAACAAGTTCGGCGTGCTGTCGCGCGTGGCCGGGCTGTTCTCGGCGCGCGGGTACAATATCGAGAGCTTGTCGGTGGGGGAGACGCTCGACGCCACGGTGTCGCGGATGACGCTCGTGGTCAAGGGCGATGCCTTCGTCGTCGAGCAGGTCATCAAGCAGCTCCACAAGCTCATCGACGTGATCAAGGTGACGGACCTCAGCGAGGAGAACCACGTCGAGCGCGAGATGCTGCTCATCAAGGTCAATGCCGAGCCGGGGCGCGCGCGGAAATCTTGAGGATCGGCGACATCTTTCGCGCCAAGGTCGTGGACGTCACGCCCAACACCTATACACTCGAGGTGACGGGAGAGGAATCCAAGATCGAGGCCATCATCGAGCTGCTCCGGCCCTTCGGGATCCAGGAGCTGGTGCGCACCGGGAAGGTCGCCATCGCCCGCGGGCCGAAGACGCGGCTGCGCCGGGTCGAGGAAAAGCTGGGGAAGCAGCGGGCGGCCGGACGGCCGCCCGAAGACCCCAAGGTCGTCGGCTTCGCCGACTAACACGACAGCGAAGAGGGAGAGCAAACGCCATGCCGGCCAGGATCTACTACGACCAGGACGCCGATCTCGGGCTGCTCCGCGGCAAGAAGGTCGCGATCATCGGTTATGGAAGCCAGGGGCATGCCCATGCCCTGAACCTCAAGGACTCGGGACAGGACGTGGTCGTCGGCCTCTACAAGGGCTCGAAGAGCTGGGCCAAGGCCGAGCAGGACGGTCTCAAGGTGATGACCGTGGCGGATGCCGCCCAGGCCGGCGACATCATCATGATGCTGCTGCCTGACCAGACCCAGCGCCAGGTGTACGAGGAGTCGATCAAGGACGTCCTCGTCAAGGGCAAGACGCTGATGTTCGCCCACGGGTTCAATATCCACTTCAACCAGGTGGTGCCGTCCCCGGACGTCGACGTGTCCATGATCGCGCCGAAGGCGCCGGGGCACGTGATGCGCGATCTGTTCACCCAGGGCCCCGGCGTGCCCGGCCTCGTGGCCGTGTTCCAGGACGTGTCGGGCAAGGCCCGCGACATGGCGCTGGCGTATGGCAAGGGCGTCGGCTGCACGCGCGCCGGCGTCATCGAGACCACCTTCAAGGAAGAGACGGAGACGGATCTCTTCGGCGAGCAGACGACGCTGTGCGGTGGCGTCTCGCACCTGATCACGGCGGCGTTCGAGACGCTCGTCGAGGCGGGCTACCAGCCCGAGGTCGCCTACTTCGAGTGCATGCACGAGATGAAGCTGATCGTGGACCTGTTCTACCAGGGCGGCCTCGCCTACATGCGGTACTCGGTCTCCGACACGGCGGAGTACGGCGACTACACGCGCGGTCCGCGGATCATCAACGACGCAGACGCGGGCGGAGATGCGCAAGATCCTGGCTGAGATCCAGCGCGGCCAGTTCGCCCGCGAGTGGGTGCTCGAGAACCAGGCGCACCGCGCCGAGTTCCTCGCGGTCAGAAAGCGCGAGGCGGAGCACCCGATCGAAGAGGTGGGCGCCCGGCTGCGCAAGATGATGTCGTGGATCAAGCCGCCGCGCATGTGAGCGCGGCGGGGGCCGGGACGCGGTCAGGGCGCGGCTTGCGCATCCCGGTAGCGCGCGAAGGCTGGCCGTTCATCGTTCCGCCCGCCGCCGCCGCGTGTATCCTGGCTCTAGTGGGCCGGCGGGCGGCCGCGATCCCTTTGCGGTCGCGGCAGGGGCGTTCCTGGGGTTCTTCCGTGACCCCGAGCGGACGACCCCGCGCATGCCGGGAGCGCTCGTGGCCCCGGCCGACGGCAAGGTGATGGCGGTCGCCCGCGTGGACGACCACTGGGTCGGCCCGGCGGTTCGGCTGTCCATCTTCCTGTCGCCGCTCGACGTGCACGTGAACCGCGCGCCGATGGCCGCGGTCGTGCGCGACGTCGAGTACGCGCGCGGGCGCTTTCTCGCCGCGTATCGCCCTGAGGCATCGGAGGAGAACGAGCGGTGCACGCTGCTCCTCGAGGGTGATCAGGGCGCGTGGCGGTGCGCCAGATCGCCGGCGTGCTGGCCCGGCGGATCGTGTGCCGGGTGAGAGCGCGGGGACAAGCTGGAGGCGGGGCAGCGCTTCGGGCTGATCCGCTTCGGGTCGCGGACGGATCTGATCGCCCCGCGCGGCACGGACGTGCGGGTCGCGGTGGGCGACCGCGTGCGGGGCGGCGAGACCATCATGGCGGTGCTCCGATGAAAGGGGGAGTCATGAGGCGACGGCACATGGGGGTGGACGGCGGCCGAAGTCCCCGCCGGCGGCGCTGGCAGGAGCTGCGCGAGCAGCGCCGCCGCGGGATCTACCTGCTGCCGAGCCTGCTCACGACGGGCAACCTCTTCTGCGGGTTCTACGCCATCATCCGAGCCGCCGAGAGCCGCTACACGGAGGCCGCGGTGGCCATCTTCGTCGCGATGGTGATGGACATGCTCGACGGCAAGGTCGCCCGCCTCACCAAGACCACGACGCAATTCGGCGTGGAGTTCGACTCGCTGGCCGACGTCGTCTCCTTCGGCGTCGCGCCGGCCTTCATGCTCTACATGTTCGCGCTGGCGCGGCTCGGGCGGGTGGCCTGGCTCGGCGCCTTCCTGTTCGTGGCCTGCGGAGCCCTGCGCCTCGCGCGCTTCAACGTGTACTCGGGCGTGAGCGATCGGCGCTACTTCGTGGGGCTGCCCATTCCCGCCGCCGCGGGCATCGTCGCCGCCGTCATGCTGCTCCTCGGCAACGACGAGCTCGAGCGCTGGCAGGCGGCCGCCATCGCCGTGGGAACGTATCTCGTGGGCATCTTGATGGTCACCACGTTCCGGTACTACAGCTTCAAGGAGCTCGACTTCGCCCGGCGGCGGCCGACGGGGATGCTCTTGTTCGTGGTCCTGGCCATCCTGATCGTCGCCACGCACCCGCAGTGGCTCCTCTTCCTCCTGCTCTCGGCCTACGTCCTGAGCGGCCCGACGCGCCCGCTGTGGGCGCGCCGCAGGAAGGAGCGCTCATGATGGAGAAGGGAACGAGGGACGCGCACTAGCCGCGCCCGGAGGAGACCATGGCAACCTACAAGATCGCGGTACTGAGCGGAGACGGCATCGGCCAGGAGGTCACGCCCCAGGCGCAGAAGGTTCTGAACGTGGTCGGCAAGGCGGCCGGCGCCTCGTTCGAGTTCGAGCCGGCGCTGGTCGGCGGCGTCGCCATCGACGCGACGGGTGGGCCGCTCCCCGAATCGACGCTCCGCCTCTGCCAGCAGAGCCACGCCATCCTGTTCGGGTCCGTCGGCGGGCCCAAGTGGGACAGCTTGCCGCAGGAGCAGCGGCCCGAGCGGGGCCTGCTCGCCTTGCGCAAGGGGCTCGACCTCTTCGCCAACCTGCGCCCGGCCACGTGCTTTCCGATGCTCGTCGACGCCTCGCCGCTCAAGCGCTCGGTGGTGGAGGGCACGGACATCATGGTGATCCGGGAGCTCACGGGCGGGCTCTACTTCGGCGAGCCGCGGGGGCGCGAGAAGCTCCCCGATGGCGGCGAGCGCGCCGTCAATACGATGGTCTACACGTCGCGGGAGATCGAGCGCGTGGCGCGGGCCGCGTTCGACGTCGCGATGAAGCGGAAGAAGCGGCTGACGTCGGTGGACAAGGCCAACGTGCTCATCGTGTCGCAGCTCTGGCGGGACGTCGTCACGCGCGTGGGAAGGACTATCCCGCCGTCGAGCTCGACCACGTGCTCGTCGACAACTGCGCCATGGCCCTCGTTCACAAGGCCGACGCAGTTCGACACGATCGTGGCGGAGAACACCTTCGGGGACATCCTGTCCGACGAAGCGGCCATCCTCGCGGGCTCGATGGGCATGCTGCCGTCGGCGAGCCTCGGCGGGAAGGTCGGGCTGTACGAGCCGGTGCATGGCACGGCGCCCGACATCGCCGGGAAGGGGGTCGCCAATCCGATCGCGGCGATCCTGTCGGCGGGCATGCTGCTGCGCTACTCGCTCGATCGCGGGGAGGATGCCGCGCGCGTGGACGCGGCGGTCCTGAAAGCGCTCGAGCAGGGATACCGCACGCGAGACATCCACGGAGAGGGCATGAAGGCCGTCGGCACCGAGGAGATGGGCGACTTGATCGCGCGGGAAGTCGAAAGATCGTACTGAGAGAACCGGAGGCGACGATGGCGGCGGGCATGAACGTGGCGGTGGTGGGGGTGACGGGGGCGGTGGGGCAGACGACGCTCAAGATCCTCGAGGAGCGGAAGTTCCCGGTGAAAGACCTGCGGGCGTTCGCGTCAGAGCGCTCCGTCGGCAAGACCGTGACCTTCAAGGGGAGACGATCCGGGTCGAGAAGGTTGGCCCCGGCGCGTTCAAGGGCGTCGACGTCGCGTTCTTCTCCGCGGGCTCGGCGCAGTCGAAGGAGTATGCGCCCCAGGCGGTGAAGGCGGGGGCGGTGGTGGTGGACAAGTCGAGCGCGTTCCGGATGGACCCGGCGGTGCCGCTCGTGGTCCCCGAGATCAATGCCCACGCCGCCCGCCGCCACCAGGGCATCCTCGCCTGCCCGAACTGCACGACCATCGTGACCGTGATGCCGCTCAAGCCGCTGCACGAGGCGGGTCGCCTTCGCCGGGTGATCGCCACGAGCTATCAGGCGGTGTCCGGCGCGGGTGTGCAGGGGGTGGAGGAGCTGGCGCGCCAGACGCTCGCCTGGGCGCGGGGAGAGGCCATCACGCCGAAGCTCTTCGATCATCAGATCGCCTTCAACGTGATCCCGCACATCGACAAGTTCGGCGAGGGGGCTACACGGGCGAGGAGATGAAGCTGGTCAGCGAGGTGCGGAAGATCCTGGAGCTGCCCGATCTTCCGGTGTCGCCGACCACGGTCCGCGTGCCCGTGTTCACGGCCCACTCCGTCGCGGTGAACGCCGAGACCGAGCTCAAGGTCACGCGCGCGCGCGCGAGGTCTTCGCCGGGTTCCCCGGCCTTCGGCTCTGGGACGAGCCCGCCGAGGGCGCTATCCGATGCCGGTGACGGTCGAGGGCCAGGACGACTGCTTCGTGGGACGCATCCGGGAGGACATCTCGCTGCCGAATGCGCTCAACTTCTGGGTGGTGGGCGACCAGCTCCGCAAGGGGCCGCGCTCAACGGCGTACAGATCGCCGAGCTGCTGATTCGCTGAACGGTCGGAGGCGGCTTCGCGGCCGCTTCCTCGCGCCGTCCCACGGTGATGCGGACGCTCCGGCTCACGATCGCCTACGAGGGCACCGACTTCCACGGCTGGCAGTACCAGCCCAGTCTCCCGACGGTGCAGGGCCTCGTCATGTCGGCGGCCGGGCGCGTGCTCGGCGCCCCGGTCAAGGTCACCGGGGCCAGCCGGACCGACGCGGGCGTGCATGCCCTTCGCCAGGTCGCGAGCCTCACCACCGTGTCAGCCATCGCGCCGGCTGCCCTCGCCCGGGCGCTCAATGCCCTCCTGCCGCCGGCGATCCGCGTGCTCGGCGCGTGGGAAGCGCCGCCCGGCTTCGATGCGCGGCGGTCCGCTTGCGGCAAGCGCTACGCGTACGTGATCGACCGGGGGTCCCGGCCGATCCATTCGGTCGCCGGTACGCGTGGCATATTGCCCAGGCGCTCGACGAGCGTGCGATGGCGGAGGGCTCCGGCGCGTGCGGGGCCGGCACGACTTTTCGGCGTTCTGTGCCGCCGCGGGTCGGGGCCGCACGCCCATGTGCACGGTGCGGGCGACGCGGGTGGTGAGCCGGAAGCGGTGGCTCGTCATCGCGATCTCCGCCGACAGCTTTCTGCATCACATGGTGCGAAACGTGGTGGGGAGCCTGGTCGAGGTCGGGCGGGGGCGGCCCCGCCCGCCTGGATGTCGAGCTGATTGCCTCGCGGGACAGAACGCGGGCCGGGCCGACGGCCCCGGCACAGGGACTGGCGCTCGTGCGGGTGCTGTATGGGGCCGGCACGACGCCCGTGTCCTCAGGCCGCTCTTGCGTTCGCGGAGACGGGTGGGCAGGATAGGCGCATGCCCACGTACCGGCGGCGAAGCTCGGGGTCCCGGATGCGAGTCGGCCGGTGAACGCGATGCTCTACGACGTGGCGCTCACCGCCTACATCGTGGCGACGGCGGCGGCGCTCGGCTACCTCCTGCGCCGGCGCGACGGGCTGTCGCGGCTGAGCATCCTGATGACGCAGCTCGGGTGGGTGTGTCACACGGTGGCGCTCGTCATGCGGGGCGTGGAGCTGGGACGGCCGCCGATCGTGACGCTGCCCGAGGTCGTCTCGGTGGTGATCTGGGTGGCCGTGCTCCTCGAGCTGTGGGCGGAACGGCAATACCAGGTGAAAGTGCTCGGCGCCTTCGTCCTGCCCGTCATCCTGATGCTGGGGCTGGCACTGCCGACCGGCCTGCGCGCGCTGGTGACGGAGCCCAGCATCCGGAGCGCCTGGATCTGGGTGCACGTGGTGCTCGCCCTCCTCGGACTGGCCGCGCTCGTCTTGAACTTCGCCGGGGCGGTGATGTACCTGCTGCAGGAGCGCCAGCTCAAGGTCAAGCGGCCGGGCCGCGTCTACTACCGGCTGCCCTCGCTCGAGACGCTCGATCGGTTCACCTTCCGCACGCTCACCCTCGGCTTCCCGTTCCTCACCGCGGGCCTGCTCCTCGGTATCCTGTGGGCGAACGCGGCGTGGGGCAGCGTCTTCGCGTTCGATCCCGTGGCGTTCCTGTCGGTCGCGATGTGGGTGGTCTACGCCGCGACGCTCTCGGGGCGGGCGCTCGGCGCGTGGCGGGGCCGCCGAGCCGCGTATTTCGCCATCGTGGGCTTCTGCACGCTCCTCCTGACGCTCGGCGTCGGCGTGCTGATCCAGGGACGCCATGGCTCGTAGGGCGCGCAATCGCGAGTGGACCACGCGCGCAGCGCGCGGATGCTCGCGGCCGGCGTGATGGGCGCGCTCTTCGTCGCGGGCCTCAGTCATCACACGGCGCCCGTCGAGGTGCGCGAGCAGCTCGCGCTCGAGGGCGACAAGGTGCGCGAGATCCTGCGTCGACCTCGCGGGGGCGGGCGTGCTCGAAGAGGCGATGATCCTCGCCACGTGCAACCGCGTCGAGGTCTGTGGCGTCGCCGAGGTGCCCGGAGAGGCGACGCGCGCGGTCTTCGCCCGCCTCGGCGGCCAGCGCGGATTCGAGCTCGAGGCCATCGAGCCGCTGCTCTACACGAAGACGGAGGACGAGGCGGTGCTGCACGTGTTCCGGGTCGCGGCGAGCCTCGACTCGATGATCCTGGGCGAGCCCCAGATCCTGGGCCAGGTGAAGGACGCCTTCGCGCTGGCGCAATCGGCGGGCACCGTGGGCCCGGTGCTCCACGCGCTGATGAGCCAGGCCTTCGGCGTGGCCAAGAAGGTGCGCACGAGACCGAGGTGGGCCGCCTCGCCGTCTCCGTCTCCTTTGCCGCGGTGGAGCTCGCGCGGAAGATCTTCGGGAGCCTCGAGGGCAAGGCGGTGCTGCTCGTGGGGGCGGGCGAGATGAGCGAGCTCGCCGCCCGTCACCTGATCGACCAGGGCGCGCATCCCGTGTACGTCGCCAACCGCACCTGGAGCCGGGCCCAGGATCTGGCGCGGGCGTTCGCGGAATCGCGGTGCGCTTCGAGGACTTCGTCGCCACCATGGGGCTCGTGGACATCGTCATCACCTCGACGGCGGCGCCCGAGCCCCTCGTCCGTGTCGCCGCGGTTCGCCAGGCGCTGCACGCCCGCCGAGAGCGGCCGCTCTTCTTCATCGACATCGGCGTGCCCCGGAACGTCGAAGCCGGCGTGAACGACCTCGGCAACGCGTTCTGCTACGACATCGACGACCTGCGCTCAGTGGTGGAAGCAAATTTGCAGGAGCGCCAGCGGAGGCGCACCGGGCGCTCGCCATCGTGGAGCGCGAGGTCGGGCGCTTCGGCGCGCGACTCGCGGAGCTCGAGGTCGTGCCGACGATCGTGTCGCTCCGCGAGAAGCTCGAGGCGATCCGGCGCGGCGAGCTCGACCGCGCGCTCGGCCGGCTGCCCTCGGCCGACGAGGAGACCCGGCGGGTGATGGAAGCGCTGTCGCAGGCGATCGTCAACAAGGTCCTGCACACGCCCACCGTCAAGCTGCGGGACTCGTCGCGCGCCGGGCATGGCGCGCGCTTCGTCGAGCTCGTCTCGGAGATCTTCGGCCTCTCGGGACCGGGCCGGCGGCATGATCGCGGGGAGCCCGGGCGGTGAAGCTCGGATCGGCACGCGCGGCAGCCGGCTCGCCCTCGTCCAGTCGAACCTGATCGCCGCGCCGCTCCGGGCCCTCGGCGTCGAGGTCGAGCTGGTGCCCATCCGGACATCGGGCGATCGCCTCGCCCAGGTCGCCCTCGCGGACTTCGGGGGCAAGGCGCTCTTCGTGAAGGAGATCGAGGAGGCGCTCCTCGATCGGCGCGTCGACCTGGCCGTGCACAGCCTGAAGGACATGCCCGCCGTGCTGCCCGACGGGCTCGTGCTCGGCGCGTTTCCCGAGCGCGAAGACCCGCGCGACGCCCTCGTGACGCGGCGCGGGGGCACGCTCGAGGAGCTGCCCAGCAAGAGCGTGGTGGGCACGTCGAGCCTGAGGCGGAAGGTCCTCGTGCTCGGCCGGCGGCAGGATCTCGATCTCCGGCCGATCCGGGGCAATGTCGACACCCGCCTCGCCAAGCTCGAGGACGGGACGTACGACGCGATCATCCTCGCGCAGGCGGGCTTGAACCGGCTCGGGCTGTCGCCCGTCCACGCGGCACTGCTGTCGGTCGACGACTTCCCGCCCGCGGTCGGCCAGGGGATCCTCGGCGTCGAAGGGCGCGGCGACGACGCGCGGACGCTTGAACTTCTCGAGCAGCGTGGACCACACTCGAACCAGAATGGAAGCCCTCGCCGAGCGTTCGTTCCTCCGAGGCTTGGCGGCCGGCTGTCATACACCGGTGGCGGGATGCGCGCGCGCCGATGCGCAGGCGCTCACGCTGACCGGGCTCGTCGCGAGCCTCGACGGCCGCACGGTGATTCGCTCGGCGGTGAGCGGCCCGGTGCTCGGCCGCGGAGGCGCTCGGCCAGAAGCTCGCCGAGGAGCTCCTCGGCCGGGGTGCGGCGGGGCTGCTGGCGGCCAACGAGGACGGTCGGCCATGAGCTTCGAGGTGGCGGTGGCCCGGCCGCTGGCCGGGCGGGTCATCCTGGTGACGCGCGCGCGCGAGCAGGCCGCGGGCTTCGCGGCGCTCCTGGAGGAAGCGGGCGGCACCGTGATGCTCGTGCCGACCATCGCGATCGAGCCGCCCGATTCGTGGGAGCCCTGGACGCGGCGCTCGCTCGAGCGGCCGAGTACCGGTGGGCCGTGTTCACCAGCGTCAACGGGGTCGAGATGGTGCGCCGCCGCCTCGCCCAGTCGGGGCGCGGCAGCGACGTCCTCGCCTCGTGCCGGATCGCGGCGATCGGGCCCGCGACGGCCGACGCCCTGCGGGCTGGGGCCTGCGGGTCGCGGCGGTGCCCGAGGAATACGTGGCCGAGAGCCTCGTCGACCGGTTGCGGCCCGAGATCGCGCCCGGGGATCGCGTCCTCGTGGCGCGGGCCGCCGAGACGCGCGACGTGCTCGTGCGCGAGCTCCGGGGGCTGGGCGCCGTCGTCGACGAGGTCCCGGCGTATCGCACGCGCGCGGCGCGGGAGCAGGCCGCCGGCCTGCGGCAAAGCCCTCGCCGAGCGGCGGATCGACGTCGTGACGTTCACCAGCTCGTCGACGGTCAAGAACCTCTGCGCGCTGTTCCCTCGGGCCGAGCTCGGCCGGCTGATGGACGGGGTGACGGTGGCCTCGATCGGGCCGATCACGCGGGCGACGGCGGCGGGGTTCGGCCTCGACACGCACGTCATGCCGATCGAGTACACGATCCCCGCGCTCGCTCGCGCCATTGCCGCCTACTTCGCCGAAGGAAGGAGTTAGCGACATGCCGTATCCGATCTACCGACCCCGCCGACTGCGCGAGTCACCGCTCGTCCGCAAGATGGTGCGTGAGACGACGCTCCGCGCCGACCACCTGATGTACCCCCTGTTCGTCGTCCACGGCCGGGGCGTGCGCGAAGCCATCACGTCGATGCCGGGCCAGTTCCGGCTCTCCATCGACGAGCTCTTGCGGGAGTGCAAGGACGTGGCGGGTCTGGGCATCCCCGCCGTGCTCCTGTTCGGGCTGCCTCAGGAGAAGGACCCGCGGGGCAGCGAAGCCTACGCGGAGGACGGGATCATCCAGCAGGCGGTTCGCGCCGTCAAGGAGACGATCCCCGACCTGCTCGTCGTCACCGACGTGTGCCTCTGCGAGTACACCAGTCACGGCCACTGCGGCGTGGTCGAGGACGGGCGCATCAAGAACGACCCGACGCTCGAGCTCATCGCGCGCACCGCGCTGTCGCACGTGGAGGCGGGGGCCGACATGGTCGCGCCATCCGACATGATGGACGGCCGCGTCGGGACCATCCGCGAGGCGCTCGACGAGTCGGGCTACCAGGAGACGCCGATCATGGCCTACTCGGCCAAGTACGCCTCGGCGTTCTACGGGCCGTTTCGGGAGGCCGCCGGACTCCACGCCGCAGTTCGGCGACCGGCGCTCCTACCAGATGGATCCCGCCAATGCCGTCGAGGCCATGCGCGAGGTCGCCCTCGACGTCGACGAGGGCGCGGACATCGTGATGGTCAAGCCCGCCCTGCCGTACCTCGACGTCATCGCCCGCGTCAAGGGCGAGTTCGGGCTGCCCGTCGCCGCCTATTCGGTGTCCGGCGAATACGCGATGATCCGCGCCGCCGGGCACCTCGGCTGGCTCGACGAGGAGCGGGCGATGGTGGAGGCGCTGACGGGGATCCGTCGCGCGGGCGCCGACATCATCATCACGTACTTCGCGAAGGACCTGGCGAGGCTCATCGAGCAGGGCCGCGCGTGAGGCTGTCGGCGAAGAGCGAGTACGCCGTCAAGGCGCTGCTCGATCTTGCGCTGCACGCGGCCGGTGATCTCCAGCCCATCCAGGACATCGCGGCGCGGCAGGGGATTCCCCAGCGCTACCTCGAGCAGGTGCTGCTGGGGCTCAAGCGCGCGGGCTTTCTGATGTCGCGCCGCGGGTCGGCGGGCGGGTACCGCCTGGGCCGGCCCGCGGATCAGATCACGGTGGGCGCGGTGTTGCGGGCGGTGGAGGGGACGGAGGGGCGATGCGGCCGGGCGCGGTGGCCGCCGGGTGCCGGCGGACGACGTCGGGGACCTCGCCGAGTTGTGGCGGGAGATCGACGCGGCGGTGTCGGGCGTGATCGACCGGCTGACCCTGGAAGATCTCAAGCGCCGGGCCGAGGAGCAGCGGCGGACGGCGCGGCCGATGTATCATATCTAGAGCGATGGGGCCGTTGCGCGACCGACCCCCAAGACGCCTGCGTGCGGGCTCGCGCGCTCACGGACCTCCAGTCACCCTTTCTGGGGGCTGGGGGCCCGTCGCGTTCCGCCGGGAACTCAGCGTTCCCGATAGGATTGCGAGCCATGACCCAGAAGAGATCGTCGAGTGGGCGGCCCCGGGTGGCCGCGTCGGTGCTGGAGCTGATCGGCGGCACGCCGCTCGTCAAGCTCAACCGCATTCCGAAGCCCGAGGGCGCCACCGTGCTCGCCAAGGTGGAGTCGCTCAATCCCGCCGGGAGCGTCAAGGATCGCATCGCCTACGCGATGGTGGACGACGCGGAGCGCCGGGGCGTCTTGAAGCCCGGCGCCACGGTGGTCGAGCCGACGAGCGGCAATACCGGCGTGGGCCTCGCGATGGTGTGCGCCGTTCGCGGCTATCGGCTCATCCTGACCATGCCCGACGACATGAGCGTGGAGCGCCAGCGCCTGTTCGCGCGCTACGGCGCCGAGATTCACCTGACGCCGGCCATCGAGGGCATGACGGGCGCCGTGTTCGCCGCCCAGGAGATGTGCCGGGAGCACGCGGAGTACTTCATGCCGATGCAGTTCGAGAACCCGGCCAATCCCGAGGTGCACCGGCGCACGACGGCCGTCGAGATCCTGGAGGCGACGGACGGGCGGCTCGACGCGTTCGTCGCCGCGATCGGCACGGGGGAACCGTCACCGGCGTGGGCGAGGTGCTCAAGGAGCGCGTGCCCGGCGTGCGGATCGTCGGCGTCGAGCCCGCGCGCTCGCCCGTGCTCTCGGGGGCGCTTTCGGCCCACGGCATCCAGGGCATCGGCGCATCCTTCGTGCCCGGCGTGCTCAACCGGGCGATCCTCGACGAGATCGTGCTGGTGCGCGACGAGGACGCCACGGCGACGGCGCGCCGGCTGGCCCGCGAGGAAGGGCTCCTCGTCGGCATCTCGGCGGGCGCCAATGTCTGGGCGGCCTGCCAGGTCGCCGCGCAGATGCCGCCGGAGCAGATCGTCGTCACGGTGCTGTGCGATACTGGGGAGCGGTACTTGAGCGTCGCGTTCTGAGTGCGGCGCATGTCTCTGCCCAACCACGAGCCGAAAGAAGACGCCATGAGCGTACAGGTCTACATTCCGACGCCGTTCCGGCGGGCGACGAACAACCAGGACCGCCTGAGCCTCGAGGCGTCGGATGTGGAGGCGCTGCTGGACGAGCTGGAGGAGACCTTCGGCGCGCTCAAGGGTCTCGTCCGGAACGATCGGGGCGAGGTTCACGACCACGTGAACATCTACGTCAACAACGAGGGCATCGAGTCGCTGCAAGGCCTGGCGACGCCGCTCAAGGACGGCGACGAGGTGTCGATCATCCCCGCGCTCGCCGGCGGGTCCGCGACCCCGGCCTGAACCGACCCTGCGCCCTGCATGATCTCCGTCTCATGATCCTGTCTGAAGACGAGTGGGCTCGGGTGCGCGAGCAGGCCGAGGCCGAATACCCGGCGGAGTGCTGCGGGGTGCTTCTGACCCGCGGCGGTGCTGAGCCCCATCGCCTGCTCTTGCCCTGCAAGAACGTGCAGAACGAGCTGCACGCCAAGCGATCCCGAGCGACACCCGCGGGATGCCCGCACGGCGTACTTCATCGACCCCAAGGACCTCCTCGCGATCGGGCGGCGCGAGGGCCAGGGCTATGGGGTCGACGTCATCTACCACTCGCACATCGACGCCGGCGCCTACTTCTCGGCCACCGACAAGCAGAACGCGCTGATGAACGGCGAGCCCTTCTATCCCGCGGCGACGTACGTGGTCGTCTCCGTGATGGAGGGCAAGGTGGCCGATATCCGGGCCTTCGTCTGGACGCCGGCCGCGCGGGACTTCGTCGAATGTCCGATGTGAGGAATTCCGAAGCGAGCTGTTCGAACGCCGCGCAGCTGGTGATCCCCGGCGGTGTCAACAGTCCCGTGCGCGCGTTCCGGGGCGTGGGCGGCACGCCGATCTTCGTGGAGCGCGCCGAGGGGCGCGCGTCGTGGACGCCGACGGTCGCTCCTACATCGACTTCCTCGGCTCGTGGGGACCGCTCATCTCTCGGCCACGCCGCGGCGGCGGTGGTCGAGGCGGTCACCGAGGCCACGCGGCGGGGGACGAGCTATGGGGCGCCCACGCGCGCCGAGGTCGAGATGGCGGAGATGATCTCGCGCGCGGTGCCGTCCATGGAGATGGTGCGCCTCGTGTCCTCGGGCACGGAGGCGGCGATGAGCGCGATCAGGCTCGCGCGCGGGGCGACCGGGCGCGACGTCATCGTCAAGTTCGACGGGTGCTATCACGGGCACGCCGACAGCCTGCTCGTCAAGGCGGGCTCGGGCGGCGCGACCTTCGGCGTGCCCGACAGCCTGGGGTGCCGGCGGCCCTGGCCGCGCTGACGCTGGCCGTGCCGTTCAACGACCTCGCGGCGGTCAAGGCCGCGCTCGAAGCCCATCCCGGGCGTGTCGCGGCGCTCATCGTGGAGCCGGTGGCCGGCAACATGGGTGTGGTCCCGCCCGCGCCGGGCTTTCTCGCCGGCCTGCGCGACCTCTGCACCCGCCACGGCGCGCTGCTCGTCTTCGACGAGGTGATCACCGGCTTCCGCGTCGCGTGGGGAGGCGCGCAGGCGCGCTACGGTGTCCGGCCCGATCTCACGTGCCTGGGCAAGATCATCGGAGGCGGGCTCCCGGTCGGCGCGTACGGCGGCTCGCGCGAGCTGATGGCGCACGTCGCGCCGCTCGGGCAGGTGTACCAGGCGGGGACGCTGTCGGGCAATCCCCTCGCCGTGGCCGCGGGCCTCGCGGCCCTGCGGGCACTCGAGCGGGGCGATGCGTACGAGCGGCTCGAGCGGCTGGGCGCGCGAATGGAATCGGGGATCGCCGAGGCGGCCCGCGCCACGGGTGTGCCCGTGACGGTGAACCGCGTCGGATCGATGTTGACGGCGTTTTTCACCGACGGTCCGGTGACCGACTACGCATCGGCGAAGCGGGCCGACACCGCCCGCTACGCCCGCTTCTTCCACGGCATGCTCGAGCGCGGCGTCTTTCTCGCTCCGTCGCAGTTCGAAGCGGCGTTCGTCTCCCTCGCGCACCGCGACGAGTGATCTCGACGAGGCCGCGCGCGCCTGTCGGCAAGCTCTCGACGCGCTCCGCTGACGTCGGCGCACTCGCGCCGAGGCTCTTTCCGCTGTTCGCTCTTGACAGTTTTGAAAGGCACGTGATAGGGTTCACAAGGTTTGGGCCCGGACACGTGCGGTCGGGCCGACCGCAGCCATCCCTCAACCTTCGCTTGAGGACCTTTCGAACGAGATGAGTCGATGAGCGGGCCAGGGGGCCAGATAGACCGCAGGTCGTTCTTCAAGGTCATCGCCACCTCTGGCGCCGTCGCGGCGGCCAGCGGTTGTCAGCCGTCCGGCAAGTGAGCTGCTCTCTCATGGTGACGCCTCCGGAAGAGATCATTCCCGGCGTCGCGACGTACTTCGCGACCACCTGTCGCGAATGCCCCTCCGGATGCGGCGTGCTCGCGAAGAACCGCGACGGCCGCATCATCAAGCTCGAGGGCAATCCGAGCTTTCCGGGGACGGGTGGGGCGCTCTGCATCTCCGGCCAGGCGGCGCTCCAGGGCCTGTACCATCCCGATCGCTATCGCGGGGCGCTCTCCGCGGGCAAGCCCTCGCCTGGGACGAGGCCGAGAAGCAAGTGGCCGACAAGGTCGGCGCCCTTGTGAAGGCCGGCCAGGGGCGGAAGATCGCGCTGGTGAGCGGGCTCGAGTCGGGATCCCTCGGGCGTCTCATGGACGACTGGGTCCGCGTCTTCGGCGCGCGGCCGCGGGTGGCGTACGAGGCGATCGGGTACGAGTCCCTGCGGGCAGCCAATCGCGCCGGTGTTCGGACGCGACGCCATTCCGCACTACGCCATCGGCGAGGCCGGCTATCTCCTGTCCTTCGGCGCCGATTTCCTCGAGACGTGGCTCGGCGCGCTCGGCAATTCCGTCGGCTTCGCCCAGATGCACGGCTTCGTCAATGGCCGGGCCGGCACGGCGGTGCACATCGAGCCGCGGATGTCGATGACGGCCGGCAATGCCGACGAGTGGGTGCGCAATGCGCCGGGCACCGAAGGCGTGCTCGCGCTCGCCATCCTCAAGGTCATCGTGGACGACGGGGGCGCGGCGGGCGGCGCATCCGAGCTGGCGATGCTCCGCGGCGCGGTGGGCGGCGTGGATCTCGCGGCCGCGGCGACGGCGTCGGGGTGCCCGCCGAGACCATCAAGCGGCTGGCCCACGAGGCCGCGGCCTCGAAGAGCGCGCTTGCCCTCGGCGGCGGTGTCGGCGTGACCGGCGCGAACGCGACCGAGACGCAGATCGCGATCAACCTCCTCAACCTGGCACTCGGCGCCTATCCCAAGCTCGTCCGCTTCGGCGGCGATTCAACGCTCGGCAAGGCCAGTCCCTACGCCGAGATGCTGAGCCTGACGGAGGCGATGGGCAAGGGCGAGGTCGAGCTCCTGATCCTGGCCGACGGAAATCCGGTGTTCACGATGCCCCCAAGTCGGGGTTCGCCGAAGCCCTCGGCAAGGTGCCGCTCGTGGTGAGCCTGGCCAATCGGCCCAACGAGACGGCGTCGCGTGCGGGCCTCGTATTGCCGGCGCTCCATCCGCTCGAGTCGTGGGGGATTTTGCCGCCGAGGACGGCGTGATCGGGCTCATGCAGCCGACCATGGGGCCCGTCCAGATCGACGGCAAGCCGGTGGCCGGCAAGTCCACCGGCGACATCCTGCTGTCCATCGGTCGTCAGGTGCTGGGCGAGGATGCAGCCAAGGGTCCGCTCAAGTGGGCGAGCTTCGAGGAGCTGGTGAAGGACGAGTGGAAGAAGCTCGCCAAGGACTACGGGGCCGGGCAGCCCTTCATCGACTTCTGGCAGGCGTCCCTCGAGCGCGGCGGCGCCTGGCGCTCCGTGGCGGCTACGGCGGCAGCGGCCAAAGCCGACCTGCCGCGAATCGCGCCGGCGGCCGCCAAGCTCGAAGGGGGAGGATCGCACGCGCTCCTCGTCTACCCGTCCGCGCGCTTCTACGACGGCCGGGGCGCCGACAAGCCGTGGCTGCAGGAAGCGCCGGACGTCATGACCCAGATCACGTGGGATGGCTGGGTCGAGGTTCCCTCGGCGACGGCCACCCAGCTCGCGCTGAAGCGTGGGGACCTCGTCAAGCTGACGTCGCCGTACGGCAGCATCGAGCTGCCGGCCTATCCGTCGGACACGATTCACCAGGGGCGGTGGCGGTGGCGATGGGACAGGGGCATGCCTACGCGGGCGAGTATGCGCGCCAGCGCGGCCTCAATACGGGCGCGAACCCGATGGTGTTGCTGGGGGCGACACCTGAGGCAGCATCGGGCGGGCTGCCGTACCTGGCCGTGAAGGTACAGCTCCTCAAGACGGGGGCGCGCCGCTCGCTCGCGATTCCGCAGGCCACCCAGGACCAGGACGATCGCGAGATCGCTCAGCACGTCGCCCTCGGCGCGGCGCGGGAGCTCGAGCTGCGCGGGCGGGCACCGGAGCACGCGAGCCACCCGAGCATGTACCCCGCGGTCAAGTATCCGGAGTACCGGTGGGGCATGTCGGTGGACGTCGACCTCTGCACCGGGTGCCAGGCCTGCGTGGTCGCCTGCGTCGCCGAGAACAACGTCCCGGTGGTGGGCAAGGAGCAGGTGGCCTACGGGCGCGACCAGCACTGGCTGCGCCTGGAGCGCTGGCAGGAAGGCAAGCACGACGATCCGGAGAACTTCTTCCTGCCGATGTTCTGCCAGCACTGTGAGATCGCGCCGTGCGAGCCCGTCTGCCCGGTCTACGCGGCCTATCACACCCGCGAGGGGCTGAACGCCCAGATCTACAACCGCTGCGTGGGGACGCGCTACTGCGGCAATAACTGCCCGTACCACGTGCGCCGGTTCAACTGGTTCAACTACACGTGGCCGTCGCCGCTCGACGTCCAGCTCAACCCCGACGTGACGGTGCGGCAGCTGGGCGTCATGGAGAAGTGCACCATGTGCGTGCAGCGCACCATCGCGGGAAGGATCGCGCCCGCGACGAGGGCCGCCCGGTGAAGGACGGTGAGATCCAGACCGCGTGCCAGCAGACGTGCCCGACGCAGGCCATCACCTTCGGCAACTTGAAGGACGGAGGCGCGCGCGTGTCGAAGCTCTCCCGGTCCCCGCGCAGCTACCACGTGCTCGAGGAGCTGGGGACGCGGCCCGCCGTGACCTACCTCAAGAAGGTGGTGCGCCACGTCGAGACGGGACCGGACAAGGGGCACAAGGCATGAGCCCGCCGAGCGCCACCACGACCACCCCGAATCCGACCTGGGCCGACGTCAACCGCGACGTCATCCGGACGGTCAGCATGCCGGGCGACAGGTACTTCGCCTGGATGTGCCTGATCGGCCTGACCCTCGCCGCGGGGGTCGCGGCCTGGTCCTGGCAGATCTGGATCGGGATGGGCGCGGCGGGCAAGCGCTCGCCGCAGATGTGGGCGATGTACATCACGACCTTCGTGTTCTGGATCGGCATCGGACACGCGGGCACGCTCATCTCGGCGGTGCTCTACCTGTTCCGGGCGAAATGGCGGACCTCGATCTACCGGGCGCCGAGGCCATGACGGTGTTCGCGGTCATGACCGCCGGGCTGTTCCCCTCATCCACGCGGGGCGGATGTGGTTCGCGTACTGGCTCATGCCGTACCCGAACCAGCGCTATCTCTGGCCGAACTTCAAGTCGCCGCTGGTGTGGGACGTGTTCGCCATCTCCACGTACCTCACCATCAGCGTGGTGTTCTTCCTCGTCGGCCTCGTGCCGGACATCGCGGCGCTGCGGGATCAGGCGACGGGGATCAGGAAGCAGATCTACACCATCATGTCGCTGGGCTGGGAGGGCTCGGACTCGCAGTGGCGCCACTACCGCCGCGCCTACGGCATCTTCGCCGCGATCTCGACGCCGCTCGTCCTGTCCGTGCACAGCGTCGTGTCGTTCGACTTCGCGATGGCGCTCGTGCCGGGCTGGCACTCCACGCTCTTCCCGCCCTTCTTCGTCGACGGGGCCATCTTCTCCGGCTTCGCCATGGTCCTGATCCTCATCCTCCCGATGCGCTACATCTTCAACTGGTACCCGTACATCCACGACAAGCATCTGGACGCCATGGCCAAGCTGATCCTCGTGACGAGCCTGGTGCTCACGTACTTCTACGTGTGCGAGGTGTTCACGGCGTGGTACAGCGGGGATCACTTCGAGCGGGCGAGCGTGTTCGCCAAGGCGACGAAGCAGTACGCGTGGGCCTACTGGGGCATGTACACGTGCAATAGCGTGATCCCGCTCGTCTTCTTCTCGCGGAAGGCCCGGCTCAACACCACCGTCCTGTACGTGGTGTCGATCTTCGTCCTCATCGGGATGTGGCTCGAGCGCTTCAACATCATCGTCCCCGGCCTCGGGCACGACTTCTACCCGTACACGTGGGGGACGTATTACCCGACGATCACCGACAGCACGATCATCATCGGGTCGTTCGCCTGGTTCTTCATCCTGTTCCTCGCCTTCATCCGCGTGATGCCGTCGCTCTCCATCGTCGAGGTCAAGGAGGCGCTCGGGCATCCCATGAGAGACGGTCATGGCGCCCACCACTAGGATGGCGCCCGTGAACGTCCTCGGGATCTTCGCGCACGCCGATACCACGCTCCGGGCCATCCAGGGGCTGCGGGCCAAGGGCTTCTCCGATCTCAAGGTCTACACGCCGGTCCCCGTCGAGGAGATCGAGGAGGAGATGGACGGCATCCGGCCGCTGTCCAAGGTGCGGCTGTTCTCCGTCGTGGGGGCTCCTCGGCACGGCCACGGCATTCTTCCTCACCATCTGGACGTCGCTCAAGTGGGAGCTGATCACCGGCGGCAAGGCGCCGGTCTCGATTCCGCCGTTCATCATCATCGCGTTCGAGCTGACCATCCTGTTCTGCGGACTCTCCACGCTGATCGCCGTCCTCATCCTCGGGCGCCTGCCCCAGACGAAGCCGTCGCCGACCTATGACCCGCGCTTCACCGTCGACCGCTTCGGCGTCGCGGTGGCGTGTCCGGTCGAGAAGGCGGAAGCGGTGGGAGCGATGCTCTCCTCGGCCGGGGCCGAGGAGGTGCGGCGGTGATGAAGTACGTCTTCGTGCTCGTGCTGCTGATGCTGGGCGGCGTCGCCAGCGTGCTCGGCCTGAACGTCGGGTATCGCTGGTTCCACAACATGACCGAGTCGGCTCGGATCATGCCCGGAGAGCGCGCGTTCAGCATGCCGCCGGGCAGCGTGCCGCGCGGCGGCGAGCTGCGTCTGCCCAAGGAAGAGCGTGAGGCGGCCGCGCTGCGCCGCAACCCCATCCCCGCCACGCCGGCCTCGGTTCAGAAGGGCGGAGAGCTCTTCGTCATCTACTGCACGCCCTGCCACGGCGCGCAGGGCAAGGGCAACGGACCGGTGAGCACGAAGTTCGTGCCGCCCGCCGACCTGACCAATGCGGACCTTCAGAAGGGCCGGACGGACGGCTACTGGCAGAGCTACATGAGCGTGGGGGCGCCGTGATGCCGTCCTACGGTGAGGCGCTCTCGGCGGAGGAGCGCTGGCACGTCGTGAACTTCCTGCGCACACTGGCCCAGCGATGAGCCCGGCGGGCACCGCACAATCGTCGAAGGGCGCCCAGTCCCTCCTCGTCCTGCTCGCGGCGCTCGGGGTCGTCGCCTTCCTGTACGGGATCACGCGGGCCCAGCCGGCGACGACATGGGGCATCTACCTCGTCAACCTGCTCTTCTGGTCGAGCCTGGCCATCACCGGCCCCGCCGTCGCGGGCATGATCCAGTTGACCGAGGGACGCTGGTCGCCCACCGTGAAGCAGATGGCGCTCACGACGGCAGGGTTTCTGCCCGTCTCCTTCGTGTTGTTCCTGATCCTCTTCTTCGGGCGCCGTGTGCTCTATTCCTGGGTCGACACGCCCGTTCCGATCAAGGCGGTCTGGCTCAACGTGCCGTTCATGTCGCTGCGCATCGGGCTCGGTGTCGCTGCTGCTCTACGGGGTCGCCCTCGTCTTTGCGCGCGCGGTGATCGCGGAGCACCAGGCGGGCGGCGACAGCCCGGCGGCCCTGGCTCGGCGCACCCGGCTGGGTACCATCCTCCTGATGCTCTACGTGGTCGTGCTGTCCCTCTGGGGCTTCGACCTCGTCATGTCGATCGACCCGACCTGGTACAGCGGCCTCTTCGGTGGCTACTACGTCGTGACGTCGCTCTACACGGGGTTCGGCCTGGTCACGTTCCTCGTGATTCGCGCCAATGCACGCGGCGTGAGCCGGGTCTCGCCCGCGAGCATTCAGGACATCGCGAAGCTCACCTTCGCGATGTGCATCTTCTGGATGTACTTCTTCTACTCCCAGTACCTGGTCATCTGGTACGGGAACGTGCCCGTCGAGACCAAGTTCTTCCTGCGCCGGTTCTTCGTCGAGCCATGGAAGACGCTGGCGTTCGCCATCTTCCTCGTCGGGGCGCTCATTCCCTTCGCGTATCTGCTCAAGCGCCTGACGGGCCGGCCGCCCACCCGCCACAAGGTGTTCATCGTCATCCTGTTCATGGGCTGGATCGCCATCTTCTTCGAGCGGATCATGCTCGTGTTCCCGACGATGTCGAAGAGCAATGCCCTGCCGATCGGACCGGTGGAGATCCTCATCACCGCGGGATTCTTCTCGCTCTTCGTCCTGAGCCGGAACTGGTTCGTCGGCCGCTATCGGCCCGCGCTCGACCTGCCGCGCTAGATCATCGAAGGGGCCTCGACGGCCCTCTCCGAGCCTCCCAGAATCAGGTTGCGCCGGCGAAGCCGGCGCTCGAACGGCGGTTGTTTCGACACGCTCCGCGTCCGCCCTGCGGGCCCGCCTCATGCGACAGCGCGGAGGGGCGGCGCGTGGCGCTCTGTTAGAATGTCGGCGTGATCCCCGTCGAAGAGGCGCTCGAGCGGATTCTCTGCCGTCTGTCCACGCTCGGATTCGAGCATGTCGAGCTGCCCGCATGCGCTGCATCGCGTGCTCGCCGAGGATGTGGCGGCGGGTGGCGACATTCCGCCCTGGCCCAACTCGTCGATGGACGGGTACGCCCTCCGAGGCGGCGATACACAGGGGGCCGCCGCCGGCAATCCGGCGCGGCTGCGCCTGGCCGGGCGCGTCGCGGCGGGAGCGCTCTCCGACCGGCGCGCTGACCGCCGGCGAAGCGTACCGGATCTTCACCGGCGCGCCGCTGCCCGATGGCGCCGACGCGGTGATTCCGCAGGAGGACGTGACCGAGGACGGCGGCATGGTCGTGATCCCTCGACGGGTCGGGGTCGGCGAGTACGTGCGGCCGCGCGGCGAGGACATCAAGGCTGGCGAGACCGTGCTCGGTCCCGGGCGGCTCCTGGGCCCCGGCGAGATCGGGCTCCTCGCGGCGCTCGGGCGCGCCCGGATCCGCGTCGTGAAGCGACCGCGCGTGGGCATCCTCTCGACCGGGGACGAGATCGCCGACCTCGGCACTGCCCTGGGTCCGGGCCAGATCCGAAACTCGAACAGCTACTCGCTCATGGCCCAGGTCGTCGAGGCGGGTGGTGAGCCCGTGCTGCTGGGCGTCGCGCCGGACAATCTGGAGGCGATCGAGACCCGCTTGGAGTGGGGGCTCGGGTGCGACGCGCTGATCTCCTCCGCCGGCGTCTCCGTGGGAGAGCACGACTTCGTCAAGGCCGCGCTCGCCCGGCTCGGAGCCGAGCAGCACCTGTGGCTCGTCGACATGCGCCCCGGCAAGCCGATCGCATTCTCGACGATTCCCGTGGCGTCGAGGGGCGCCGTGCCCGTCTTCGCGCTGCCCGGCAATCCCGTCTCGGCGATGGTGACCTTCGAGCTCTTCGTTCGGCCCGCGCTCCTGCGCATGGGCGGGCACGCGCGGCTCGACCGGCCCGTCGTCACCGCGCGGGCGCTCGCGCCCATCGACAATCCCGGCCGGCGGCGCGGCTATCTCCGCGTGACGCTCACCGCGGACGAAGGCGGCTACGGGGCGCGGCTCACCGGAGACCAGAGCTCCGGAATCCTCCGCTCCATGGTGGACGCCGACGGGCTCGCCGTCGTGCCCGGCAATACGGCCATCGAGATCGGGGCCGATGTGCGCGTGATCCTGCTCCGCTCGGTGTGACCGCGCGGCGTGCGCGCCGTCCGGTCCGAATGTTGACCCCGTTGTCCCGCGGAGGAATGAACGATGCCCTGGTCGCTCCTGATTCGCGGCGGAACCGTCATCGACGGTACTGGGCGCCCCGCGGCGTGAACTGGACGTGGCGGTGGAGGGCGAGACGATCGCCGCCATCGGCCCCCATCTGCCCCTGCAGGCCGATCGCGTGATCGAAGCGGGAGGCCACGTGGTGGCGCCGGGCTTCATCGACGCCCACTCGCACTCCGATCTCTTCTACATGGGCTGCCCGTCCTCGGAGTCGAAGATTCGCCAGGGGTGCACCACCGAGGTGGTCGGGATGTGCTCGTTCTCCCCAGGCGCCCATCGCGCCGGGCCGCGCGGAGTCCGTGCGGGACTGGGCAGGGGGATCGGCGCGAGCGTCGACGCTCGCCTGGGAGGGGTTCGGGCAGTACCTCGACGCGCTTCGCTCCGTGCGGCCGTCGATCAACGTCGTCCACTTCGTCGGCCACGGCGCGCTCCGGCTCGCCACGATCGGGCCCGACAACCGAGCCGTCGGGCCCGAGGATCTGCGGGCCATGCAGCGCCTGCTCGACGAGGCGATGGACGCGGGCGCCTACGGCTACTCGACCGGGCTCGTCTACGCGCCCAGCGCCTATGCGGGCACCGAGGAGCTGGTGGCGCTCGCCCGGGGCATCGCGGCGCGCGACGGTCTCTACTTCTCCCACGTGCGCGGCGAGAGCGCGATGGTGGAAGCGTCCATCAGCGAGGCCATCCGCATCGGGGAGAGAGCGGCGTCGGCGTCCAGATCGCCCACGTGAAGGTGGGCGGGCGCGAGAACTGGGGGAAGATGGACGCCGTGCTGCGCCTGATCGACGACGCGCGGGCGCGCGGGGTCGACGTGAGCGGCGACGTGTATCCCTATCACGCGGGAAGCACCAAGATGGACAACCTGCTGCCCGCCTGGGTGCACGACGGCGGCCTGCCGAAGCTGCTCGAGCGGCTCGGCGACCGGGCGGCGCGCCAGCGCATCGTCGCGGAATGCGTGGTGGACGGTGAGCGCTGGGGCACCATCTCCCAGGGCCGCGTGGGCTTCGACGAGGTCATGATCGCCACGTGCCGCCAGCACGAGCTCGAGGGGCTCACCCTGGCCGCGCCTCGCCCGCCAGACCGGCAAGGCACCCGCCGAGGCCCTGATGGACCTTCTCCTCGAGGAGCGCGCCACCGTCGGGATGGTGTCGTTCTCGCAGAGCCTCGACAATGTCGCCACGGTGCTGGCGCACCCCGCGATCATGATCGGCTCCGACTCGATCGGGCTCTCGGAGGGCGTCGGGCCCAAGCACGGCAAGCCGCATCCTCGGATGTACGGGACGTTCCCGCGGGTGCTCGGCGAATACGCGCGCGACCGCGGGCTCTTCTCGCTCGAGACGGCGGTGCGCAAGATGACCGGCATGCCCGCCGAACGTCTCCGGTTCAAGGATCGCGGGCTCTTGCGCCCGGGCTATGCCGCGGACATCGCCGTGTTCGATCCCGCGACGGTGAAGGACGCGGCGACGTTTCAGGATCCGCACCACTATGCGGCGGGGATCCCCTACGTCGTCGTGAACGGCGCCGTCGTGGTGGACGGCGGGCGCATGCATCCGGCGGGCACGGGCCGCGTCCTGACGCCCCGCTGACCGGCAGCGGGTCACGTCAGGCGTCCCGCTCAGCGCCGCATGTAGAGCGCCCAGAGGGTCAGCCAGGCCCCGGCTCCCATCGCCGCGAAGGTGAGCAGGCTGCCGAGGGCGAGCGTGGCAGAGTTCGTGAGCCCCTGGTTGATATTGCAGCCCTCGGCGATGAGGGCGGCACCGCCCATGAGGAGGCCGCCCCCGAAGATCTTCACGAGGCTGTCGCCCGGGGGCACCTTCCAGCCAAACTCGCCCGCGCGCTTCGCCGAGACGAAGGCGCCCACGGGAACGCCGAGCGCCATCCACATGCTCCATGTGGCCTTTGTGGGATAGCCGACCATCGGGTAGGTGAGCAGGTGGCCGGTATTGGCGGCGAACGTGATCCCGACGGGCCGGTCGCCGTAGGTCGAGGCCCACCAGCCCACCGCGATCATCACGCCGACCGCCGCGCCCGTCACGGGCCACGGCCACTTCGCGTGCCCCCGACTTCGCCTCGAGCCCGCCACATCCAGAGGCCGGCGGCGGCGGCGAGGACGGCGATCACGATCCACGGCGAGAGCCCGGTGACATTGGCGAGCGTGGGTGCGGCGCCGGGCCCGGTGGTGATCACGGGCCGCTGCAGCGCACGGCGCAGGGGATCGAGCGCACCCACGGCGACCGTGGTGGCCCCGATGGCGAACCCGAGCAGGATCACGCAGGCGCCGACGGCGCCCTCGCCGACGCGATACCACGTGCTGCCGGAACAGCCCCGGAGAGGATCATGCCCACGCCGAAGAGCGCGCCGCCCACGAGATTGGACAGCCAGTGGAGCTGGCGCACCGGGATCTCGACGAGCTCGAAGCCCAGGATGACCTGGACACCGGCCATGGCGACGAGGAGGGCGAGCACGTAGGCGCGCAAGATCGCCGTGTCGCCCGCGAGGGCCGCGTTCGAGATCGCGCGCGTCAGGCAGAAGCCACCGCGCTGCAGGACGAAGCCAAAGGCGATGCCGGTGCCGAGCGCGGATGCGATGAGGGGCCAGTCGATCTCGTCCATGCGCGCATGCTAGCAGAGGTGGTACAGCGGGCAAAGCCGCGGCGTCGTTGACTTCGCTTCTGGCGCGATGCTACGGTCGACGACGTGCAATCCTTCGCGCGCGGGGACTCGTCCGTCCGCGGTCACGTCGCTCGCACTGCTCGTCGCGATGATGGCGACGGCCGCATGCGCGAGTGGAGACGCCGAGCGATCGCGCCGCTCGGCGGAGGTCGCGGATCTGCACGGACAATTTGCCGAGGTCAAGAAGAATCAGGACGCGGCGTCGCGCGAGCGCGCCCGACTGGCCGAACAGGTGAAGTCGATCGATGCGCAGCAAGCCTTCTTGCTGGCCGAGACGAAGGCCGGGCGTCAGGAGCTGGATCAGCTGCAGAAGGAGGTCGGTCAGCTCGCCTCGGCACTGCGCGAGCTGCGCCTCGCGATCGAGGACGTCGAGCGCAAGGCGGCCGCGTCGTCGGCCGTCGCGCCGCAGTCCGGATCCGAAGGCGCGCGCGAGGCCTCGCCCGAGAAGCTGTACGCATCGGCGATGGCGAGCTTCCGGAGCGAGGAGCTTGGGCAGGCCGTGCTCGAGTTCAGGGAGCTCGTGAACCGGTTCCCGCAGCACCCGCTCGCGTCGAATTCGCAGTACTGGGTTGGCGAGGTCTCCTACCGCCAGCGCGACTTCCGCCAGGCCCTCGTCGAGTTCCAGAAAGTCGTCGACGGCTACCCGCAGAGCGCACAAGTGCCGGAGGCGCTGTTGAAGCTCGGGCTCTGTTATCGGGCCCTCAAGGACACGCCCGCCGCCCGCGAGAGCTTCGAGCGCGTCGTGAAGGCGTATCCGGGCACGAATGCCGCGAGTCAGGCGCGCACACTCCTGTCCCAACTCGGAGGACAAGGGCGCGGCGCGCGCTGACCCCCGATTCTTGACCCGCCTCCTCGGTTCGGTATACTGACTCGACGATGAGGAGTAGGGTGTCTTCTCGATGACGATGGCACGGCCGCGCCCGACTACGCGTATCCAATCCGACACGGTCGACGAGATCGCGGTGATCACGCGCGCCGGTGACGAGTACCCTGCGCAGCTGGCGGCGGTGCCGTCGGCTCCGGAGACGCTATACGTGCGCGGACGCCTCGTCGCGGACGACGCGCTCGCGGTGGCAATCGTGGGATCGCGGCGTGCGACACCGTACGGACTCGAGGTCGCGGAGCGGCTCGGTGCGGCGCTCGGCGCGCGCGGTGTCACGGTCGTCAGTGGACTCGCGCGGGGCATCGACAGCGCGGCCCACCGCGGCGCGCTCGCCTCCGGTGGCCGCACGATCGCCGTGCTCGGCTCGGGCGTCGACGTGATCTATCCGCCGGAGAATCGGCGCCTGGCGGGGAGGATCGTCGAGGCGGGCGCGGTGGTCTCGCAGTTCGCTCCAGGCACGCGGCCCTTGCCCTATCATTTCCCCGAGCGCAACCGCGTCATCGCGGGCCTCGTCCTCGCCGTGGTGGTGGTGGAGGCGGCGGAGAAGAGTGGCGCGCTGATCACGGCGGGTTTCGCCGCGGAGCTGGGGCGCGAGGTCCTGGCGATTCCCGGCCGCGTGAGCTCGCCGGAGAGCCGGGGAGCGCATCGGCTCATCAGGACGGGGCCGCGCTCGTCCAGGACGCCGAAGAGGTGATCGCGGCGCTGCCCGCGCGCTGGCAGGCCTGCGTGAAGGGGGCGACGGGCAGGGACACGCGTGGCGGCACCGTCCCGGTGGAGCATGGCGACAGTGGCCGCGTGCTGGCGGCGCTCGGTGAGGACCCGGTGACGATCGACGATGTCATCGAGCGGAGTGGCGTGGCGGCGGGCCGAGCCACCGCGCTCTTGCTCGAGCTGGAGCTGGCGGGGCGGGTCCGGCAGCTCGACGGCAAACGGTTCGCGCGCGCGGCGGCGGGTAGGGGAGAGGGCGTGGCGAAGAGGTCGCCGGGGAAGTCGTTGGTGATCGTGGAGTCTCCCACGAAGGTCAAGACGATCCAGAAGTATCTGGACTCGAAATACATCGTCAAGGCCTCGATGGGGCACGTGCGCGATCTGCCGAAGTCCAGGCTCGGCGTGGACGAGAAGAAGAGATTCAAGCCGGACTACCGCGTGCTTCCGGCCAAGAAAAGGTGCTCGACGAGCTCAAGAAGTCGGCGTCGGGCGCGGCCGCGCTGTACATCGCGACCGACCCCGATCGCGAGGGCGAGGCCATCGGCTGGCACCTGGCGCAGGAGCTCAAGGTGCCGAAGTCGAAGACCTACCGCATCATGTTCAACGAGATCACCGAGCGCGCCGTCAAGGCGGCCTTCCTGCATCCGGGCAAGATCGACCTCGACAAGGTGAACGCCCAGCAGGCGCGGCGCGTGCTCGATCGCCTCGTGGGCTACAAGCTCTCACCGCTCCTGTGGGAGAAGGTGCGGCGGGGACTCTCGGCGGGGCGCGTGCAATCGGTCGCCGTCCGGCTGATCACCGAGCGCGAGCGGGAGATTCAGGCCTTCGTCGCCGTCGAGTACTGGTCGCTACACGCTCGGCTCAAGGGCGCGCACCCGCCGGAGTTCGTGGCCACGCTGAAGGAAGTGGCCGGGCAGAAGGCCGAGCTCGGCACCGAGGCGGACACGCAGACCGTGGTGTCGTCGCTCGAGGGCCAGCCGTGGATCGTGAAGTCGGTCACCCGGGGCGAGCGGCGGCGCAACGCGGCGGCACCGTTCATCACGTCGACCCTGCAGCAGGAAGCGGGCCGGAAGCTCCACTTCACGGCGAAGAAGACGATGATGCTGGCCCAGCAGCTCTACGAGGGGATCGCCCTCGGCGACGAGGGGCGGTGGGCCTCATCACCTATATGCGCACGGACGCCGTGCGCATCGCTCCGAGGCGCAGGAAGAAGCCCGCGAGTGGGTGAGTCGCCGGCTTGGACGCGAGTACTTGCCTGACTCGCCGCCGGTGTACCGGGCCAAGAAGAGCGCGCAGGAGGCGCATGAAGCGGTCCGGCCAGCGCGGTCGCCCGCGAGCCGAAGGAGCTGACGCGCTATCTCAGCAAGGACCAGCTCGCGCTGTACCGGCTGATCTGGGAGCGCTTCCTCGCGAGCCAGATGCTCCCCGCGGTCTACGACACGGTGGCGGCCGACATCGAGGCGGGCTCGTGCCTGTTCCGCGCCCAGGGCTCGACGCTCAAGTTCGCGGGCTTCATGGCGGTCTACGTCGAGTCCCGGGAGGAGTCCGAGGCGGTGCCCGAGGAAGAGGCGGAGGCGGTGATGCCGGCGCTCGAGGTCGGGGAGGTGCTCACACTCCTGTCCCTCGATCCCAAGCAGCACTTCACGCAGCCGCCGCCGCGCTATACGGAGGCCTCGCTGGTGAAGATGCTCGAGGAGCGCGGCATCGGGCGGCCGTCGACCTACGCGCAGATCCTTTCGACCATCCAGGACCGGGGTTACGTCCATCGCGAACGGGGCACGCTGTTCCCCACCGAGCTCGGCATGCAGGTCAACGACCTGCTCGTGCCCCATTTCCCGGAGGTGATGGACGTCGAGTTCACCGCACAGCTCGAGGAGTCGCTCGACAAGATCGAGAGAGGGCGATGCCGACTGGGTGGACACGGTCGACTCCTTCTACAAGCAGTTCTCGCGCGATCTCAAGAGCGCCGGCAAGAAGATGGAGAACGTCAAGGTCGGGCAGGAGACGGGCGAGGCCTGCCCGGAGTGCGGCAAGCCGGTGGTCAAGAAGTTCGGGCGCTTCGGCAGCTTTCTCGCCTGCTCGGCGTATCCCGAGTGCAAGTACACCAAGGACCTCGGTGGCCGCGAGAAGCCCGCGGACGAGCCGACCGACGAGATCTGCCCGACCTGCAGCAAGCCGATGGTGATCAAGCACGGGCGCTTCGGCAAGTTCATCGCCTGCTCGGGATATCCGGAGTGCAAGACCACCAAGCCGGTCACCCTCGGCATCGTCTGTCCGGAGCCGGGATGCGGGGGCCAGCTCGTCGAGCGGCGCACGCGCCGCGGCAAGACGTTCTTCTCCTGCACGAATTACCCCAACTGCAAGTTCGCCCTCTGGGCTCGGCCGGTGAGCGAGCCGTGCCCCATGTGCGCGGCCCCGTTCCTGACGGAGCGCTACGCGCGCGGCGGCAAGGTGACGCGGGCGTGCATCCGCGAGGAGTGCGGATACAAGCAGGAGATCCTCCCGACGGTCGTTGCGTGACCGGCGCGTGATGGACGACGCCATCGGCGCCTTTCTCGAGTATCTGGCCGTGGAGCGCGGGGCGTCGCCGCACACGGTTCGCGGGTATGCGGGGACCTGCGCGAGTTCTCGGCCTTCCTCCGTCGCGCGGGCGACCTCGGTCCAGCGGCGATCGACATGCGGAGCGTGCGCGCGTACCTCGCGTCCCTGCATCAGCGCGGGCTCGCCAAGAGCAGTATCGGCCGAAAGCTCGCCAGCGTCAGGAGCTGCTTGCGCTTCCTCGCGCGGCGCGGCGTGATCGAGCAGAACCCGGCGCGGCTGGTCCGGAGCCCGCGGCCACCCCGGCGCTTGCCGTCCTTCCTCCCGAAGGACGAGTCCAAGCAGCTCCTCGACCGTGCCCCGGGCCTTCGGCCAGCGGCTGCCGGGACCACGCATTGCTGGAGCTGCTCTACGCCACCGGCATCCGGGTCGCGGAGTGCTGCGGCCTCGACGACACGGACGTGGATCGCAGCCACGGCACGATCCGTGTCCTCGGCAAGGGCGACAAGGAGCGGGTCGTGCCCGTGGGAGAGGTCGCGCTCGAGGCCATCGACGCGTATCTCGCCGCGCGGGGCCGCCCCGACGGGCCGCTCTTCACCAACGTCCGCGGGGGACGGCTCACGACGCGCAGCGCGCAGCGCATCGTCGGCAGGCAGGCGCGCCTCAGCGGGACGAGCCGCCGGGTGACGCCGCATACGCTGCGCCACACGTTCGCCACCCACATGCTCGGCGAAGGGGCGGACCTGCGCCTCATCCAGGAGCTGCTCGGCCACCGGCGGCTCTCCACCACCCAGCGCTACACGCACGTGAGTCCCGAGCACCTCATGAAGGTGTACGACGCCGCCCACCCCCGCGCGACCTGACGGATGCGATGACGGGCGAGGGCGGCGGGTTTCACGCGACGACGGTGGCCTGCGTCCGCCATCGCGGGCAGGTGGCGCTGGCCGGGGACGGCCAGGTGTCGATCGGCCAGACGATCGTGAAGGCCGGGGCGCGAAAGGTCGGAAGGTCTACCACGATCGCGTGCTCGCGGGCTTCGCGGGCGCGGCGGCCGACGCGTTCACGCTCTTCGCCAAGTTCGAGGCCAAGCTCGAGGAGCATCGCGGCAATCTGCCGCGCGCGGCGGTCGAGCTGGCCAAGGACTGGCGGATGGACCGGGTGCTCCGGCGGCTGGAGGCTCTGCTCGCCGTGGCCGACGCGCGAGTCGTCCTTCATCATCTCGGGCACGGGCGACGTGATCGAGCCCGACGACGGCCTGATCGGCATCGGATCGGGCGGCCCATTCGCCCTCGCGGCCGCGCGGGCGCTGTGCGCCCACTCCGCGCTCGACGCCGCCCAGATCGCCGAGGAGGCGCTGCGCATCGCCGCCGGGATCTGCGTCTACACCAACGACCACGTGAGCGTCGAGGTGCTGTCGTGAGCCAGCTCACGCCGGGCCAGATCGTCAGCGAGCTGGACCGGTTCATCGTCGGCCAGCAGCGCGCCAAGCGCGCGGTGGCCATCGCGCTGCGCAACCGCTGGCGCCGGCAGAACGTGCCGCCGGAGCTGCGCGACGAGATCGCCCCGAAGAACATCATCATGATCGGCCCCACCGGGGTGGGGAAGACGGAGATCGCCCGGCGGCTCGCCAAGCTCGCGCAGGCGCCGTTCCTCAAGGTCGAGGCCTCCAAGTACACCGAGGTCGGCTACGTCGGCCGTGACGTCGAGTCGATGATCCGCGACCTGACCGAGCTGGGCGTCAGCATGGTCAAGGCGGAGATGGCCGCGGCGGTGCGCGAGCGGGCGGAGCGCTGGCCGAGGACCGGCTCCTCGACCTCCTGCTGCCGCGGCGCCAGGGGAAGCCTTCTCGAGCGGCACCCTCGAAGAGGTGTCCCCGACGCCTCGCGGGACGCGACCCGCGACAAGCTGCGGGCCCAGCTCCGGGCGGGCAAGCTCGACGAGCGCATGATCGAGATGGACGTGCAGGCGCAGGCGGGGCCCATGCTCGAGGTGTTCTCCGGCCAGGGCATGGAGGAGGTCGGGATCAACATCAAGGACATGCTCTCGAACCTCATGCCGGGGGCGGACGCGCAAGCGCCGGGTCAAGGTCGGCGAGGCGCGGCGGCTCCTCGTCCAGGAGGAGGCCCAGAAGCTCGTGGACGTCGACGAGGCGGTGAGCCAGGCCATCCGGCGGGTCGAGAACTCCGGCATCATCTTCCTCGACGAGCTCGACAAGATCGCCGGGCGGGAGCGGAGCCACGGCCCCGACGTGTCCCGGGAGGGCGTGCAGCGCGATCTCCTGCCCATCGTGGAAGGCTCGACCGTCACCACCAAGTACGGGATGGTCCGGACCGACCACATCCTGTTCATCGCCGCCGGCGCCTTCCACGTGTCCAAGCCGTCGGACCTGATTCCCGAGCTGCAGGGCCGCTTTCCCGATCCGGGTGGAGCTGGAGCCCTTGACGAAGGAGGATTTTGTCCGCATTCTGAGCGAACCTCAGAACGCGCTGGTCCGCCAGTACGTCGAGCTGCTGAAGACGGAGGGGTGACGCTCTGCTTCAGGGATGACGCGGTGGCGGCCATCGCGGAGATCGCATCCACGGTGAACCAGCGGACCGAGAACATCGGGGCGCGGCGGCTCTACACGGTCATGGAGAAGCTCTTGGAAGAGGTGTCGTTCACGGCCCCGGACCTGGCCGGGCAGGAGCTGGTCATCGACGGCGACTACGTGTACGCTCGGCTCGCCGAGGCCCTCGAGGACCAAGACCTCTCGCGGTACATCCTGTAGCAGGCAACGTCCATGGAGCAGATCGTCCGCCGCGCCGAGACCCTCATCGAGGCGCTGCCCTATATCCGGGCGTTCCAGGGCAAGACCCTCGTCATCAAGTACGGCGGGGCGGCGATGGAGCAGGCCGACCTGAAGGAGCAGTTCGCCAAGGACGTGCTCCTGCTGCGCCTCGTCGGCATCCGGCCGGTGATCGTCCACGGCGGCGGCCCGCAGATCGGGGCGCTCATGAAGCGCCTCGGCAAGGAGCCGCGCTTCGTGGGCGGCATGCGGGTGACCGACGAGGAGACGATGGAGATCGTCGAGATGGTCCTCGTCGGCAAGATCAACAAGGAGATCGTCGGGCTGATCAACCTGCACGGCGGCCGGGCGGTGGGCCTGTCCGGCAAGGACGGCTCCCTGATCCGCGCGCACAAGCGGCTGCACCGAACCGCGGATGGCACGATGGCCGACATCGGCCTCGTCGGCGAGGTGGACGCGGTGAACCCCGAGCTGATCCGGCTCCTCGAGGAGGACGGCTTCATTCCGGTCATCGCGCCGGTCGGGGTCGGCAGCGGCGGGGAGACCTACAACATCAACGCCGATCTCGTGGCGGGCGACGTGGCGGCGGCGCTCGGCGCCGAGAAGCTCATCCATCTCACCGACGTGCAGGGGATCAAGGACGGGGACGGGCGGCACATCTCGACGCTGACCAAGCGGGAAGCGGAGCGCCTCATCAAGGCGGGCGTCATCGACGGAGGCATGCTGCCCAAGGTCGAGTCGTCCCTGCGGGCGCTGGCGGGCGGCGCGCAGAAGGCGCACATCATCGACGGGCGCGTCCCGCACGCCATCCTCCTCGAGGTGCTCACGGTGGAAGGCATCGGCACCGAGATCATCCTGTAACCGGCAGACTCCGGCGGACTCGCGCGCGCCGCAGGCGCGCGCTCGACGGGAAAGGGGAACTCGTGGACACCAAGCAACTGATGGAGTGGTCGGACAAGCACATCATGACGACCGCCAAGCGCAATCCGGTCGCGCTGGTGCGCGGTGAGGGCGTGCGCGTCTGGGACTCGGAGGGCAAGGAGTACCTCGATTTCACCGGCGGCATCGCGGTGACCGCGCTCGGGCACAGCCATCCGCGCGTCGTGGGCACGATGCGGGAGCAGGCGGCGACGCTGCTGCACGTGTCGAACCTCTTCTACATTCCGCAGCAGATTCACCTCGCCAAGCTGCTCTGCGACCACTCCTTCGCCGACCGCGTCTTCTTCTCCAACTCGGGCGCCGAGGCCAACGAGACGGCGATCAAGCTGGCGCGCAAGTGGGCCAAGGAGCATGGCGCGAGCGACCGCGGCGACATCATCAGCATGCGGGGCGGCTTTCACGGCCGCACGCTCGCCACCGTGGCGGCCACGGCCCAGGAGAAATACCACCACGGCTTCGAGCCCCTGCCCGGCGGCTTCAAGTACGTGCCGTTCAACGACCTCCGCGCGGTCGAGCGCGCCATCGACAGCCGGACCGCCGGCGTGCTCGTCGAGCCCATCCAGGGCGAGGGTGGCGTCTATCTTCCCGACGACGGCTATCTGCCGGGGCTGCGCAAGATCTGCGACGAGGCGGGGATCGCGCTGATCTTCGACGAGATCCAGACGGGCATGGGGCGGACGGGGAAGCTCTGGGCCTATGAGCACTGCCGGGGTCGCGCCCGACATCATGACGGTGGCCAAGGCGCTCGCCAACGGCGTGCCCATCGGGGCCACCCTCGCCACCGAGGACGTGGCGCGCGTCTTCACCCCGGGCACCCACGGCAGCACCTTCGGCGGCAACCCGTTCGCGACCGCCGTCGGCCTCACCGTCTTCACGACGCTCCTCGAGGAGCGGCTCCCCGAGCGCGCCGCGGCGTCCGGGCGGATCCTGCTCGACGGGCTGCGCGCGGTGCAGAAGAAGCACCCGGCCACGGCGGGCGAGGTCAGAGGCCGGGGACTCCTCGTCGCCATGGACATGACGGTGCCGGTGGGCGACGTGGTGTCGGCCTGCCGCGAGCGCGGCCTCCTCGTGCTGACCGCGGGAGACAATGCGCTGCGGCTGGCGCCGCCGCTCGTCGTCGATCGCGCCGAGATCGACCGGGGCCTGGAGATCATCGACCGCGCGCTCGAGGCCTGTCGGCGGTGAGCCACTTCCTGTCGATCCGGGACCTCGACCGGAGCGACATTCCGCGCCTGTTCGCGCTGATCGCCGACCTCAAGGCCAAGCAAAAGGCCCGAGACCGGGTCACGCCGCTCGCCGGCCGGACGATGGCCCTCATCTTCGAGAAGCCCTCGCTCCGGACCCGGGTGACCTTCGAGGTGGCGATGACGCAGCTCGGCGGGGCGGCCGTCTACCTCGCCACCAACGAGATCGGGATGGGCACGCGCGAGTCCGTGCCGGACGTCGCGCGCAACCTGTCGCGCTGGGTGGACGTGGTGACGGCGCGCGTCTTCGCCCATCGAACGCTCGATCAGCTCGCCGAGCACGCCTCGGTGCCCGTGATCAACGGGCTCTCGGACCTCGAGCACCCCTGTCAGGCGGTGGCCGACTTCTTCACGCTGTGGGAGCGCGGGCTGGACCTGGCAGCGCTGCGCCTGGCGTGGGTGGGCGACGGCAACAATGTCTGCCACTCGATCCTCCTCCTGGCTTCCCTGTGCGGTACGGCGAGTGTCGTGGCCACGCCGCCCGGGTTCGCCCCCGGGAGGACGTGCTCGAGGCGTGCCGCGCCCTTGGCGGTCGCGTGACCCTGACCTCGGACCCTCGCGAGGCGATCGAAGGCGCGGACGTGATCTACACGGACACCTGGATCAGCATGGGCCAGGAGGGCGACCGGGAGCAGCGCCTCGAGGCCTTCCAGCGCTACCAGCTCAACGAGACGCTGCTGGGCTTCGCGCCCTCCCGGGCGCTCGTCATGCACTGCCTGCCCGCCCACCGGGGCGAGGAGATCACGGATGCGGTGCTGGACGGGCCGCGGAGCGTGATCTTCGATCAGGCGGAGAATCGGCTGCACGCTCAGAAGGGCATCATCATCCATCTCCTCGACGGCGCCTGACCGGGCGCCGCGGTCACGTAAGGACATCGTCATGGCGAAGAGCGTGAAGCGGGTGGTGCTCGCGTACTCGGGGGGCTCGACACCTCGGTCATCCTTCGCTGGCTGATCGAGACGTACCGCTGCGAGGTCGTGGCCTTCTGCGCCGACCTCGGGCAGGGCGAGGAGCTGATCCCGATTCGCGAGAAGGCCCTCCGCACGGGGGCGGTGGGTGTGCACATCGCCGATCTGCGGGACGAGTTCGTCACGGACTTCGTCTTCCCCATGCTGCGCGCCAACGCCCTGTACGAGGGCTCGTACCTGCTGGGCACGTCGATCGCGCGGCCGCTCATCGCCAAGGCGCAGGTCGACGTGGCCCGCCGGGAAGGGCGCGGACGCGGTGAGCCATGGCGCGACCGGCAAGGGCAACGACCAGGTGCGCTTCGAGCTCACCTACGCGGCGCTCGCGCCTGATCTCGCGGTGATCGCGCCCGTGGCGCGAGTGGGACCTCGATTCGCGGACGGCCTTGATCGAGTTCGCGCGGCGCCACGACATTCCCGTGCCCGTGACGACGGACCGGCCGTACTCCACCGACCGCAATCTCTTCCACATCTCGTTCGAGGGCGGCATCCTCGAGGACCCGTGGACGGAGCCGCCGCCGAAGATGTACCTGCTTGACGAATTCGCCGGAATCCGCGCCCGACGTGCCCGTCTACGTCGAGATCGAGTACGAAGAGGGCAATCCCGTGGCGGTGGACGGCCGGCGGCTGGCGCCCGTGGCGCTGCTCGAGCGCCCTCAACCGCCTGGGCGGCGAGCACGGCATCGGCCGCGTGGACCTCGTGGAGAACCGCTACGTCGGGATGAAGTCGCGGGGGTGTACGAGACGCCGGGCGGAACGATCCTGCACGCCGCGCACCGGGCGATCGAGTCGCTGACGCTCGACCGCGAGGTGCTGCACCTGCGCGACTCGCTCATGCCCCGCTACGCCGAGATGATCTACTACGGCTTCTGGTTCGCGCCGGAGCGCGTGGCGCTGCAGGGGTTGATCGACCAGGTGCAGCGCGACGTGACGGGCACCGTCCGCCTGAAGCTCTACAAGGGGACGGTGACGGTGGCGGGCCGGAAGTCGCCGCGCTCGCTCTATCGCACGGACTTTGTGACCTTCGAGGCGGATCAGGTCTACCGGCAGCGGGATGCCGAAGGGTTCATCAACCTGAACGCGCTCCGGCTCAAGATCCGAGCGCTCCGCGACCGCGATCGGTAGCCCGGCCGATTCCATGCGCGTGCACGTGGCCCTGACGCCGGCCGAGTTCCCGGGGCTCGCCCTCGAAGATCGCGCCGCCGTCGCGGTCGACGTGCTCCGGGCGACGACCACGCTGGTGGCCGCCTGCGCCGCGGGCTGTGCGCGCATCGTGCCGGTGGCCGACCGCGACGCCGCGGAGGCCGCCGCCGCGCAGTATCCCGCGGCCGAGGTCCTCCTGGCGGGCGAGCGCGGCGGCAGGATGATCGAGGGGTTCGACCTCGGCAATTCTCCGCTCGAGTACGTCGCCGAGCGCGTGGCGGGCCGCACGCTCATCTTCACCACGACCAATGGCACCGAGGCCATGATTCACGCGCGGAGGGCGCCTGTTGCCGCCGTCGCCGCCCTCGTCAACGTGGCGGCGGCCGCGCGATGGGCGCTCGACCAGGACCGGGACCTCACCGTGCTGTGCGCGGGCGAGAAGCGGGCCTTCTCGCTCGAGGACGCGGTGTGCGCCGGCCTCCTCGTGGGCCACGTGCTCGCGGAGGCGGCCTCGGCGGACGTCACGGATGCGGCGCTGGCCGTGCTGCGGCTGGGCGAGCACTACGCCGCGCGGCTCGATCGGCTGGCCGTCGAATCCGAATGGGGGCGTCAAGCTCGCGCGGCACGGGCAGGGCGCCGACCTCGACGCGTGCCTGCGCCTCGACACGTCGTCCGTGGTGCCGGTGTTCGAGGGCGGTGTCATCGTCCCTGGGCCCCGGCTGCCCGATCCGGACGGCGGCGCAGGAGCGCGCGCGGTGAACGTGCCCATCGCGCTGACGCTGGTCAGGATCGTTCTGGTCCCGCTCGTCATCGTGTTCCTCATCTCGTCGGACCGCGTCCACGTCCTCATCGCGGCGGTCATCTTCATCGCCGCGTCCTTGACCGACTGGCTGGATGGCCGCATGGCGCGCCGCTGGAACCAGGTCACCCGGCTCGGCACGCTGCTCGATCCCGTGGCGGACAAGCTGCTCGTCGCGGCGGCGCTGATCGCGCTGGTGCAGATCGACATGGTGGACGCCTGGATCGCCGTCGTGATCATCGGACGCGAGCTGGCGGTGACCGGCCTGCGCGGAGTCGCGCTGTCCATGGGGGCCGTGGTGGCCGCCTCGGGCTTCGGGAAGGCCAAGACGGTCACCCAGTACGTCATGATCACCGTCCTGATCCTCGAGAAGGGCGTGCCCGGCGAGTTCATGCCGTTCCACCTCGTGTCGACGGGCATCGTGTGGGTGACGCTCGGCTTCACGGTGCTGTCGGGGGCGGACTACTTCTATCGCTTCTTTCTCAGCACCGGATTCAAGGCGCTCGTCAAGGATCGCGAGCGCTGGCCGTGAGGCTGCTGGGCCTGCTCGCCGCCTACCTGATCGGCGCGATTCCCGTCGGGCTATGTCGTGGCGCGCCTCGGCGGAGGGGTGGACATCCGGCGCGCGGGCAGCGGCAATATCGGCGCCACCAACGTGCTGCGGACGCTCGGCAAGGGCCCCGCCATTGCCACCCTGCTCGGCGACATCCTGAAGGGCTTCGCGGCGGTGAGTGTCGCGCGCGCCGCGGATGCCTCGCCCGCGTGGGCGGCGGCGGGCGCGGTCCTCGCCATCGTCGGAAACTGCTGGCCGGTCTTCTTGCGGTTCCGCGGTGGCAAGGGCGTGGCCACCGGGTTCGGCGCGTTCCTCGCGCTCGCGCCGTGGGCGACGGGACCCGCGGCCCTGGTCTGGGTCATCGTGGTCGCGACCTTCCGCTATGTCTCGCTGGGCTCCGTGATGGCGTGTCTGTGCCTGCCTCTCGGCGTCGCGGTCCTCGGCTATCCGTGGGCGTACACCGCGGCGGCCGTGGCCGCGGCGATCATCATCATCTACCGCCATCGCGAGAACCTCGGGCGCCTGCTCAGCGGATCCGAGTCTCGGCTGGGCCAGCGGGCGACGTCGGCCTGATCGCGGCGGACGCATGAGTGATCCGGCCGCGGTGGCGGTCGTCGGGGCGGGGAGCTGGGGCACGGCGCTCGCGCTGCACGTGGCGCGGCTCGGCCGGCGCGTGCGCTTGTGGGCGCGCGATCCCGGTCTGGCGCGGGACATCGAGCGCACCGGCGAGAACGCGCGCTACCTGCCCGGGATCCCGTTGCCCGGTGTGGAGGTCACCGCATCCGGGGAGCACGCCCTGTCGGCGGCGGCGATCGTCATCGTCGCGGTGCCCTCTCACGGGATCGAAGGCGTGCTCGCGCCGCATGAGCCCGCTGATCGCGCCGACCGCCGACCGTCGTGTCCGCGACCAAAGGGCTCGAGCCGCGGTGCGGGCGCCCGATCTCGAGGCTCCTGGCGGCGATGGTCCCGGGCCGGTCGATCGCCGTGCTCTCCGGCCCCTCCTTCGCGCGCGAGGTCGCGATGGGCCAGCCGACGGCGCTCGTCATCGCGGCCTCCGACGGCAGTGTCGCGCGCCGGCTGCAGCGGGAGCTCACCGCGCCCGCGTTCCGGCTCTACACCAATCGCGACGTGCTGGGTGTCGAGCTCGGCGGCGCGCTGAAGAACGTGATGGCGCTCGCCACGGGCCTGTGCGACGGCCTCGGGCTCGGCGAGAATGCGCGGGCGGCGCTGATCACCCGGGGCCTCGCGGAGATGGTCCGGCTCGGAGTGGCGCTCGGCGCTCAGCCCGCGACCTTCGCCGGCCTCGCCGGACTCGGCGACCTCGTCCTGACGTGTACGGGCACGCTGAGCCGGAACCGGGCGCTCGGCAGGGAGATCGCCCGCGGCCGGAGCCTCGCCGAGGCCGAGGGCGCCACGCCCATGGTCGCCGAGGGCGTCCGCACCACGGCCTCCGCGATTCGGCTGGCGCGCGGGGCGTGCGATCCCGATGCCGATCTGCGAAGAGGTGGGCGCGGTGCTGTTCGACGCCAAGCCGGTGCGCCAGGCCCTCGAGGCCTTGCTCGCCCGCGATCCGCGGCCCGAAGAGGAGGCGGGCGTCCTTGCCTGAGCTGCGCCGGGACCCCGTGGTCGGACGCTGGGTGATCATCTCGACCGAGCGGGCGCGCCGGCCCTCGGACTTTCCGCCGACGCGCTGGCAGCCGAAGGGCGGCCCGTGCGTCTTCTGTGCGGGGCAGGAGTCGCGAACGCCCGACGAGGTGTGGGCGCTCCGACCCGACGGGAGCCCGCGCGAACCGGCCGGGCTGGCTCGTTCGCGTCGTGCCCAACAAGTTCCCGGCGCTGCGCATCGAGGGCGAGCTCGAGCGGTCGGGCGAGGGCCTCTACGACCGGATGAACGGGGTGGGAGCCCACGAGGTCGTCATCGAGGCGCCCGCGCACGATGCCGTGATCGAGCGCCTGGCCACGGCGCATCTCGCGGAGGTGCTCCGCGCCTATCGGGAGCGGATCCGCGACCTCGCGAAGGACCCCCGACTCGAGTACGTGATGGTCTTCAAGAACCATGGCGACCCGGCCGGCGCCTCGCTCGAGCACACCCACTCTCAGCTGATCGCGACGCCCATCGTGCCGAGCATGGTGGAGGAGGAGCTCGCGGGCGCGCATCCAGCACTTCCGGATCAAGCAGCGCTGCATCTGGTGCGACATCGTCCGCCAGGACCGCCGTGACGGGCTGCGGATGATCCGGGAGGAAGGCGGCTTCGTGGCGATCGCCCCCTTCGCGCCGCGCTTTCCGTTCGAGACCTGGATCCTGCCCGAGGCCCACCGGTCGAGCTTCGAGGCCACGCCGGTGGAGGACCTCGGTGCGCTGGCCAGCCTCCTGTCGAAGGTCCTGGGGGCCATGGCGCGCTACCTGGGCGATCCCCCTACAACTTCATGCTGCACAGCGCGCCCCTCCGGACGCCGGCCCTCGATCACTTCCACTGGCACCTGGAGATCATTCCGAAGTTGACGAGGGTGGCGGGGTTCGAGTGGGGAACGGGCTTCTTCATCAACCCGACGCCGCCCGAGGAGGCGGCGGAGTACCTCCGTGGCGAGGTCCCGGATGGCCCGTAAGTTGACACTCTTCAAGGGCCTTTGTTACAATTCGCCACGGCAAACGGGTTGCGGGAATAGCTCAGTGGTAGAGCACAACCTTGCCAAGGTTGGGGTCGCGGGTTCGAATCCCGTTTCCCGCTCCACTTTTGAGTGCGGCATGTGGCGGCGTAGCCAAGTGGCTAAGGCGGAGGTCTGCAAAACCTCTATTCAGCGGTTCGAATCCGCTCGCCGCCTCCATATGCCTCGGACGGCGGTGAATGGGCCGGGGTGGCGGAACTGGGAGACGCAGCGGACTTAAAATCCGCTGGTCCGCGAGGGCCGTGGGGGTTCGATTCCCCCTCGGCACCATGGGCAGAGATGCAGTTCAAATCGGGGGCCATGGCCAATGGCCCGGGGCCAGGGAGGGAGCGACGTGCAGACCTTGAAGGTGGTCCGGAAGACCTTCACGATGCTGAGCGAAAAGCGTACCCAGGTCCTCGACATCACCAAGCAGATTCGCGACATCATGCTGAGCGCCGACGTCAAGGAGGGCATCCTCCTGGTCAATTCGCTCCACACGACGTGCGCACTGTTCGTGAACGAGTTCCAGGGCGCCCTCGTGGAGGATCTCAAGACCATGCTCGATCGCCTGGTCGCGGAGGATGGCGGCTACAAGCACGACGATCCGCGGTTCTCCGACTGCGAGCGCGGCAACGCCTCTTCGCACCTCCGGGCCGCCCTCCTCGGCCGGAGCGTGGCCGTGGGAATCAGCGGCGGCGAGCTCTCGCTCGGCCGCTTCCAGTCCATCCTGTTCGCCGAGCTCGACGGGCCCCGTTCGCGGAGCATCGACATCCAGATCATGGGGGTCTGACCTCACGTCCAGGCCTGGCTTTCGTCTCGTCGCGCCGAGTCATCCGGCGCCTGCCTGATTCGCCGGTGGTAGACTGACTTCATGTCCTGGCCGCTCAAGAAGAAGGCGCGGGCCCTCGTCGAGGGGGAAGATGGGGTGGTCCGCAAGGACTGGGGCGGCCGCGTCTCCGTCGCGCTGGTCTATCCGAATACGTATGCGGTCGGGATGTCCAATCTCGGCTTCCAGACGATCTACGAGCACCTCAACACCCTGCCCTACGCCGTGTGCGAGCGGGTGTTCTTCCCCGACCCCGAGGATGTCGACGAGTACGCGCGCACGGGCACGGCGCCGTTTTCACTCGAGTCGCAGCGTCCGCTGACGGACTTCGATCTCGTCGGCTTCTCGATCACGTATGAGGGCGACTACATCAACGTCGCCCGGCTCTTGCGGATGGCCGGGTTGCCGCTGCGCGCCGCGCGATCGGCGCCCGACCGACCCCGTGGTGCTGATGGGTGGCGTGTGCGCCTTCTCAACCCCGAGCCGATGGCGCCGTTCATGGACGCGATCGTGGTGGGTGAGGGCGAGGAGGCGGTGACCGAGCTCATCGACGCCTATCGCGCCGCCCAGGACGGCGATGGCGAGTCCCGCCGCCGCCGGGTCATCGAGGGCTGGAAGCCCCTCGCCGGCGTCTACGTGCCCGACGCGTACGGCGTGGCCTACGCCGCCGATGGCCGGATCGACTGCCGTGATGCCCGGCGACGCGTCCGTGCCCGCCGTGGTCGTCAAGCGCCGCCTCACGGACGTCAATCGGTTCGAGACGCGGTCCATCTTGAAGACGCCGAAGGCCGAGTACGGGCACATGGAGCTCCTGGAAGTCGGCAAGGGCTGCGGGCGCGGTTGCCGATTCTGCCTCGAGGGCCAGGTCTACCGGCCCGTCGCGTCACCGGAGCCTCGACTCGCTGCGCGCGTCGGTGGCGGAGATCGCCAAGAACGGCGGCAAGCGCGTCGGGCTGGTCGGGCGCGTGCGTCTCGGACTACCCGTGGATCGGTGACCTGATGAAGATCCTCGACGAGTACGGCGTCGAGGTCTCGATCTCGTCGCTGCGCGCGGACAGCCTCACCGAGGACCTCGTCGCGTCGCTCCAGCGCGGCGGCCACCGCACGCTGACCATGGCGCCCGAGGCCGGGACCGAGCGGCTGCGCGAGGTGACGCGCAAGGTCATCAGCGACGAGCAGCTCTTCGCGGCGTGCGATCTCCTCCGGCGATACGGCATCCCCAACCTCAAGTGCTACTTCATGATCGGCCTCCCCACGGAGACACGCGAGGACGTCGCCGCCATCCCGGACCTGGCCGAGCGGATGCTCGAGCGGCTCCGGGTGCCCGGGCCGGACGGCCACCCGTTCGGCAAGCTCACGCTGTCGGTGTCCTCGTTCGTGCCGAAGCCGTGGACGCCGTTTCAGTGGGCGGCGTTCGACGACGTCCGGAGCCTCGAGGAGAAGCTCGAGATCATCAAGCGGGGAGCGCGGCGGCTCTCGGTCCGCGTCGTGCACGAGAACCCGCGGGAGGCGGGCCTCCAGGCCCTCCTCGCCCGCGGCGACCGCCGACTCGCGGACTTCATCGAGATGGCGGCCGATCTCGACGGCGATTGGCGGCGCGCGCTCAGGGGATGGGACGGCGATCCCGCGTTCTACACCCGCCTCCGCGACGTGTCGGAGACCTTCCCCTGGGATCACCTCGACGTCGGGGTTCGGAAGACCGGACTGCTCCGGGAATGGCAGCGCGCCGGGCTCGGCGAGCCCGCCGCGGTGTAGGGGACCGCATGCCACGCGTGCGCATCGGGCAGACGCGGGGATGTGCCGGCGGGGAGAGGGCGCGTCATCGAGGCGAACGGCCACGCGCTCGCGCTCTTCAACGTGGACGGCGCCTTCTACGCCGTCGACAATGGCTGCCCGCACCGGGGCGGCCCGCTCGGGGACGGCGATCTCGACGGCACGTTCGTCGCCTGTCCCTGGCATGGCTGGCGCTGGGACGTCAGGAGCGGCGCCAACGCCAACTAACCCCGCGGTGCGCGTGCCCTGCTTTCCCGTGACCGTGGAGCAGGGCGAGATCTTCGTCGACCTGCCGTGACCGAGCCTGCCGTGACCGAGTCTGCGGTGATCGTCGACCAGTTCGGCCGTCGCCTCCGGAATCTGCGCATCTCCGTGACGGACCGGTGCAACCTGCGCTGCAACTATTGCATGCCGGAAGAGGAGTACGCCTGGCTGCCTCGGGAGGACATCCTCTCGTTCGAGGAGATCGGCCAGCTCGTCGACGTGTTCGTCGACGCTCGGCGTGGACAAGGTGCGCCTCACCGGCGGCGAGCCGCTCCTGCGCAAGGACCTGCCCGGCTCGTCGCGATGCTCGCCGCGCGCCCGGGCTCGCCGACCTCGCCATGACCACCAATGGCGTCCTCCTCGCCGAGCACGCGCCGGCACTTCGAAGCGCCGGGCTCGGCCGGGTCACCGTCAGCCTCGACACCCTCCGTCCCGAGCGGTTCAGGGCCCTCACACGGCGCGACACCCACGCGCGCGTGCTCGAGGGATCGCCGCCGTCCGCGAGGCGGGCTGGCCGGGGCTCAAGATCGACACGGTGGTGATCCGAGGCGTCAACGACGACGAGCTGGTGGACCTGATCGAGTACGGGCGCCGGGTGGACGGCGAGGTGCGATTCATCGAATACATGGACGTCGGTGGCGCCACCGCGTGGTCCATGGACCAGGTGGTCTCGCGGGCCGAGATGCTGCGGCGTCCTCGGAGCGCGCTACGGGACGATCGAGCGCCATCCGCGGAGGGTGGCTCAGCCCCTGCGGAGCGCTTCCGCCTGCCGGACGGGACGGTCTTCGGCATCATCGCGTCGACCACGCAGCCCTTCTGCCAGTCCTGCGACCGGAGCCGCCTCACCGCCGACGGCATGTGGTACCTGTGCCTGTACGCGAAGGCTGGCCTCGATCTGGGCGAGGCGCTGCGGGTGGGGCGAGCCGTGAGGCGCTCGGGGAGCTGATCGCGGGCTCGTGGGGCCGGCGTACCGACCGGGGCGCCGAGGCCCGCCTTGCGACGGGGACGACCGAGCGCCGCCCGCTCATTCAGATCGGCGAGCTGAAGCGCGATCCCCACCTCGAGATGCACACGCGCGGCGGGTAGCCGCGCCCGTCCCTCGGAGACGGCGCCCGTCAGGAGGCGGGGCGGGCTCGGCCGCGGGGAGGGCCGCGAGGGACGCCCGGGTATTCAGGTCCCCGTGGCTGGTGTCCACTCTCACGCGCAGGGCGCGCAGGCCTTGAGCGCCCTGCAGCTCCTCGAGCTCGAGCTCTTCCACCTCGCGCGTCAAGTACCCGAGCGTCTGCAAGTAGTCGATGTACTCGCGCCACTCGTGCGCCTCGCTCGGGTGGGAGTACACGAGCGCGACCTGGCCCGGCTGGGTGAGCCGCTCGGTCGTTCCGCGGATGACCGCCTTGTCGATCCGCTTCTTGATGATCTCGTAGCGCACGTTGTACGCCCCGTCGACGTCGAAGCGCTTCTCGTCGAACCGGAAGCGGATGGACAGCGGAGCGTGCTGGACGAGGATGAGGTTGGTCACCTCGAGCGGGGTGGCCAGCTGGTCCTTCAGCCGCTCCGCCCGGATCGCGACGCCGCAGGCGACCATGAGCTGCCACAGCCGGAGGTTCTTCAGGTACAGCGGGTCGAAGCCGCCTTCCTCCAGCAGGGACCCGCCCACGTAGATGCTGTAGTCCACGCCGTCCGTCTGCTGCTTCTCGAAGTAGTGCGGATACATCGCCTGAGCGGCCTGTTCCTCGAGATCGATGTACGAGGAGATGGCCTCGGTGATGCGCGTCACGCTCTCGTCGAAGTCCCGCCGCTTGGCGTAGACGGCGCCCACGCGCGGATCGACGGCGCGACGGTAGGCCTCGATGCGCTCGCGGACGCGGGTGTCGAAGCCCTGAAGATGGTCGAAGCGCGCCTCGATCTCCGTCCGGAGGAAGCCGATGATGGCCATCTCGTCGCCGCTCCGGAGGCTCCCGCCGATCTCGGCCGAGTACGTGTCGATGCGATGGGTGAGCTGGTCGAGAATCGGCAGCGGCTCGGACATCGTGGGCGGCGCGGAGGACGTCCCGGGCGAGCGCGAGCTGGGCGAGGAGGTCGGCCTGGATGCCCGCGGCCCGCTGCGTGGACGAGCCGCGGATGTCGGCGATCGCGTAGAGCGGATAGACGTCGGAAAAGACGATGGGCTCCATCTCCGACGACGGGGCGGTCACATTCGCCACGGTGCGCTCGAGGCCGTCGAAGACCGCCTTCCGGAAGCGCCACTCGACGACCGGATGGATGGCCGTGCACTTCTCCTTGATGAACGCCTGCACCCGCATGTCCAGCTCGTCCGCGCTGCGCTTGACGGCCATGGAAAAGAGCGGCAGGACCTCCTCGATTACGCGGCGTCTGCAGCGAGCTGAGATCGCCGGGCCGGGGCGACGTGAGGGTGAGCGTGCCGATCGTGGCGTCCTGGTAGTGGAGCGGCGAGACCACGAGGCTCCGGACGCCGTTGTCCAGCATGTTCTGCTCGATGGCCGTCCGGTCCGGATAGGCGGCGAGGTCCTCGATGAACAGCGGCTTGCGCTCGAGCGAGGCGCGCTGGTACACCGAGCCGTCGTAGTCGGACAGCGTGCGGTGCACGGAGTCCGCGAAGATGGCATGCGTGTTCGCACGATGCCCCCGAGCTCAGCTCGAGGACGCGATCGCCCTCGATGGCGGCCAGGCCGAGGCGAAGGTCGGGCCGGCGCAGGAGCGTCCGGAGCCGCGTCTGGAGCGTGTCGAAGCGCGCGCTGGAGACGATCGACTCCTTGTCGATCAGGTCGCGCTTGAGGCTCGACAGCACTTCCTGATCGGTCACGTCCAGCGCGCGGAACACCGTGAAGCCGCGGAACCTGACGCTGCCCGGCGGGAAGACGGCGGCGAGCGCCTCGAAGTCGCCGGCGCGGGCCTCGAGGCGGCGCGCACGTCTGGGGCGAGTGCGGGCAGGGTCCCCGCCGGCTCGACGTCGATGAAGCGCCCGTCGAATCCGATCTTGAAGTGCCGATCGAGCCCCGTCTCCCGATCCTCGACGGTGAAGATGATGGGGTAGTCCACCGGGAACGAGATCCCATAGATCCGGGCCAGCGCGAGGAATAGGCGTTCAGGAGCCGGAACCGCGCGATGGCCTCCTTGTCGACGCTCAGGCGTCCCTGGAGCTTTCCGTCGGCGCCCGTCAGGTCGCGCTCGAACGAGGGGGTCGCGTAGAAGCTCCGGAGCTCGAATGGGATCAGCGCGGCGGCATGGTCCTGTTGCCACGAGACGCGTCGGAAACACGGCGGCCATCAGGGCATCGACGAGCTCGTGGTGTCGCGTGAGCACCGAGAGGTCATTGATGGGGCCCGACAGCTCGGGCGCCCGGCGCACCTCCTCCTGGAGGTCGCGGGCGAGGCGGCCCCGGATCGACTTCTCGGGGGCAATCGTCTCCTCCCAGAACGCGATGAGCGGGCGGAGGCTGAGCTCGCGTTCGAAGGGGAACGCCCAGCCCAGCGAGGTCAGCGCCGAGAGCAGCTCCGATGAGGACGTGCCTGAACCGTTCATGATGTCACCCCTTAGGAGTGGGCACTCGCGGGGATCGATGCAGGACTCGCCCCGCCGACCCCGTCAGTGTAGCAGACCGATGGGTCCCCGCCAGCCCGGTTGCCCGTCGGCGGGGCGGCTGGTAGTCTCGGAGGCGCCGAGGACCTCACCGATGACCACACACGGGCAAGGGCAGGCAGGGCCGCCGCAGGGAGAGCCGCCGGTGGACGTGCGCGAACGCGGCGCGAACGGGCAGACCTCGCACCGGCGGCTGTTCATGCAGCTTCAGGTCTTGACGGGGGTCGCCGAGGCCAAGCCCCTCGTGGCCGCGCTCGAGGCGAGTGGCGTCCCAGGGGCGCTCTACGCCGACGTGAACGATCCGCGGGGCGTGGGCGTCCTCGCCTTCGCGGAGGACCCGGCGTTCTTCGCCCGCGAGCTCCGGGGCCTGCTCGCCGGGGAGCCGTTCGCCGGCCTGACCCCGCGTCCCGAGCTGACCATGCTCGGCCGCACGTATGCGTCGGGCTTCGAGCCGGACCTCGAGGATTGGCTCTTGCACCGGCCGCGCCGCACCGTGCTCAATGCCGCGTGGCCCTGGGCCATCTGGTATCCGCTGCGCCGGGCGGGCGCCTTTGCGCGCCTCACCGCCCAGGAGCAGGCGGGGATCCTGCGAGAGCACGGGACCCTCGGCCGAGGGTACGGCGACGCGGATCTCGCGCACGACGTTCGCCTCGCCTGTCACGGGCTCGACACCCATGACAATGACTTCGTGATCGGCCTCGTCGGGCGCGAGCTTCACCCCTTGTCCCATCTCGTCCAGGCCATGAGAAAGACGTCGCAGACCTCGTCCTACCTGCAGTCGCTGGGACCGTTCTTCATCGGCCACGTGCTCTGGCAGAGCCCGGGACGCGCATAGATCATCGAAGGGGGCCTCGACGGCGCCCTCCGAGCCTCCCCAGAACCTGGTTGCGCCGGCGCTCGAGCGGCGGCTGCTCAGACACGGCCGCTGCTCGCGCTGCCCGCGCCGGCAGCCATGCGTCTCGCCCAGATCCCTGATCGACCGCCAGGCGCTGACGGTGACCGATCGGTCCGGGCGTGCCGCGCAGGGATCGATCGCTCACGGGTGGCGGCCGGCAATGCCGCAGCTGCTGCTCAGGCGCGTTCTGGGGGCGTCCTCGGCAGCGGGTCACGACACGGGCGCGGGAAGATCCGAGCGGCCCATGAGATAGCGATCGACCCCGCGGGCGGCGCTCCGGCCTTCGGCGATGGCCCACACGATCAGCGACTGGCCGCGCTGCATGTCGCCGGCGGTGAAGACGCCCGGCACGCTCGTCATCCAGTTCTCGTCTCGCCGGACGTTGCCGCGATCGGTCAGCTTCACGTCGAGCGCGGCGAGCATGCCCGGCCGCTCGGGGCCGAGGAAGCCCATCGCGAGGAGCGCCAGCTCGCACGGCAGGGTGAACTCCGAGCCCGGCACCTCCGCGAAGGACAGCCGCCCCGCGTCCCTCACCATCTCGACCCGGACGACTTCGAGCGCGGCCAGCGCGGCCGTGAGCGTCTCCGACGAACCGCTTGGTCGAGACGGCGTACACGCGCTCGCCGCCCTCCTCGTGGGCGGAGGAGACGCGGTAGACGTTGGGCCACTGCGGCCAGGGATTGTCCGGCGCGCGCTGGTCGGGCGGCCGCGGGAGGATCTCGAACTGGTGGATCGAGCGCGCGCCCTGACGATGCGCGGTGCCCAGGCAGTCGGCCCCCGTGTCGCCGCCGCCGATGATCACGACGGGCTTGCCCGAGGCGCTGATGAACCGGTCGTCGGCGATCCCGTCGCCCGCGCAGCGGCGATTCTGAAGCGTCAGGTACTCCATGGCGAAGTGAACCCCGGCGAGCTCGCGGCCGGGAATCGGCAGATCGCGCGGCGCGGTCGCGCCCCCGTGAGGAGGAGCGCGTCGAACTGCGTGCCGGAGATCCTCGACGGCCACGTTCACGCCGACGTGGCGGCCCGTCTCGAAGCGCACGCCCTCGGCGCTCCATCTGGTCGAGCCGCCGGTCGAGCACGCGCTTTTCCATCTTGAACTCGGGGATGCCGTAGCGGAGCAGCCCGCCGATGCGATCGTCCCGCTCGAGCACGGTCACCCAGTGGCCGGCGCGGTTGAGCTGCTGGGCGGCGGCGAGTCCCGCGGGACCCGAGCCGACGACCGCCACCTTCTTGCCCGTCCGCACCTCCGGCGGCTCCGGCTCGATCCAGCCCTGCGCGAAGGCGCGATCGACGATGGTGAGCTCGATGCCCTTGATGGTCACCGGATCGTCGTTGATGCCGAGGACGCAGGAGCCCTCGCAGGGCGCGGGGCACAGCGTCCCCGTGAACTCGGGGAAGTTGTTGGTGGCGTGCAGCCGGTCGATGGCCTCGCGCCAGCGGTCCCGGTAGACGAGGTCGTTCCAGTCGGGGATCAGGTTGCCGAGCGGGCAGCCCTGGTGGCAGAACGGGATGCCGCAATCCATGCAGCGCGCGCCCTGCTTCTGGAGCTTGTCGACCGGCCAGGGGAGCATCACCTGATGCCAGTCGCGCCGGCGCTCCGCGACGGGCCGGTACGGCTGCTTGTCCCGCTTGAACTCGATGAACCCGGTGACCTTACCCATCGAATCTATCCAGCTTGATGCTCGCCATCACCGCCTCGTCCTCGGGAACGCCGGTCTCCCGCGCCTTCTTGATGACGGCGAGGACGCGCTTGTAGTCCTTCGGGATCACCTTGACGAACTGCTCCTGGCTGCGCGCCCAGTCGACGAGCAGGCGGGCGGCCACCGGGCTATGGGTGTAGCGGATGTGGCGCGAGAGCAGATCCTGACCATCTCCACGTCCGCGGTGTCGACGACGGCCTCGAGGTCGACCATCCCGAGGTTGGCGCGCCGCGGAAGGAGCCGTCCTCGTCGAGGACGTAGGCGATGCCGCCGGACATGCCCGCGGCGAAGTTGCGGCCGGTTCCGCCGATGACCACGACGCGCCCGCCGGTCATGTACTCGCAGGCGTGGTCGCCCACGCCCTCGACCACCGCGAGCGCGCCGCTGTTCCTGACCGCGAAGCGCTCGCCCGCGACCCCGCGAAAATACGCCTCACCGCCGGTCGCCCCGTAGAGCGCCACATTGCCGATGAGGATGTTCTCCTCGGCGACGAAGGTCGCGTCGTCGGGCGGGAACACGATGATCTTGCCGCCCGACAGGCCCTTGCCGACGTAGTCATTGGCGTCGCCCTCGAGCGTCAGGGTGATGCCGCGCGGCAGGAAGGCGCCGAAGCTCTGACCCGCGGAGCCGGTGAACTGAACGCGGATCGTGTCGTCGGGCAGTCCTGACCGGCCCGTGGCGCCGTGTCACCTCCGAGCCGAGGATGGTCCCCACCGTCCGGTTGACGTTCCTGATGGGCAGCCGGATGTCGACCGGCTCCTTCTTCTCGAGGGCGGTCTGGCACATGCGGCAGGAGCGCGGTCATGTCGAGCGACAGGTCGAGGCCGTGGTCCTGCTCGATCACCCGGCGCACCGCGACGTCGGGGCCCACCTGCGGCCGGTAGAGAATGCTCGAGAAGTCGAGGCCGCGCGCCTTCCAGTGATCCACCGCGGCCTTGACCTCCAGGAGATCCACCCGCCCGATCATCTCGTCCATGGTCCGGAAGCCGAGCCGGCGCCATGAGCTCGCGGACCTCTTCGGCGACGAAGCGGAAGAAGTTCTCGACGAACTCGGGCTTGCCCGTGAACTTCGCGCGGAGCTGCGGATCCTGCGTGGCGACGCCCACCGGGCACGTGTTCAGGTGGCAGACCCGCATCATGATGCAGCCCATCACGACGAGGGGCGCCGGTCGAGAAGCCGTACTCCTCGGCCCCCAGGAGCGCCGCGATGACCACGTCACGCCCGGTCTTCATCTGCCCGTCGGTCTGCACGATGATGCGGTCGCGGAGCTTGTTCATCACCAGCACCTGCTGCGTCTCCGCGAGACCGAGCTCCCACGGCGTGCCGCCGTGCTTGATGGACGTCAGCGGCGAGGCCCCGGTGCCGCCGTCATGCCCCGAGATCAGGACCACGTCGGAGTGCGCCTTCGCCACGCCCGCGGCGACGGTGCCGACGCCGACCTCGGAGACGAGCTTGACGCTGATGCGCGCGCGCGGGTTGGCGTTCTTGAGATCGTGGATGAGCTGCGCCAGGTCCTCGATCGAGTAGATGTCGTGGTGCGGGGGCGGGGAGATCAGCCCCACGCCGGGCGTCGAGTAGCGCACCTTGGCGATCCACGGGTAGACCTTGTGCCCGGGGAGCTGGCCGCCCTCGCCGGGCTTGGCGCCCTGGGCCATCTTGATCTGCAGGTCGTCCGCGTTGACGAGGTACTCGCTGGTGACGCCGAAGCGTCCGGAGGCGACCTGCTTGATCGCGCTGCGCCGCTAGTCGCCGTTGGCATCCCGCTGATAGCGCGCCGGATCCTCGCCGCCCTCGCCGGTGTTCGACTTGCCGCCCATCCGGTTCATGGCGATGGCGAGCGTCTCGTGGGCCTCGAGGCTGATGGAGCCGTAGGACATGGCGCCCGTGGCGAAGCGACGTGAGGATGGACTCGACCGGCTCCACCTCGTCGAGCGGGACCGGCCTCCGCGCCCACTTGAGCTCGAAGAGCCCCGGAGGGTCGCATGGTTCGTGTTCTGGGCGTCGACGAGCGCCGTGTATTCCTTGAACACGCCGTACTGGCCGCTGCGCGAGGCGTGCTGGAGCTTGAACACCGTCTCGGGATTGAACAGGTGATACTCCCGTCGCGGCGCCACTGGTACTCGCCGCCCCAGTCGAGCTCGGCGGCGCCGACCGGCCGGTCGGGAAGGCCCGCTGATGCCGCAAGAGCGCCTCCTGCGCGGCCATGTCGATCCCGACCCCGCCGATGCGCGAGGCCGTCCAGGTGAAGTACCGGTCGACGAACTCCTTGTCGAGGCCGATCGCCTCGAAGATCTGGGCGCCCCGGTACGACTGGATGGTGGAGATCCCCATCTTCGAGATGACCTTGAGGATCCCCTTGTTGAGCGCCTTGACGTAGTTCTTGAGCGCGGCCGCGTGATCGAGGCCGGGGAGCAGCCCCTGGCCGATCATGTCGTCGAGGGTCTCGAAGGCGAGATACGGGTTGATGGCGCCGGCGCCGTAGCCGAGGAGCAGGGCCATGTGATGCACCTCGCGCGCCTCGCCCGTCTCGATGATGAGGCCGACGCGCACGCGGTTGCCTTCGCGGATCAGGTGATGATGCACGCCCGAGGTCGCGAGCAGCGCCGGGATCGGCGCGTGCTCGGCATCCACGCCCCGGTCCGACATGATGAGGATAGCTGTGGCCGTCGGCGACGGCCTGGCTCGCCTGGCGGCAGAGCTCGGCCATGGCGCGCGCGAGCCCGACCGCGCCGTCGGCGACCGGGAAGAGCATGGAGACGGTGGCGGCCTTGAAGCCCGGCAGGTTCACGTGGCGGATCCGCGCCAGCTCCTCGTTGTGCAGGATCGGGGTCTTGAGCTTGAGCTGCCGGCAGGCGTCGGGCGTCGGCTCGAGGAGATTGCCCTCGGGCCCGATCGTCGTCGCGATCTGCGTCACCAGCTCCTCGCGGATGCCGTCGAGCGGCGGATTCGTGACCTGGGCGAAGAGCTGCTTGAAGTAGTCGTAGAGCAGTCGCGGCCGGTTCGACAGCACGGCGAGCGAGGTGTCGGTGCCCATGGAGCCCACAGGCTCCTCGCCGTTCACCGCCATGGGCCCGAGGAGGATGCGCAGATCCTCGTGCGTGTAGCCGAAGGCGAGCTGGCGCTCGAGCACCGTCTCGTGATCGGGCTCCGGGACCGAGGGCGGCTCGGGCAGGCTCTCGATCGGCTTGAGATACGCCTTCAGCCACTCGCCGTAGGGATGCTGCGTCGCGTACGTGTGCTTCAGCTCCGCGTCGTCGATGATGCGGCCCTTCGCGGTGTCGACGAGGAAGATGCGTCCGGGATGCAGGCGCTCCTTGAGCAGGACGCGCTCGGCCGGGATGTCGAGGACGCCGACCTCGGAGGCCATCACGACCATCCCGTCCTTGGTGACGTAGTAGCGCGAGGGGCGCAGCCCGTTTCGGTCGAGCACGGCGCCGATCACGGTGCCGTCGGTGAACGCGATGGACGCGGGCCCGTCCCAGGGCTCCATGAGGCAGCCGTGGTACTCGTAGAACGCCCGCCGCTCCTCTTCCATGGACTCGTGCCCGCTCCACGCCTCGGGAATCATCATCAGCACGGCCAGGGGCAGGGGCCGACCCGCCATCACGAGGAACTCGAGCACGTTGTCGAAGACGGCGGAGTCGCTGCCGCCCTCGACCACGATGGGCAGGATCCGCTTGAGGTCGTCGCCGAGGAGGCGCGAGCGGCAGAGGGCCTCGCGCGCCCGCATCCAGTTGATATTGCCGCGCAGCGTGTTGATCTCGCCGTTGTGGGCGATGTAGCGATACGGATGCGCGAGCGGCCAGGACGGGAACGTATTGGTCGAGAAGCGCTGGTGGACCAGGGCCAGCGCCGACTCGACGAGCGGGTCCGTCACGTCCGGGAACATGGTCTCGATCTGGTCGGCCGGACAGCATGCCCTTGTAGATGAGGGTATTGGCGGAGAGGCTCGGGATGTAGAAGTACTTCCGCTCCGAGAGGTCGCTGCCGCGGACGGTGTGCTCGGTCCGCTTCCGGATCACGTAGAGCTTGCGCTCGAAGGCGCTTCGGTCGGGCACGGCCGCGCCGCGCCCGATCACGACCTGCACCATGACCGGTTCCACCGGCGCGGGCGCTCGGTCCAATCGGGGAGTCGTCGGTGGGCACGTCGCGCCAGCCGAGCACGGTCTGGCCCTCCTCGCAGACGGTCTGCTCGAGGATGCTCCGGCAGGTGGCCGCCTGGGCCGGATCGCGCGGCAGGAAGACCAGGCCGACCCCGTAGTGGCCGGGGGCGGGAAGCGCGATGCCGAGCCGGCCGCACTCGCGGGCCAGGAACGCGTGGGGCATCTGGATCAGTGATGCCCGCCCCGTCCCCGGTATTGACCTCGCACCCGCAGGCTCCGCGGTGCAGGAGGTTCTTGAGCACGGTGAGCGACTGGCTCACGATGGCGTGCGACTTTCGCCCCTTGATGTCGACGACGAAGCCGACGCCGCAGGCGTCGTGCTCGTGAGCGGGATCGTACAGGCCCTGCGCCTCTGGCATACCCGGAGTCGTCGACATCGCCGTCCCCTTCCTGGTGAGCGCCGCCGGTCCGCCGGCGGCATGGGAACACAACAGCCAAACTTGAAACGTGAGCCTACACCGCCCGCCACCATTAGCCAAGCCCTAAACTCAAAAATCATTACATCAGCTACACTAATAGTGGTATCTTTCCTCACTGTGAACCTCGACACCCTCCAGCTCTACTGCGACGTGGTCCGCCTGCGGAGCTTCTCCGCGGCGCGGCGGTGCACGGGATCTCCCAGTCGGCGGCGAGCCAGTCCATCCAGCAGCTCGAGAGCGACCTGGACGTGGCGCTGCTCGACCGCTCCGGCGCCCGCTTCAGGCGACGGAGGAGGGGCGGCTCTTCTACGAGGCATGCCGAACGCTCGCTGCAGGACTTCGAGAAGGCGCGCGTCGAGGTCCAGGCGGCCCGGCAGCGCGTCGACGGCACGGTCCGGGTCGCCGCGATCTACTCGGTCGGCTTGCACGACATGAGCCGGCACATGCAGCCGTTCCAGGCGGCGTATCCGCAGGCGCGGGTGCTGCTCGAATGCCTGCACCCGCACAAGGTCGTCGAGGCGGTCGTGAACGACGAGGCGGACCTCGGGATCCTCTCCTACCCGGTCGCGACGCGGGCGCTCGAGGTCGTCCATCTCCGCTCCGAGCCCATGATGGTCGTCGGTCCACCCGGCGCATCGCCTGGCCCGGCGCCGGTCCTTGGCCGCCCTCGACCTCCACGGGGAGAAGTTCGTGGCGTTCGACCACGACCTGGCGATTCGCAAGGCCATCGACCGCGCGCTGCGCCAGCACAATGTCAAGGTCGACGTCGTGATGGCCTTCGACAACGTCGAGACGATCAAGCAGGCCATCGGCATCAATGCCGGACTCTCCATCCTGCCGCGTCCGACCGTGCGGAAGGAGCTCGGCATGCGCACGCTGGCCGCGGTGCCCGTCACCCTCCCGGGGCTCGTGCGCCCGATCGGCGTCATCCATCGCAAGGGAAGCGCCTGACGCCCGCGGTGGCGCGCTTCATCGAGCAGCTGCAGAAGCCCGACGACTGCCTCAGCCGACTGACGTGAGTCGGAGGTGCTCAAGAGTGAGGCAGATGGGCAGATATCGGTCCACAGGTCAGACCAGTTGGCCAAGAGCTTCTTGCTTCTCTACAACAGTTTGGGTAGCATCAGCGTGCAGTGTCATTCACGCGGGGGAACCTCCCCGGACACATCACCGAGCCTACTAACGCAGAAGGAAGGACAGCGATGAGCGATACGATGACGCCGGCCGGAGTTGTCCAGAAGCCGCGGCGCACGCTCACCCGGGCCGTGATCCGGTTCGCCGGCGACTCCGGCGACGGCATGCAGGTCACGGGCGAGCAGTTCACCACCGAGGCGGCGTGGGCCGGAAACGACATCTCGACCCTGCCGAATTTCCCGCCGAGATCCGCGCGCCCGCCGGCACCCTGTTCGGCGTCTCGAGCTTCCAGCTTCAGTTCGGCAGCCAGCGGGTCTACACGCCGGGCGATCAGCTCGACGCGCTCGTCGCCATGAACCCCGCGGCGCTGAAAGTCCACCTCGCCGACCTCAAGCCGGGCGGGATCCTCATCGTGAACACGGCGGCCTTCGACAAGCGCAACCTCGACAAGGCCGGCTACGCCACGAATCCGCTCGAGGACGCCAGCTCTGGGGGAGAAGCACCGCCTCTACCAGGTGGACATCAGCGGGATGACCACGAAGGCGCTCGAGGATCTCGCCGCTGAACGCGAAGGAGAAGGAGCGCTGCAAGAACTTCTTCGCGCTCGGTCTCGTCTCGTGGATCTACACGCGTCCGCTCGATCCGACCCTCGACGCGATCAAGAAGCGCTTCGCCAAGAACCAGACCTACGTCGAGGCGAACATCCGCGTGCTCAAGGCCGGCCATGCCTTCGGCGAGACGGCGGAGATGTTCGCCGAGCACTACGGCGTCGAGCCCGCGGAGATGGCGCCGGGCACCTACCGGAGCATGACGGGCAATCGCGCGCTGGCCTGGGGCCTCCTCGCCGCCGCGCAGCGCACGCAGATCCCCATCGTCTTCGGCGCCTACCCCATCACGCCGGCGAGCAGCATCCTCGAGGAGCTGGCGCCTGCACAAGAGCTTCCGGGTGCGGACGTTCCAGGCCGAGGACGAGATCGCCGCGGCGACGTCGGCCATCGGCGCCTCCTTCGGCGGGGCCCTCGGTGTCACGGCGTCGAGCGGTCCGGGCATCGCGCTCAAGGGCGAGGCCATCGGGCTCGCGGTGACGGCCGAGCTGCCGCTCGTGATCTTCGATATCCAGCGCGGCGGACCCAGCACCGGGTTGCCCACCAAGACCGAGCAGGCCGACCTGCATGCAGGCGCTGTACGGTCGCAACAGCGAGTCGCCGGTGGTGGTCATCGCGCCGTCGACGCCGGGCGACTGCTTCTTCATCGCCTACGAGGCGGTGCGGATCGCCGATCAAGTACATGGTCCCGGTGATGGTGCTCTCCGACGGGTATCTCGCCAACGGGTCGGAGCCGTGGCTCATTCCCGACGTCACGACGCTGCCCGACATCCCCGTCAACTTCCGCACCGACCCGGAGGGCTTCTTCCCGTACCTCCGCGATCCCGCGACGCTGGCGCGCCCGTGGGTGCGTCCGGGCACGCCCGGCCTCGAGCATCGGATCGGCGGCATCGAGAAGCAGGACGTGACGGGCAATATCTCGTACGAGCCGGACAATCACGAGCACATGGTGCTGACGCGCGCGGAGAAGGTGCGCCGGGTGGCCCAGGAAATCCCGCCCACGAGCATCAACGGGCCCGCGACGGGCGACGTGCTGGTGGTGGGCTGGGGCGGCACGTACGGCGCGATCACGGCGGCGGTCGAGGAAGCGCAGATCGAGGGCAAGGGCGTCGGCATCGGTGCATCTGCGCCATCTCGAATCCGCTGCCGCCCGACCTCGGCCAGATCCTCCGCCAGTACCGGCGGGTGCTGGTGCCGGAGATCAATAGCGGGCAGCTCGTCCGCGTCCTGCGCGCCGAGTACCTGGTCGACGCGGTCGGGTACAACCGCGTGACCGGCATGCCCTGGCGAGCCAGGACATTCTCGAGGCCATCAACCAGATCTTGGAGGAAAAGCGGTGAGCACCGTCAAGGGAGCAGCGGGGACGCAAGAGGTCCAGCCCCGAAGTACACGAAGAAGGATTTCGAGTCCGACCAGGACGTGCGCTGGTGCCCGGGCTGCGGCGACTACGCCATCCTGAGCGCCGTGCAGAAGATCATGCCCGAGCCTCGGCATCCCGCAGGAGAGACATCGTCTTCATCTCGGGCATCGGCTGCTCCAGCCGGTTCCCGTACTACATGAACACCTACGGCTTCCACACCATCCACGGCCGGGCGCCCGCCATCGCCACCGGGCTCAAGCTGGCGCGTCCGGAGCTGAAGGTGTTCGTGGTCACCGGCGACGGCGACGGGCTGTCAGCATCGGCGGCAACCACCTGCTCCACGTGCTGCGGCGCAACGTCGACGTCACGATCCTGCTGTTCAACAACCGGATCTACGGCCTGACCAAGGGGCAGTATTCGCCGACGAGCGAGCTGGGCACGGTGACCAAGTCCACGCCGCTGGGCTCGGCCGACCGGCCGCTCAGCCCCTGCGCGTTCGCGCTCGCCGCGGGCGCCTCGTTCGTGGCCCGTACCGTCGACCGCAACATCGCCCACATGGAAGAGACGCTCAAGCGCGCCGCCGCGCACAAGGGCGCCGCCTTCGTCGAGATCCTCCAGAACTGCAACGTCTACAACGACATGACGTGGAAGGTGCTCTACGACAAGGAGTCGAAGGTCATGGCGCGAGCTGCGGCTCGAGCATGGCAAGCCGCTGCTCTTCGGCCCCGCCGACGACCGCCGCGCCCTGGTGCTGGAAGGGGTCGCGCCCAAGGTCGTCCGCGCCGCGGACGTCCCCGCCGATCGGGTGTGGGTCCACGACGAGACCGACGCGGCGACGGCGCTGGTCCTGGCGCAGCTCTTCGCGCCCGATTACCCGATCCCGCTCGGCGTCCTCGCCAGCAAGCAGGAGACGACCTACGAGCAGATCCTGATCCACCAGGAGGAGGAGGCCATCTCCAAGCGTGGACCAGGCGATATCGCGAAGCTTCTGCACTCGGGCGAGACCTGGAAGATCAAGTAACTCGGAGGGGGCTCCGGGCCCCTTCCGAATCCTCCCATCAGCGAGGGTCTTCTTCCTCGGTTGATTTCACGGGCCCCGGTCCTTCCCATCGACACGGTCTCAGCCACGAGGATCTCGTGGATCTGAGCCTGACCCTCGTCCGCGCGCTCGAGGGCATCGTGGGTGCCCGCGGGATCGTGTCGTCGCCCGAGGGGCGCCTCACCTACGAAGCCGACATGCACACCTTCTACAAGGGCCAGCCCGATCGTCGTCGTGCTGCCCGAGACCGCCGAGCAGACCGCGCGCGATCGTGCGGTTGTGCCGGCGCGAGAAGGTGCCCGTGGTTCCTCGCGGATCCGGCACCGGCCTCATCGGCGGCGCGATGGCGCCCGCCGGTGGCGTGATGGTCGCGATGAACCGGATGAACCGCATCCTCGAGCTCGACTTCCCGAACCGCTGCGCCGTCGTGCAGCCGGGTCTGATCAACCTGTGGCTGAGTGAGGCCACGCGCGAGCACGGCTACTACTTCGCGCCCGACCCGTCGAGCCAGATGGTGTCGTCGATCGGCGGGAACTGCTCGACCAATGCCGGCGGTCCTCACTGCCTCAAGTACGGGACCACGGTGAACCACGTGCTCGGGCTCCAGGCGGTGACCGGGGCCGGGGAGCTCGTCTGGCTCGGCGGCAAGGTGCAGGACCGGCCGGGGTATGACCTGACCGGTGGGGTGGTCGGCTCGGAGGGAACGCTCGGGCTCGTGACCGCGGTCATCGTCCGGCTCCTGCGCGTGCCCGAGGGCGTGAAGACGCTGCTCGCGTCGTTCGCCGCGCTCGACGACGCCTCGGAGACGGTGTCGGCGATCATCGCCGCGGGCATCGTGCCGTCGGCGCTCGAGATCATCGACGAGTTCTTCGTGCGCGCCATCGAGGAAGGCATCGGGGCGGGCTATCCCAAGGGCGCGGGGGCCGTGCTGCTGATCGAGCTGGACGGGCCGCGCGAGGAGGTCGAGGCGCAGGCCTCCCGCATCGTGCCGATCTGCCGGGACCACGCCGCGCTCGAGATCCGCGTCGCGCAGGACGAGGCCGAGCGCGCGCTCTTGTGGAAGGGCCGCAAGGAGGCCGCCGGCGTGGTCGGCCGCATGACGAGCAACTGGCTGCTGCAGGACGCCGTGGTGCCGCGGTCGAAGCTGCCCGCGATCATGCGCGAGATGCAGGCCATCGGCGCGCGCCACGGCCTTCGGATCGCCAACGTCTTTCACGCCGGCGACGGCAACCTGCACCCGATGATCCTCTACGACGATCGGGTGCCCGGCGAGACGCGAGCGCGCCAAGGAGATCAACGAGGAGCTGATGGCGGCGTGCCTGCGCCTCGGCGGCAGCGTGACGGGCGAGCACGGCGTCGGCCTCGACAAGGCCCAGAGCATGCCGAAGCAGTACGCGCGACGCCGATCTCAACTTCATGTTTCGGTTCCGGCGGTGCTTCGATCCCGACGGGATCATGAACCCGGGCAAGCTCTTGCCGTCCCATCCGGCCTGCGGGGAAGGATTCCGTCCGGCGGCTCCGCGCCTGCCGAGCGGGACCTGGGTGTAGCGGGACCGCGGTCAGAGCGCGATGACCGTCTCCGCTCCTGCGCTGCGCGAGGCGCTCGTCGACGTCGTCGGGCGGGAGCATGTCCTCGCCGATGGACGGCAGCTCGAGGCCGCCGCCGTCGACGGCGTCGTTCCCCGCTGGGTCGTGCGCGCCCACACGGAAAACGACGTGAGCCGCGTGCTCGCCCTCGCGACATCCGAGCGCCTGGCGGTGGCGCCGCGCGGGAGCGGATCGAGCCAGGGTCTCGGCAGCCCTCCGCGCCGACTCGACCTCGTGCTCGATCTGTCGCGGCTCGACGCCGTGACGGAATACGTGGCCGAGGACATGGTGGCGAGCGTCGAGGCCGGCATGACGCTGGGCGCCCTCGGAGCGCAGGTTGTCACCCGAGCGCCAGCGGCTCGCCCTCGACCCGTATGGCGGCGAGGCCCGGACCATCGGCGGGGTGCTCGCGTGCAATGCGAGCGGCCCGCTGCGCTTCCGCTACGGGGCCGGGCGCGACCTGCTGCTCGGCGTCCGCTTCGTCCAGGCCGACGGGACGATCACGTGGGGCGGCGCGAAGGTCGTGAAATCGGTGACGGGCTACGACGTGCCCAAGCTGCTGGTGGGCTCGCTCGGGACGCTCGGCGTGATCGTGGGCGCCACGCTCCGGCTCCACCCGCTGCCGCCGTCGAGCGCGTCATGGCTCTGCGCGTTCGGCGCGAGCCCGGCGGCGCAGGACTTTCTCGCCGCGCTCCTCGCGTCACCCCTCGAGCCCGAGCGCGTCAGCGTGCTCAACGCTCGCGCCGGCCTCGAATGCGGGATGCCGAGCACGGGCCCGGCGATGCTCGTCTCGATCGCGAGCGACGAGCAGGCGGTCGCGGCGCAGGGCGAGGCGCTCGCCGAGCACGTCCGCCGTGCCGGCGGCCGCGTCGAGCCGCTCGGTGCAGCCGCGTGGAGGACGCTCCACACGCCGCTCGACGCCCCCGTCGTGCTGAAGCTGGCCGGCGAGCCGCGCCGGATCATCGCCTGGCTCGACCGCGCGGAGTCGCTGGCCGGCGCGGCGGCCATCGAGATCGCGGCCGTCGGGCAGGCGGGCAATGGCGTGCTCCATCTGGCGCTGCACGGCGTGACGCCGGGCGCTCAGCTCGCCGACGCCCTCGTGCATCCGCTCCGCGCGGAGCTGGCCGGTGAAGGGGGCAGCGTGGTGGTCGAGCGGGCGCCCGCCGCGGTCAAGGCCCACGTCGACGTGTGGGGTCCGATGGAGCCGGATGCTCTCGCGATCATGGGGCGGCTCAAGCGCGAGTTCGATCCCGAGGGCGTCCTCAACCCCGGGCGCTTCGTGGGAGGGCTGTGATGGCCGTGGAGCCGGGCCGCCTCGGCGCATTCGACCGCCGCCTCGGCGCATTTGACTCCGAGGATCCGCCGTCCATGGACGGGCTTCGGGCCTGCGTGCACTGTGGCATCTGCCTGCCGCAGTGCCCGACGTTCCGCGTGCTCGGCGAGGAGATGGACTCGCCCGCGCGGACGCGTCTACCTCATGCGCGCAGCCGCCGAGGGACGCACCGAGCTGACGCCGACGCTCGCGCGGCATCTCGACCTGTGCCTCGGCTGCCGCGCCTGCGGGACGGCCTGCCCCTCGGGCGTGCCCTTCGGCCAGCTCCTCGAGGCGACGCGGGGTCAGCTCGCCCGTCAGGGCGTGCGCGCGCCCGACACGGATCACCGCGCGCTGAGCTTCGCGCTGAGCCTCTTTCCGCACCCGGCCCGGCTCGCGCCCATGCTCGGCGCGCTGCGCTTCTACCAGCGATCGGGGCTTCAGGGGCTGGTGCGGTCGCTCGGAGTGCTCAGGCCCTTCGAGCATCTCCGGTCGATGGAGGCGCTCTTGCCGGTGGTCCCCGACCGGATGGCGCCGCTGCCCGAGGTCACGCCCGCGCGCGGCACGCGCCGTGGCCGCGTCGGGATCCTCACCGGCTGCGTCCAGCGGTTCCTCTATCCGGACGTGAACGCGGCGACGGTCCGGCTCCTGGCGGCCGCGGGCTGGGAGGTCGTCGCTCCCGCGCGGGCAGGGTGCTGCGGCGCTCTGCACCTGCATGCCGGGCGGCTCGAGGAGTTTCGCGGCCTCGCCCGCCAGCTCATCGGGACCTTCGACCCCGGGCTCGACCTGATCGTGGTCAATGCCGCGGGCTGCGGCTCCGCGCTCAAGGAATACGGTCACTGGCTGCCCGACGCCGCGTCGGAGGCCTTCGCCCACAAGGTGCGCGACATCTCGGAGGTGCTCGTCGACAGCGACCTGCCGCTCCGCGAGCTGCCGGTGACGGTCGCGTATCACGACGCCTGCCACCTCGCTCACGGTCAGCGCATCCGGACGCAGCCGCGTGAACTGCTGCGGCGCATTCCGGGCCTCACCCTCGTCGACCTCAAGGACGCCGATCTCTGCTGCGGCAGCGCGGGGGTGTATAACTTGGTCGAGCCCGAGATCGCCGGCGACCTCGGCCGAACGAAGGTAGCGCGCATCGTAGAGACCGGAGCGAGCATCGTGGCCGCCGGGAATCCGGGCTGCCTGATGCAGATCGCCCAGCACTGCCGAGCCCAGGGCGTAGAGGTCGAGGTGGCGCATCCGGTGTCGCTGCTGGCCCGGGCCCTCGATGAGTCAACGATCCCGGCCATGAGGAGCACCCGTCCATGAAGATTGCGGTCAAGGAGCACGCAAAGTTCTCGCTGGACAAGATGGCGAAGATCGCCCTCGCCACGACGGACCGAGCCCAGCTCGATCTCTACTGCGTGGGCCCCGGCCAGCAGCAGAAGCCGCACCGCCACGACGACCAGGACAAGATCTACTACGTGCTGGAGGGCAAGGGCCGCTTCGAGCTCGGCGGAAAGCAGGAGCGGCTCGCCGCCGGCGACGCCCTGGTGGCACCGGCAGGCGATCGATCACGGGCTGGTCAATGACGGGACCGAGCCCGCTGCTGGTGCTGGTCGTGGTGACCCCGCCTCCACCCACGGCAAGAACGGCTAGCGCGCATGATCCGTGGACGCGCATGGCATGACCGGACGGGTGCCGCGGCGGGGGCCGGGGATGGGTCCTCAGAGCTCTTCCCGCCCCGCGAGACAACGACACAGCGGCCAAGGAGTGGGAACGGCTCCAAGGGTGACCGGTATGGAGTCGGCGGTGGTCGGAGGACCCGCCTCCCCGGCCCCCGCCGTGGCACCCGTCCGCCTCGCGCGCATTACGTCCGTTCGCGAGTCTTGCGGGCGAATGGCGTGAAGCCTCGCTCATGATCACCTGCCTCGGGGACATGTTCTTTCCCGAGGTCGGCGTGGCCATGGTCAAGCTCTTGCGCCGGCTCGGCGTCACCGTCGACTTCCCGGATGGCCAGACGTGCTGCGGCATGCCGCTCTTCAACTCGGGCTATCACGGCGAGGCGGCGCAGGTGGCGGCGCGCACCGTCGATCTCTTCGCGCGCTCCGAGCACGTCGTCGTGCCATCGGGCTCCTGCGCGTGGATGGTCAAGGAGGAGTACCCCGGGCTCCTGAAGGACGATCCCCGGCGCGCGACGGCGGCGCGGGCGCTCGCGTCGCGGACGCGCGAGCTGTCCCAGTTCCTCGTCGAGGTGCTCGGCGTGCGCGCCGTCGAATCGAGCTTCCGCGGCAAGGTCACCTACCACGACTCCTGCCATCTCCTGCGCGGGCTCGGCGAGTCGCGCTCGCCGCGGCGTCCTATTGCAGGGCGTCGAGGGCGTGGAGCTGGTGGAGCTGCCCGGGGCGGACGAGTGCTGCGGCTTCGGCGGATCGTTCTCCGTGCGACTGCCCGAGGTGTCGACGGCCATCCTCGGCAAGAAGCTCGACAACGTCGAGAAGACCGGCGCCGATTGCCTCGTGGCCTGCGACGGCGGGTGCCTCATGCAGATGGGCGGCGGACTGTCGCGCCGCAACTCGCGCGTGCGCGCATTGCACCTCGCCCAGGTGCTGGCCGGAGACGGCGCATGAGCGGCGAGGCGGGGCTGGCGACGCCGTTTTCCGAGCGCGCGGGCAACGCACTCCGCGACACGTTCCTGCAGGAAGCCCTCGGCATCGCCACCACGAAGTTCATCGGCCTCCGCCGCGAGGCCTTCGAGGGCTTCCCCCAGGGCGACGCCCTGCGCGACCAGGCGCGCGCCATCAAGGAAGCCACGCTCCAGCGCCTCGACGTGCACCTGGGGCAGCTCGCCGACAATATCGAGCGGCTCGGCGGGCACGTGCACTGGGCGGACACGGCGGAAGACGCGCGCGAGATCGTCCTGCAAGCTCTGCCGGGACAAGGGCGTGCGCATGGCCGTCAAGTCGAAGTCGATGGCGACGGAAGAGATCGACCTGAACGAGGCGCTCGAGCACGCCGGCGTGACGCCGGTCGAGACCGACCTCGGCGAGTACATCATCCAGCTCGCCCACGAGCGGCCGTCGCACATCATCGCGCCCGCCATCCACAAGACGAAGGGTCAGGTCGCCGAGCTGATCTCGGCGGTGGCGGGGAAGCAGCTTGCCGCCGACCCCGAGGTGTTGACCGCGGCGGCGCGCGTCCTGCTCCGCGAGAAGTTTCTCCAGGCCGACATGGGCATCACGGGCGCCAACTTCGCCGTGGCCGAGACGGGCACCGTGGTCCTCGTCACGAACGAGGGCAACGGCCGCATGGTGACGACGCTGCCGCGGATCCACGTCGCGGTCATGGGCATCGAGAAGGTCATCCCGTCGATGACCGACCTCATGGTCTTCCTCGCGCTGCTGGCCCGGAGCGCCACAGGGCAGAAGCTGTCGTCCTACACGACGCTGGTGCGCGGGCCGCGCCAGGCCGGCGAGCTCGAGGGGCCCGACGAGTTCCACATGATCCTGATGGACGGCGGCCGCGCCCGGCAGATCGCGGGCCCGCTCCGCGAGGCGCTGTACTGCCTGCGCTGCGGCGCCTGCCTCAATGTCTGCCCGGTCTACCGCCAGATCGGCGGCCACGCGTACGGCCACACGTATCCGGGGCCCATCGGGATTCTCCTCACCGCGATGCTCAAGGGCGATCGGTCGGTGAAGGATCTCGCCCACGCCTCGACGCTGTGCGGGGCCTGCAAGGACGTCTGTCCCGTCCGGATCGACATCCCGCGGATGCTCGTGGAGCTGCGCGAGAGCCTCGACCGCGAGAAGATCGCGCCCGCGTCCGAGCGGCTCGTCTTCAAGGCGTTCCGCCGGCTCCTCATGTCCGAGACGGCGTTCAAGCTGTCGGCCCGGATCGGGCGCCTGGCGCAGAAGCCGTTCGTGCGGAACGGGAGGCTGCGGAGCCTGCCGCTCTTCTTCGGGAAATGGACGGCCACCCGCGACCTGCCGCCCATCGCCGCGCGGACCTTCCACGAGCGCTGGAAGGACCTGGCGTGATGGCCACGCGCGCGGACTTCCTCGGCCGGATCCGGGCGGAGGTCGCCAAGACGCCGGGTCGCTTCGAGGCGCAGACCGCGACCCGCCCGCCGCGACCGGCAGAGGCCGCCGAGGCCGTGCGCCGGCAGATGGCCGAGCGCTGGCCGGAGGCCCTCGAGCGCTTTCGGCAGGAATTCGAGCAGGTGGCCGGGGTGTTCCACCGGGTCAAGACGGTCGCCGAGGTGCCCGCCGCCGTGCTCGCCATCGCGCGCGAGAAGTCGGCGCGGGAAGTGGTGGCATGGGACGCGGCGATGCTCGGGCTCGACCTCCGCCCGGCGCTCGCCGCCGCGGGGCTCGCGGTCGGGACGGTCGGGCCGGGAGACAATGGCGAGGCGGCGCGCCTTCGCCATCGCGCCGAGGCGGCCCGCGCCGAGCTGGGAGTCACGGGTGTGGACTTCGCCCTCGCCGAGACGGGGACGATGATCCTGCTCTCCGGCGCGGGGCGCCCCAGGTCGACCTCGCTCCTGCCCGCCACCCACGTGGCCGTCTTCGACCGGCGACGCCTCATCGAATCGCTCGGAGCAGGTCGGGATCATGCTGGAGGCCCTTCACGTCGACCCCGCCCGCACGATGAGCGGCGCCGTCATCAACTTCATCACCGGGCCGTCGCGCACCGCCGACATCGAGCTGACGCTGACGCGCGGCGTGCACGGACCGAAGGAAGTGCACGCGCGTATTCGTGGACGAGCTGCTGGGCGCGGAGGGGCCGGCATGAGCGACCGCCTCTTCACCCCGGACGAGGTCGACGAGCTGATCCCCGGCTGGCCGAGATCGTCGGGCGCGCCATGGACCACCATCATCAGGCGACGGCGCTCCAGCAGCATCTCCACGAGGAGCAGGAGCGCATCCGGGCGTCCGGCGGCGGGCGGATCGATCAGCGCGACTGGAAGGCCAAGGCCGAGCGGCTGGACGGGCTCAGCATCGAGGTGCGCGCGGCCCTCGAGGAGATCGCCTCCCTCGGCGGCACGACCAAGGACATCGAGACGGGGCTGGTCGATTTCCCGGGCCGCGTCGGGAACGAGACGCGTCAACCTGTGCTGGAAGCACGGGGAGACCGCGGTGCGCTTCTGGCACCGATTCGACGAGGGCTTTGCGCAGAGGAAGCCGCTCCCGTGACCTACCGCGCGGTGCTCTTCGACCTCTTCGACACGCTGGTGAGCTTCGACCGGACGCGGCTGCCCGAGCTGACGATCAAGGGCAAGGTCGTCCGCTCCACCGCGGGGAAGCTCTACGAGGCCTTCCATCCGTTCGCGCCCGGGCTCGACCTCGGCGAGTTCGTCGATGGCCTCATGTGGAGCTGGCAGGAGGCCGAGCGGCTCCGGAATGAGGACTATCGCGAGATAGCGGCGCCCGAGCGCCTCGCCATGCTCGTCCGGCGCCTCGGCTTCGATCCGGCGAAGCTCGACGCCGACGCCATGCCGACGCTCCTCGCCACCCACATGCGGGAGCTGTCGAAGGCCATCGTCTTCCCGCCCCATCACGGCCCGTTCCTGCGCTCGCTCCAGCCGCGCTACCGCCTGGCCGTGGTGTCGAATTTCGACTACACGCCGACGGCCATGGGCGTGCTCGAGCGCGAGGGCATCGCGGGCCTCTTCGAGACCATTGTCGTGTCCGACGAGGTCGGCTGGCGCAAGCCCAAGCCGCTCATCTTCGAGCTGGCCCTCGCCCGGCTCGGGCTCGACGCCGCGGACGCGCTGTTCGTGGGTGATCGCATCGACATCGACGTGGCGGGTGCGCAGGGCGTGGGCATGGGATCGGCCTGGATCAACCCCGACGGGACGCCGCTGCCCCCTGACGTGCAGCCGCCCGACTACGAGATTCGCGACCTGGCCGAGCTCCGGGCCCATCCTCGGCATCTCATAAGGCCCGGCGCGCATCACATAGGCAGGCATGTTCCAAGGAGGCTCATAGTGGCGACGACGCGCAAAGTGATCATCATCGGCTCCGGTCCCGGCGGGCTACACCGCGGCGATCTACGCCGCTCGCGCCAACCTCTCGCCGGTCATGTTCACCGGCCTGATGTCGGGCGGGCAGCTCATGCTGACCACGCTGGTCGAGAACTACCCCGGCTTCGTCGAGGGCATCGACGGGCCGCCGCTGATGGAGAACTTCGAGAAGCAGGCGAGGCGCTTCGGCACCGAGATGTACGCGCAGGACGTGACCACGGTGGACTTCAGCCGGCGCCCGTTCACGGTCACCTCGGACGATACGACGCTCGAAGCGCATACCGTTATCATCGCGACCGGGGCCACCGCGAAGCTCATCGGCGTCACCGGAGAATCCGAGCTCATGGGCCGCGGGTGTCGACCTGCGCCACGTGCGACGGCTTCTTCTTCAAGGACCAGGACATCATGGTCGTGGGGGCGGTGACGCCGCGATGGAGGAGGCGCTCTACCTGTCGCGCCTCGGCAGGAAGGTCGAGGTGGTCCACCGGCGCGACAACCTGCGCGCGTCCAAGATCATGCAGGACCGCGCGCGCAAGAACCCGAAGATCTCCTTCACCTGGGACACCGTCGTGGAGGATGTGCTCGACCCCGCCCAGAACAAGGTCACGGCGGTGCGCCTCCGGAATCTCAAGACGGGCGCCCAGTGGGAGACCCCGGTGGACGGCCTCTTCGTGGCCATCGGGCATCAGCCGAACACGGGTCTCTTCAAGGGGCAGATCGAGCTGCACCCCAACGAGTACATCAAGGTGGCGCCCGGCACCACGCAGACCTCGGTGCCCGGTGTCTTCGCCGCAGGGGACGTGCAGGACTTCACCTATCGCCAGGCGGTGACGGCCGCGGGCACGGGCTGCATGGCGGCCCTCGAAGCAGAGCGCTACCTGGAGGCGCACCACTCCGGACACTGTAACGGCGGCGGGCTCTTCTGGACATATGGCGGCAAGGTCCGGTAGGTCGTCGCGAAATCCGACGTGGCATGGTGAATCACTTAAGTTAGCACCTCCCACCCCGCCTGGTAGCGGTCGAGCTCGCGGCGCGTGTAGTCGTCCATCGGGTGCTCGCGCTCGGGGATGTCGACCTTCTTCTCCTCGCCGCACAGGGGTGTGGTGAAGTAGCGCTGCCCCGTGTCGTTGATGACGGTGACGATCGACCCGAGATCGGGGTGGCGGCGGGCGAGCTTCAGCGCGGCGGCGACATTGCAGCCGCTCGAGATGCCGCAGAAGATGCCTTCCTGCGAGGCCAGGCGGCGGGCGGCGTCGATGCTCTCGTCCGTGGTGGTGGTGATCACGCCGGTGAGCAGCGAGACGTCCAGGTTGCGCGGGACGAACCCATCCCCGATGCCCTCGATGCCGTGGGGGCCCCACTCGCGGCGGGCGAGGAGCGCGCACTCGGCGGGCTCGACGGCGTAGACGCGCACCTTGTCGTCGCGGGAGCGGAGATAGCGGCCGACGCCGGTCAGCGTGCCGCCGCTGCCCTGGGCGTCGACGAAGGCGCCGATGCGCCCGCCCATCTGCTCCCACATCTCGGGGCCCGTGGTGAGCGTATGGGCCTCGATATTGTCGGCATTGTCGAACTGTCCCGGCACCCAGTAGCGGTCCGGATCCGCCGCCCGGATCTCCTCCAGTCGAGCCAGGGCCAGATCGACGTCGCTCTCGCCGCCGGCCGTGAAGACCAGCGAGGCGCCGTACGCGCGCATGATCTTCTTGCGCTCGTCGCTCATGCCTTCGGGCATGACGATGGTGCAGGCGTAGCCCTTGACGGCGGCGACCCACGCGCAGGCGATGCCGGCATTGCCCGTCGAGCACTCGAGCACGCTCATGCCGCGGCGCAGGTCGCCGCGCGCCTCGGCGCGCTCGTACATGTGCAGATAGATGCGGTCCTTGAGGCTGCCCGTGGCGCCGTACCACTCGACCTTGACGTAGATCGCGGGGCGGACGTCCGCGGTGATGCGGTTGAGCCGGACGAGCGGCGTGCGCCCGACGGCCGCGGCGATCGAGGGCAGGGCGCTCGCGTAGCGCGGCCAGTCGGGCGTCATCGGGCGGGGCGCCGCGCTCAGCCCTTGAACCAGTCGCGGAGCGGCTTCACCACGGCGCCGGCCTTGACGAGCCCGTCGCGCACGGCCGCGACGATCTTGTCCGCGCCTGGGCTGTCGCCGTGGATGCAGATGGTCTGCACCTTCACGTCGATCGTCTTGCCGGTGATCGTCTTCACCTTGCCCTCCATGACCATCCGGACGGCCTGCTCGGCCGCCTTGGCCGGATCGGAGACGAGGGCGTCCTTGCCGAGCTTGCGCGAGACGAGCTGGCCGTCGTCCGCGTAGACGCGATCCGCGAAGCCCTCGGCGGCGACGCGCGCCTTGGTCTTGCGTGCCTCCGCGTCGTACTTCGTCATGGCCATGGTCATCAGGATCAGCTCGGGATCGAGCTCCACGACGCCCTCGGCGGCGGCCCGGCCGAGCGGCAGGTTCTCCTCGAACATGTGGTACTGGATGCCGTGCGGCTTGACGTGCTGCAGGGTGGTCCCGCTGGCCTTGGCGAAGGCCCACAGTGCGCCGACCTGGTAGCGGTGGATCTCCTTGATCTCCTCGGGGACACCTCCATGCGCCGGCGCCCGAAGCCCTGAAGGTCGGGCAGCCCGGGGTGCGCGCCCACCGCGACGCCGTGCTGGACGGCCAGCTCCACCGATTTCCGCATCACGTGGGGATCGCCGCCGTGGAAGCCGCAGGCGATGTTCGCGGAGGTGATATTGGGCATGACCTCCTCGTCGTGGCCGAGGGTCCAGCGCCCGTAGCTCTCGCCCATGTCGCAGTTGATGTCGATGTACGTGGTCATAGCTGGGGTAATACCTCCTTGGCGATCCGCTCTACCTGCTCCGGCTGGTAGCGGTAGGGGATCAGGATGATGCGGTCGACGCCCGTCGCGACGTGCGCCTTGAGCTGCGTCACGCAGTCCTCCGCGCTGCCGTGGATGGCGTGCTCGATGGTCGACTCGCTCCACGCCGCCACGTCCCACTCCGTCGAGAGCCACTGCCGCATGTCCGCGGTGGTCTGCTCGCGGTTCTTGCCGACGTAGACGGCGAGCTGGTTGGTCGAGGTGAGCGCGGCCGGGTCGCGGCCCGCCTCGCGGGCAAAGGCGCGCACCTTGTCCCACGAGCGCGTGAAGCCCTCGGGCGTATAGAAGTAGGTGAGCCATCCGTCGCCCACGGTGCCCGCCCGCTTCAGCACGGCGTCGACGTAGCCGCCGATCAGCACAGGTGGCCGCGGGCGCTGAGCGGTGCGCGGGACCATCACCGCCTCGCGCAGGTTGAACTCGTCGACCTTGAGCGTGACGCGGTCCTCCGTCCAGAGACGCATCAGGATGTCCAGATTACGCTCGAAGTGGCGGCCGCGCTGCTTGAAGGGCACGCCCACCGCGTCGAACTCGCGCGCGTACCAGCCCGCGGCCACGCCGAGGATGAGTCGCCCGCCGGAGATCACGTCGAGGCTGCCCAGGGCCTTGGCCGCGACCACGGGATTCCGGAGAGGCAGGACGAGGACGCCGGTGCCGAGCTTGATCCGCCGCGTGCGTGCGGCGACGGCGCCGAGCATGGTGATCGAGTCGAGGATGGGGAAGGCCGGCTCGACGCCGAGGAGGACGTGGTCCCACGCCCAGAGCGACTCGAAGCCGAGGGCCTCCGCGCGCTCGGCATAGGCGTAGAGCGCCTGCACGTCGGGCACCTCACCGGGGCCGACGAAGTTGCGTATGGCGAGACCGAACTGGGTCATGACGTCCTTTCGGGAGCTCCGAGGAACTGACGCTCGGGGTCGAGTGCCCGCAGCACGGCCAGCTCGTCGTCGGTCGGCCGCGGGGTCGTGCCCACGCGCTCGGGCAGGACGAGGTCGAAGGGCGTCTGGTCGCGGACCTCCTCCACCGTCACGCCGGCCAGGACCGACTCGAGCCGCATGCGCCGGCTCCCCGGCTCGAAGTCGAAGATGCCGAGCGTCGTCACGAGGCGCGAGACACCCCGAACACGAGCCCGCTCCGCCGGCGTGAATCGCCGCCCTGCAGGTATCCCGGGCTCGTGATGAAGTCGACCTGGTCGACGAAGCGGCGCGGCTCATGCGCGGTGAGGATGATGACCTCGCTGCACAGCGAGATGATGTCGTTGGCGCCGCCGCTGCCCGGCAGCCGGACCTTTGGCCGCGCGTAGCCGCCGATCGCGCTGGTATTGAGGTTGCCGAACCGGTCGATCTGGGCGCCGCCGATGAAGCCCACGTCGAGGAAGCCGCGCTGGGCCATCAGGAAGATGTCGGTGATGGCGGGGAGCATCTGCGCGCGATAGGCCGCGCGGATCTCGTTGGTGGAGATCGGCAGCCACCCCGGCCGCCACTGGGGGCCGACGATTCCGCCCTCGACCACCATGGTCAGTCGCGGGGCATGCCGTCGCTGCGCGAGCGCGGTCGCCAGCATCGGCGCGCCGACGCCGGTGAAGACGGTCTGGCCGTCCTCGAGGGCGCGCGACCCCAGGACGGCGAGCATCTCGTTGGTGGACAGCGCCGCCGCCGTCATCGACTCAGCTCCTGCGCGCGATCGCGCGCCGCCTCGAGGGCGCCGGCTCCGAACAGGTCGAGGTAGTCCGCATGACTGGTGGGCCCGTACACGTAGCGGTCCAGGTAGCGCGCCACGCCGCCGGCCCCATGCTCCTTGATCCCGTCGACGTAGCCGCCGAAGTGGTCGGGCTCGGAGTCGTAGAGGCCGTAGCACTCGTGCGGATAGGAGCCGTACGGGACGTGGACGAGGGCATCCACGGCGAACGACGGGATCACCGTGCGATCGGGGTGCCGGCGGATCTCGTCCTCGGACACGATCTCCTCCGCGGTGACCAGCACCGTCGAGGCGGCGAGGGCCAGGTCGGCGTCCATGTGCGGGTAGCCGTCGATCTGGCAATTGCCGAACCGGTCGGCGCGATGCACGTGAATCAGCGACACGTCCGGATAGAGGGCGGGCACGGCGTGGAGCGTCTCGCCGGTATAGGGGCAGGTGATGGTCTTGGAGCCCCCGACGTCCATGAGATCGGAGCCGAGCATGGTCAAGGTCGGCAGGAACGGCAAGCCCATGGCCGCCGCGCGCGAAGCGCAGGCCGAGCCCGAGATGGCTCCACTCCTCGAAGACCACGCGGCCCGACTCGACGTACTCGCGCAGGATGCGCGAGAGCCCCACGGAAGGCCGATGCCCATCCAGGAGGTGACGATCTTGTCGACGGCGCCCGCGACGAGGCCCCACTCCGCCTCGTAGCACATGAGATTGCGCGACAGCGTGAGGCCCCGGGGCCGGCGCCGCAGGATCTCGCGCACGAGGCCGAGCGGGGTCCGCGAATAGAGGCAGCCGCCGATCGCGATGTGGTCGCCGTCCTTCACGCGCGCGGCGGCCTCCTCGAGCGAGGTGAGCTTGTCGACGGCGGGCTTGGGCTTCGCTTCGAGCCGCTTCCGGGCGGCCAGGAAGTCGTACTCGCGCGCGGTGATCGCCATGGCTCGGCGCCTCGCCGTCAGCGGCGCCCGCCGCGGCGCCCGAGGACCGGCGCTCGGCGGCGGCCGGCGTCGGCGCGAACGGAATCGGGCGAGGCCTCGGCGCCGCTCAGTGAACTCGAGGGCGTCCGCGAGCACGTGGTCCGCGTGCGCGCGAGACAGGTGCTCCGCGCGGTCGGCGTCGCCCGCGGCGACGGCGGCGAAGATCGCGCGGTGCTCGGCCACGCTCGAGGCGAGTCGCTCGGGCAGATAGAGCGAGCGGAGCCGCAGCACCAGGATCTGGGCATAGACGGTCTCGAGGAGCTTGCGCAGCACCTGGTTGCGCGCGGCGGCGAGGACCAGGTCGTGGAAGTCGATGGCGGCGCGCGAGTACGCCTCGACGTCGACTTCGCGGGCGGCGTCCTCGAGGCGGCGCACGGTGACCTCGAGCGCGAGCCGCTCGTCGGCGTCGAGCCGGCGCGCGGCCTCGCCGGCAGCCAGGGCCTCGAGCGCCCCGCGCACCGCGAAGAGATCGCGCACCTTGTCGACACCGTAGTTCAGGACGAAGACGCCGTGGCGCGCGACGGTCGAGACGAGGCCTTCGGTCTCGAGCCGGCGCATCGCGTCCCAGACGGGCGTGCGGCTCACCCCGAGGTTGCGGCAGAGCTGCTCGACGTTCAGCTTCGAGCCGGGCGGGTAGGCCTGGCTCAGGATGTGGTCGCGCAGCGACTTGCACACGCGCTCGCCCAGGCTCTCGTGGACAAGCGTGGCGACGGACGGAGTCGTCATCGGCGGTGGCTCACGTAGGCGGAACGATATCGTGGGCCTCCACTGACGTCAATCATTTTTCATTTCACCGTTGACACATGCGAGCCGGCACGTATGATGAGGGCCGTTCAACGCGGGCCAGAGCGCATCTCGGAGGCTGATCGCACAGTGGGAGCCAAGTATTTCGGCGCGTCGGTGCCACGGCGCGAAGACCCGCGACTCCTTCGCGGGGAAGGCCGCTTCGTCGACGACATGAAGCTGCCGGGCATGCTGCACGCCGCCTTCGTCCGGAGCCCGCACGCCCATGCCCGCATCACCGCCATCCGCACCGACGCGCGCGGCGCGACTCGGCGCCCGCGTCTTCACGTTCGCCGATCTCGCGCGCTTCATGAAGCCGTTGCCGCTCTTCGGCGCCGTCCCGCCGGGGCTCGCCGCGCGCGTCGACGTGACGATGAAGCAGGCGCCGCAGTTCGCGCTCTGCCGCGACGTGGCCCGCTACGTCGGCGAGATCGTGGCCATGGTGCTGGCGGAGAGCCGCGCGCTCGCCGAGGACGCCGCCGAGCTGGTCGAGGTCGACTATGAGCCGCTCGGCGTCGTCACCGACGTCGTGGCGGGAATGGAGCCCGGGGCGCCGCTCATCCACGCGGAGGTCCCGGGCAATATCGGCGTCCATTTCCGCGCGGGCTTCGGGGATGCCGCGCGCGCGCTCGCCGAGGCCGACGTGCGGGTGCGCGAGCGGTTTCACGTCCAGCGCTATGTCGGCATGCCGATGGAGACGCGGGGCATCGTCGCGCAGTGGGATCAGCGCGACCAGAGCCTCACCACGTGGAACGGCACGCAGGTCGTCCACTTCGTCCAGGCAGGGCTCGTGGCCGCCCTCGGGCTGCCCGCCCACAAGATCCGCGTCGTCGCGCCCGACGTGGGCGGCGGCTTCGGGACCAAGGCCAATGGCTATCCGGAAGACCTGCTGATCCCGGCGGCGGCGATCGGCGATGCGGCGGCCGGTGAAGTGGATCGAGGACCGGCGCGAGCACATGATGGCGTCGGCCCATGCGCGCGACCAGGTTCACGACATCGAGATCGGCGCGCGGCGCGACGGCACGATGCTCGCCGTGCGAGACCACATCTGGGTCGACTTCGGCGCGTACAATTCGTGGGGCATCGTGCTCCCGTACAATACCGTCGCCCACCTGCTCGGTCCCCATCGCGTCCCCAACCTCCAGGTGGAGTGCCATGGGGTCGTGACGAACAAGACGCCGAATGCGCCCTACCGCGGCGCCGGGCGACCCGAGGCCGTCTTCGCGATGGACCGCATCGTGGACCTGCTGGCGCGAGAGCTCGGGATGGACCCGGCGGAGCTCAGGCGGAAGAACTATCTCGCCGCCGCCGACCTGCCCTACGAGATCGACCTGCCCTATCGCGACGGCAACCCGCTCGTCTACGACAGCGGCGACTTCCGCGCCGGCCTCGAGGCCGCCCTCGGCGCCGTCGACTACGAGGCGCTGCGCCGGGAGCAAGCCGAGCTCCGCGCGCGGGGCATCCACCGCGGCATCGGCCTCTCGGGCTACGTCGAGGGCACGGCCATCGGGCCGTACGAGGGCGCGACGGTCCGGATGGACGCCTCCGGCCGCGCGGTCGTGGCGACGGGCGCGGCGAGCCAGGGGCAGGGGCAGGAGACCTCGTTCGCCCAGGTGGCGGCCGACGTGCTCGGCATTCCGATCGAGTGGGTGACGGTGATCGGCGGCGACACCGCGGCCATCCCGTTCGGCATCGGGACGTTCGCGAGCCGGAGCGCGGTGAACGCGGGCAGCTCCATTCACGTCGCGTCCGGCCGGGTGCGGGACAAGCTCGTGGCCGCGGCGGCGGCGCTCCTGGAGGCGGCACCGGATGACGTCGAGATCGCCGACGGCATGGCCTCGGTGCGCGGGACGCCGGCCTCCGCGGTGCCGCTCGGCCGCGTGATCCAGGCCTCGCTGCCCACCTTCGCCCGCGCGGGAGCGGTGGACGCCGATTTCGAGGCGACGGTCTATCATCACCAGCCGACCGTGACGTATACGAGCGCCGTCCATGTCGCGTGCGTCGAGGTGGACGCCGGCACGGGCGCGGTGCGCCTGCTGCGCTACCTGGTGGCCCATGACTGCGGCCGTCTCATCAATCCGGTGATCGTGGAGGGACAGATCCACGGCGGCGTGGCCCAGGGCATCGGCGGCGGGCTCCTCGAGGAGATGATGTACGACGAGCAGGGGCAGCTTCTGACCGGCACCTTCATGGACTATCTCGTCCCGACGGCGATGGAGGTGCCGGACATCGAGACGGTGCACCTCGAGTACCCGTCGCCGCGCAATCCCCTCGGCGTCAAGGGCATCGGGGAGGGCGGCGCCATCTCGCCGCCCGCGGCGATCGCCAATGCCGTCGAGGACGCGCTGGCGCCGTTCGGCGTTCGCGTGACGCGGGCGCCCCTCGGGCCGTCGCGCGTGCTCGAGCTGATCGCCGAGGGCGCGGCGCGCCTCGCCGGCCGCGGAGGCTCGGCGTGAAGCCCGCGCCCTTCGAGTACCACGCGGCCCGCAGCGCGGCGGAGGCGGTGGAGGTCCTGGCGCGTCACGGCGACGCCGCCAAGGTGCTGGCGGGCGGTCAGAGCCTCGTGCCCATGCTGAACTTCCGGCTCGCGCGCCCGGGCGTGCTCGTCGACATCAACGGCGCGGCGGATCTCGACTACCTGCGCGAGGCGGACGGCGTCCTCGCCGTCGGAGCGCTCGTGCGCCAGCGCAAGCTCGAGCGCTGGGCGGCCGATCGGGCGCCCCTCATCGCCGAGGCGCTGCGGCTGGTCGGTCACGTGGCCATTCGCAATCGGGGCACGGCGGTGGGCAATCTCGCCCACGGCGATCCCGCCTCGGAGCTGCCCGCGCTGCTGCTCTGTCTGGACGGCGCCGTGGTCGCCCGGCGCGTTGGAGGCGAGCGGCTCATCGCCGCAGCCGAGCTCTACCTGGCGCCGCTCACGACTTCCCTCGCCGCGGACGAGATCCTCGCCGAGGCGCGCTTCACGCTGCCGCCCGCGGGCGCGGGCTGGGGCTTCGCGGAGGTCGCGCGGCGCCACGGGGACTTCGCCCTCGCCGGTTGCGCGGCGCTCCTGTGGCTGGACGGGCAGGGGCGCATCGCCGGCGCGCGCCTCGGCTTCTTCGGTGTCGGATCGACGCCGGTGCGAGGTAGCGCCGGCGAAGGTCTGCTGCTCGGTCTCGAGCCGACGCCGGCCCGGTTGCGGGAGGCGGCGCAGGCGGCGCGCGGCGGCGCTGTCCCCCGACGGGGATCTGCACGCGACGGCCGACTATCGCCGGCGGGTCGCGGGGTGCTGGCGGAGCGCACGCTGATCGCCGCGCTCGAGCGGTGCGGGAGCCGGCCATGAAGCAGGCGGTTCGCCTCGTCGTCAACGGGCAGCCGCGCGCGGGCGCCGCGGAGGCGCGCACCTCCCTTGCCGACTTCCTCCGCGATGACCTGGACCTGACGGGCACGCATGTGGGCTGCGAGCACGGCGTCTGCGGTGCGTGCACCGTGCTGCTCGAGGGCGAGCCGGTGCGCGCCTGCCTCATGCTCGCGGTGCAGGCGGAGGGGCGGAGCGTCATGACCATAGAGGGACTCGCGGGGGCGGACTCGGGCTTCCCGGGGAGCCGACTCGAACGGGGCGGAGGCCGCCGGCGGGCTTCACCCAATCCAGCAGGCATTCATGGCCAAACACGGGCTGCAGTGTGGTTTTGCACGCCGGGCATCGTCCTCACCGCCGAGGCCTTTCTCCGGGACACCCCGTCGCCGAGCCACGAGGAGATCCGCGAGATGCTCGCGGGCAACCTGTGCCGCTGCACCGGCTACCATTTCATCGTCGAGGCGATCGCCGAGGCGGCCAGGGTCATGAGACGAGCGCAGTGACCGAGCGGCTCTTGCCGCTCGCGAGCGCGCACCGGCGCTCCGGCCCGTCTTTTCTATCGAGATCCTGTGTGATGGCGGGGACGAAGCGCGCGAGGACGCCGCGCATCAGTTCATCAACATGGTCCTGTCGAAGGAGATCCAGAGCCAGCTCGTCGAGAGCCCGAGGGCGGGGCCGGTCAGCGCTGGTTTCAACCCGGAATGACGATCTATGCCGAGCCTCGGCTTCTCCCGTGCGGGGACCGGGCGCTGTCCGTGGAGCTGGCCGACGAGATCGGGCGCGACGTGACGTCGCGCGTGCTCGCCCTCGACTATCTGATTCGAGCCGACGGGGTCCGGGCATCGTCGAGACGGTGCCGAGCTACCGCGCGCTCCTCGTGTACTACGATCCGCTCGCGATCGGGTATGCCGGAGCTCGTGACGCGATTGACCGCGCTGGCCGCGCGGGCGCGCGCGGACGTCCTGCCCCCGTCGCGGACCGTCGAGCTGCCGTGCTGCTACGGAGACGAGCTCGGCTTCGAGCTGCCGGACGCCGCCGCGCGGCTCGGGCTCACCCCGAGAGGTCGCGGCGCTCCACGCGGGGCCGCCTACTACGTGGACTTCATCGGCTTCACGCCGGGGCTGCCCTACCTCTCGGGCCTGCCCGAGCCCTGCACATCCCCGCCTCGAGCAACCGCGCGTCAAGACGCCGCCGGGCAGCGTCAGCATCGGGGGCATGCAGTGCTGCATCTACTCGGTGGAGAGCCCGGGCGGGTTCTGGGTGCTGGGGCGAACGCCGGTGCCGCTCTACGATCCCACAGCGGCGGATCCCATCCTCCTCCGCGCCGGCGACCACGTGCGCTTCCGCCGGATCGACCGGACCGAGTTCGACGCGATCACGGCCGAGGTAGCCGCGGGGAACTACCGACCCGTCATTGAGGAAGCAGCCGCCGGCTCCGAGGATGCGGTATCGCTTGCCGTACGCTGCGACCGCTCCGCCGTCAGGTTGACGCTGATGTTGGACCGGCCTTGGCGTCTCCGACGTCGTCTGACGTTATGAGTGAAGAGCCAGTCCGCGCCGACAAGACGCAACGTGTACGAGCAGCTCCACGTCTTGATGGGCGTCCTGTCGGCAGCCTCCCGCGTGACCACGGTCTTCACGATCGCAAGATCATCGTGCACCTGGAAGAGCGCAAAGCTTCCACGATCCCACGACACGCGGACCACGCCCTCGTCGACGCACTTGTCTCCAAGTCCGCGATACAAGGCGGTGACGGCCTCGAGCTTCTCCAGCAAGACCTTCCGCGGCCCCACGAGAATAGTCGCCGGCAGGTCGAACATGGCAGTAATGCCAGGCCAGTCCTTCTCGTTGAACAGCGTGTAGTACCGCTCGACCGCCTGCGTCGCGGGATGCCGCATCGACTCGCCCCTCCCGACGGTGCTCGGTCTAACGCGCCGGCCGAGCGGCCCACTTAGCCCCACAGCCGCGCGCTCGCCAGCTCCGCCCCGCGCGCCAGCGTCCGCAGCTTGGCCCACACGACGCTCTCCGCGACCATCTCCGAGCCGGCGAAGGTGCCGAAGCCACAGTCCGTGGACGCGATGACGCGCTCCCGGTCGCCCACCGCGTCGACGGCCTGGCAGATCCGATCGGCGACGACCTGCGGATGCTCGACGTAGTTGGTCGTCGTGTCGATCACGCCGGGCAGCAGCAGCATGCCCGCGGGCGGCGGCTGGTGCTTGAGCACCGTGTACTCGTGCTGGTGCCGCGGATTGGCGAGCGGCAGGGAGAGCGCGCCGACCTTCGCGCGGTAGAGCAGCGGCAGGATCGCCTCCATCGGCACGTCGTGCGTGTGGGGGCCGTCGTAGTTCCCCAGCAGACGTGCAGCCGGATGCGAGAAGCGGGGATCCCCGCGATGGCCTGGTTGATGGCGTCCACGTGGAGCTCGACCATCTGGAGGAAGCGGTCGAGCGAGTCGTCCTGGAAGAAGCGCCCGCGCTCCATCGCGAGGTCGGGGCAATCGAGCTGGAGCACGAAGCCGCGCTCGTGGATCAGCTCGTACTCCTTCCGGAGCTCGCGGCCGAGCGCCATCGATGTACTGCTCGTGCGAGTCGTAGTGGGCGTTCAGCAGGATGGTCGCCGCGGTCCCCGGCGAGACCGCCGTCATGAAGCGCTCGGTGAACTGGCGCGGCGCGCCGTCGGCGCAGCGCGTGAACAGATCGCACTCGCGCTCCGCCTCGGCGAGGTCCGTGTAGCGCACCTCGGCCACCGCCTGGGGCGCGTTCGCGACGCGCGCGGAGTTTCGCCGCCGGAAGTCGAGCATGGCGCGATAGTCGGGGTGCTCGGCGATGTCGCGGGCCAGCGGCCGCCGGCTCTCGCCGCCGAAGCCCTCCATCCGCCGCGCGACATAGGTGGAAAACCCCGCGCGCGGCTGCTCGCCGTCATTGCCGACGTCGACGCCGGCCTCGAGCTGCTGCTCCACGACGTGCCGCACCGCCTGCTCGGCCAGGCGGTCGAGATCGCGCTGATCGACGGGCTCACCCCGGTCCTGGCGGACGAGCAGGTCGCGCAGCACGGGCGGACGCGGAATGCTGCCGACGTGCGTGACGAGGATGCGGCCATCGCTGCCGTGCATGGCGCTCAGCTCCCGACCCGGACGGGCGTGCCCAGCTCTCTCAGCATGGCGATGGCGGAGAGGTAGGAGAGCTTGCCGGTGCGGGGATTGTCGGAGGGGACGTTCTCGATCTCGATGCGGAGGCGGCCGAACTCCCCTCGATGGTGATCCGGTGCTGGTTCCGCGCCTGGCCCGGCACGGCGAAGATCTTGATGTGCGTGCGCTCGGGGCCGATGCCCGCGAGCGACAGCGCGGCCACCACGTTCACGTTGGCGGGGAAGGCCTTGACCGCGCGCGCGGCCGGACCCTCGAAGATGCAGCGTCTCGCCCGTGATCGCGTCGAGGTCGATGCGCTGCTCCTCGATCCACGGCGCGCCCGCGAGGCCGCGGGGCGGCTTGCGCGTCTCCATGGTGACCGCGGTGATCGCGCCCTCGCGCGCGCCCTTCATGCCGTCGAGCCCGGCGATGGCGCCGGAGGGCACGAGGATGCGGCAGCCATGCCGCTCGGCGAGCCGCGCCCACTCGTCGAGGACGCCCACGAGGCCGCCGACCGACAGCACCATGAGGTGCTTGCCCGCGGTGAGCACGGCCGGGCCGAAGTCGAGCAGGGCCGCCTGCGTAGCCGCCTCGACAATAAGATCTGCCTTCCGGATGAGGTCGTCCAGCGAGTAGGCGGCGAAGCCACCCGCCGTCGTCGCGGTGCGGACGGAGACGCCCGCCAGGGTCACGCCGGGAATGCCGTTGTCGATGGCCTTGGCGATGTGCTGGCCGATGACGCCCATGCCGACGATGCCTGCCTTGATCATGCGCGAGCTCCTTTGGTCGGACGCGAGTTGCCCGATCATAGCGATGGACGGCGGGCCGGGCAAGCCTCCGGCACTGGGGCAAGTTGCGAGCCAGACGAGGCGCGAGCGCTCTGGCAGCGCCGAGGCGTACGGAGAGGTTGGGCGAGCGCGCAGCCGCAGGCGAGGTGAGCGGATATGGAAGAGGGTGCGAGCGGAGCGAGGGGCGAGCCGCAGCCGCAGGCGGGCGAGCGGATCTGGAGACCCCGGGCGAGCGCGAGCGAGCCGCGTTGAGGCTGCCAGGACGCTCGCAACGTGGCGCGTTCGAGCTGAGCAGCTCGGCTGCGAGGCGAGGAGTGAGTGGATATGGCGACGCAAATTGCCCCAGTGCCTGGTAAGATCGGCCGCGAGAGGTCACCGGATGCCCCCACGTCCCGGCTGAAGGCACCGCTCGAGCAGCTCTGCCGCGAGGCCGACTGGGCGCGGCGCATCGATCGAGACGCGATTCGCTATCCGCTCCGCTATCCCGACCCCGCCGACCGGGAGATCGTCGCGCTCCTGTCGGCGTGCCTGGCCTACGGCCGCGTCGATCTCTTCGGGCCCTGGATCGAGTGGGCGCTGGCACGGATGGGAGAGTCGCCCCATCGCTTCATGCTGGGATTCGATCCGCGCCGCGCACGCCCGCGTCTTCGACGGGTTTCACTACCGCTTCAACCGCGCGCACGATCTCGTGGCGTTCTGCCTGTCGGCCCGGCGCGTCTTGAGCGAGCACGGCTCGCTCGGCGCCTTCTTCACGCGCGGCTTCGAGCGGGCGGGCGGCCGCGTGGGCCCGGCGCTCGAGACATTCGTGGAGGGCTTCGTCGCCGGAGACCTCTCCGGCGTGTTCCCGAGGAACCAGCTCTCCTACGGCTACCGCCACTGGTTTCCCCGACCGTCCACCGGCGGGGCCTGCAAGCGCCTGCATCCTCTTCCTTCGCTGGATGGTCCGGCGCGAGCCGCCGGACTTCGGATTGTGGACGGGCGTGCCGCCGGCTGCACTTCTCATCCCGGTCGACACGCACATCGAGAACATGGCCCGCTCGATCGGCCTCACGCGCCGGCGCACCCGCAACTGGAAGATGGCCGAGGAGATCACGGCACGCCTGCGCGCGCTCGACCCGGACGATCCCGTGAAGTACGACTTCGCGCTCTGCCACAAGCGCATGTCCGGCCAGTGCCTGAACCGGCGCGATGCCGAGGTATGCGCGCCGTGCAGCCTCCGGCCGGTCTGCCACCACTGGCGGGGACGGCAGGCCATGCCGGGAGCCGCGTGATCGACACGAGCGCGGTCGTCGTCGTCCTGGTCGCCGCGGTGGTGGTCCTGGCGGCGGTGGCGCTCTGGCGGGTGGCCGTCCGCCTCAAGGAGCTCGAGGCGAGCCGGGGCCAGCCTGATCAGTCCGTGCTGCTCCTCCAGCGCGAGATCGAGACGGCGCGGACCGAGGCGCGGCTGGCGCAGGCCGAGACCATCGGCTCCGTGCGGCAAGAGCTGCAGCACTTCTCCTCCCACATGACCGTGCAGATGGGCCAGGTCGGCACCGGGGTGGCGAGGGAGCTGCAGCACGTGAATCAGGTGATGGGCTCGGTGCAGGGGAGCCTGGGCAAGCTCGGGGAGGTCACTCAGCGGGTCTTCGACATCGGCAAGGACATCGCCGGGCTCGAGCAGATCCTCCGCTCGCCCAAGGTGCGCGGCGGCATCGGGGAGAGCTTCCTCGAGGGACTGCTCGGTCAGATGCTGCCGCGGGAGCACTACGATCTCCAGCACACCTTTGCCACGGGCGACCGCGTGGACGCGATCGTGCGGATCGGCGGTCGGCTGGTGCCAATCGACGCCAAGTTTCCCCTCGAGAACTTTCGGCGGCTGCTCGACGAGACCGACGAGGACAAGCGGCGCGCCTTGCGGCGGACCTTCGGCCGCGACGTCAAGGCCCGCGTCGACGAGATCGCCAAGCGCTACATCCTGCCGGACGAGGGGACGTTCGACTTCGCCCTCATGTACATCCCGGCAGAGAACGTCTACTACGAGATCATCGTCAAGGACGATGAGGTGGAGAGCGACTCCCCGCGACCTACGCCATGGGGCGGCACGTCATTCCCGTCTCGCCCAATAGCCTCTACGCGTACCTGCAAGTCATCGTCCTCGGCCTTCGGGGCCTGTCGATCGAGAAAGACGCGCGGGAGATCCAGTCGCGACTGACGCGCCTCCGGGGCGACGTGGACAAGTTCCGGGACGCCTTCGACGTGGTGGGCAAGCACTTGACGAATGCGCGGAACAAGTATGACGAGGCGGCCGCCGGGCTCGATCGGGTAGAGGCGAAGCTCGAGGGGATCGAGAGCACGCGCGACCAGCCCGGACTGCCCGGGATTGGGGCCTGAAACGCCGCGCGGCGGCGTGATTCCTCGAGGCCCTGTGGTAGTATGAGGGCAACTTTTTCACGAGGGGACCACATGGCTGAAATCCAGTTCCAGGTGTACGGCATCAACCTTCTCGTCCGACTGCTTGCCGATGCTCCGGCGGACGTGCGCGTACACTGCCCGAAGGGCTCGCCGATCCGCTACGGCGAGGTCGTCGGGCGCGGGGATGGCTTCGACGAGGGCGCCAATGCGTTTCGCGAGATGCCGCCCGTGCGCGCCGTCGTTGCCTTCGAGGAGAACCCCGAAGAAGTGGAAGGGCACTACTTCTACATCACCGGAGAAGAGCACCGCGTGATCCGCCTCGACGCGGTGATCCTGTCCTTCCCGCTGGAGTAGCGTCAGCACCAGTGACCGCGCTGTCGACGCTCCTCGCCAAGATCGATGCCGACGAGGTCGTCGAGCTGACACGAGCCCTGATCCGCATCCCGAGCGTCCATCGCCCGGGTGACCCCGATGCCAACGAGGTCGCGCGTCGCCGCGTTCGTCGAGGCGTGGCTTCGGCGCGAGGGCTTCGCCGTCGACGTGCAGCCCGTGGCGCCGGGTCGCCCCAACGTCATCGGGTGGATCGGCGAGAAGACGCCGGGCCGGCATAGCCTGCTCCTCGAAGGGCATACCGACGTGGTGACGGAAGGCGATCCCGCGGACTGGACCTGGCCGCCGTTCGGGGCCGAGATGGTGGACGGCCGCATCTACGGACGGGGCGCCGCCGACATGAAGAGCGGGCTCGCCGCCGCCATGGTCGCCGCCGCCGCCTTCATCCGCGCCGGGATCACGCCGCGGGGCAAGCTCGTGGTGGGCGCCCTCGTCGACGAGGAAGACGGCATGATCGGCGTGCGGCACCTCGTCGACTCCCCGATCGGCCGTGAGCTCGACGCCGCCATCATCTGCGAGCCCGAGGAGAACGAGCTGTGCCTCGAGCAGCGCGGCGTGGTCTGGGCGCGCGTTCCGCGTGCGCGGCAAGATGGCCCACGGCGCCATGCCGGAGGCCGGGATCAATCCGATCTCCTGCCTGGGCGTCATCCTCCGCGAGGCGCCGGCGCTCGAGCGGCGCCTGCGGCGGGTCTGCGAGCGGAGCCGCCATCTGCGCCCGCCGACGGTGACGCCGACGGTCATCCAGGGACCCGCGCGAGGGGTGGGCGTGCCGCAGTCGAACGTCATCCCGGCGGTGGCCGAGCTGGTGCTGGACGTGCGCCTGACCCCGGGCATCGACGCCGACGGGATCCGCACCGAGCTCGAGGCGGTGTGCCGCAAGGCGGAAGGCGCCTGTCCGGGCGTGAAGGTGGAGTGGGAGGCCATCAACTCCTTCCGGCTCGCCACCCGGGTCGACAAGTCCGAGGCGCTGGTGCAGGCGATGATCGGCGGTGTGAAGGCGGGCGCCGGCCGGTCGCCGCGATACGGCGGGGTGCCCGGCTCGACCGACGGCACGATCCTGCGAATGGAGCTCGGGATTCCCATCGTGACGTGTGGACCCGGAAACCGGCTGATTCCCCACCAGGTCAACGAGTATGTCGATGCGGCCGAGATCGTCGAAGCAGCACGCATTTATGTCGCATCAGCGCTGAACTACCTCGAAGCGTAGCGGGCCTCCGCCATGGCCGAGGACCGCCCCAGGCTCCGCAACCTGGAGGCGTTCCCTGTCGAGCAGGATGGCCGAGCGCCTCATGGCCCTGCGGGATCCGAGCGGCTTCACCGATCAGGTCGTGGCCCTGCCCATGCCGCTCCTCGACGTGGTGTCGCTCTTCGACGGCGAGCACTCGTTGGAGCAGATCCACGCGATCGTGAAGGAGCGCCACGGCGAGGCGCCCACCGTCGAGCAGATCGCGTCCATCGCCCGGAGCCTCGACGACAACGGATTTCTCGACAGCGCGAGGTTTGCCGAGCGCCAGCGGGCCACCGAGGAGGCCTTCCGGCTGAGTCCGGCGCGACCGGCGGTGCACGCGGGCGGCGCGTATGCGGGCGAGCCCGAGGCCCTGGCGGCCCAGATCGACGGCTTCTTCACCCATGCCGACGGGCCCGGGTCGGCCGCGCGCTCGGCTGACTCGGGGTCGTGCGCGGGCTCCTCGCGCCGCACATCGACTTCCACCGCGGCGGGCCGACGTACGCGTGGGCGTACCGCGAGGTGATCGAGCGCTCGGACGCCGACCTCTTCGTCATCCTCGGCACCTGCCACGCGGGCATGCCCGATCCGTTCGCCGCCACCCTCAAGCCGTTCGACACGCCGCTCGGACCGGCCCCGGTCGATCGCGACTTCTTCGACGCGCTCGAGCGGCGCTGTGGAGGCGGCCTCCTCGCCTCGGAGGCGGCGCACCGCACCGAGCACTCGATCGAGTTCCAGGCGGTGATGCTCCGCCATCTCCTGGGGAAGCGGCGCCCGTTCACGATCCTGCCCGTGCTCGCCTCGTACGTGCACGAGGCCGTGTGGGCGCGGACCGATCCCGAGGCCGACCCCCGCGTGCCCCGGTTCATCGACGGGCTCCTCGAGACCATGGCGGCGAGCGGCCGCAAGACGTGCCTGATCGCGGGCGTGGATCTCGCCCACGTCGGCCCCCGCTTCGGCGACCCGGAGGCGAATACCGACGACTCGCTCGCCGCGGTGGCGGCCGCGGATCGAAGCATGCTCGAGGCGGTCGTCGCGGGCGAGCCCACGAGCTTCTACGCGTCGGTCGCCCACGACGGCGACCGCCGGCGCATCTGCGGGCTCTCGCCCATCTACACCTTTCTGCGCGCGCTGCCCGGCGTGCGCGGCCGGCTCATCCGCTACAGCCAGTGGCCGGATCCCGAGGGGGCGGTGACGTTCTGCGCCGCGGCCTTTCCGTGACGACGCCCGCCGAGCCCGCCGCGCCGGGAGGCATCCCCGCGGGCTGGAAGCTGCCGCGGCTTCGCATCACCCGCGACGGGGAGTGGCTCCACGAGGGGGAAGAGGTGACCCATCCGGGCATCCTCGCCAATCTCCGCGAGAACCTGAGGGTGGACGCCGAAGGCCACTATCTGGTGGCTGGCCCGGCGCGTGTCCCGGTGGAGCTCGAGGACGCGCCCGTTCGTCGTCCTCCGCGTGGCGGCGGAAGGCGACCGGCTCGTGGCGACCCTCAACGATCTATCGCGGGAGCCGCTCGACCCGGAGACGCTCAGCTTCGACGGGGAGGGCGTTCCTCACTGCCGGGTGAAAGGGCGGGACCTTCGCCGCCCGCCTGAGCCGCGCGGCGACGCATCAGCTCCTCGAGCGCATGGAGGACGAAGGGGAAGACAACCGGGCGGTGCTGGTGGTCGGCTCCCGCCGCTATCCCATCGCGCTACCGCCGCCGGGCACGCCGCCGCCTGGCACTGCTGGCGCCTGACGATCCCGCGGCCGCGCGCACGTGCGATTCGTGCGGCGGCCGCGAGCGACGGGATCAGGCTTTCTGGAAGCGGTGGATGCCGTCGCCGCCGACGAGACGGGCGGCCAGCCCTCGGCCTCGAGGTAGTGCAGATGCGCCAGCGCCTCGCCGATGGCGAAGCCGAGCTGATGCGTGTCGAGCTTGCGGCGGAACAGCACGGGCACCAGGTCGAACGCCGTGCGGGGCTCGGCGATCGCGTCGAGCGCCTCGGCGAGCCGCTCCTCGTGGTGATGCCGGAGATACTCGAGCCTCGGGTGCAGGCCGCGGAAGGGCAGGCCGTGAGAGGGCAGGATCAGCGTGTCTTCGGGCAGCGGGCGGAAGCGCGCGAGCGAGTCCAGATAGAGCCGGAGCGGGTTGCCCCGTGGCTGGTCCGGCCAGACGCTGACATTGGGCGTGATCTTCGGCAGCACCTGATCCCCGAGATCAGGACATTGTCCCGAAGGACTGAAGAGACAGGCGTGCTCCGGCGCGTGGCCGAGGACGGTGAAGGCGTGCCACTGTCGCGCGCCGATGGTGAGAACGTCGCCCTCGCGCACGGCGCGGAACTCCGGTGCGACCGTCGGGACGAGCTGCCGGTAGTGGTTGCCGCGCTCCCGGAGCGCCTCGATCTGCGCCTCGGGGACGCCGTGGCGCCGGTAGTGGGCGAGGCGCTTGTCCGAGTCCCCGCCGCCCGATCCCTGCCAGGCGAGCTGAGCCATCAGCCACTCGGCCTGCGGGCACCACAGCTCCACGCCGAAGCGCCGGGAGAGCCAGTCGGCATTGCCCATGTGATCCGGGTGGAAGTGGGTGACGAGGACGCGGACGATGGGGCGATCCGCGAGCTCGCCGGCGAACAGCGTTTCCCACAGCTCGCGCGTCGGCGGAAGCCCGGTTCCCGTGTCGACCGCGGTGACGCCGCGCTCGTCGTCGAGCAGCCAGAGGTTGATGTGGTTGAGCGCGAACGGCAGCGGCATCCGCAGCCACCGGATGCCGGGTGCGACCAGGATGGTCGTGCCGCCCTCGGGCGGCTCCGGCCAGGGATGCACGAGGCCGGACGGCGCGGCGCCTACCGGCAACTGAGGCTCTGTCTTCATGCGTCGTCATCTTACCGGAAGGCGCGGCAGCGAGGGACCAGATAAGCCCGGTGCGCGTCGCGCAGCGTGACGATGCGGCGCCGCCTCGACGTGCTCGCCGCGAATGAGAATAGCGATGAGACAGTGCGCCACATTCGATGTAGTGTGTGCAGGAGTACGGAGATCAGAGCGTCATGGCGGCTCCCATACAGCGGCCTCGTGGATTGACAATTGTCGCCGCGCTCGCCCTTCTCCAAGGCGTGCTCGGCCTTCTTCGAAGCTTCGAGATAGTCCGCTTCGGAGTCAACCTCACGGGACAAGGAGTCCTCCTCCTGCCAATGCTGGGGATTCTGACGGCCGCCAGAGGCGGGCTCGTGGCGATCATCGCGCTGCTCTACCTTGTGTTCGCGGTCGGCGCGCTCCGACAGAGGCGCCTGGTCGTGGTGGGTCGGGTTGGCGGCGGCCTTGTTGAACGGACTCCTCGTCGTGAACACGATGGTCCAAGGGGCATCCATTCGCTCTGTCATTGCTTTGGGCGGTTGTGCCTCTGGTCCTCGTGTCTTATCTATTCGCTCCAGCGGGGCGCCGCGCGCTCGGAGGCCAGACACGCCGATGACAGATCGGTGACGTGACGCACTGACTCGCTCATCGCGCCCGGACCTCCTCGAGCACCTTCAGGATCTCGTCGTGGATGACGCCGTTGGACGCGACGATGGACGGCGCCGCCAGGTCGAGCGGGCCGCCGCTCGGGCTCGTGACCCGGCCGCCCGCCTCCTCGACGAGGAGGGCCCCCGCCGCCACGTCCCAGGCGCCCAGGCTCAGCTCCCAGAAGGCCTCGAGGCGCCCCGCGGCCACGTACGCCAGATTCAGCACGGCCGAGCCGATCTCGCGGACGCTGTGCGAGCGGAGCAAGAGCGCGGCATGCTCGGCCAGGTTGTTGCGGCTCGAGCTCCGGATGTCGTACTGGTAACCCGTGCTGAGCAGGCTCTCGCCGAGCGTGGCCGTGGCCGACACGCGGAGCGGCGCGCCATTGAGCGTGGCGCCGCGGCCACGCTCGGCGACGAAGCACTCGTCGCGGTGCGGGTCGTAGACCACGCCCAGCGCCACGCGCCCCCGATCTCGAGCGCGATCGACACGCAGTAGATCGGCATCCCGTGGGCGTAGTTGGTCGTGCCGTCGAGCGGATCGACGATCCAGCGGTGCGAGCCGGCGCCCCCGATGGCCCCGCATTCCTCGGCGAGGATCCCGTGGTCGGGAAAGTGGCGCTGAATGGCCTCGACGATGAGCGCCTCCGAGCGGCGGTCCATCTCGGTGACGAGGTTGATCGGGCTGCCCTTGTAGCTGACCTCTCGAGTGCCGCCGAGGTGGGCGCGGAGGAGCGCGCCGGCGCGGGTGGCCGCGTCGACGGCCACCTCTCGGAAGGACGCGTTCATCGAGGACCGAGCGTAGCACACCGAGACGACGGGGCGTAGCACAGCGATCGCTCTCGGCGGTACGCTCCGAGCGCCGGCTTCGCCGGCGCAACCCTGCATGGGGAGGCTCGGAGGGGCCGTCGAGGCCCCCTTCGACTTGACAACCACCGGAGCGCTTCCGCAGAGTGACGCAGGTCATGCCGAGCGCGTGGAAGCGGCAGCAGGTGACGATCCGGCGCATGCTCGGCCGTCGCCGGCGCATGGCCCAGCTTCGGCCGGGCACGGCGCCGGGCACGCTTCCGCCGTCGGAGCGGCGCGAGCCCGCGCAGATCAGCGTGATGCGCTACGACGGCGTCGGACGTCGTCGAGCGCGACGGCGTGACGCTCGACGAGTGCATCGCCCTTCTCGACCAGCCCGGCGTCACGTGGATCAATATCGACGGCCTCGGCGAGCCCGAGGTCATGGCCCGGCTCGGCGAGCGCCTGCACTTCCACCCGCTCGCGGTGGAGGACGTCTTCAATGTCCCGCAGCGCCCCAAGGTGGAGGCCTACCCCGACCACTACCTGATCATTCTCAGGATGCTCCGGCTGGCGCCCGAGCGTCGACGAGGAACAGGTGAGCATCTTCTTCGGGGCCTCCTACGTCGTCACCGTGCAGGAGCGGCCGGGCGGCGACGTGTTCGAGGGCGTGCGCCGCCGCATCCGCACGGGCCGGGGCCGGCTCCGGACCGCCGGCGCGGACTACCTCGCCTATGCGCTCATCGACTCGGTGGTGGACGGCTACTTCCCGGTCCTCGAGAGCCTGGGCGAGCGACTGGACGAGCTCGAAGCCGAGTGCATCACGCCGGAGAGCGGCGTCCTCGTCGCGCAGATCCAGGGCCTCCGCCGGGACCTGCTGACCGTGCGCCGGGCCGTCTGGCCCACGCGGGAGGCGCTGATCGCGATCCAGCGGGACGAGTCGAAGCTGGTGACGCCGGAGACGCGGGTCTTCCTCCGGGACTGCTACGACCACGCCGTCGAGGCCATCGACATCATCGAGACCGATCGGGAGACCGCGTCGTCGGTGATGGAGATCTACCTCGCCACGCAGAACCAGCGGCTGAACGAGGTGATGAAGGTCCTCACCGTGATCGCCACGCTGTTCATCCCGCTCACGTTCATCGCCAGCATCTACGGCATGAATTTCGAGGCCATGCCGGAGCTCAAGTCACGCTGGGGATACCCGGGCGTGCTCGGCCTCATGGCTCTCGTCGCCGGATCGCTCATCTACTATTTCAAGCGCCGCCACTGGTGGTAGGCGGTCGTCCCGAGAGGAGAGCACATGCGGATCGTCGTGATGGGATCGGGAGGAACAGGGGGTATTTCGGAGCGAAGCTGGCGCGGGCAGGGGAGGACGTGACGTTCGTGGCCCGCGGCGCGCATCTCGCCGCGATGCGAGAGCACGGGCTTCGGATCAAGTCGGCCATCGAGGGGGAATCGGTGGTGAAGGTGGCGGCGGTGGAGCGGCTGGACGGGCTTCCCGCCGCCGATCTCGTGCTCTTCTGCGTGAAGTCGTTCGACACCGAGAGCGCCGCGGCGGCGATCCGTCCGGTGGTCGGGCCCGGCACGGGCGTGCTCTCCATCCAGAACGGCGTCGACAACGAGGACAAGCTCGCCCGCATCCTCGGCCCGGGCCACGTGCTCGGCGGGGTCGCCCAGGTGTTCGCCACGATCGAGGCGCCCGGCGTGATCGCCCACATGCTGCTCGGCCGCATCCTCCTGGGCGAGATGGACGGGACGGAGACGGAGCGGGCGCGCGCCTTTCTGGCGGCGTGCGGACGCGCGGAGATCCCCGCCGAGATCTCGGACCGGATCGTGCGCACCCTCTGGGAGAAGTACGTGTACCTGGTGGCCCAGTCCGGGATGACCGGGCTCACGCGCTGCACGGCGGGCGTGCTCCGCGCGCTGCCGGAAACGCGCGCCATGTACCGCCGGATCGTCGACGAGATGGTCGCCCTCGGCGCGGCCGAAGGCGCCGGCCTGGCCGACGACTACGCCGATCAGTGCATGACGATCCTCGACGCGATCGGCGCCAATGCCTCCTCGTCGCTTCACCACGACCTGACGCACGGCAAGCGGATCGAGCTCGAGGCCCTCCAGGGACATGCCGTGCGCCTCGGCGAGCGCCACGGCGTGAAGACCCCCACGCTCCTCGACGTGTACGCGGCGCTCCGGCCGCACCGGGACGGCGCGGCCGTCGGCTGAGCCGCCGCGCGGCGATAGCCTATACTGGGCGAATGTCCCCGCGCGGCGGCTCTGGGCATATCTCCAGCCGGTACCGGGGTCGCTACGCGATCGGGGTTCTGTGCCTGATCGCCGCCACGGGCATCTCGCTCTGCATCCCGTGGACCATCAAGAACGCGATCGATGCGCTCGGCCACGCGGGCGGAGCGTCGCTGCCGCGCTACGTGGTGATCATCCTGCTCCTCGCCGCGGCGAACGGCGCGGCGCGGATGGGCTCCCGATTCGCCATGCTCGGCGCGGGACAGTGGGTGGAGCGAGACGTCCGCGACGATCTCTTCGCGCATCTGCTGACCATGCCGCCGGCCTTCTACCACGCGCACCGCGTCGGCGATCTCATGTCGCGCGCGTCCAGCGACGTCTCGGCCATCCGCCAGCTCGCCGGCTTCGGCACCGTGATGATGTCGGGGACCTCGCTCGCCTTCGTCGGCACGCTCGCCGCCATGTGGCTGATCGACCCGTGGCTCACGGTGTATGCCCTGACGCCGTTTCCGCTCCTCGTCCTGATCGCCAAGCGGTTCATCCACCAGGTCGAGATGCGCTCCATCGAGGTGCAGGAGCAGCTCGGCGTGCTGTCGGCGAAGATCCAGGAGAACCTCGGCGGGATGGCCGTGGTGCGCGCCTACACCGTGGAGGCGCGTGAGATCGCCGACTTCGGCCGGCTGAACGACGAGTACCTCCGCCGGAGCCTGCGCCTGGCGCGCGTGCAGGCGGTGTCCTGGCCGCTCATGGGGCTGGTCTCCGGCATCGGCGGGCTCATCGTGCTCTGGCTGGGAGGCAAGGCGGTCGTGGACCAGCGCATCACCCTCGGGGCCTTCGTCGCCTTCAACGCCTATCTCGCGCACCTCGCGTGGCCGACGATCGCGCTCGGCTGGACGCTCGTCGAGCGTGAAGCGCGGCCTCGCCTCCATGCGGCGCATCGTCGAGATCCTCGACACGCCGGCGCCCGCCGACGAGGTCCGAGCGGAGGCGGCAGGAGCGCCGCTCCTTCCCGCGGGGCCGATCGAGTTCCGCGACCTGACGTTTTCGTACGGGGACCGGGGCCCCGTGCTCGAAGGCGTCAGCTTTCGCGTGCCCCAGGGCGGGCTCGTCGCCGTCGTGGGTCCGACGGGAGCGGCAAGTCCACGCTCGGGCTGCTCTTGTGCCGGCTCTTCGAGCCGCCCCGCGGCACGGTATTCGTGGGCGGGGTCGACGTGCGCCTCGTGTCCCGCCACCGGCTGCGGCGGTCGGTGGGGTATGTGCCGCAGGAGGCCTTCCTGTTTTCCCGCTCGCTCCGAGACAATGTGCTGTTCGCCGGCGCCGCCGGCCCGGAGCACTCGCGCGGGGCGGCGGCGGCGGCCGGACTCGGCGAGGAGGTCGAGTCCTTCCCGACGGGTGGGACACGGTGGTCGGCGAGCGCGGCCTCACGCTCTCGGGCGGCCAGCGCCAGCGGGCGGCGCTGGCGCGGGCGCTCGCGGGAGCGCCCCGTACCTCGTCCTGGATGACGTGCTCGCCTCGGTGGACGCCGCCAAGGAATGGGAGATCCTGCGCTCGCTGCGGGCGGCGGTGACCGGGCGCACCACGCTGCTCATCACCCACCGGCTCCGGGCCGCGCAGGAGGCCGACGCGATCGTCGTGCTCGACGAGGGCCGGGTGGTGGAGACGGGCACGCATGCCGAGCTCCGTCTCGGCGGGCGGCGCCTACGCGCGGCTGTGGCGCGTGCAGCAGCTCGAGGACGAGCTCGCCAATGCATGACGACGAGGTGCTGGGCCGCGCCTATGACGCGCGGCTGATGCGGCGCATCTGGGCCACGGCGCGGCCCCACCGCGGGCTGATGGCCCTGTCGCTCGCGATCTTCCCCTCGCCGCGGCGCTCGAGCTGCTCCAGCCCTATCTCGTCAAGCTGGCCATCGACGACTATATCCTCGCGCGCGACTGGGTCGGTCTCGGGCACATCGCCGCGCTCTTCACGGTCTCCCTGGCCGCGCTCTACGGGCTGCGCGTGGCGCAGGCCTACGTGACGCAGCTCACCGGCCAGCGCGTGATCCACGACCTGCGCGCGACGCTGTTCGCCCATCTGCAGTCGCTCGATGCGCGCTTCTTCGACCGGCAACCCGGTGGGCCGGCTGATGACGCGGCGTGCTCAACGACGTGGAGGCGATCAACGAGCTGTTCACCAGCGGCGTGGTCTCGATCTTCGGCGACGTGCTGATGCTCACCGGGGTCGTGGTGATCATGCTCGGATGAACTGGAAGCTCGCGCTCGTGGCGTTCGCCCTGGCGCCGGTGCTCGCCGCTGCTGCGGCCTGTACTTCCGCGTCCGCGCGCGCCGGCAGCTACCGCGAGGTGCGCATCCGGCTCGCCCGGCTCAACGCCTATCTGCAGGAGTCGCTCACCGGGATGACGGTGATCCAGCTCTTCGCGCGCGAGGCGAGCGAGCGGGAGACCTTCGGCCGGCTCAACGAGGATCTGCGGCGCGCCCAGTTCCGGTCCACCTTCTACGACGCCTCGTTCTACGCGATGGTGGAGACCATGGGCTCGGCGGCCGTCGCGCTCGTGCTCTGGTACGGCGGCGGCGAGATCCTGCGCGGGCGCCTTGACCTTCGGGGGCTCGTCGCCTTCCTCGAGTACACTGGCCCGCGCCTTCCTGCCGCTGCGCGACCTCGGCAACAAGTACACCGTGATGCAGGCGGCCATGGTGTCGGCCGAGCGCATCTTCGGCCTGCTCGACACGCGCGCCCGCCGTCGCCAACCCTCGGAGCACGGCCCGGTTGCCGGCCCGGCTCCGGCCGGGACGCCGGCCATCGAGTTCCGTGACGTGTGGTTCGCCTACGACGCCGAGCAGTGGGTGCTGCGCGCCTGCTCGTTCCGCGTGGCCCAGGGCGAGCAGGTGGCGCTCGTGGGGCCGACGGGCGAGGGCAAGACGACGATCGTGCGGCTGATGACGCGGGCCTATGACGTCACGCGCGGGCAGGTGCTGGTGGAGGGCCGCGACGTGCGCGAGTGGGACCTCACCGAGCTCCGGCGGCACGTGGGGCTGGTGCCGCAGGAGACCTTCCTCTGGAGCGGCACGGTCGAGGCGAACTTGACCCTCGGCCGCGACGGGCACGTGAGCGCCACCGAGGTCGCGCAGGCGCGTGGTGGCGGCGAATGCGGGACGGCTCATCGAGACGCTGCCCGGCGGGCTCGGCGCGGATCTCCGCGAGCGCGGCGTCAACCTCTCGCAGGGTCAGCGCCAGCTCCTGGCCATCGCGCGAGCGCTCATCTATAATCCTCGCGTCCTGGCGCTCGACGAGGCGACCTCGAGCGTCGATCCGGAGGCCGAGGCGCTGATCCGCGCGGGCATGGCCCGGCTGACCGAGGGCAGGACCAGCGTGATCATCGCCCATCGGCTCTCCACCATCCAGAAGGCGGACCGCATCCTGGTGCTTCACCGCGGCGCGGTGCGGGAATCGGGGCGCCATGGCGAGCTGGTGGCGCGGGGCGGCCTCTACGCGCGGCTGTACGAGCTGCAGTTCAACGGAGGCGCGCGGTGACGGTGCGAGCGGCCGGACGCGGGAAGCGAAAGCCGGCGGCCGAGCGGTTTCAGCGCGCCGTCTACCGCCTGGTGGAGGAGATTCCCCGCGGCCGGGTGGCGACGTATGGCCAGCTCGCGGCCATCCTGGGCTGGCCGCGCGCGGCGCGCGCGGTGGGCTATGCGATGCGGCACTGTCCACCGGGACTGCCGTGGCAGCGGGTGGTCAATGCGAGCGGGGAATCAGCCTGCGCGCCAATGTCGGCAGCATGATGACGCAGCGGCTCTTGCTCGAGCAGGAAGGCGTGCCGGTGCGCCGCGGGCGCATCCGGCTCGACCAGCACCGCTGGACGGGACCACGAGGGTCACGGCGGCTCGGGCTCACGGCCCTCAGCCGGCTCTGATCGGGAGGCTTCGATGCGACTTGGGCTGAACCTCGGCTACTCCGGCTCTTCCCTCGGAATCGATCTCACGATGGTCCAGGAGGCGGACCGCCTCGGCTATCACTCGGTGTGGTCGGCGGAGGCCTATGGCTCCGACGCGGTGACGCCCATCACGTGGGTCGCCGCGCACACCACGCGCATCAAGATCGGCACCGCCATCATGCAGATCCCCGCGCGGACGCCGACGCTGACGGCGACCACGGCGCTCACGCTCGATCAGCTCTCCGGCGGCCGCTTTCTCCTCGGGCTCGGTGTCTCCGGTCCCCAGGTGGTCGAGGGCTGGCACGGCGTCGCCTTCGGCAAGCCGCTCGCGCGCACGCGCGAGTACGTGGAGATCGTGCGCGCGGTGTGGCGGCGGGAAAAGGCGCTCGAGTTCACGGGCACGTACTACCAGATCCCGTACGCCGGCGCCGACGCCACGGGCCTCGGCAAGCCGCTCCGGTCCATCCTGCATGGGCGCGACGACATCCCCGTCTATCTCGCCGCCATCGGCCCCAAGAACGTGGCCCTCGCCGCCGAGATCGCCGACGGGTGGCTGCCCGTGTTCTTCTCGCCCGAGCGCATGTCGGTGTGGAAGGAGTCGCTCGAGTCGGGCTTTGGCGCCGCCGGCGGCGGCAAGTCGCTCGCGCGGTTCGACGTCGCGCCGACCGTGCCCGTGGTGATCGGCCCGGACGCCCAGGCCTGCCGCGACGCGATCAAGCCGAGGCTGGCGCTGTACGTGGGCGGCATGGGCGCGCGGGGCCGGAACTTCTACAATGATCTGGTCCGCCGCTACGGCTACGAGGACGCCGCGGTGGCGATCCAGAACCTGTATCTGGCGGGCAAGAAGCAGGAGGCCGCGGCGGCGGTGCCGGATGCGCTCGTGGACGAGGTGGCGCTGTGCGGGCCGCGGGAGCGGATCGCCGAGCGGCTGTCGCGCTGGACGGGCTCGGGCGTCACCACGCTGATCTGCGGGATGACGCGACGTGGGCGCGGTGCGGGCGATGGCGGAGCTGGTGCTCTGAAGCCCGCCGTGGAGCGCGTGCAATCCGCGATCGCCGCGCTCGGCCTCCGAAGCGCGGTCATCGAGCTCGCGGTCGACGCGCGCACGTCGCAGCAGGCGGCCGATGCGCTCGGGGTCACGGTGGGCCAGATCGCGAAGTCGCTCGTCTTCACGGTGAACGGCCGCCCGCTGATGGTCATCGCCTCGGGGGCGAATCGCGTGGACGAGGCCAAGCTGGGGCGGCTCGCCGACGGCAAGGTGCGCCGGGCCTCTCCCGAGACGGTGAAGCAGGCCACGGGCTACACCATCGGCGGCGTGCCGCCACTCGGTCACGTCGCCCCTTGCCCATCTACATCGACCAGGACCTCTTGCAGTACGAGACGATCTACGGAGCGGCCGGCGCGCCCGAATGCGTGTTCCCGCTGACGCCCGACGAGCTGGTGCGCGCGACGGGCGGCAGCGTCGTCGACGTGAAGGAAGCGCCCGGCCGCATGACAGGAGACCCCGCATGAAGCTCATGGACAGGATCGCCGTGGTGACGGGCGCCGGCTCCGGCATCGGCCGGGCCACCGCATTGATGTTCGCGCGCGAGGGCGCGCGGGTCGCCGTCGTGGACCTCGAGGAGGCGACGGCCAAGGCGACGGCCGAGGAGATCGAGCGGGCAGGGGGCAAGCCCTCGCCATCCGCGCGGACGTGTCGAAAGCCGCGGACAACGAGGCGGTGGTCGGCCAGACGGTGGCGCGCTGGGGCCGCCTCGACGTCTTCTACGCCAATGCCGGCGTGCCGCAGTTCCCCACGCCGATCGAGGACGTGGAGGAGGCGACCTTCGACCGGATCATGAGCGTCAACGTCAAGGGCGTCTTCCTCGGCGCCAAGTACGCGCTGCCGGTGATGAAGCGGCAGAAGAGCGGCGTCTTTCTCGTCACCGCGCTCGACCTCGGCGATCCGGCCGCGGCCCGGCGTGCAGTCCTACTCGGCGTCGAAGGGCGCCGTCGTCACCCTCGCCAAGAGCCTCGCGCTCGAGCTGCGCGCCCTTCGGCGTGCGCGTGGTCGCCATCGCCCCGGTGGCGACGGAGACGCCGATGCTGGCGACGTTCATGGGCAAGACGGCGGTCGACGAGGAGGGCATGACGCGGTACCGCGCCACCGTGCCGCTCGGGCCGCTCGAACACGCCCGACGATCTCGCCAAGGTCGCCGTGTTCCTCGCGTCCGACGATGCCGCCATGATCACCGGGACGTGTATCGAGGTCGACGGCGGCCGCTGCATCTGACCGCGACGCGCATGAACGTCATTCCCCTCGCGGCGGACTCGCTCGGCGTGCGCTCGGTCGCGACGTACGTCGAGTGCGGGGACACGCGCATCGTGATCGACCCGGGGGCGTCGCTCGGCCGGAGCCGCTTCAACCTGCCGCCCGCGGATGCGGAGTGGGAGGCGCTCAAGCGCGCCAATGACCGGATCAGCGCCTATGCCACGCGGGCCACGACGATCTTCGTGAGCCACTACCACGAGGACCACTTCCGCTACGACCCGGAGATCTATCGCGGCAAGACCGTGTGGGCGAAGGATCCCAAGCGGATGCTCGGCGGGACGCAGGGAGAGCGCGCGGCCAAGCTGTGGAAGGGACTCCACGGCGGGTGCCGGCTCGACTCGGCGGAGGGGCGGCGGATGGAGACGCTCGACGCCGTGCTCGCCGCGTCCTCGCCGCTCAGTCACGGCCCCGACGGCACCGGCCTCGGCTACGTGATCGCGCTCACCGTGACGGACCGCCGCGAGGGGTTCCGCTTCGTCCACGCCTCCGACGTGCAGGGCCCGCTGTCGCCGGTGGCCGACGGCGTATCTCATCCGCGAGCGGCCCAATCTCCTCTATCTGTCCGGTCCGCCCGCGTATCTCGAGCGGGAGCTGGGCTCGGCGGTGATCGACCGCGGCATCGCCAACCTGTCACGCGTCATCGACGCGACGGGATGCCGCGTCATCATGGACCATCACGCCGTCCGCGACGCCCGGTACCCGGAGCGATTTCGCGCGCTCTGGGAGAGCGGCTCCGTCGTGACGGCGGCGGGCTTCCTCGGGCTCGCCGACGCGCCGCTCGAGTCCAGTCGCCTCGATCTCTGGGCGCGGCGGCGAAAGCCTCCGGGCCGCGTGGCGAACGCCCCCTCGGAGCGTCCGGCGGCGCGGTGAGAAGCGCGGCGCGCGATCGGGGGCGTCGAACGCGCCTCGGCGACTCCGGCGGGCGGCGGACGGCACGGGGAATGAGGGCGACCGCGGCGCCGAAGCGCCGCCGCGGCCGCGGCATGGCTGACTATGTCCTCGAGCGGCGCTTCTGGCTGCCGCGCCCGCGGACGGAGGTCTTCCAGTTCTTCGCCGAGCCGAGGAATCTGGCGCTCGTCCAACCCCCGGGAGCGCACCTGCGATGGCTCTCCGCGCCGCCCGCGGGGCTCGCGGCGGGCGCCGTGCTCGACTTCCGCGTTCGTGTGCTCGGATGGCCCATGCGCTGGCGCGTGATGATCCGCGAGTTCGATCCGCCGTATCGCTTCGTGGACGTGCAGCTCTGGGGGCCCTTCGCGCGCTGGGAGCACCGGCACCGCTTCGTCGCCGGCCCGCTTGACGAGGGCGGGCCCGGCGTCGCCGGGACGTGGGTGAAAGACCGCCTGACCTATCGGCTCCCGCTCGGCCGGCTCGGCAATCTCGCCCATGCGCTCGCCGCCGGGCGGCAGATCACCGGGCTCTTCGACCACCGCGACCGCCGAATTCTCGAGCTGTCTCTCAGCAGCGGGCTGGAGAACCCGTGAGCGGCAGAGACGGACTCACGCGGGCGGCTGCATCGATGCGCCGCAGGCGCCGGCTTTACGCTGAGCGCAACGGTTCCGGGGAGCGCTTCGGCAGATGCGAAGCCCTCAGTCTCGCTCTAGGCCGCGGCGGGTAGCGCGACGCCGAGGGCGGCGAGGCGCGGCCGCACGCGCTCGGTGAGCAGGTTGATGCGCGCGAGGTTGTTCACCATGGCGGTGTGCATGTCGCGCCGGAAGTACTTGCGGTACGCCGCGTAGTCGTTGCGGGACGCGGCGTCGCGCCGATAGGTGCGCACCTCCTGGATCTGGGCCGGCGAGAAGCCCAGGTCCTGATAGGCCTCGAGCGGGAAGAAGCCCGTGAGCACCTTCTCCACGGCGAGGCACGTGAAGTCCTCCATCTCCCTGCGCTCGCCCTCGGTCGCCTCCCGGACGATCTTGGGCAAGGCGAGCATGCCGAAGCCCATGTGCCGTGATTCGTCCAGCAGGATGCGCCGGCAGACTTCGCCGAGGACGGGATCCACGGCGGCCTCGGCCATCATCTTGAACATCGACACCGCGAAGGTCTCCGCCACGAGCTGGAGCGCGATGGTCTTGATGTACCAGCGCGGGTCGGTGAGGATGGCGTCGAAGAGGAAGCGCTCGTTCTCCGGCATGGGATAGTGCAGGCCGCCGAGCCGGGTCTGGATATAGCGCTCGAGGACCTCGTTGTGCCGCGCCTCGTCCATGACCTGGGTCGCCTGGAAGAACTTCTCGTCGGTGCCCGGCACGATGTCCACGAGCTGACTGCACGCGAGCATCGCCCCCTGCTCGCCGTACACGAGGACGGACAGGCGCCACGCGGTGATGCGCCGGTTGAGCTCGACGCGGTCGCGCTCGCCCAGCTTGTCCCACAGCGGGCTGCCGTGGATGTCGATCAGCTCGTCGGCGAGCACGCGGCCGTCGTCGGGCTCGGGCGTGGCCCACGCGATGTCGCGGGTGGCGTTCCACTGATCGCGCTTGGCCTTTTCGTAGAGGCTCCGCATGTCCTCGGCCTGCACGGAGTAGTCGAACTCGAACACGGTGTCGATCGATCCGCTGATCACGCGTCGGTCCATGAGGTCCTCCTCGAACGGGAAACCCGGAAGGTCGGTTTTTGAACTGTCCAGTTTTTACCACGGCGGCGCGCGGGCGGTCAAGTAGACTGGGGCGCGTGGGGCCCAAGCAAAAGGCGGTGCGCGATCAGATCCTCCGCACGGCGGCGGACCTCTTCCGAGAGCGCGGGTACCGCGCGTCCACGCTCGACGACATCGCGGCGCGGCTCGGGATGTCGAAGGCCTCGCTCTACACGTATTTCCGGGGCAAGGAGGAGATGCTCGCCACCATCTCCCGCGAGACCATCGAGGGCTTCACGCGCGAGCTCGGGCTCGTGCTGCGCTCCGACCTGAGCCCCGAGGACAAGCTCCGGCGCATCGTGCGCGGGCACGTGCGGTTCGTCATCGCCAACCGGTCCTTCCTCACGGTCTTCTTCAGCGAGGAGGCGAATCTGCCCGCGCGCTTCGTGCGGGCGATCGCGGGCAGAAGGACCGCTACGACAAGGGCGTCGAATCGGTGATCGCCGACGGCATCCGGCGCGGGGTGTTCCGCGACGTGCCGCCCCGGCTGGTCGTGTTCGGCCTGCTCGGGATGCTCAACTGGCTCTACAAGTGGTACGACCCGCGGGGCCACTGGGGCGCCGAGGAGATCTCCTCGGCGTTCCTCGCCGTGGTCGAGGGCGGCCTCGTGCGGCGGCCGCCGCGCGGACCCGCGGTGAGCCGCCGCATCGCCCGCCTCCAGCGCGAGCTCCGCGACCTCTCGCGCGCCCTCGACGGCTGATCGCGCGCGTTCAGCCGCCCGGGCGGCTCCGGATCGAGCCGAGCAGCTCCCGGGCCTCGACGGAATCCTTGAGCGTCCAGTCGGCGAGATTGTGGGGCGCCTTCTCGGCGAGGACGGCCTCGAGCTCCTTTCTGGCTTCGGCGACGCGGCCCTTCTTGACCAGCGTCTTGGCCAGGCCCGACGCGCATGCTCGTGAACGTCGGATCGAGCTCGAGCCCGGTGCGGAACAGCTTCTCCGCCCGGTCGACGTCGCCGCCCAGCATGCCGGGCACCTCGAGGTAGAAGTGGCCGGCGAGGGAATAGGCCGGCGGAAACTTGGGGTCGAGCGCCAGCACCGTGTCGATCTCCTCTCTCATGAGCGGGAGCAGGGACAGGGAGCGCATCATGCCCTTGGTCTGGCCCCAGCGCCCGGTGTCGATGGCGTACCAGAGATGCGCGGTCACGCTGCGCGGCGCCAGCTCCACCGCGCGCTTGGCGGCCTGCCGGCCTTGGTCGTAGGCGGCGAGCTTGTCGTCGGTCGTCTTCGCCCGGACCTCCCCAGATGAAGCACACCTCGGCGAGGGCGACCAGGTTGTCGACCGAGGGATCGGCCGTGACCGCCTGCGTGAGCTCCGCCCGCATCCGGTCGATGCTCGGGGTCCTCGTGATAGCGCGTGGCCCAGGCCCGGACCTGCGCGGCCAGCGACGACTGCGCCCCGGCCACGACGGCGAAGATGACGAGGAGGAATGCGGCGAGGGCGACGCGCATGGCTACCGATCGTATGGACCAGCTCCTCAGTTGTCAACGCACCGTCGCGGCAGCTGGTCGCCATACTGTTGCGAGTGCCCGGCAGCCCGCAACGACGCCAGGTCGGGCTGCCAGCGCGCTCGGTCGGCTGAGTTGCCCAGTGCCGGAGTCAGCGACCATGCCGTCGTGCCCGCTTGATGTCCTGGGGGCGGGCCGGTATGGTAGGGGCGCGATGAGGAGCGTGGCCGGCATAGCCGTTCTGTCCTGTGGCTCGGGGTCATGGGCTTCTTCGCATTCGTCGTGGCGCCGGCCGCGTTCACGGCCCTCGACCGTGAGGCCGCCGGCCGCTTCGTCGGGGCCGTCTTCCCCGGTACTACCTGGTCGGGGCGGTGCTCGGGGCGTGTGCGCTGGTGGCCCTCATCGCCCAGCGCTTGCGCGCCGACGGCCGGCATGGTGATTGGCTCGGCGGCGCGCTCCGTCCTCGGGATGCTGGCGCTCACCCTGTACGCCTGGCTCGCGGTGCTGCCGGCGGCGCAAGCGGCGAAGCAGGCCATGCGTCACGCCTCCTCCGCGGGCGGCGGGGTCGAAGCGCTCAGCTTTTCCCGGCTTCACCGGCTGTCGACCATCCTGAACGGCGCGGTGATGCTGGCGGGCATGGCCTTCGTGGTCCTCGACGTGGCGCGCCGGCCGTGACGCGCTTTCAGCCACTCGGCCTCGACCACGTCGTCCTCCGCGTGCGGGACCAGGAGGTCTCGCGGCGCTTCTATACCGAGATCCTCGGCTGCACGCTCGACCACATGAACGAGCGCATCTCGCTGATGCAGCTCCGGTTCGGAGCCCAGCTCATCGACCTCTTGCCCGCGGGCGCCGAGGCGCAGACGGGAAGTGGAGGGCTCGACCACGTCTGTCTGTCCATCCAGTGCGCCGATCTCCGGAGCCCTTCGCGAGGAGCTGCTGGCCCGGGCCGTGGCCGTCGAGGGTGAGGTCGTGGAGCGGCGCGGGGCGTACGGCACGGGGCCGTCGCTGTACCTGCGGGATCCCGACGGCTACCTGATCGAGCTCAAGCCCCGCGGAGCGTGAGCGCGACGAGCGCGCGGGAGAGCTCGGCCGGGCTCACCGCGCCGCCCTGCATCGCCGCTTGCAGCAGGCAGCCTTCGGCGGCACCCACGATGACCGCCGCCACGGCCCCGGTGTCGAGGCCGGAGCGAAAGAGGCCGCGCACCGCCCCTTCCGCCAGGATGTCCTGAAGCAAGAGCCGGAGCTGCTCGCGCTGCCACGCGAGCCTCAGGCGGTACTGCTTGTCCCGCTGAGCGCGGACCCATCCCTCGAGCAGCAGCGCCGAGAAGCCGGGGTCACTGCCCGAATATGCACCGAAGAGAATCTCGAGGGCCCGCTCGAGCCTGACCGCGGGAGATCCCGCATCTCTCGCCGCGCGCGCCACGGCCTCAACGATGGGCTCGATCCGCTTGTCCAATAGCTCCAGCGCGGCCCCCGGCGACTCCAGCAGCGCGGGCACCTCCGGCATGCGCCCCTGTCTCGCTGCGCCTCCTGTTTGCCTTGCTCATGCTCACCACCGGATGATACGCGCGCGCCGACCGCCCGGCCGGGCGACGAGCAGAGAGGAGCGGCGACAGACGAAGCCGCAGAATCCGCGGCGAGACGGCCGGCGGCCCGCTCGGCTCTTGCTAGTTCCCCTGGATGTTCTGGAACTGGAACGACTCGACTTGCACGCGATACCGCCGCTCGCTGCCGGACGCCAGCAAGCGGATCTCGAACGAGGCGCTCCCGCGTGAGGGCACCGTGCCGGCGACGAAGGAGCGGCCGCGGCTCACCACGTGGCCACCCTCGTCCAGGCCCTCGGCGAGGATCGCCACCCGCTCCGCCGTCGAGTTGGTGGCGTTGCGCACTTCGCCGAAGATGAGGACGCGCGAGCCTCCGGCCTTCTCGACGGTGTGCGACACGCTCAGGCCCGAGGCGGACTGGGGCGTGAAGGTCTGGGCTTCGAGCAGGGCGGCCGTCCCAGCCAGCAGGAGTCCGAGCACGAAGCTGAGGCGTCGGATCACTCGTACCTCAAGGCTTCGATGGGGTTGAGCCCGGCCGCCTTCCGGGCGGGATAGAAGCCGAAGAAGATCCCGACGGCAGCCGCGAAGCCGAAGGCGATGAGGATGGACTGCGAGCTGACCAGCACGCGCCACTCCGCGAAGTAGGCCATCGCCCAGGATCCGACGAGGCCGACCACGATCCCGATGGCGCCTCCGATCAGCGAGAGCGTGACGGCCTCCACGAGGAACTGCGTGAGGATATCCCGCCCGCGGGCCCCGACAGCCATGCGCAAGCCGATCTCCCGCGTCCGCTCCGTCACCGAGACGAGCATGATGTTCATGATGCCGATGCCGCCCACGAGAAGCGAGACGGACGCGATGGCGGCCAGGAGCAAGGTCAGCACCTGCGAGGCCGCCTCCTGCGACTGCAGGACCTCCGAGAGGTTGCGGATCCAGAAGTCGTCGTCCTGGTACGCCTGGAGGCGGTGACGCTGGCGCAAGAGCTCCCGGATCTCGTTCTCGGCCTCCCCATCATGGCGGCGTCGCGGACGCGGACGGAGATGGATCCCACCGACTTGGCCTTGGCCTGGCTGCCGCCGATCACCTTGTTCTTCGCCGTGGACATCGGGATCAGGATGATGTCGTCCTGGTCCTGTCCCCACGTGTTCTGGCCTTTCCTGTCGAGGACGCCGACGACGGTGAACGGCACCTTCTTGATGCGGATGATCTGGCTCAGAGGGTCGGCGTCGCCGAAGAGGTTCAGGCTCACGGTTTGTCCCAGCAGGGCGACCTTGGCGGCACCGTCCACGTCCTCCTGGGTGAGGAGGCGGCCGTCGGTCACTCCCCACTCGCGCGCGGTGAAATACTCCGGCGTGATCCCTTGCAGACTGGTGCCCCAGTTGAGATTGCCGTAGACGACCTGCCCGCTCCCGCGGACCGACGGAGCCGCGGCCTCGACGAGCGGGATCTCGCGCTGAATGGCCCAGGCGTCATCGTCGGTGATGGTGAGCTGGCTGCCGGAGCCGATCCGGACGCCGCCCTGGGTGACGCTTCCCGAGAGGACGATGATCATGTTCGAGCCGAGGCTGGCGATCTGCTCGGCCACCCGCGCCTGAGCCCCGGCTCCCACCGACACCATGGTGATCACCGCACCGACGCCGATCACGATGCCCAGCATCGTGAGCGCGCTCCGCAGCTTATTGACCCGGAGCGCCCGTATCGCAATGCGCGCCCCGACAGGATGTTCACGCCGCGTCCTCCGCTCGCAGGCCCACCGCGGCCCCGGCCAGGCGTCCAGTTCCCGCAGAGGATGTTCACGCCGCGTCCTCCGCTCTGGGCACGCCCACCGCGGCCCGGCCAGGCGCCCAGTTCCCGCAGAGGATGTTTCACGCCGCGTCCTCCGCTCTGGGCACGCCCACCGCAGCCCGGCCAGGCGCCCAGTTCCCGCAGAGGATGTTTCACGCGGCGTCCTCCGCTCTGGGCACGCCCACCGCGGCCGGCCAGGCGCCCAGTTCCCGCAGAGGATGTTTCACGCGGCGTCCTCCTCTTCCTGGGCGGGCAAGGTCGCGAGGATCTGGCGCGCATCGGAGGGCTGGGCCACGGCTTCGTCCTTGATCAGCCGGCCATCGCGGAAGGTCAGGTTCCGCCCGGCATAGCGCGCGACGTCGGGCTCGTGTGTGACGAGCACGATGGTGATGCCGGCGCGATTCAGGTCCTGGAAGAGCGCCATGATCTCGACGCTCGTCCGGCTGTCGAGCGCGCCGGTCGGCTCGTCGGCCAGGATCAATAGCGGGTTGTTGATCAGGGCCCGCGCGATGGCCACGCGCTGTTGCTGGCCGCCCGAGAGCTGCGCCGGATGATGGTCGCCCCGGTCGGCCAGTCCCACCGCCTCGAGCTTGGCGCGAGAGCGCGGCGGCCGCTCCTTGGCTGGGACCCCGCTGTAGAGCAGCGGCAGCTCGATGTTCTCGAGGGCCGTCGTCCGCGGGAGGAGATTGAACGTCTGGAAGACGAATCCAATCTTCTCGTTTCGGATCCGGGCGAGGGCGTCCGAACGCAGGTTCGAGACATCGGCCCCGTCGAGGACATACCGCCCGGCGCTCGGCGTGTCGAGGCAGCCGAGGAGGTTCATGAAGGTGGACTTGCCCGAGCCCGAAGGACCCATGACGGCGACGAACTCGCCGGTCGGGATGACGACGGAGACGCCGCGCAGGGCGTGGACCTTGCGGGTTCCGAGCGTGTAGTCCTTCACGATGCCCTCTGCCTCGATGAGCGCCGGCGCCATCACTAGAGCCTGGGGCCGGGCGGGGCCGCGGTGGTCGGGCGCGGGCTGGTCGTCGCGCCCACGATGACCTCCTGCTTGTCCGTGAGCGGCCCTTCCACGACCTCGGTATTGGTGCCGTCCGTGATGCCGAGGCGGATCTGGACCGCCTCGGGCTTGCCGTTGGCGCCGACGATGAAGACCCGTCCCGGGAGCCCGGGTCCGCCGCCGCGCCCCGACCCGGGCGCACCCCGGCCGCCGCCTCCAGGACCCCCGCCGCCCGGCCCACCGCCTCCGGGGCCACCGCCCGACCGCTGAGACCGATCGACCTCGACCCCCGCGGGCCGGAAGCGGAGCGCGGCATTCGGCACGCGGAGCGCGTCTTCCTTCCGCTCGGTGACGATCCGGACATTGGCGGTCATGCCGGGCAGGAGCCTCTGATCCGTGTTCTGGGCGGACACCACCACGTCGTACGTCACCACGTTCTGCACGACCTGGGGCGCCTTGCGGATCTGGACGATCTCGCCGGTGAAGACCTGGCCGGGGAATGAGTCGACGGTGAACGAGGCGCGCAGGCCGACCTTCACGCGGCTGACGTCGGCCTCGTCGACGTTGGTGTCGACCTGCATCTTGGTCAGATCCTGCGCGATGGTGAACAGCGTGGGGGCCTGCAGGCTGGCCGCCACGGTTTGCCCCACGTCGACCGTGCGCGAGACGACGACGCCGTCGACGGGAGCGCGGATGATCGTGTGCTCGAGATCGAGCTGGGCCTGGCGCAGTCCCGCCTCGTTCTGGCCGACCTGGGCCACGGCCGACAGGAGTTGCGCCTCGGTGACCTTGAGGGCCGCCTCCGCCGAGCGTATGCCTGCCTCCTGGGCTTGCTCCTGCGCCTTGTTCGCGTCGTGCTGGGCCAGCGAGGAGTCGTAGACCGCCTGCGCTGCATCCTCGTCGGCCTGGGCGATGAAGCCCTGGGTCCGCAAATCGCGCTTTCTCCCCAGATCGCGCTGCGTATCGACGACCGTTACCTGGCCCTTGGCGGTCTGGGCGCGGGCGACGGCCTGGGCCGCGCGCGCATTGCCCAGCTCGGCCTTGGCGCGCTCCACGGAGGCCTGCTGGTTGAGCACCGCGGCCTTCGCGGAATCGACCTGCGCTTTGGCCTGGTTGACCTTCGCCTCGAAGATCTCCGGGTCGATGCGGGCGATGACCTGGTCCTTCTTCACCTGGGAGTTGAAGTCGGCGTAGAGCTCCTTGACCTGGCCGGAGACCTGGGAGCCGACCTGGACCGTGATCACCGCGTTCAGGGTGCCGGTGGCGGAGACTGCCGCCGTGACGGAGCCGCGCGTGACGGGGGTGGTGCGAAAGGGGGCTTACTGCCCACGCCCTGCGCGTAGAAGTAGCCGCCGGTGAGGCCGCCGGCCAGGACGAGGACGAGGATGATCCAGAGGATTCGGCGCTTCATCGTTGTGAGACGAGTGGCCCCCTGAAGGTATTCCTTACCGCCGCCCCAGGTTCCGCTCGAGCTGGGCGATGGCGAGGCGGTAGTCGGTGAGCGCCTGGGCCTGCGTGGACTGGGCCTGAGTGAGGGCGAGCTGGGCGTCGGTCAGCTCGATGATGGTGCCGACGCCGGCGTCGAAGCGACCCTGACTGAGGCGGAAGTTTTCCTGCGCCGACTCCACCGCCTTCTGGGCCGCCCCGATCTGCTCCTCCGCCGAGATCAGGTTGACGTAGGCCTGCTCGACCTGCTGCCAGATCGTCAGCTCGGTGTCCCGGACATTGGCCTTGGCTCGAGTCGAGCAGCGCCTTGGCCTCCTTGTAGCCGGGCCACCTTGTTGCCGCCATCGAAGATGCGTCCAGCTGAGCTGAACGCCGTAGCTGTAGATCTCGTTCGAATGTCCGCCCGGGCGGCGCCGTAGGTCCCGCTCGCGATGACGTCGGGGAAGAAGTTGCGGAAGTTCTGTCGCGAGGATTGCCTCCGCCGCGTCGACCTGGTACTCTGGCCTGGCGGTTCTCCGCGCGGCGGCGGAGGGCCTCGGCGACCAGCGAGTCCCGGTCGACCATGGAACGGCTCGTAGGCCAGGGTGTCCACGATCCGGATCGGGTGCATTGACGGCGATGCCCATCCCCGTATTGAGCGCGATGCGCGAGAGGCTCACCGCGTTCTGCGCCCGGATGAGGCTGACCCGGGCATTGGCCACGTCCACCTCGGCCCGGGTCACGTCGAACCGCGGCCGCGTGCCCACCTCGAAGAAGCCCTTGGCGCTTCGCAGGTTCAGGTCGGCGCGATCCACGGCCTGGGCATTGACGACGACCAGCCGGTTCGCGAGCAGCAGGCCGTAGTAGGACTGCTTCACGGCCAGCGCGATGAGGTCCTTTTGAAGCTCCACGCCCTCGCGCGCGAACTCGCTGGTGGCCTTGGCCGCGTCGGTGGCCGCCCAGTTCTTCCCGAAGTCGAAGAGGAGCTGGGAAGCCGTCACGGTGGCGCTGGGTCTGCGTGGGCGATCGCTGACTGAGTCGCGACGTTCTGTCCCGCTGCCGCGGTGACCTGGTTCACGGAGTTCTTGTTCTGGAATGCGGTTCCACAGGCCGCTGACCTGGGGCAGGAGCGGTGACAGGGCCTGGGCCACGCGCTGCTGCGCGGCCACGTAGGCGCTCACGCGGTTCTGGATGGTCGGCTGATTGGCGAGCGCGATGGCCACGGCTTGCTCGATGCCGAGCTCCCGCTCGGCGATCTCGGGAGGCGTGATGAACTTGAGCCCGGCGGGGGCGGGGAGCGGGTCGCGTGGGACCAGGGGTCGGCTGCAGTCGGCTGCGCCGCGCCGGGGTCGGCCAGCGCCGCCAGCAAGAGCGCGATCACGGCGAGCAGTCGAAGGGGGCGATGACGGTCATGCCGCGTCTCCTTGTGCGACGAGCTCCCCTCGGGACTCTCGATGCGGCGGGGGAACCGCTCCTCGAGCATCACGTAGAGCGTCGGAATGAGGACCAGCGTCAGCAGAGTGGAGATGGCCAGGCCGCCGATCACCGCGCGGGCGAGCGGCGCATTCGCCTCGCTACCCACGTCGGATGCCGAGCGCCATGGGAAAGAGGCCGACGAGCGTGGTGAGGCTCGTCATGACGATGGGGCGCAGGCGGGTCCGCCCCGCTCGGACGACGGCCTCGCGCAGGCCGAGCCCGTGGCGGCGCAGCTCGTTGATGTACTCGACGAGCAGGACGCGCGCAGGTCTGTCAACTCCGCATCATTGTATGGACGCGCGGAGCGGAGTCAAGGTTGCCCCGAGATTATCGCGGGAGCCCCAGATGCGGTGTGCTACGCTCTGCCCCACACGGCCGAGAGTAGCCGAGGAGACGTCGCTCATGCCCTCCCAGTCCCAGACGCGCCCGCCCAAGGTCGGCCGCTGGTCCGAGCCCGCCTTGCGGGTCCTGCGCGAGCGCTATCTCGCCCGCGAAGGCGATGAAGTCTCCGAGACGCCCGAGGAGATGTGCTGGCGGGTGGCCCGCGCCATCGCGGCCGCCGAGGAGCGGTTCGGCCGCAGCCCGGCGGCGGTCGACGAGGTGGCCGCCGCGCTTCTACGACATGATGGTGGAGGGTACTTCCTGCCCAACTCGCCGACGCTCATGAACGCGGGCAAGGGCAATCACCTCCAGTACTCCGCCTGCTACGTGCTGCCCGTGGGCGACTCGATGCAGGAGATCTTCGACTCGGTCAAGTCCGCGGCGGTCATCCACCAGTCGGGTGGAGGCACCGGGATGGCGTTCTCACGGCTGCGGCCGAAGAACGACCTCGTGCGGTCGACCGGCGGGCGCGCCTCGGGCCCGGTGTCGTTCCTCCGCGTGTTCAACGCGGCCACGGAGGCGGTCAAGCAAGGGCGGCTCTCGGCGCGGCGCCAACATGGGGATTCTCCGGGTGGATCACCCGGACATCCTCGAGTTCATCGAGTGCAAGCTCGACGGCGGCATCACGAACTTCAATATCTCGGTCGCCGTCACCGACGCGTTCATGGACGCCCTCGCGGCGGGCGGGAGTACGACCTCGTCAACCCGCGTACGGGGCTCGCGACGGGGCGGCTGTCGGCGCGCGAGGTGTTCGACCGCATCGTGCGCGCGGCGTGGCGCACCGGCGATCCCGGCATGATCTTCATCGACCGCATCAACCGGGGTCCGGCCAATCCACGCCGAGGTCGCGCTGATCGAGGCGACAAACCCGTGCGTCACCGGCGACACGCTGGTCTACACGGCCGAGGGACTCATCCGCGCCGACGTGCTCGCGAGCCGTCCGGGAAGGCCGTCGACATCACGCTCGATTCGCGATTCGGCGTGGGCGACAGTGCGATCGTCTCCGACGTCTTCGAGACGGGCATGAAGGCCGTGTATCGGCTGCTGACGGAGGAGAGGTACGAACTCCGACTGACCGCGGACCATCAGGTCATGACGGCTCGTGGGTGGCAAAGCGCCGATCACCTCGAGCCCGGTGAACGCCTCCACCTCGTGAATCGCAAAGGGCGGCTTCGGCACCGAGGGAACGCTCGCGGAAGGCGCGTGCTCGGCTGGCTGGTCGGCGATGGTCACCTCAAGAGCGACGGGTGCGCCGTCCTGAGCTTCTTCGGCGACGAGAAGCGGGAGCTGGCCCCGCTCTTCGCCGAGCACGTCAACGATGTGATTGGGTCGCGGCCCGGAGACCGATATCACCTGGCAGCCATGGACGTGTCGCGGTCGTGACGAGGTCCGAGTGCAGTCGACACGGCTGGGGCGCCTTGTCGGCGAAGTACGGCCTGAGCCCGGCCAGCAAGCTGGTGGGAGTTCCGCGGCGTGTCCTCTCGGGCTCGGAGGATGTGCAGCGCGGGTTTCTGGAGGCGCTCTTCACGGCGGACGGACATGTGAGGCGGGAGCCCCGCCAAGGGCGTGTCGGTCCGGCTCACTTCGATTTCCGTGTCGCTGCTGAAGGACGTCCAGCGGATGCTCCTCAACTTCGGCATTGCGTCCCGGCTCTACGCCGAGCGTCACCCGGTGCGCAAGGCGGATCTTCCCGATGGGAAGGGAGGTGCCCTGGCGTACCAGTCGCAGGCCGATCACGACCTCGTCGTCGCGCGCGACAACGTCGGCAGGTTCGCGCGTGAGTTCGGGTTCTTGACCCGCCGGAAGCAGGACCGTCTCCGGCAGCTTTGCACGGACTACACGCGGGGACCGTACCGCGAGACGTTTGCGTGCCGGTTCAAGGCGCTCGAGCCCGCAGGTATCGAGCCGGTCTTCGATCTCAAGGGAGCCGCTGACGCACAGCTTCGTGGCCAACGGCTTCGTCGTGCACAACTGTGGTGAGCAAAGCCTCCCACCGTGGGACGCGTGCAATCTGGGCTCCATCAACGTCGCGCGCTTCGCGAAAGCGCTCGACGGTGACGGGGCGGCCATCGACTGGGACGATCTCGAGCGGGTGGTGCGGCTGGCCGTGCGCTTCCTCGACGACGTGATCGAGGTCAACCCGTATCCGCTGCCGCAGATCGACGCGACCGTGAAGGCCAACCGGCGCATCGGGCTCGGCGTCATGGGCTGGGCCGATCTGCTGTTCACCCTCGGGATCCCGTACGACAGCGAGGCCGCGCTCGAGCTCGCCGACCGGCTGATGGCCTTCGTCAGACGGATCGGGCATGACCAGTCGGCCCGCCTCGCCGAGGAGCGCGGCCCCTTCCCGAGCTTCCGTCGGTCGATCTACCGGCACGGCCGGCCCCTGCGCAATTGCACCGTCACCACCATCGCGCCCACCGGCACCATCTCGATGATCGCGGGCTGCTCGTCGGGGATCGAGCCCGTCTTCGCGCTGGCGTTCGAGCATCGGGTCAAGGGGGCGAGGGCGAGCGCGTGCTCACCTTCGTGAGCGACACCTTCGAGCGGCTCGCCAAGTCCCGCGGGTTCTACCCGAAGCCCTCATGGCCGAGGTGGCGCGCCATGGGTCCATCCAGCACGTCGCCGGCGTGGATGCGGGCGCGAAAGCCGTGTTCAAGACGGCCCACGACATCGACTGGCCGTGGCACGTGCGCCACCAGGCCGTCTTCCAGAAGCACACGGACAATGGCGTGTCGAAGACGGTGAACCTGCCCCATGACGCCGTGCCCGACGACGTGGCGGGGGCCTATCTGCTGGCGTGGCAGGAAGGCTGCCTGGGAATCACGGTCTTCCGCGACGGGTGCAAGGGCAGCCAGGTCCTCAACGTGGGGGTGCGGGCCGATGGCGCCCCCGCCGACGCCATTGCCGCAGCCGAGCGCGTGGTCAAGCCGCGGCCGCACAGCCTGGCCGGCGCCACGTACCGGATGGAGACGCCGATCGGGACGGCCTTCGTCACCGTGAACGACACGCCCGGCGGCGAGCCGCTTCGAGGTGTTCGTCCAGGTCGGCAAGGCCGGCTCGGACACCATGGCGGTCGCCGAGGCGCTGGGGCGGCTGGTATCGCTCGTCTTGCGGCTCCCGTCTCCGCTCTCCGCGGGTCGCCGCCTCGAGGAGGTCATCAGTCAGCTCTCGCGGATCGGCGGCGGTCAGCCGACGGGCTTCGGGTCCGCGAAGGTGCTCTCGCTGCCGGACGCGCTCGCGCGGGTGCTCGGGGAGCACATCGGGCAGGAGAGGACGCTGGCCGGGACGCGGGCGGGCGCGCCGCCCGTGCCCCGGACGATCGGCGATCTGTGCAAGGAGTGCGGCCAGGCCACACTGATCTACGAGGAAGGGTGCAAGAAGTGCGTGTCGTGCGGCTACAACGAGTGCTGACGGCCAGTGCTCACGGCCAGTGCTCACGGGAGGACCAGACATGTTCTCGGGCGGGGAGTATTCGGAAGTGGGTCGATGGCTCTGGAACTTCGTGGAGGCGCATGCCAAGCGGGAGAACCTCCGCGTGGAGGCGCTCGTGGACGCGGCGGGCGCGCGTGAGGGCAAAAGCTATGGCGTGCGGCTGCGCCTCGCCGAGCGGCTGCTCCCGCCCGCGGATCAGGCGCCCGTAGAGATGACGTATGCCGATGTCGCGGCGGGCAAGGGCCAGCTCGCCTGGTGCGATGCGCTCGCGGTGAACGTGCGCACGCTCGCGGGCGGATTCGGCGCGCCGCGCTCTGCCACGAGTCACACCGCCTGATCGGTGAGCGCGGCCACCGCTCGGCGCTGGGCGGCGCCCGGTGACTGGAATGCGTTCTTCGGCCTCGCGCTCGACAACCTGACCCAGCTCGTCATCCTCTCGAGCCTCCTGATCGGGGTCTTCGGCTTCCCCGCCGATCTCGTCCTGCGCGTCATGATTCCGGGTACGGCCGCCGGCGTGCTCGTCGGAGATCTCGCCTATACGTGGCTCGCGCTGCGGTTGATGCGGACGACGGGCCGGACGGACGTGACCGCGATGCCCTTCGGCATCGACACGCCGTCGCTCTTCGGCATGGTGTTCGGCGTGCTCGGGCCGGCGATGCTGCTCACGCGCGATCCGATCCTGGCCTGGAAGATCGGGATGGGCGTCACGGTGGGCATGGGGGCCATGAAGCTCGCCCTCGCCTTCGCCGGTGACTGGGTGCGCCGGATCGTCCCGCGCGCCGCGCTGCTCGGGTCGATCGCGGGCGTCGCGATCTTGCTCATCGCATTCTTGCCCTCGCTGAAGGTCTTCGCCGACCCGCTCGTCGGTCTGGTCTCCCTCGTCCTCGTCCTGGCGACGCTGGTCGGTGGCCTTCGGCTGCCGTGGGGGCTTCCGGGGCCTTCGCCGCGGTGCTCGCGGGCAGCGCCATCTTCTGGGGCCGATGGCTGCTGGGTGCGGGCGATGCCCATCCGCCGGCCGAGCTCGCGCTGGCATTGGCGCCCCCGTGGCCGACGCTCGCCTGGGTGTCCGCCCTCGACCAGATCCTCGCGTATCTGCCGCTCGCCGTTGCCGTTCGCCGTCGCCACCGTGGTCGGCGGCATCGACAATACCGAGTCGGCGCGCGCGGCGGGAGACGGATACCGCACGCGGGACATCCTGCTGACCGAAGCGCTGGCGACCATCGTCGCGGGAACCTGCGGCGGTGTCGTCCAGAACACACCGTATATCGGTCACCCTGCGTACAAGGCCATGGGCGCGCGGGCGGGCTATACGCTCGCCACCGGCCTCGTCATCGGCGCCGGCGCCGCGATCGGCGTGGTCTCGCTGCTCGTGAGCCTCTTGCCGGAGGCCGCCGTCGCGCCGATCCTGATCTTCATCGGGCTCGAGATCACGGCGCAGGCGTTCGTGGCCTCGCCGCCGCGCCATGCTCCGGCCGTCGCCTTCTCCTTCATCCCGGCGGTCGCGGCGCTCGTGCTGATTCAGATCAATGGGCTGCTCGCAGCCCTGGGCAAGAGCGCCGCGGACCTCACCGGTGACGGACAGGCCACCTATGCCACCCTCCTCGTCGTGGGCAATGGCTTCGTGCTGACCGCGCTCGCGTGGGGCTCGGCGCTCGTCGCGATCATCGACCGCCGGCCCGGCGTGGCGGCGGCGATCCTCGGCACAGCGGGGCTGGCGACCCTCTGCGGCCTGATCCACTCGCCGCTGCCGACCGGGGCGGTCTTCTGGCCCTGGTCCATTCCCACAGCCGCACCGCTGCAGCTCGCGGCCGGCTACGGCGCGGCCGGCGCCCTGCTCCTGCTGCTCGCGCGGGCGGGCCGCGAGCGGGAAAGCGCTTGACCCCGGCGCGAACGCGATGGTAGAACCGTCTTGTGAATGTTGTCACGATGACGTGACGACGCCGCGCGCCCGTCCTCGGATCGCCGGCGTCGTTCAGGAGGAGCCTCATGTCGGCATCATTCGTCTCCCGCATCGCCATCGCCGCCCTCGTGGTGTCCGCGCTCGGGCTTGGCGACAGTGCGTTCGCTCAGGGCCCCTGGGTGGCTCCCGATGCGGAGAAGGTGAAAAGAACCCGCTGCCGAACGACAAGAAGTTCGTCGAGCAGGGGAGCAAGCTGGCCCAGGTCAACTGCGTGACCTGTCACGGTGCGAAGGGCAAGGGGGACGGCGCGGCGGCCGTCGCGCTCAACCCGAAGCCGGCGGACTGGACCTCGAAGCGCGTGCAGGACGAAAGCGACGGCGAGCTCTTCTGGAAGATCTCCAATGGCCGCGGCGCCATGCCCCCATGGAAGCATCTCCCCGAGCAGGATCGCTGGGCCCTGATCCGGTATATCCGCTCGCTGAAGTAGGGGCGGCCGGGTTGGTCGGGAGGCGCTGCCCGACCGAGCCAGTGAGCGTGCGTCGTCGGGCATGATCGGCGAGGCGTTCGAGGGCGATTCCAACCTGCAGCCGCTCGACGCGGTGCTCGGCGACCTCGGCCGAGCCCTCGAGGCGCTGCGGGATCTACTGCGCCATCCGCAACGAGAACGAGCGCGCGACGCCGCTCAGGACGTCCCGGGTGGGTGCCGGCGTCAGCCGGCTCGGGCGGGGAGCCGCTGTCCAGCGTGGAAGAGGTCCTCTCGATCCCCGCCGCCGGGAGCGAGCCGCAGGAGCTGTTCACGCTCGCGACCGACCGGATCTGTCGCCTGCTCGGCGCCGATCGCGTCATGCTCTTCGCCGCCGAAGGGAGCCATCTGCGGCCGCGGTCGGCGCGAGGGTTCCGGCGCGACGACCTCGACACCATCGTGGTGGAGGCCGGCGACGGCATCGTCGGCCGCACCTTCACGGCGCGGCGGGCGCTCACCGCCTCGAGCATCGCGGCCGTCGAGGACGCGTTCATCGAGCGCTTTCCCGTCAAGGAGGCCATCGCCGTGCCCGTGCGCGCGGAGGACGACGTGGTGGGCGTGCTCTATGCGGGGCGCCGAGCCGACGGTCGGCCCTTCGGTCCGAGCGACGTCCTGCTCCTGCTCGTCATCGCCGATCGCATGGGGAGCGCCTTCGTCCATCAATCCCTGCTCGACCGGCGCTCGGCGTCGATCGCGCGCCTGGCGGAGCTCGCGGAGTTCGCGGGGAGGCGCCCTCGGTCGCGACCTGACGGACATCCTGTCGCGGGCGGCGGAGGTCGCATGCCGCCTCGTGGGTGCGCGTGCGGCAGCCGTGGCCGTCGGCGTGGAGGACCTGGCGGTGGTCGCCGCACGCGGACTGCCGGGCGGTCCGGATTCCTGGCGGTCGATCTCGCGACGTGAGGGACTGACCGCGGAGCTCTACGCCCGCGACGGGCCTATCGCCTGTCGCGACGTGCAGGCGAAGCGGGGTGCGGAGCGGAGCTTCCTCGGGAAGGGCAGATTCCACGGCTGCCTCCTCGTGCCCTTGAAGCTGCGCGGCCTCATGCTGGGCGTGCTGTACCTGGCCGACACGGAGGTGCGCGACTTCTCGGTCGAGGAAATCGCCGTCTCCCGCGTGCTCGCGGCCATGTCCGCCTCTGCCATCGAGAACAGCCGGGTCCACGCCATGCTTGCATCCGGGCTCGAGACGGCGCGCGCGGCCCAAGACCAGCAGCTCGAGGCGGAGAAGGTCCGCTCCCTCGCCGAGATCGGCGGCGGGATCGCCCGCGAGTTCAACCAGATCCTCGCGGTGATCCTGGGCAAGAGCCAGCTCCTGCTCGCCCGCGCCACCGATGAGTCGCTCCGCGAGGGGCTCGGCGTGATCGAGGACGCGGCCTGGCGGGAGCCGATGTGGTGCATCGCGTCGGCTCACTGGCCGTGCCCGCTGTCGACGCCGCGGGCGATGCCACCGACATGAAGGCCCTGGTCCAGGATGCCGTGGCATCGGCGCACACGCGCTGGAAGGACGACGGCGGGGGACAGCGCCCGATCGAGATCGCCGCGGATCTCGAGGCCGTCTCCCCGTGCGCGGCGACCGGGCGGCGCTGCGGGACGCCGTGGGGCACCTCGTGCGCAATGCGCTCGACGCCATGCCGGGCGGCGGACGACTGGTGCTCACGCTCCGGCCGCGGGACGGCGGCGTCGAGCTCGTGGTGGAGGACACCGGGGAGGGCGTCGACGAGGAGGTCAGGCGGCGAATGTTCGATCCGTTCTTCACGACGCGCGCCCCGGCGCGGATGGGGCTCGGGCTCACCATGGTCCGGAGCGCGGTCTCTCGGTGCGGTGGCCGCGTCGACGTCAGCCCGGGCACGGGTGGCCGCGGCACCGCGGTGCGCGTGTGGCTGCCCGCTCCATCCGGCGCGATGCCGGCCCCGGGTCCGGGGGCAACCGAGACCCTGGCCGGGCCCGGCGAGGTGGCCCCCGGCGCCCGTCCGCCAGGAGCCGGGAGGCATTCCGGACCCGGGCGCCGTGTCACGACGCGAGGCGCGTGCGTCCATTCTCGTGCTCGCAGGACGAGGAGCCGGTGCGCGCGATGCTCGTCCAGGCCCTCACCGAAGCGGGCCACGAGGTCCACGCGGCACCCGACGGCCCCGCGAGCCTGGCGAAGATCGAGCTCGGCAGCTTCGACGTCGTGCTCACCGATCTGGCGCTGCCCCAGCGATCGGGCCTCGCCGTCGCGCGCTCCGTCAAGCGCGCGAGCCCGCGGACCCGCGTCGTCCTCATCACGGGCTGGGGGCACGTCCTCGATCCCGAGCGGCTCCGCGAGCACGGTGTCGACCTCATGCTCGTCAAGCCGTTCCGCGCCGAGCGGGCGATCGCGGTGGTGAGCGAGGCCCTCCGGCTCCGCGCCTCGGCCTGACCGCGGACCGGCACCGGCTCGCGCCTCGTCGGCTCGCAACTTGCCCCAGTGCCCGGCCTGAACTGACCCACTACCCGTCCGGGATTGCCGAATGGTCCGCTCCTGTTTTGACTTGGGCGGCCCCGTGTGATGTCCTAGCTGCAGAGGACGGGGCGCCGGATACGAGGGCGTCTCGGAAGGGTGATGGGGATGAGGGCGGAGTCGGTCGTGGGGTCGGTGAGGCAGACGGTCGTGCGCCGGTGGCTCGAGGTCGTGTTGCCGCTGTACGCGGTGGCGCTCATCATCGTGTGGTTCCGTGCGGAGTACACGCCCGCCGTCTTGATGGAGAGCATGAGCGGGTCGGTGGTGCCCGCCCTGGCGTGGGCGCTGGTGGGCGCGCTCGGCGGCCTCCTGGGCCTGTGGGCACTGATCATCGCGTTCTTTCTGCTGTACTCGCCCTTCTATCTGATCGGGAAGCTTCCCCGCCTCCTCGGCAGGGGCGGATGGGTGGACTGGCACGAGGTCCGCTTTTACCTGGCCTGCTTCGGCCTCTTGTGCCTGCTCGCCGCCCTGACGTACTGGGAGCCCCCCGTGGGACTCACGGCCTTCGCCGTCGCCGCGAGCTGCGGGCCGGTATTCTGGCGGGTGCTCGTCTAATCATCGGAGGGGGCCTCGACGGCCTCCTCCGAGCCTCCCCAGAAACGGGTTGCGCCGGCAAAGCCGGCGCTCGAGCGGCGACACTGCGACACGCTTCCTAGCCCGACCGGCCGCGGCGGCGGTAGTGGTCAGTTTGGCCACCGGCACTGGCGAAGCAACTTGCCCCAGTGCCGCGGCGGCCGTAGCGGTTGACAGGGAGAGAGGCGGTGGCTATCCTTGTCGAGGGATATGAATGAAATCGCGGTCCTCGTGCTCAACTTCACCTACGAGCCGCTGCACTTCACGAACGCCAAGCGCGCCATCACCCTGCTGCTGAGCGGTAAAGCGGACATCGTCGAGACCTCGCCGCGAGTGATCCGGTCGCCCTCCCGAACCTTCCACCTTCCCGCCGTGATCCGCCTCGCCGCCTATATCAGAAAGCCGCTGCTCGAGCGGGTCGCGTTCAACAAGAAGAACATCCTCCGCCGCGACGGCTACACGTGCCAGTACTGCCGCCGCCGGGGCGAGAAGCTGACGGTCGACCACGTGATGCCACGGTCCCGGGGCGGGCAGACCACCTGGGTCAACGTCGTGGCGGCCTGCCTCAAGTGCAATCTGCAAAGGGCAACCGCACGCTCGAGGAGGCCCGGCTCCGGCTCATCCGCGAGCCGGTGCACCCGCAGTTCCTGTTCTCCATGCACCTGTTGAGGCATCCGCACGCCACGTCGTTCCTCGACTCGTGGCGCAAGTACCTGGTGGCGGTTCCCACCGCGCTCTGAGCGGGTTGTTCAAGCTCGTCTCGGAGTTCGCCCCTCGGGGATCAGCCTGGCGCCATCGACCGGCTCGCGGGAATGCTCGCCGACGGCCAGCCGCACTCGGTGCTCCTCGGGATCACGGGGAGCGGAAAGACGTACACCCTGGCCAATGTCATCGCCCGGCTCCAGCGGCCGGCCCTCGTCATCTCGCCAAACAAGACGCTGGCCGCCCAGCTCTACAGCGAGTTCAAGTCGTTCTTCCCGGAGAACGCCGCCGAGTACTTCGTCTCGTACTACGACTACTACCAGCCGGAGGCCTACATCCCGCAGTCGGACACCTATATCGAGAAAGACTCCCTCGTCAACGACGAGATCGACCGGATGCGTCACTCCACGACGGCCTCGCTCTTCGAGCGGCGGGACGTGGTCGTGGTGGCCTCGGTGTCGTGCATCTACGGCATCGGGGAGGCCGAGACCTATCACGGGATGCACGTGCCGATCGAGGTCGGCCAGGAGATGGACCGGGACGCGCTCATCCGGTCGCTCGTGGCCGTGCAGTACGAGCGCAACGACTACGATTTCCGCCGCGGGACGTTCCGGGTCCGCGGCGACGTCGTCGAGGTCTTCCCCGTCGCCGCGGAGGCGGAGGCGCTTCGGGTGGAGTTCTGGGGCGACAGCGTGGAGCGCCTCATGACCCTCGACCCGCTCAAGGGCACCACCACCGGCGTGGTCACGGAGGCGCGGATCTACCCCGCCAGCCACTACGTGACGCCGGCGGCGCAGCTCGAGCAGGCGCTCACGGGCATCTCCGACGAGCTGCGGGAGCGGCTCGGCTTCTTCCGGTCGCGCGGGCGGCTCCTCGAGGCCCAGCGGCTCGAGCAGCGGACGCTGTTCGACATGGAGATGCTGCGGGAGATCGGCTACTGCCACGGGGTCGAGAACTACTCGCGCCATCTGTCCGGGCGGAAGCCGGGCCAGAATCCGGCCACGCTGATGGACTACCTCCCGAAGGACGCCGTCGTCATCATCGACGAGTCGCACGTCACCGTCCCGCAGATCCGCGGAATGTACGCGGGCGACCGGTCGCGGAAGGAGACCCTCGTCGAGTACGGATTCCGCCTGCCGTCGGCCTTCGACAACCGGCCGCTCACGTTCGAGGAGTTCGCGGTGCTCGTGCGCCAGGCCCTCTACGTCTCGGCCACGCCGGGGCCCTATGAGCTGGCCCTCGCCGGCGGGCAGCGGTCGGGGCCAGGCCAGCCGTGGGAAGGTGGGGCGGTCGCCGAGCAGATCATCCGGCCCACCGGGCTCATGGATCCGAAGATCACCGTGCGGCCCGCGGGTGCCCAGGTGGACGATCTCATGGCGGAGGTGCGCGCGCGCGCCGAGCGCGACGAGCGCGTCCTCATCACCACGCTGACCAAGCGCATGGCCGAGGACCTCACCGAGTACTATCAGCAGAACGGCCTGCGCGTGCGCTACCTGCACTCGGACATCGACACGCTGGAGCGCGTGGCCCTGATCCGCGACCTGCGCCTCGGCAAGTTCGACGGCCTGATCGGGATCAATCTGCTCCGCGAAGGACTCGACCTGCCCGAAGTCTCGCTCGTGGCCATCCTGGACGCCGACAAGGAGGGATATCTCCGCTCGGCGACCTCCCTCATCCAGACGGCGGGGCGAGCCGCGCGCCACGTCAGCGGCGAGGTGCTCATGTACGCGGATCGGGTGACGGGCTCGATGAAGGAGGCGCTCGCGGAGACGGACCGCCGTCGGGTCGTCCAGGCGGAGTACAACCGCGCCAACGGCATCACGCCCGAGTCCATCAAGAAGTCGATCCGCGAGCTGCTCGAGACGGTGCCGGAGAAGGATTACTACACGGTGGACGCGCCGCGCGCGGCGGCGCCCCAGTGGGAGAGCCCGGCGGCGCTCGCCCGCCACGTGGAGGCGCTCGAGAAGGAGATGAAGGAGGCCGCCAAGCGGCTCGACTTCGAGCGGGCCGCCGAGCTGCGCGACCAGGTCAAGGCGCTCCGGAAGGTCGACCTCGGGGTGCGCTGAGCCATCGCGCGCGCAGCGAGGCGAGCGTTCGTGAGCGCGACTGGGGGCTGAGCGCCGTATGCTGGTGTTCAAGTGGACCCTCGTCGCCTTCGGCATCGCCGCGATCGTGCTGTTCGTCCTCAGCAAGATCCTGGCCTTCATGAACCCGCCGCGCCCGGAGCGTCCGAGGCCGCCGACTGCTCAGGCGGGTGGAGCGGGCACTTCGGTGGACCGTGATCGTGCCGTTCGCCCTCGCCGTGGTCCTGCTCGTCCTCGCGCTGACGGGGTCCCGATGACGCTCGCCGAGAAGGTCGATCAGGTCCCCGACCGGCCCGGCGTCTACCTCTACAAGGATGCCAAGGCCCAGGTCATCTACGTGGGCAAGGCGGCTTCTCTCAAGAGTCGCGTGCGCTCCTACTTCCAGGAATCGCGGGCGCGCGATCCCAAGACCGACGCCCTCGTCGGCCAGATCCGCGATCTCGACGTGATCGTGACCGGCAACGAGCTCGAGGCGCTGATCCTCGAGTCCACGCTCGTCAAGCGCCACCGGCCGCGCTACAACATAATTCTGAGAGACGACAAGCACTACCCGTTCCTCAAGCTCACCACCGACGAGGAGTTCCCGCGGCTCGTCGTCGCCCGGCGCGTGCAGAAGGACGGCGCCGCCTACTTCGGGCCCTTCTACCCGGCCACCGCCATGCGCCAGACCCTGCGGCTCGTGCGCCAGCTCTTCCCGCTCCGCACGTGTCGGATCAAGATCGACGGCTCGCTGCCGCGGCCGTGTCTGCAGTACTTCATCCACCGCTGCAAGGCGCCGTGCACCGGGTGGGAGACGCGCGAAGGCTATGCGGAGACGGTGAGGGAGGTGGAGCGATTCCTCGAGGGCAAGGGCGACACGCTCGCCATGGAGCTCACGCGGGAGATGGAGGCGGCCGCGGGCGACCTCAAGTTCGAGCGGGCCGCCGGGCTCAGGGACCAGATCCAGGCGCTCAACACGGTGCGCGAGCGGCAGAAGATGATCTCGACCGAGGAGGCGGACCAGGACATCGTGGGGATCGTCCATCAGGGCGCCGATGCCTGTGTGCAGCTCTTCTTCGTGCGCAAGGGACGGCTGCTCGGCCGCGAGTCCTTCTTCTTCGAGCGGCTCGCGGGCTCGACGCCGCGCGATGTCCTGTCCGCGTTCATCCGCCAGTTCTACGCGAAGGACGTCACGCCGCCCCCGGAGATCCTCCTGTCGGAGGAGCTGCCCGAGGGCGAGCTGACGGCCGCGTGGCTCGCGCAACGGCGGGGGACGGGTGGAGCTGCTCGTGCCCCAGCGCGGGACCAAGCGGGAGCTCGTCGCCATGGCCGAGGAGAACGCCGTGCTCGCGCTCGAGACGCACGTCTTGTCGCGCGGCAGCCGGCATCACGCCGTGCTGGAGGAGCTCGAGCGGACGCTGGCCCTGCCCGGCCCGCCGCACCGGATCGAGGGCTTCGACATCTCCACGCACCAGGGCAGCGAGACCGTGGCCTCGATGGTGGTGTGGCAGGACGGAGACATGAAGAAGGACGACTACAAACGGTATAAGATACGCACCGTGACGGGCACCGACGATTTCGCGTCCATGCACGAGGTGCTGACCCGTCGATATGGCCGGGCCCTCGAGGGCGACGGCGTGCTGCCGGACCTCGTCCTCCTCGACGGCGGGCGGGGACAGCTCAGCGTCGGCATCAAGGCGCTCGAGGACCTCGGCCTCGACTATCTGCCGATCGCCTCGCTCGCCAAGCGCGCCGAGGAGGTCTATCTTCCCGATCGCCTCGAGCCGCTCGTCCTCGATCTCGGGTCGCCGGCCCTTCAGGCGCTGCAGCGGATCCGCGACGAGGCGCATCGGTTCGCGATCACCTATCACAAGAAGCTGCGCCAGCGGCGGACCATCGCCTCCGTGCTCGACGAGATTCCCGGCGTGGGACCGACCATGCGCACGAGCCTGCTCAAGACACTGGGCTCCGCCCGTGATGTCAAGGCGCGCCTCGGTGGCGGAGCTGGCCTCGGTGCCCAAGGTCACGCCGAAGCTCGCCAAGCGCATTCACGACTTCTTCCATCCGGACGCGCCCGCCGGGGAACCCTCGGAGGGCCAGGACAGTTTGACAGGCGAAGCGCTGTGAAGCAGAGCGCGCAACCGAAAGGAGGTGAGCACGCATGAGACACCTCGCAATAGCCCTCGCGGTCGTCGGGCTCGTCGCCGGACCGGCATTGGCCAGTCAGTGCCCCCTGCTGATCAAGCAGGTCATGGACGCGACGGCGGGCAAGACCGACGACGCCTCCAAGAAGGCCGCAGGCCCTCGCCAATGAGGCCAAGGCACTTCACGACGCCGGCAAGCACGCGGAGTCGATGGCCAAGGCCGACGAAGCTGCAAAGGCGATCAACCTGACCCTCAAGAAGAAGTAAGGCCTCCGGTGGTCCCCCGGGGGCGGCACGTCCCCGGGGAGCAGTTCTTGCCCCCTCAGCTAAACGTGTTAAAAATCAGCGCTAATATGTCATTCGACGATCGCCAGGACCGATATCCTTTTCGCGAGATCGAGGCCAAGTGGCAGGCGGTCTGGGAGGACACCAAGCAGTTCAAGGTGACCGAGGATCCCAGCCGCCCGAAGTACTACTGCCTCGAGATGTTCCCGTATCCGTCGGGCCGCATCCACATGGGGCATGTCCGGGTCTATGCCATCGGGGACCTGCTCGCCCGGTTCAAGTGGATGCGAGGCTTCAACGTCTTGCACCCGATGGGCTGGGATGCCTTCGGGCTGCCCGCCGAGAACGCCGCCATCGACAACGGCGTCCATCCGGCCGTGTGGACCCACGAGAACATCGAGAACATGCGGACGCAGCTCCGGCGCATGGGCATCTCCTACGACTGGGACCGGGAGCTCGCCACCTGCGATCCCGCGTACTACCGCTGGGAGCAGCTCGTCTTCATCCGCATGTTCGAGCGCGGGCTCGCCTACAAGAAGCGCTCGACCGTCAACTGGTGCCCGTCCTGCCAGACGATTCTCGCCAACGAGCAGGTCGAGGCGGGCCGCTGCTGGCGCTGCGACTCCGAGGTGGTCACCAAGGACATCGAGGGCTGGTTCTTCAAGATCACCGACTATGCCGAGGAGCTGCTCGAGTGGTGCGACCGGCTGCCCGGCTGGCCCGAGCGCGTCATGACGATGCAGCGCAACTGGATCGGACGCAGCGAGGGGGCCGAATTCGACCTGCCCGTGGTCGGACGCAGGGACGTGAAGCTCGCGATCTTCACCACGCGCCCGGACACCTCGTTCGGGATGACCTACGCGGTGCTGGCGCCGGAGCACCCCCTCGTCGAGGCGCTGGTGACGGATCCCGAGGAGCGGCACGAGGTGGCGCGCTTCCGCCAGGAGGTGGCGCGGGAATCCGAGATCGAGCGCCTCGCCGCCGACCGGCCCAAGCGGGGCCTGCGCCTGCGCGCGCGCGCGATCAACCCGTTCAACGGCAAGGAGATCCCGCTCTTCCTCGCCGACTACGTGCTGATGGGCTATGGCACCGGCGCGATCATGGCGGTCCCCGGGGAGGACCAGCGGGACTGGGATTTCGCCGTGCAGTACGGGCTGCCCATCGTGCCGACGGTGAAGCGGCCGCCGGACTGGCAGGAGACCCAGGCGTACACGGGTGACGGGGTCAAGATCAACTCGGGCTTCCTCGACGGACTCGGTGTCGCCGACGCCGTGCGGAAGGCCATCGACTGGCTCGTCGCTCAGGGCATCGGGCGGGCCAAGATCAACTACCGCCTGCGCGACTGGGGCATCAGCCGCCAGCGCTACTGGGGCGCGCCGATCCCCATCGTGTACTGCGCGGCGTGCGGGATGGTGCCGGAGCGCGAGGACCGTCTTCCCGTCGTCCTGCCCGAGGACGTGCAGATCAGCGGCAAGGGCGGGTCGCCGCTGGCCGAGGTCCCGAGCTTCGTGCACACGCGCTGTCCGCGCTGCGGGGACCGGCGCGGCGGGACACCGACACGATGGACACGTTCGTCGAGTCGTCCTGGTATTTCCTCCGCTATTGCTCGCCGGGATTCGATCAGGGCATGTTCGACCGCGAGGCGGCGGAATACTGGATGCCCGTCGACCAGTACATCGGCGGCATCGAGCACGCCGTGCTCCATCTCCTGTACGCGCGCTTCTTCACCAAGGTGCTGCGCGACCTCGGCATGATCACGGCGGACGAGCCGTTCACCGCGCTCCTGTCGCAGGGCATGGTCATCAAGGACGGCGCGAAGATGTCGAAGTCGAAGGGCAATGTGGTCGACCCCGACGAGCTGATCCGGCGCTACGGGGCCGACACCGCACGCCTGTTCTCCCTCTTCGCGGCGCCGCCCGAGAAGGATCTGGACTGGAACGACCGCGGGGTCGAGGGCGCCTCCCGGTTCCTGAACCGAGTCTGGCGCTTCGTCACTGCGCACCTGGACGAGCTCCGTGGGGCGGCGGCGGTTCCGTCCGGCGCGCTCGATGAGCCGGGGCGCGTGTTCCGGCGCACCATCCACGAGACGATTCATCGCGTGACCGAGGACATCGACCGCGACTTTCACTTCAATACCGCGATCAGCGCGGTGATGGAGCTGGTCAATGCGCTCACGGAGCTCGAGCGCGTGTCGCATCACGCCATGGGGAGCCGCGAGCGGGCCGCGTTGCTCCGCGAGGGGTGGAGACCGTGCTCCTCCTGCTCGGGCCGGTCTGCCCGCACATGACCGAGGAGCTGTGGTCGGCGCTCGGACACGAGGGCAGCCTCTTCCACCGGACCTGGCCCACGGCCGATCCCGAGGCCATGGCGCGCGACGAGGTGCAGATCGTGGTGCAGGTCGACGGGCGGGTTCGAAGCCGCCTCACGGCCGCCGTGGCCGCCCCGGAGGCGGACATCCGCGAGCGGGCGCTCGCCGACGGCCGGGTGCGGCCGTGGCTCGACGGCCGACAGGTGGCGAAGGTGGTCGTCGTCCCCGGTCGTCTCGTCAATATCGTGACCAGGGCATGAGGGGCGCCGCGCACGTTCTCGCCGGAGTCGCCCTGGCCGGCCTCCTCGGTGGCTGTGGCTACTCGGTCGGCCTGGGCGGGAACCTTCCGTCCCACCTCAAGACGGTGGCGGTACCCATCTTCGTGAACAGCACCCAGCAGCCCGCCGTGGAGGGCGTGATCACCGCCGCGGTCGTCAATGCCTTCGTCACCTCGGGGCGCCTCAAGGTGGTCTCCGTCAAGGAGGCCGATGCCATCCTCGAAGGGAACATCATCAGCTACAACCTCGACTCGATCGCCTATAACTCCCAGATCAACGTGACGGCGTACCGGCTGCGGGTGCGGGTCAATATCCTCTTCCGCGACGTCCGGCAGGGCACCACGCTGTACAAGCAGGACGGGCTCGAGCAATGGGCGGACTTCAGCGTCCAGGGCCAGGTCTCGGACACGCTCGCCCGCGAGGACCAGGCGTCCCGGCAGGCCGCCGTCGAGATCGGCCGGCGCATCGTGGCCTCTGCCGTCGACCGGTTCTAGAGCGATGATAAGGGCCCATCTGCTTCGTTGGCGCCCTCGACAGCCGGCTCAACGTGGCTCGCTCACGCTCGCCTGATTTCCGTATCCGCTCGCCTCGCCTCTGGCTGCGGCTCGCCCATCCTGAGTACGCCTCGCCGGCTGTCTTCGGGCGCCGCCTCGCAGCTGAACCCTTCTCATCGCTCTAGCCGGCATTCTCCGACAGGTTCCTAGCGCGATGGACTACGCGGGGTTTCTGAAGGCGGCGGACACGGGCGCGCCTCCGGCGGTGGCACTGCTCCACGGGCCGGAGGCCCTGCTCCTGGACGACGCCGTGGGCCGCGTCACCCGGGGCCTCTTCCCCGAAGGCGGCGACCTGACGCTCTCGCGCGAGATCCTGGACTCGCGCGACGCCGGTGTCGATGGCATCGTGCAAGCCGCCTTGCTCTTGCCGTGGATCGGGTCCCGCGCGGCTCGTCGTCGCCAGGGGCATCGAGGAGCTCGGCGCCCGCGCTGCCGATCCGCTGGCCGACTATTGCCGGGCCCCGAATCCGTCGACCGTCCTGATGCTGCTCGCCCCGCAGGCGCTCACGGCCACGCATTGGCTCCACAAGGCCATTCCGCGGCCGCTCGCCATCGCCGTGCAGGCGCCCGTGGGCGGACAGCTCGTGGCGTGGCTCCGAGCGCCGCGCCCATGTCCAGGGCATCGAGCTCACCGCGGATGCCGCGGCGCTGCTCGTCCAGCTCGCGGGCGACGACCTCACGCATCTGTGCGGCGAGGTGGAGAAGGCCGCGCTGGCGGGCGGCGCCGACAACCGCCGCGTCAGCGCTGCCGAGGTGCGGGCGGTCGTGGGCGAGACCCGCGCCCGGCACGTGTTCGACCTGACGCGCGCGCTGGTCGAGCGCGACCGCGCCGCGGCGCTGATGCTCCTGAGCACGCTGCTCGGCGCGGGCGAGGACCCGTTCGCGCTGCTCGGAATGCTCGCCCGCGAGGCGCGCGCGGCATGGCGAGCCGCCGACGGGCTCAGCGCCGGCCGCCCCGAGGACGAGATCGCGCGGGAGCTGGGCCGGCCGCCGGGGGCGGCCGCGGCGATGATCGAGCGGGCGCGCGCCCTGCGACCGGACCTCGCGGCGCGCCAGCTCCGGCGCTGCTGGGAGGTCGAGCGCCGCCTGAAGCTCGGCGGCGCCCCCGCGCCGAGCTGTCGCTGCTGATCGCGGATCTGTGCGCGGGCTGATCCCGCAGGCCGGCGCCGGGGTCGCCGCCGCGCTCCTCGCCGTCGCCACACTCGCGTCGGCGGCCCCGCGTCCCGCCGCGACGCCGCTCCTCGCCGGCGCCGCCGCTGTCGACGTGCTCTTGCCCGTGGGTACGCCGCTCGGGGGCTACGGCGGGCTTCCGCGCCGTGCGCTCGTCCCCGACTTCCTCGGGCGCCTTCCGTACGCCTACTGGTTTCGCCCGTCCATCGGGGTCCACGATCCGATGCGGGCGAGGAGCCTCGTGCTCGAGGCGGGCTCGGCGCGCGTCGCATGGCTCACCGTCGACCTGGTCGGGATCGATCCGGCGCTCGTCGCGCGCGTCGGCCTGGCGCTGCGCGCGGCCGGGCTCGACTATTCCGCGATCATCCTGGCCGCCTCCCACACCCACTCGGGGCCGGGCGCCTATGCGGACTCGGTACTCTTCGGCCTCCTCGCCGTGGATCTTCTCTCTCCGCCCGTGAGAGATCGCATCGTCGATGGCCTCGTCCGGGCCACCCGCCAGGCCGAGGCGGGCCAAGAGCGCGGCGCGCGTGGCGACGGGGCGGGCCGATGTGACCGGGATCGCCGAGAGCCGGGTTCAGGGCCCGCTCGACACGGAGCTCGGCGTCCTCAAGGTGACGACGCTCCAAGGCGTCCCGGTGGCGATCGTGTGGAACTACGCCATTCACGGCACGGCCCTCAGCCGCGACAACTTCCTGCTCTCCGGCGATCTGATGGCCGACGCGAGCCTTCGCCTCGAGCGCGAGCTCGGGGTGCCCGCGCTCTTCGTCAACGGCGCGGTGGGCGACGTGAGCCCGCGGCCGCGCGGCTGGATCGGCGTCGCGACGGCGGGCAGCGCACTCGCCGCGGGCGCGCTGTCGGCCTGGGCCGCCGCGCGGGAGGATCGCCGATCAGCGCCTCGAGGTCGTGACGGAGCGCGTGATCTTGCCGTCTCCCGCGCTCTCCGTGCGGAACTGCCTGGGCGAGTGGATTCCATCCAATGTCCTGCTGGGACTGGCGGGCGCCCTGCCATCCAGCGCCGAGCTCATCGCGCTCACGCTGGCAGGGACGGCGTGGGTGACGATCCCCGGCGAGCTCGAGACGCGCCTCGGCCTCGACGTGAAGGAGGGGATGCGGCAGCGATTCCCGCACGTCTTCATCGCCGGGCTCGCCAATGACTACCTCGGGTACTTCCTGACGCCGGCGAGCTACCGGCGGCCGAGCTATGTCGCGTGCGGCAGCCTCTACGGCGAGCGGGGAGGGGAGATCGTGCGCGACGCCGCGCTCGCGGCGCTTCGCCGCCTGGCCCCGCTCAAGGGCGCGCGATGAGCGAGATCGACGGGCGGCAGCGCGGCTGGGGCGTGCCGGGGATCACCCGGCGGCGCGGCTCACGCGAGGGTATTGAGCTTCTTGGCGAACGCGGATGTCTTCCGAGCCGCCGTATTCTTGTGCAGCAGGCCCTGGGTCACGGCGCGGTCGAGCGTGCGGATCGCGAGCCGGATGGAGTCCTTGGCCTCGGGCCCCGGGGTGGCAACGGCGGCGCGGGCGGCCTTCACGGTGGAGCGGAGATTGCTGCGGGTGGCGCGGTTGCGCTGGCGGCGCTTCTCGTTCTGCTTCATCCGCTTGATCGCGGATTTGGTGTTGGCCATGGGCATGTGCCTCCTGTCGTGCATCGGATCGTGCATCGGATCGGGGATCGGCGTGAGCGCGACACACGACCTTACCGTCGAGGCCTGGGGCTGTCAAGGAGTTTGTCGGCGTGAGCGGCGGAGACCCGGCCATCCGCGCCGGGGTCGTGCGGGCCGTCGGCGCCATCGGGCTCGCCACGCTCGCCAGCCGGATTCTCGGGTATACGCGCGACATCGTGCTGGCCCGCGCATTCGGCGCGAGCCCGGTCACGGATGCCTTCTTCGTGGCCTTCCGCATCCCGAACCTGCTGCGCCGGCTGCTCGCGGAGGGTGCGCTGTCCACCGCCATCATCCCGGTCTTCAGCGAGACGCTCGCCCGCAGCGGGCCCGCGTCCTTCGGGCGGATGGTTCAGGCGGTGGCGGGCGTGGGCACCGTCGTCCTCGCCGGGGTGTCGCTGCTCGGCATGCTGCTGGCCCCGTGGATCGTCGCGCTCATGGCGCCCGGCTGGAAGGCCGAGGCGGCGCTCTTCGACCTGGCGGTGACGCTCACCCGCCTGATGTTTCCCTACCTGCTCCTGGTGGGGCTCGCCGCGCTGGCGATGGGCGTGCTGAACACGCATCAGCGCTTCTTCACCGCCGCGCTCGCCCCGGCCATCCTGAACGTCGCGATGATCGGCGCCGTGCTCGGGCTCGGCCCGCGGATGAGCCCGCCCATCCTGGCCCTCGGCGTCGGCGTGCTGATCGGGGGCCTCGGCCAGTTCCTCGTCCAGCTTCCCGAGTTGCGCCGCCTGGGCGTGCCGCTCATGCCGTCGCTCGACTGGTCCCATCCCGCCCTCCGGCAGATCGCGCATCGGCTCTGGCCCGCCGTGTTCTCGCTGGCCGCGGTGCAGGTGACGGTGGTGGTGAACACGCTGATCGCCTCCCTCTTGCGCAGCGGAACCGTGTCCTACCTCTACTACGCGGACCGCGTGATGGAGTTCCCGCTCGGCGTCTTCGGCATCGCGCTCGCCACCGCCGTCCTGCCCAGCATGTCGAGCCAGGCCGCGCGCGGTGAGCACGCGGCGCTGCGGTCGACGCTCGGCTTTGCGCTCCGGCTCTCCGCGTTCATCGCCGTGCCCGCCGCCGTCGGGCTCGTGGCGCTCGCCGAGCCGATCGTGCGGCTCCTGCTCGAGCGCGGCGCATTCGGCGCGACCGAGTCGCTCTACACCGCGCAGGCCCTCGTGGGCTATGCCGTCGGCCTTCCCGCATTCTCCGCCACGCGGATCACCGCGCAGACGTTCTATGCGCTGGGCGACACCCGCACGCCGGTGCTCGTGGGATTCGTCTCGGTCGCCGCCAATGTCGTGTTCGCGCTGTCGCTCATGGGGCCCCTCGAGCACATGGGCTTGGCGCTGGCCTCGTCGCTGTCGGCGTACGTGAACCTGGTCGGGCTCGCGTGGCTCCTGAGCCGCCGGCTCGGCGGGCTCGGGGAGCTGAGATCATGCGCTCGGTGGCCCGCACGCTCGGCGCGTCGGCCGGGCTCGGCATCTGGTGCGTCTGGTCGGCGCCGGTGCTCGGCGGCGGCACGGTCGGAACGATTGCCGCGCTCGCCGTGGGCGCGGGAGTGTATGGAGGGATCGCGATGGCCATCCGGGCGCCCGAGATGCGACGATCTGCTCGGGATGCTGCGCCGCCGCCGGGCAGTGGATTAATTTGGTCCCGCCCGCCGCCGTAGGACCTTGCCCTAGCGCGTGAGGCGGTGCTAGACTCCGTACATGCGCCTGAGGTTCTTGGCGATCGCCCCGGGCAGGGCCTCCGGATCTCGGAGGGGCCGGTCCCGGGGCGTCGGCGTTTCCGCCCTCGTTCCCACAGGCAGTGATGGATCCGGTGACAGAGCACCTCGAGACCCTCCAGATGGAGCGGGGGCCTCCCGCAACACGCTCGCCGCGTATCGCCAGGACCTCGCGGGGTACGCCGCGTTCGTCGCGCGCGCGGGAGCCGGATCGAGACGGCCGATCTTCCTCTGCTCGTGAAATACCTGGGCGCGCTCCGGCGCCGAGGCCTCGGCGGCCGCAGCGTCGCCCGGCACCTGTCGGCCGTGCGCGGCCTCTACCGTTTTCTTCTCGCGAACGGGGTGATCCGCCGCGATCCCACCGAGCACCTCGACAGCCCTCGGCCCGCCCGTCGCTTGCCGCGGACCTTGTCGGAGCAGGACGTCGCGGCCATCGTGGAGACCCCCGACACGACGCGGCCCGACGGACTGCGGGACCGCGCGCTGCTCGAGCTCATGTACGCCTGCGGGCTGCGCGCCTCCGAGGCGATCGCGGTGCGGGTCGATGACGTGAATCTGGAGGGCGGCTACGTCCTGGCCACCGGCAAGGGCAGCCGGCAGCGCCTGGTGCCCATGGGTGCGCAGGCGGTCGCCTGGATCCGGCGCTACCTCGAAGCGGGACGTGAGCGCCTCGTGAAGCGCGGCAACCCCGCCGCGCTCTTTCTGAACCGGTCCGGCGGAGCCCTCTCGCGGCAGGCGGTGTGGCAGCTCCTGAAGAAGTCGGCCCGCCGGGCCGGTGTGCGGACCGCCGCCGTGTCTCCTCACACGCTGCGCCACTGCTTCGCGAGCCACTTGCTCGAAGGCGGGGCGGACCTGCGCTCGGTGCAGGCCATGCTGGGACATGCCGACATCTCGACCACGCAGATCTACACGCACCTGTCGTCGAGCGCGGTGCGGGACATGTACCGGGCGTTTCACCCGCGCGCGCGGAAGGCAGGCTGATCCATGGCGAAGGCGGGCGCCGTCTATCCGCAGGTGGAGCCGCGCGCGGCCGCGCTGGCCGACCGGCGCGTCGCCGCGGGCCGGCCGCGCGCCCGGGCCGAGCACGCGCTCGCGGCGTGCCGCCGCGTCGGCGCCCGCGCGCTCGTGCTGGGGCCGCGCCGCGTGGCGCGCGCGGCCGATCTGGCGCGCGCCGTGTCGCTGGGACTCGGCGCGCTGCCCGTCGACGCCTTGGCGTGGTCCGCCCTGCCGATCGTCGGCGCGGCGGCGCCCGAGATCGAAGCGCGGCGGCTCCTCGCGTCCGGCACGCCGATGGTCCTCGTGCGCGAGGGCCGGCGCGTCGTGGGCGTGATCGAGCGAGATCGCGCCGGCGTTGACGGAGCGGGGATGTCGCTCGCCTCCCGGCTCGATCACCTGCAGTCGCGAGAGGACGAGGCGCGACTCTGGCTGCTCCGCGTCGCCGGGAAGATCGGCGAGAGCATGGGCACGCCGGTCCACGCCGTCGGGGGCTTCGTGCGCGATCTCATGCTCGGCCGCGTCGCGCTCGACATCGACCTGGTCGTGGAGGGCGATGGGATCGCCTTCGCCCGGCGGCTCTCCGAGGAGACCGGTGGCGTGCTGACCGTGCACGAGGGATTCGGGACGGCGTCGATCGCGGGCGCGGCGACCGCGGGGACGCGACGTTGCCGCGCGTGGACGTGGCATCATCCCGCCGAGAGCGCTATGAGCGGCCGGGAGCCCTGCCGCGCGTGAGCCCGGGCGACCTGGCCGACGATCTCATGCGGCGGGACTTCACGATCAATGCGATGGCGCTGGTCCTGGCGCCGTCGGGCTTCGGCCGTCTGGTGGACCCATGCGGGGGACGCCACGATTTGCGCCGGCGCGTCCTGCGGCCACTGCATCCCTTGTCGTTCGTGGAAGACCCGACGCGCCTCTTCCGTGCGGCGCGCTACGCCGCGCGCCTCGGCGCCCGCTTCGGACGCGACGGTCGGGCGGCGCTCGCGCTGGCCCTCCGGATCGGCGACTTTCCCGCGCTGTCCGGCCAGCGGCTCCGCGCGGAGATCGATCTCCTGGCGGCGGAGTCGCCGGCGACCGGCGCCTTCGATCGAGCGCTCAGGTGGCAGCTCCTGCGCCTGTGGGATCGGCGCTTCCGCGTGGCGGGAGGCGTGCGGGCGCACCTCCGGGCGGTCAGGCGCTTTGAGGAACGTGCGCGCGCCGCGGGCGCGGCGGTCGACGGGCGCGACCTCACGCTGCTCGCGCTGCTCGCGGGCCAGCCGACCCGGGTGGTTGGCGCGTGTCTCGATCGGCTGGCGGTCACGGGCGAGCCTCGGCGCGCGCTGGCGGCGGCGGTGGCGGGCCGTGGCCTCGGCGAGCGGCTCGCGCGGACCACCCGCCCGAGCGCGATCGCCGACATGCTCGATCATCTCTCCGCCACCGTGCTCGCCGGTGCCTGGCTCCTCGCGCCCGCGGCGACTCGCCGTCGCATCGAGTGGTTCCTTCGGGACGGCGCGCCGCGCGGCCGATCCTGTCCGGGGAGGACCTGATCGCCTTCGGCGTCCCGCGCGGTCCCGCGGTCGGGCTGTATCTCTCGCACCTCCGCCGCCAGCGGCTCGACGGCGCCGTGAAGACCGTGGGTGAGGAGTACGAGAACCTGAGGCTGTGGCTCGGGCATCCGGATCCGGCAACCGTCCCTGCTCGAAAGGAGGCGTTAAGGTGAGCGCGAAATTCATCTTCGTGACCGGTGGCGTCGTGTCCTCCCTCGGCAAGGGATTGGCGGCGGCCTCGATCGGCTCGCTCCTCGAATCGCGGGGGCTCCGCGTGACGCTGCAGAAGATGGACCCGTACATCAACGTGGACGCCGGGACGATGAGCCCCTATCAGCACGGCGAGGTCTACGTCACCGACGACGGCGGCGAGACGGACCTCGACCTCGGGCACTACGAGCGCTTCACCTCCGCGAGGATGAGCCGCGACAACAACGTCACCACGGGCAAGGTGTACGGGACGGTGATCGAAAAGGAGCGCCGGGGGACTACCTCGGGCGGACCGTGCAGGTGATTCCCCACATCACGGACGAGATCAAGGCCTCGATCCGCCGCGTCGCCAAGGACGTGGACGTGGTGATCGTGGAGATCGGCGGCACCGTGGGCGACATCGAAGGCCTGCCGTTCCTCGAGGCCGTGCGCCAGCTCAAGAAGGACGTCGGCAAGGACCACGTCATCTACGTCCACCTGACGCTCGTGCCGTTCATCCAAGCGGCGGCGGAGCTCAAGACCAAGGCCACCCAGCATTCCGTGAAGGAGCTGCGCGCCATCGGCATCCAGCCCGACGTGCTCCTGTGCCGGACGGCGAAGGATCACCCGCTCACGCCGTCGATCAAGTCCAAGATCGCGCTGTTCTGCGACGTCGAGGAGGAGGCGGTCATCGCCGCGCGCGACGTCGACACGATCTACGAGGTCCCGCTCGCCTTCCACGACCAGGGATTGGACGAGAGCATCGTGAAGATGCTCGGGCTGCCGTCCGAGCCCGCCGACGTCGGGCGCTGGGAGGAGATCGTCCGTCGGATCAAGGCGCCCCGGCGCCGCTGCCGCGTCGGGGTGGTCGGCAAGTACATCGAGGTGAAGGACGCGTACAAGAGCCTCTACGAGGCCCTCGCCCACGGGGGCATCGCCAACGAGGCGGCGGTCGAGGTGGTGTGGGTGGACGCCGAGCGCATCGAGCGCGAGGGCCTGGCCGGCCACGTCGTGGGGCTCGACGGGATCCTCGTCCCGGGTGGCTTCGGGGACCGCGGGATCGAGGGAAAGATCCAGGCGATCCGCTACGCGCGCGAGCAGCAGGTCCCGTACTTCGGGATCTGCCTCGGGATGCAGTGCGCGGTGATCGAGTACGCGCGCCACGTCTGCGGGCTCGCGGGCGCCAACTCGACGGAGTTCGAGCCCGCGCCCGCCCACAACGTGATCGACCTCCTGCCCGAGCAGCGCAATGTCCGGGACAAGGGGGCACGATGCGCCTCGGCCTCTACCCCATCGTCGTCCACGAGGGCAGTGTGGCCTCGCGCGCGTATGGCGAGGGCATCATCCGCGAGCGCCACCGCCACCGCTACGAGGTCAACAACGACTACCTCGCCGACCTCGAGAAGAGCGGGCTCCGCATCTCCGGGATCTGGGCGGAAAAGCAGCTCGTCGAGATCATCGAGCTGCCCGATCATCCCTGGTTCGTGGCCGGCCAATTCCACCCGGAGTTCCGCTCCCGGCCGTGGGAGCCGCACCCGCTCTTCGCGGCCTTCGTGAAGGCGGCGCTCGACCAGCAAGGTCAACGGTAGCCCGCGGGATGGCGACCCGCGCCGTCCGGATCGGCGGCGTCACCATCGGGGGCGGGGCGCCACTCGCGCTCATCGGGGGACCGTGCGCCATCGAGAGCGAGCCGCATGCCCTGATGATGGCCGAGCGGCTGCAGGCGATCACCGCCGCCGCCGGCGTCCCGTTCGTCTACAAGTCGTCCTATGACAAGGCCAACCGGTCCTCGGTGCACTCCTATCGCGGCCCCGGTCTCAAGGAAGGCCTGCGCATCCTGGGCCGCGTGAAGGAGGTCACCGGCCTCGCCGTGCTCTCCGACGTCCACGACGTCTCGGAGGTCGGGCCCGCCGCCGAGATCCTCGACGTGCTCCAGGTGCCGGCCTTCTTGTGCCGGCAGACGGACTTGCTCCTCGCGTGCGCGCGAAGCGGCCGGCCCGTGAACGTGAAGAAGGGACAGTTCCTCGCCCCGCGCGACATGGGCAATGTCGTCGAGAAGATTCGCTCCGCGGGGAGCGAGGACATCTTGTTGACGGAGCGCGGGACGAGCTTCGGCTACAACAACCTCGTGGTGGACTTCAGGGGCCTGCCGATCATGCGCGAATTCGGCTATCCCGTGATCTTCGACGCCACGCACTCGGTGCAGCTCCCGGGGGGCAGGGCGATCGCTCCGGCGGCGAGCGCCAGTACGTCCAGGCCCTCGCCCGCGCCGCCGTCGCGGTGGGCGTGGACGCGCTGTTCATGGAGATCCACGAGGATCCCGACCGCACGCTCGCGGACGGCCGCCCGCTGTCGGATGGCCCGAACATGCTGCGTCTCGACGACCTGCCGCGCCTGCTCGCCGAGATCGCGGCGATCGGCGCGCGGTCCGTGCATGATGGACGAGGCGCGGCTCCTGGCGCTCGCCGCGCGCGTGCTGCGCATCGAGGCCGAGGCGGTGCTCGGCCTGATCCCACGGCTCGATGCGCGCTTCACCCAGGCGGTCGCCCTCCTGCATGGGTGCACGGGGCGCGTGATCGTGACGGGCATCGGGAAGTCGGGCCTCGTCGGGCGGAAGATCGCCGCGACGCTCGCGAGCACCGGGACGCCGGCCTACTTCCTCCATCCCGCCGAGGGCGTTCACGGGGACATCGGCCTCCTGGCGCGGGGCGACGTCGTGCTGGCCCTGTCGAATTCCGGGGAAACGGACGAGGTGCTCGCGGTCCTGCCGGCGATCAAGCGGCTGGGGATCGCCCTCGTTCTCCTCACCGGAACGCCCGGCGCCACGCTCGGGCGGCTGGCCGACGTGGTGCTGGACGTGGGGGTCAGCGAGGAGGCCTGCCCCATGAATCTGGCGCCGACGTCGAGCACGACCGCGGCGGTGGCCATGGGCGATGCCCTCGCGATGGCGCTGCTCGACCTGCGCGGCCTCCGTCCGGAGGACTATGCCGAGCGCCATCCGCGGGGCGCGCTCGGCTGGAAGTCGCTGCTCCGGGTCCGCGACCTGATGCACACGGGGAGAACCTGCCCATCGTCTCCGAGCACGCGACCATGAAGGAGGCCATCGAGGAGATGAGCGCCAAGCGCCTTGGCATGACGACGGTGGTGGACGACGCGGGCCGGCTGGTGGGCCTCCTCACGGATGGAGATCTCCGCCGCCAGCAACTGGCCCTCGGGTCGCTGCTCGACCGGAGGGCCGGGGACTGCATGACGGCGGCTCCGATGCGCATTGCCGCCGACGCCCTCGCTGCCCAGGCGCTCGACCTCATGGAGACCCACACGATCGATGGGCAATCGCGTCCGATCACGAGCCTGGTGATTGCCGATGGCGGCGATCGGCCCGTGGGCGTCATCCATCTCCACGACATCTTGCGCGCCAAGATCGTCTGAGGCGGGCAACTTAACCTGGATTTAGGTTGAGCCACTGACTCGCTCCGTTCTTGTTTGCCTCTGCGTGATGGGTGTGTTAGCGTGGCGTGGTATCGAAATTGCATCCATGCGAAAACTACCAATCGCGATCCTAGCTTGTGTAGTTGTGTTCCTTGCCGTGGTCGTGGGCGTGCTGCTGACCAGGAGCCGAGGCCCGCGGACGATGACGCCGGAACCCGCACAGACCAAGGCGGACTACCGCATCAAAGAGGTACATCTCCAGGAGGAGGGCCGCGGCTCGACGCGCTGGCAGCTCGACGCCGAGTACGGCGAGATCTTCGAGGACCAGGGCCGGACGACGATGAAGAAGGTGGTGGTGCGGGTGGAGGAGCCCGCTCGGGTGTGGACGGTCAGCGCCGACGAGGGTGATATGCTGCGCGACAGCAAGGACGTCGAATTGCGAGGCAATGTGATCCTCGAGACCAGCGATGGGCTGCGGCTCGAAACGAGCCGCCTCGCCTGGACGGCCAAGGACCAGCGGGCCTGGACCGACCGCCCCGTGACGATCTATCGGAGTGGCATCACGGTGCGGGGGCAGGGCTTCGAGTCCCGTGTCAACGAGGAGGCGACGACCGTGAAGGGGCGGGTGCGAGCGGTCGTCTCGCCAGGCGCGCTCGCGGGCGGCCCGATCGTGCTCCAGGGGCCGCGACCGTGACCCGGAGACTGGCCGCCGGGCTCTCGGTCGCCTGCGCGCTGGCTCTGGCGGTCGCCGCAGGCGCATGGGCACAATCGGCGCCCAAGCCTCGGCCGGTCCGCTCCCGCGCCGGGCGCCGCCGCGGCAAAGCCGAAGGCGCCCGAGCCCAAGGGCGAGCCGGGGGTCGCGGTGCGCCGGGTCCGGTGGGGATCGACCGCAACTCGCCGGTCACCATCGACGCCGACCTGCTGGAGAATCTCCAGAAGGAAGGCCTCGTGGTGTTCACGGGGAACGTCGTCGCCAACCAGAACAGCTCCAGGCACTACTCGGACCGGATGGAGGTCTACCTCGACGCCAAGGGCGATGGCATCGTGCGCACGGTGTCGAGCGGCAACGTGAAGATCATCACCAAGGACTGCAAGATCGGCACGGCGAAGCGGGCGGAATACTACGACGCCGAACAGCGCGTCGTGCTCGTCGGCAATGCGCGGGTCTGGCAGGAGGACAACGTGGTCACCGGTGAGCGCATCACGATCTTCCTCGCCGAGGATCGGAGCGTGGTCGAGGGCGGAAAGCAAGAGCGGGTGAAGGCGGTCTTCTACCCGCGCGGTCAGGAGCAGCCGGCGGCGGAGAGCAAGCCACCCGGGGCGGCACCGTGCGGGTGAGGCGAGGGGCGACGTGGAAGGCCTGATAGCGCAGGGACTCCGAAAGCGCTTCCGGAGCCGCGTGGTCGTGAACCGCGTGACCCTGGACATCCATCCGGGTGAGGTGGTGGGCCTCTTGGGGCCCAACGGCGCGGGCAAGACGACGTCGTTCTACATGATCGTCGGGCTCCTCAGGCCGGACGAGGGCCAGATCTTCCTCGAGGGGCGCGAGGTCACCAGCCTGCCGATGTACAAGCGGTGCCGGCTCGGCATGGGCTATCTGCCCCAGGAGTCGTCGGTGTTCCGCAAGATGACGGTCGAGGAGAACCTCCTCGCCATTCTCGAGACCCTCGATCTCTCCCATGCCGAGCGCATGACGCGCCTCGAGGAGCTCCTCGCCGAGCTCGAGCTGACTCCGCTGGCGCGCCACAAGGCGTATACGCTGTCCGGAGGCGAGCGGCGGCGCCTCGAGATCACGCGCGCCCTCGTCACCAATCCGCGCTATCTCCTGCTCGATGAGCCCTTCACGGGCATCGACCCCATCGCCATCGGGGACATCCAGGAGATCGTGGGGCAGCTCAAGGAGCGCGGCATCGGCGTCCTGATCACCGATCACAATGTGCGGGAGACCTTGGCCATCACCGATCGCGCGTACATCCTCTACGACGGGCGGATCCTCGCCTCCGGCACGGCGACGGAGCTCGCCAACAACCCCAAAGCCCGAGAGATCTACCTCGGCGAGAAGTTCTCGCTCTAGGCGGGCATTCAGACCATGAAACTGGCGCTACGACAGACACAGCGGGTCGTCATGACGCCGCTGCTCCAGCAGGCCATCCAGCTCCTGCAGCTCTCCACGCTCGAGCTCGAGCAGGTCGTCAGGAAGGAGCTCGAGGAAAACCCGCTGCTCGAGGAGCTTCCCGTCGACGGGGCCGAAGGGCCGGCCCCGGCTTCCGCGGACGGGGCCGCCGAGCCGCCACCGACGCCGCCCCCGCCGAGCCCGTGTCCGCCGAGACCTCCACCGTCGACGGCGAGCGCGCGGACGACCTGCCCTTCGACCTGAGCTCGGTGATCTTCGACCAGGCGGACGAGCGCACGCCCGTCTCCACGGAGTCGCGCGAGGACTTGCCGTTCGAGAACCTCGGGGGAACGAGGTCACGTCGCTCGCCGACCACCTGAGCGAGCAGCTGCGGCTGGCCACCGATGACCCCGACACCCTGTCCATCGGGATGGCCATCATCGGCAACCTCGACGAGAACGGCTATCTGCGCGCGGACGTCGGCGAGGTCGCCGCGGGCACGGGCCGGCCCGTGGACGAGGTGGAGCGGGTCCTCACGCTCGTGCAGGGTTCGATCCGCGGGGCGTGGCGGCGCGCGGCATCCAGGAGTGCCTCCTGCTCCAGCTCACCGCCGACCCCGACCCCGACCCGGTGTCCGTCGAGATCGTCGAGCGCTACTTCGACGAGCTCGGCCGCCGGCGCTACGCGGACATCGCGCGGGCGATGAAGCTCAGCCTGGACCGCATCATGGAGTCGATCGACGAGATCCAGGCGCTCGAGCCCAAGCCGGGCCGGCAGTTCGCCGTCGTCGACTCACGGTACATCGTTCCCGACGTGACCATTCAGAAGGTCGGCGCCGACTACGTGGTCGTCCTGAACGAGGAGGGGATCCCGCGGCTCCGGGTGAACGCGCTGTACCGGTCTCTCTTGCGCCGCTCGGGGGACGAGGCGAAGCAATATGTGGAGCAGAAGATCCGCTCGGCCGTGTGGTTGATCAAGAGCGTGGAGCAGCGCCAGCGGACGCTGCGGCGCGTGGCCCAGAGCCTCGTGAACTTCCAGCGCGAGTTCCTCGACAAGGGCCTGCCCTTCCTGCGCCCGCTCGCGCTGCGCGATGTCGGCGACGACATCAACATGCACGAGTCGACCATCAGCCGCGTCACCACGAACAAGTACGTGCAGACGCCGCAGGGCCTGTTCGAGCTCAAGTACTTCTTCCACAGCGGGATCGTGTCCGTCAACGGGTCGATGGTGTCTTCGGTGTCCGTGAAGCAGATGATCAAGGACATGGTCGAGGCGGAGGATGTGGCCGCCGCGCTCTCCGACCAGGAGATCGCCCAGGCGCTGCACGGACGGGGACTGACGATCGCCCGGCGGACCGTCGCGAAGTATCGCGAGGAGCTCGCGATCCTGCCCTCGCATCAGCGCCGGCTGCAAGCCAGAAGCGCTAGCCGGGAGCGAACGGCTCGGAGGGCCGGGGGCGGCATGCAGGCGATCATCAGCGCGCGCGGTCTCAGTATCTCGAAGACCTACAAGGACACCCTCACGCAGCGTCTCGCCAAGCTCGAGCCGATGTTCCCCGGGATCGTCGAGGCCAAGATCGTCCTCTCCAAGGAGAAGCATCGGCGCACCGCTGCCCTCACGCTGGTGGCGAAGCGGCACACCTTCCGCAGCGAGGAGACGGCGGCCGACCTGGAGACGGCCGTCGACGTGGCGGTGGATGCGCTCGCGCGGCAGGTGCGGGAGATGAAGGACCGCGTGAAGAATCGCAAGGCCCGGAGCGCGCCGCGGCGGGCGCCCGCACCCGCCCGCGCGGCCGGGTCCCCGACGGCGGAGGTGGCCGTCATGCGCGTGCCCCTCGAGCTGATGCCGCTCGCGGCGGCCGTCGAGCAGCTCCGTGCCAGCCGCGACGAGTTCCTCGTCTTCACCAATGCCACCACCGACGTCGTCAGCGTCCTCTATCGGCGGGGGACGGCGGCTTCGGATTGATCGAGCCGGTCGCGTGATCACGCCCGACGCGGTCGAGGGAGCCTGGCGGCGGCGCACCCCATCCGCTTCGTCATCATCACCGGGCTCTCGGGGGCGGGCAAGAGCTACGCGATCAAGTGTTTCGAGGATCTGGGCTACTTCTGCGTCGACAATCTCCCACCACGCTGATCCCGACGTTCGCGGAGCTCTGCGCCCAGTCGAGCCGGGGCATTCGGAAGATCGCCCTCGGGGTCGACGTCCGCGAAGGGGAGTATCTCGCGCACTTGATGGACGCGCTCGAAGAGCTGCGGACGCGGGGTCATCGACCGGAAGTGCTCTTCCTCGAGGCGGCCGACGAGACGCTGGTGCGGCGGTACCACGAGACGCGCCGTCGTCACCCGCTCGCCGGAGAAGGCAATGTCGTCGACGGGATCCAGGCGGAGCGGCGCTTCCTCGCACACCTGCGCGAGGAAGCCGATCGCATCATCGATACGACCGGGCTCACGGTGCACCAGCTGAAGGACCGCCTCATCGAGTCCTATGGTGGCCGGGAGACGCGGGGCGCCCTCACGGTGTCCCTCGTCTCGTTCGGCTTCAAGCACGGCATTCCCTACGACGCCGACCTCGTCTTCGACGTGCGGTTTCTGCCCAATCCGCACTTCGTGGAGGATCTCCGGCAGCTGGATGGTCGCGACCCCGCGGTGGCGAAGTTCGTCTTCTCCCACGACGAGAGCCGCGAGCTCCTCAGCCGCCTCGAGGACCTCGTGCGCTTCCTGTTGCCGCTCTACCAGCGGGAGGGCAAGGCCTATCTCACGGTGGCCATCGGCTGCACGGGTGGGCGTCACCGGTCGGTGGCTCTCGTGGAATCGCTGCGCACGTTCATCGACTCCCTGGGCTTCGAGCCCATCGTGCGCCACCGGGACCTCGATCGCGTGTGAGGCTCCCAGAGCGATGAGAAGGGCCCATCTGCGGAGGTACGGCGCCCTCGACCGCCGTGCCACATAACGCGCGAGACAATCGGGCCGACGAATTTTCGTCTGCGGGGCCCAGACATGGCCCCGCACTCCCCTACGCGCGTACGCCTCGCGTGCGGCCATCGGGCGCCGCCTCGCAGCTGGACCCTTCTCATCGCTCTGGCCGGGTTTCTCCGACAGGCTCCTAGACTAGGGCCGCGATTCGGCAGGTGCGGGTCGTGTCGGGACGCCCTCGAACGGGGATTTAAGTTGAGGGCGTGCGAGGTTACATGCTACAGTCTCGACATCTCGGTGTTCTCCGAGGCCCTGTTGGAGTGTATCCAAATGCAGTGTCCGAACTGAAGCGGTAGCGTCCAATTCAAGAGGCGGAAACCGAAGGAGGAACAGCGGATGGCGCGCGACGAGTACTTGTTCACGTCTGAATCGGTGACGGAAGGGCACCCCGACAAGATCGCCGATCAGATCTCCGATGCGGTGCTGGATTCGATCCTGGCGCAGGACCCCGTCGGGCGCGTGGCCTGCGAGACGCTCCTGACCACGGGGCTCGTGGTCGTGGCCGGCGAGATCACGACGTCCTGCTACGTGGACATCCCCAAGATCGTGCGCGAGACCATCAAGAACGTGGGCTACACCCGGGCCAAGTTCGGCTTCGACTACGAGACCTGCGGGGTCATCGCCGCCATCGACTCGCAGTCGCCCGACATCGCCATGGGCGTGGACAACCTCGGCGCGGGTGATCAGGGCTTGATGTTCGGCTACGCCTGCACGGAGACGGAAGAGCTGATGCCGATGCCGATCATGCTCGCCCACAAGCTCGTGCAGCGCCTCTCGGACGTCCGCAAGAAGGGCGAGCTCGACTATCTGCGGCCCGACGGCAAGAGCCAGGTGTCGGTTCGCTACGTGGACGGAAAGCCGGTGAGCGTCGAGACGGTCGTCATTTCCACGCAGCACGGCCCCGACGTGCCGCACGACAAGATCCGGGCGGACATGATCGAGCGCGTCATCCTCCCCACGATCCCCGCCCACCTCATCAACAAGGACAAGATCACCTATCACGTCAATCCGACGGGGCGCTTCGTCACCGGCGGTCCGATGGGCGACACGGGCTTGACCGGGCGCAAGATCATCGTGGATACGTACGGCGGCTCCTGCCCGCACGGCGGCGGAGCGTTCTCCGGCAAGGATCCGACGAAGGTGGATCGCTCGGCGTGCTACATGGCGCGGCACGTGGCGAAGAACATCGTCGGCGCCGGCCTCGCGGAGCGGGCGCAGGTGCAGGTGGCCTACGCCATCGGCGTCGCCGAGCCCGTCTCGATCATGGTGGAGACGTTCGGCACCGGCAAGGTTCCCAACGCGAAGATGGAACAGCTCGTCCGCCGGCACTTCGACTTCACGCCCGCGGGCATCATCAAGTACTTGAACCTCCGGCGTCCGTTCTATCGCAAGACCGCCGCGTACGGACATTTCGGGCGCAATGAGCCGGAGTTCACCTGGGAGCGTCTGGACCGAGTCAAAGATCTCCGCGACGACGCGGGGCTCTGATCGCGGATCGCCTTCGCGCACTTCACCTCCGCCGGCCGGCCTTCGAAGGGCCGGCCGGCGTGATCACGCGGGCGGGAGATCCTTCGAGCGATGCATGGCACGTAGTATCCCCAGGGAGATCGGTCCGCGCCGGCGTCCCCGCTTCGGGCTCTGGCTCCTCGTCCTGTTCATGGCCGTGGGCGCTCTGGGGCAGGCCGTGCCCCTGTACACCGATTGGCTCTGGTTCAAGGAAGTCGGCTTCACGCAGGTATTCACGACCCGCCTCGCCCTGAACGGCTGGCTCTTCCTCGGGCTCGGGGGCGTCGTGTTCGCGTTCCTGTTCCTCAACCTCTCCGTCGCCGCGCGAACCGCACCGCCGGACGTGCTGTGGGAGCTCGAAGATCAGCTCGGTCTGCCCGGTCGCGCCATTCTCGAGCCGTTGGTTCGGCGGCTGCTCGCTGCCCGTCATCTCGGTGATTGCCCTCTTCGCAGGCGCCCGCGGGAGCGGAGCGTGGGACACGGTGCTGTCGTACGTGAATGCGACGCCGTTCGGCCGAACGGACCCGCTCTTCGGCCGGGATCTCGGGTTCTTCGTCTTCGAGCTGCCCATGTGGCGACTGATCTACGGATGGGCCACCGGCCTCGTTGCGGGCACCCTGGTCCTGACGGCCGCCGTGTACGTGCTGCAGCGAAGCCTCGTCCTCACCGCCCACGGCCCGAGGCTGGCGGCGAGCGCCCGCACCCACCTCCTGGGACTCGGCGCATTCCTGCTCGTGCTGCGGGGGTGGGATTCTGGCTCGACCGCTTCGATCTGCTCTACTCGCCGCGGGGCCTCGTCTTCGGCGCGTCCTACACCGACGTGCACGCGTCGCTGCCCGTCCTCGGTTGGCTCGCCGTCCTCGCCCTGCTCTGCGCCGGCGCCTGCGTCTACCAGATATTCCGGCCGGGGTGGCGCTTCCTCGTCGCCGGGCTCGTCACGCTGGCGCTGTTCTGGATCGGCGGCCTCGGCGTGTATCCGTCGCTGCTCCAGCGGTTTCGGGTCACGCCCAATGAGCTCGTCGCCGAGCGCCCCTTCATCCAGCACAATATCCGGATGACGCGGCAGGCGTACGCGCTCGACCGCGTGGTCGAGAAGGAGTTCGCGGCGGCCGACAACCTGACCGCCGCGGCGCTCGAGCGCAATAGCCTCACGATCAAGAACATCCGATTGTGGGACAACCGGCCGCTGCTCGTGACCTACGGCAAGCTTCAGGAGATCCGCACCTACTACAAGTTCCTCGACGTGGACGTGGATCGCTACACCGTCAACGGTGAGTACCGCCAGATCATGCTGTCGGCCCGTGAGCTCGCCTACCGCTTTCTGCCGAGCCGAGGCTTCATCAACGAGCACCTGACCTACACGCACGGCTACGGGCTCGTGGCGAGCCCGGTCAACCGGATCAGCCCCGAGGGACTCCCGGAGTTCTTCCTGAAGGACATCCCGCCCGTGGGCGCAGGACTGCCCCGGATCACGCGACCGGCGATCTACTACGGAGAGTCGGGGAACGACTACGTCTTCGTGCGCACGCGCTCTCAGGAGCTCGACTACCCGTCGGGCGATCAGAACGTGTACACACGGTACGAAGGCCGGGGCGGGATCCCGGTCACCTCGCTCCTGGCCAAGCTCGCCTTCGCCGTGCGCTTCGGGGAGATCAAGGTGCTCCTGTCCGACGACCTCACGGCGGAGAGTCGCGTGATGATCTACCGGGACATCGGCCCGCGCGTGCGACAGGCCGCCCCGTTTCTCAGGTACGATCGCGACCCCTACCTCGTCGTGGCCGATGACGGGCGCCTGATGTGGATGCTCGACGCCTACACCACGACCGACCGCTATCCGTATGCCGAGCCCGTGCGCGGCATCGGCAACTACATCCGCAACGCGGTCAAGGTGACCGTCGACGCCTATGACGGCAGGATCGCCTTCTACGTCGCGGACGACGAGGACCCCATCATCCGCACGTACGCCAAAGCCTTTCCGGGCATGTTCCGGCCGCTCGCCGAGATGCCCAAGGACCTGCAGGCGCACATCCGCTACCCCGAGGATCTCTTCACGGTGCAGGCGAAGATGTATGCCACGTACCACATGGAGGATCCGCAGGTCTTCTACAACAAGGAGGATCTGTGGGTCGTGCCGCGGCTGCCCCAGGACGGCCGCGACAAGGACATGGACCCGTATTTCACGGTCATGCGCCTGCCCGGCGAGCCCAAGGAGGAGTTCATCCTGCTCTCGCCCTTCAATCCGAGCGGGCGCGACAACATGATCGCGCTCCTCGCCGCGCGATCGGATGCCCCGAACTACGGCCGACTCATCTCCTATAACTTCCCGAAGCAGAAGCTGGTCTTCGGGCCGCGCAATATCGACGCGCGGATCAACCAGGACCCCGTGATCTCCCAGCAGATCTCCCTGTGGAATCAGCAGGGCAACCGCGTGCTGCGCGGTGCGCTCTACGCGATCCCCATCGAGGAGTCGCTCATCTACGTGCTGCCGCTCTACCTGGCCGCCGAGCAAGGGGGCGCGCTGCCCGAGTTGCGCCGGGTGGTCGTCGCCTACAGCAACCAGATCGCCATGGAGCCCTCCCTCGAGGCCGCGCTCGCGCGCATCTTCGGTGGGCGCGCGCACGCCGAGGACGCGGTGGCTCGGCCCCGCGAGCAGATCGGCGTGCCCGCTGCGGGTGCCGCCATCGCCCCGCTCGTCCAGCGTGCATGGGAGGCGTGGCAGAAGGCCCAGGAGGCCTTGCGGCGCGGCGACTGGACGGCGTACGGGCAGGAGCAGAAGCGGCTCGAAGACGTCCTCCGACAGCTTCAGGGGAACCAGCTAGCCACCGCGGCAGTCCGGACGGCCGCCGCACTAGCGCTCCAGCCGATCGAGGTCCTTCCCAGCGTCAGTGTCGTGAGTCACGAGCGTGCCGACAATGCGCCGGGCGGGGGCAGGGGACCCTCCCGCGGGACACGCTGAGTCGCGACCCGTTCCGGCACTCAATGGAGCCACGAGATCGATTGGCCGTGGCTTCGACGATCCGCAGAAGATACGGTCCCGCGGGAGGGCCCCTGCCCCCGCCCGGCGCCGTGAGTCGATGAGTTCTGACTCAGAACCAGGAGCGTGTCGGAGTAATCGCGTTCGAGCGCCGGCTTCGCCGGCGCAATCCGGTTCCTGGGAGGCTCGGAGGGGGCCGTCGAGGCCCCTTCGATGCTCGGCGCCGGCTTCGCCGGCGCAATCCGCTGCTCGGGGAGGCTTCGGAAGGGGGCGGAGCCCCTCCGAGTTACGTTCGGGCGTTCAGGAAGAGGGCGGTGCCGAGGCCGGCAAAGACGATATTCGCGGTCCACGCCGCCAGGGCCGGGGGAGCAGATCGGCCTGGGCGAACGCCAGCGCCATCGAGTGCACCATCCAATACCCCACGGCGATCACGATCGCGACGCCGATGCCCACGGCGCGCCCGCCACTGCGCGGAGAGGCCAGCGCGAACGGAATCGCCACGAGCGCCATGATGAGGTGGACGAGCGGGAACGAGAGCTTGGAGTAGAGCTGGACGACGTACTTGCCCACCTGGTGCCCGCTTTCCTGGAGCTTGCCCACGTACGCCCGGAGCTCGAGAAAGCTCATGGCCTCGGGCAGCTTCTGGATCTGGGTAAAGTCGTCGATGTGCTCGGGCAGGGTCACGAGACGAGAATCGAAGGACTCCGTCCGCACCCGGTTCTCGGCGTCGACGCGGCGAATCGTCCCGCCGGTGATCTGCCAGCCGTCGGGCGTCCAGCGGGCCTTCCTGGCGTCGAGCCGGCTCACGATCCGGAAGTCCTTGTCGATCTCGAGGAGCAGCATGCCGTCCATGGACTTATCCACCGGATCGAGGAGCGCCATCCGGAAGAACCGCGTGTCCGACGCGCGGTACCAGATCTGGCTCTGTCGCTGCAGGTGGCGGGAATGCGTCCGCGGATCTTGACGTTGTCCACCTCCTCGGCCTTCGCGTTCAGCTCGGGCAGCGCCGCCTCCTGGAAGATGACCGCGGCGATGCTGATTGCGGCGGCGGTGAGCAGGATCGGGAAACTGACGCGGTAGAGGCTGATGCCCGCGGCTTTGAGGGCATCGAGCTCGCGCTGCCGGGTGAGGGACAGGAACAGGAACACGGTGGCGATGAGCACGATCAGCGGCAGGCCCTTGTACAGCTCGGACGGCAGGTTGTAGGCCAGGTGCTGGACGATCAGGCTGAAGGCGGGCTTGATCCGAAGGAACCGGTCGAGCGTCTGGAGCAGATCCACCACGATGAAGAGCACGGCCCCCATCCCGAGGCCGAAGCCGAGGAACATCAGATACTCGCGGATGAGGTACCGGTCGATGAGGAAGGTCGAGGCTCGCGGCCCTCGGATCCTCCCGATGCGGGGCGCCGCGCGCGCGTCCAGGCCACGCGCATCCACGGCCGCGGCTCGACGCGCGCCCACTGGCGCCAGAACACCTCCAGCCACGCGGTCGACACGCCCGCAGTCGTGGACCACAGCAGGATCACGCCCAGCGCGCTGAAGAGCAGGTTCGGCAGCCAGATGGCGAGCGCCGCGGGCAGACGCCCACTGAGCGCCATGCCCTCGAGGGCGGTGAACAGGATGTAGTAGGAGACCACGATGAGGAAGCTCGAGGCCAGCGCGACCGCGCGGCCACCCCGATGGCTTCGGATGCCGAGCGGGAAGCCCACGAGCACGAAGACGAGCGCGGCCATGGGCAACGCGAACCGCTTGTGCCTCTCGACGTAATAGGGGAGGCGATCTGCGCCTTCTGCTCGAGGTCGCGGGCCACCTCGGCGAGCCGCCCGAGCGACATCTCCTTCTCGGGCTTGTCGTCCTTCGACCCCCGGGCGAGGGGTGACGCGATGGGCAGGGTCATGTCGTAGAGGCTGAAGGCCGTATGGCGGAAGCGCCGGGGATCGGCGACCTCGGCCTCATTGATGGCGCCGTTGAGAAAGCGCAGCGTGATGCGGCGGTTCGCTTCGTCGCTGAGCAGGCGTCCCTCGCGGGCGACCACGATGCGGGAGCGCTGCGGATCGCGCTCGTCGGAGAGCACGATGCCATGGAGCGCCAGTTGCGACGGAGAGACGTCGTCGACGTAGATAACGAACTGGCCGAACGCGGAGGTGAAGGTGCGTTCCGTGATGCCGGTCGCCGCACGGCTCTGGAGGATCTTGAAGAGCTGCTGCTGGAAGGCGCCGATCGACCACGGGACGACCACGAGGGTGAGCCAGCCGATGAGCACCATCACGAGCAGTGCAGCGGCGACGAAGGGCCGGAACAGGCGAAGCGGGCTCACCCCGGCCGCCTTGAGCGCCGCCACCTCGAGATCCCCGGCGAGGCGGCCGCCCACGAGCAGCACGGCGACGAGCAGGGCCATGGGCAGTGTGAGGCTCAGGAACGCGGGCAACAGGAAGACGAGGAGCGAGAGGACGAGCTGGAAGGGCACGTTCTTGGTGATGACGAGCGTGGTGAGCTGGTAGATCCGGTCGATGATGAGAAAGAACGTGAACACGCCGACGCCGATGGCGAAGGGCGGGACGAGCTCCTTCCACACATAGCGGTCGAGGAGTCGCACCATCGCTCGCTCATTGTACGATAGCCTCATGCGCGGGGCGTGGGCGGTGCTCGTGGCGCTCATGCTCGATCAGCGCGGCCGCCGACGGCGGGGCGACCGACCGCCTGTCGAGCGTCGAAGCGCTGCGGGGCGTCCTCGCCACGACGGGCGAGACGGCCCCCGCGGATCGTGGACGCGGCCCTCGCGGCGCTCTTTTCGCTGGCCGACGACGAGATCATCGAGAACCTGGGGGCCGGCGAGCCCTTCGCGTCGACCGCGTTCATCCAGGAGCGCCTGGACGCCTTCATGGCGGCCTGGGGCGGCGCGAGCTTCCGCGTGCATCGCCTCGGCGCGGGCGGCGGGACAGGAGCGCTCACCGTCGGGGTGTTCACGCTGCCCGGCCCGGCGCCTCGTGGCTCCGTGCGGGTATACGGGCGCCGCCGCGATGGGGACGTGGCGCGGCTCGCGGCGATCACCCACGACGGCACCCCGGAGCTCCATCGCTGGGCGCCCGCGCGCGACGGCGCGCCGCAGCTCCTGGCGACGTGGCTCGGGGCCGCGTCGGGATCCGGTGGGCGGGCTCTCGAGATCGAGCTGTGGCGCCGCGGGGGCCACGACGGCGTGGAGCGACGGTGGAGCTCGGCGGCGCTGTTCCCGGATGGCGTGCAGGCGCTCGGATTCGCCGTGAAGGGCGACGGGGTGACCATCCGCTACGAGGCGCCCTACGCCGGTCGGAAGCCGGGCTGTCAGGGACAGACCGAGCTGGTCGATCTCTATCGCCCGGACGTGCGGCGCGAGGATCTGGTCCTGGTCCGCCGCAGTGTCGTCAACGGCTGGCACCGCGAGCTGCAGGCCGCGGTCGGGCGCGTGCTCCTCGCGCTCGACGCCGGAGACGCGGCGACGCTTGGCGCGCTGGTGCCCGACCGTGCGCTCGCCGCGCGGTTGCCGCGCACCCTGACCCGCGAGCCGGCCTGCGACGAAGCCGCGCCGGGAACGCCGACATCGGCCACCGTCGCCGTCACCGAAGAGCGGAGCGGTCGCCGCGTGCCGTGGTCGCTCGTGTGGCGACGCGCGCCGAACGGGTGGCGGCTGACCGCCGCGATGCCCATGCTACAATGACGGATCGCCATGGCCGAAATGTCCGATCGCTATGATCCCGCCAGCGTGGAGTCGCGCTGGTACGGCTTCTGGGAGGAGCGCGGATACTTTCACGCGGACGCCGCCGCGCCGGGGCGCCCGTACGCGATCGTGATCCCGCCCCGAATGTCACCGGCTCGCTGCACTGGGGGCATGCGCTCAACAATACCCTCCAGGACATTCTGATCCGCTACAAGCGCATGGACGGCTTCAATGCGCTCTGGCTTCCCGGCACGGACCACGCGGGGATCGCCACCCAGGTCAAGGTCGAGCAGCAGCTCGCGCTGGAGGGCAAGACCAAGGAAGACCTCGGGCGCGAGGCGTTCACGGCGCGCGTCTGGCAGTGGAAGGAGGAATCGGGCGGCACCATCATCCGCCAGCTCAGGCGGTTGGGGGCCTCGTGCGATTGGGCGCGGGAGCGCTTCACCATGGACGCCGGCCTCTCGCGGGCGGTGCGCGAGGTCTTCGTGCGCCTCTGGGAGGACGGGCTGATCTACCAGGGCGACTACATCGTCAACTGGTGCCCGCGCTGCCAGACGGTGCTCTCCGATATCGAGGTGGAGCGCGAGGAGCGCGACGCGGAGTTCGTCTACATCAAGTACGGGCCGCTCACGCTCGGCACGGTGCGGCCGGAGACGAAGGTCGGCGACACCGGCCTCGCCGTGCACCCCGGGACAAGCGGTACGCCAAGTACGTGGGAAAGACCCTCGAGGTCCCGTCGGTCGAGGGAACGATCACGATGCGCGTGGTCGCCGACAGCGCCGTCGACCCGAAGTTCGGGACCGGCGTGATCAAGGTGACGCCCGGCCACGATCCGGTGGACTTCGAGATCGGGCGGCGCCACGACCTGCCCGCGCGCACGGTCATCGGCTTCGACGGGAAGATGACGGCGCTCGCCGGGAAGTACGCCGGCCTCGATCGATTCGAGGCCCGGCGGCGCATCGTCGAGGACATGCAGGCGCTCGGCCTCATCGAGCGCATCGAGCCCTACCGCCACGCCGTGGGGATCTGCTACCGCTGCAAGACGGTCGTGGAGCCGCTGATCTCGAAGCAGTGGTACGTGCGCACGAAGCCGCTCGCCGAGCCGGCGATCAAGGCGGTGAAGAGCGGACGGATCAAGATCGTCCCGCGCGGGTGGAGCAAGACCTACTACCAGTGGATGGAGAACATCCGGGACTGGACGATCTCGCGCCAGCTCTGGTGGGGGCACCGCATCCCCGTCTGGTACTGCGATGCCGACGGCAGCGTCCACGCCTCGCGGACGGACCTCACCCAGTGCCCGCAATGCGCGGGGCCGGTCCGCCAGGACACCGACGTGCTCGACACGTGGTTTTCCTCGGGACTCTGGCCATTCTCCACCTTCGGGTGGCCCGACGAGACGCCGGAGCTCAAGGCGTTCTACCCCACGGCGTGCCTGGTGACGGCGTTCGACATCCTGATCTTCTGGGTGGCGCGGATGGCCATGCTCGGCATCAAGTTCATGGGCGACGTGCCGTTCCGCGACGTCTACATCCACGCCCTCGTGCGCGACGCCGAGGGCGTGAAGATGTCCAAGTCCAAGGGCAATGCGGCCGATCCGCTGGCGGTCATGGACACGTACGGCACCGATGCCTTCCGCTTCACGCTCGCCGCCCTCGCCGCGCAGGGCCGGGACATCCGCATGTCGGAGGAGCGCGTCGAGGGGTATCGCAACTTCGCCAACAAGATCTGGAACGCGTCCCGCCTCGTCCTGGGGAACCTCGATGGCTATGATCCCGCGCTCGCGCGCCGGGGCAAGCCCTCCACGGCCGACCGGTGGATCAAGAGCCGCCTCGCCGCCACGACCGCCGCCGTTCGCAAGGCGCTGGACGGCTACCGCTTCAACGACGCCGCCTCCGCCGTCTACCAGTTCCTGTGGCACGAGTTCTGCGATTGGTATCTCGAGATTGCCAAGCGGAGCCTCTACCAGTCGGAGGACCCGGTGGCGCGGGCGGTGACCCAGCGGACGCTGATCGAGTCCCTCGAGGTCACGCTGCGGCTGCTCCACCCGTTCATGCCGTTTCTGTCGGAAGAGATCTGGCAGCGGCTGCCGCACCGAGGGCGAGTCCATCATGGTGGCGCCCTTCCCGCGGGCGGCTGACGCTCGGCGAAATGCGCTCGCCGAGCGGAAGATGCAGCCGGTGATCGACATCGTGAGCGCCATCCGCGCGATCCGGAGCGAAGCCGCATTGCTCCCGCGGCGGAGCTGCAGGTCACGGTCAAGCCGGGCGCGTCGGGCGCGGATGACCTCGCGGAGGCGGCCCCGCTCATCGGGGCGCTCGCGCGCTCGGTGATCGCCGTCGATCCCGCGGCCGAGCGGCCGCCGCAATCGGCGCACGCGGTGGCCGGCGACGCCGAGGTGTTCGTTCACCTCGACGGCGTGGTCGATCTCTCGGCCGAGCGCGGCCGCCTCGTGAAGGAGATCGAGCGGGCGGACAAGGAGATCGCGTTCATCGAAGGCAAGCTGGCCCGCCCGGAATTCGTCGAGCGCGCTCCCGCCGAGATCGTGGGGCGCGAGCGCGTCCGCCTGACCGAGCAGCGGCGCATTCACGACACGCTCTCGGCGAGCCTCGCCGCCCTCTAGAGCGACGCGACAGGCTGCTCCACTGCAAGCCGCACCCTATGGCCCACGCAGGCGGACGCCGCCGGTGACGACGGCCGGGGCCAGCGAAGCATGATGCGGCCTCTGACCAGCTCCGGCGCGAGCATGTGATCGGATCGGCGTGATCGGATCATCGATCCACCGGTTGGACGTGGTGGATTCCACCCAGTCCATGCTCGCTCGACTGGCCCGCGAGGGCGCCCCCGACGGCACCGTGGTCACGGCGCGCCATCAGACGGGCGGGCGCGGGCGGCGGGGCCGCGCGTGGTGGGATGCGCCCGGCGAAAGCCTCCTGCTGTCCGTGCTCCTCCGGCCTGCCGTCCCTGCCGGCCACGTCTCGCAGCTCTCCCTCGTGGCCGCGCTTGCCGTCACCGATGCGCTCGCGGCGGCGGGCGTGATGGGCCGCATCCGGTGGCCGAATGACGTGCTCGTCGGCGGGAGCAAGATTTCCGGAATCTTGCCCGACGCGGTCTGCGGCACCGACGGGCGGGTGGAGCACGCGATCGTCGGGATCGGGATCAACCTCGACCAGCGCTCCTTTCCTCCAGAGCTGGCCGGGCAGGCAACCTCCCTTCGGCTCCTCACGGGGCGCGCCACGACCCCGCGCGCGTGGAGGCCGCCGTGCTGACCGCGCTTCACGTGCGCTACGACGCGTGGCTGTCCGGAGGCTTCGGCGCGCTGCGGGACGCGTGGCGGAGCCGGTCGAGCACGATCGGCACGCGCGTGGGCCTGCCTGACGGCGGGGACGGGGTGGCCGTGGACGTGGACGGGGACGGGGCGCTGCTCGTCGACGTCGGCGGCGGAACGCTGACGCGGGTGGTCGCGGCGATTCGGTGACCACCCGGAGGGAGGACGGCCTGTGCTGCTCGTGATCGAGGTCGGCAATACCAATACGGGGGTGGGCGTCTATGACGGTCAGCGCCTCCTCGTGTCGTGGCGGCTCACGAGCCGGCGCGAGCAAACCGCCGACGAGTACGGCGTATTCATCCAGACCCTGCTCCGCACGCGCGGCATCGAGCCGCAGCACGTCACGGGCGTCGCCATCTCGAACGTGGTGCCGCCGGTCCAGCGCACGCTCGAGTGGATGAGCGAAGCCTACTTCGGCATCCACCCGTTCACCGTCCAGCCCGGCGTCAATGTCGACGTGGCGCTCAACGTGGACAACCCGAAAGAGGTCGGGGCCGACCGCGTGTGCAATATCGTGGCGGGCGTGGCCATCTACGGCACCCCGCTCATCGTCGTGGACTTCGGCACCGCCACGAATTTCGACGTCGTCAACGCGCGGGGAGAATTCGTCGGCGGGGCGATCGCGCCCGGCCTCATGCTCTCCGCGGATGCGCTCGTCTCCCGCGCGGCCCGACTCTCCCGGGTGGAGATCGTGCGCCCCAAGGATGCCATCGGCCGCAACACCGCCACCAATATCCAGTCGGGCGTCGTCTACGGGTATGCCGGGCTCGTCGACGGGCTCGTCGAGCGCATGCGCCGCGAGCTCGACGGCGACGTGCGCGTGGTCGCGACGGGCGGCTTCGCGGAGCAGATGCGCGAGGTGTGCCAGAGCCTGCAAGAGGTCAATGCCAACCTGCGCCTCGAGGGGCTGCGCATGATCTGGGAGCGGGCGAATCCGGACGTGCGCGCAGGTGTCTCCCGAAGTTGACACCTGGGTGGGGGCACCCGTATACTCTGCCCCTAAATACAGTACCTACAGCGAGGCAGTTCTCTACATACGGGGCCTTGGCGCAATGCCGGGCCCAGGAGGATACGGCGCATGGGCATGTGGGTCGGGCGCGGGCGCAAGGCCAGGGCGGCGTACGGCTTCGACGATATCGCTCTCGTTCCGGGAGCGCTGACCATCAATCCCAACGAGGTGGACATCTCGTGGGAGCTCTGCGGCCGCCGATTCGACATCCCCATCATCGCCGCGGCCATGGACGGCGTCGTGAGCCCCTCCCTCGCCATCGAGATGGGGCGGCTCGGGGGCTCGCGGTCATCAACCTCGAGGGGATCTTCTCCCGCTATGAAAATCCGGATGCCGTGCTCGATCGCATCACCTCCGCCAGCCTCGAGGAGGCGACGAAGATCATTCAGGGGATCTACGGCGAGCCGATCAAGGAAGAGCTGATCCACAAGCGCATCTCCGAGATCAAGAAGGGCGGGGGACCGGTCGTCGTCTCGTCGATCCCGCAGCGCGCCGAGCGCTTCGCCAAGATCGCCGAAGAGGCGGGCGCGGACTTCTTCGTCGTGCAATCCACGGTGACCACGGCGCGCCACGTGGCCACCGAGTACACGCCGGTCGACCTGAAGCAGCTCAAGAAGCATCTGTCGATTCCGCTCATCGTCGGCAACGTCGTCACCTACGAGGCGTGCCTCGAGCTGATGGAGACGGGCGTGGACGCGCTGCTGATCGGCGTCGGCCCCGGCGCCGCCTGCACGAGCCGCGAGGTGCTCGGCGTCGGCGTGCCCCAGGTCACCGCCACCGCGGATTCCGCGGCAGCCCGGGACTTCTACTACAAGCGGACCGGCCGCTACGTGCCGATCATCACCGATGGCGGCATGACGACGGGCGGCGATATCTGCAAGGCGCTGGCCTCCGGTGCCGACGCCGTGATGATCGGCTCCGCGTTCGCGCGCGCCAAGGAAGCCCCGGCCGCGGCTATCACTGGGGCATGGCGACGCCGCACTCGAACCTGCCCCGCGGCACGCGCATCCGGGTGGGCATCGCCGGACCGCTCGAGCAGATCCTCTTCGGCCCCGCCTTCACCGAGGACGGGACGCTCAACCTGGTCGGTGCGATCCGGACCTGCATGGGCTCCGTCGGCGCGCGCAGTATCCGCGAGCTGCAGCAGACGGAGCTCATCATCGCCCCGTCGATCAAGACCGAGGGCAAGGTATTCCAGCGCGCCCAGAAGCTGGGCGCCCCGCGCTAGAGGCCGCGCCGTGAGCGCCATCCGCGACACAGGGATGGCGCTCACGGCTGGGCGGCGGCGAGAGGCGCTGTCCGCCAACCCCGATCTTTCCACGCTCAGGCGGGTGCGATGATGGACAGGATCGCGATCCTCGACTTCGGTGCGCAGTACACCCAGCTCATCGCCCGCCGGATCCGAGAGCTGGGTGTCTACTCGGAAATCCTGCCGTGCACCCAGCCGGTCGAGGACGTGCTCGCGGCCGGCTACACGGGCATCGTGCTCTCGGGCGGCCCATCGAGCGTCTACGAAGACGAGGCCCCACTGCCGGACAAGCGGCTCTTCGAGGCGGGCATCCCGCTGCTCGGCATCTGCTACGGCATGCAGGCCATGGGCTATCTGCTCGGGGGCCACGTGGTGCCCGCGGAGCGACGCGAGTACGGTCCCGCCGAGCTCAGGCTCCTCTCCACCGAGGGGCTGCTCGAGGGCATCGTGCCCGAGCGGGATGGCCGGATCGCGGTGTGGATGAGCCACGGGGACACGGTGATGCAGCCTCCCCGCGGCTTCGTCAATCTGGGCGCCACCGAGAACTGCCCGGTCGCGGCGATGGCGGACGACACGCGCCGGCTCTTCGCCGTCCAGTTCCACCCCGAGGTCGCGCATACGCCGCAGGGGAAGACCATCCTGCGAAACTTCCTCCGCCTCTGCGGCGCGCGGGCCGACTGGTCGATGCCCTCGTTCGTCGACGCCGCCGTGGAGGGTATCCGCCGGCAGGTCGGCCGGGATCGTGTGCTGTGCGCCCTTTCGGGGGCGTGGACTCGTCCGTCGTGGCCGTCTTGATCCACCGCGCCATCGGCGATCAGCTCACCTGCCTGTTCGTCGACAATGGCTTGCTCCGGAAGGGCGAGGCCGAGAGCGTGGTGGCCACGTTCCGGGACGCCTTCAAGATGAATCTGATCCATGTCAATGCATCTGAGCGATTCCTTGAGCAACTCAAGGAGCGTCTCAGATCCGGAGGTCAAGCGGAAGCGCATCGGCGCCGAGTTCATCGGGGTCTTCGAGGAGGAGGCGCGCAGGCTCGGGGATTTCCCCTGGCTCGCCCAGGGGACGCTCTATCCCGACGTCATCGAATCCGTGTCGTTCAAGGGGCCGTCGGCGACCATCAAGACGCATCACAATGTCGGCGGGCTGCCGAGTCGGGATGCAGTTCAAGCTGGTCGAGCCGCTGCGCGAGCTGTTCAAGGACGAGGTGCGCGAGCTGGGCGCGTCTCCTCGGGCTGCCCGCCGAGATCATCTGGCGCCAGCCCTTCCCGGGTCCAGGTCTGGCGATTCGGGTGCTGGGCGAGGTGACCGAGGAGCGCCTGGCGATCCTGCGCGAGGCCGACGCCGTCGTCCAGGAGGAGGTGCGCACGGCGGGGCTCGAGCGCGAGCTCTGGCAGGCCTTCGCCATCCTCCTGCCCGTGCGGACCGTGGGCGTGATGGGGGACTTCCGCACCTATGCGCAGGTGATCGCGCTGCGCGCGGTGATGAGCCAGGACGCCATGACGGCCGATTGGGCCCGCCTGCCCTATGATCTGCTCGGCAAGATCTCCTCCCGCATCATCAACGAGGTGCACGGGGTGAACCGCGTGGTCTTCGACATCTCCTCCAAGCCGCCGAGCACCATCGAGTGGGAGTAAGGGACCTGAAACAGCCCGCCGATTTCGTTCACCTGCACGTCCACTCGGAGTACAGCCTGCTCGACGGCGCCGCGCGCCTCGAGAAGCTCGTCCAGCGCGCGAAGGAGCTGCGCTTCCCGCGCTCGCCCTGACCGACCACGGCAACCTCTTCGGCAGCGTCGATTTCTACACGGCCTGCGTGAAGGCGGGCGTGAAGCCCATCCTCGGCTCGGAGCTCTACGTCGCGCCGGGGAGCCGCTTCGAGCGGTCGGGGCAGGACGGCAGCTACGAGGGCGCCAGCCACTGCACCGTCCTCGTGCGCAACCAGACCGGCCACGCCAATCTCATGCGGCTCGTCTCCAAGGCCTACCTCGAGGGCTACTACTACAAGCCGCGCGTGGACCGGGAGCTCCTCGCCCAGCACTCCGACGGGCTGCTCGTGCTCTCCGGGTGCCTCAATTCCGAGGTGAGCCGTCAGCTCTCCGCGGGCGACGAGGCCAAGGCGCTCGAGACGGCAGGCTGGTATCAGGAGGTCTTCGGCAAGGACCACTACTTCATGGAGGTCCAGTCTCACGGGCTCGAGGAGCAGCGCAAGGTCACGGCAGGGCACGATCCGGATCGCCCACGCGATCGGCGCGCCCCTCGTCGGGACCAATGACTCGCACTACCTCGAGGCCGAGCACGCCCGAGCCCACGAGGCGCTCCTGTGCATCCAGACCGGCACGACGATGAGCCGACCCGAACCGCTGGCGCTTCTCGACCGAAGAGTTCTATCTGAAATCGGCCGACGAGATGCGCACGGTCTTCAAGGAGCTGCCCGAGGCGTACACGAACACCCTGGCCGTGGCGGAGCGGTGCAATGTCGAGCTCACGTTCGGGCAGTTCCATCTGCCGCGCTACCAGGTGCCCGACGGGTTCACGCTCGATTCGTACCTGGAGCACCTGGCCTACGAGGGCCTGACCGCGCGCTACGGATCGACCCCCGCCGACGCGGTGGTCGAGCGCCTCCGCTTCGAGCTCGGCGTCATCGAGAAGATGGGATTCTCCGGGTATTTCCTCGTCGTGTGGGACTTCATCGCGCACGCGCGGCGGCAGGGGATCGCGGTCGGGCCGGGCCGGGGGTCGTCGGCCGGCTCTCTCGCCGCGTACTGCCTCGGCATCACCAATGTCGACCCGATCCGGTACGGGTTGCTCTTCGAGCGGTTTCTCGAACCCCGAGCGCATCTCGATGCCCGACATGGACATCGACTTCGCCGACGACCGCCGCGACGAGGTGATCCGCTACGTCGTCGACCGCTACGGCGCCGACCGCGTCGCCCACATCATCACGTTCGGGACGATGGGGGCCAAGGCCGTGCTCCGCGACGTGGCGCGCGTCCTCGGCTTCTCCTACGGCGAGGCCGACCGCATCGCGAAGCTCATCCCGAGCTTCCCGCTCAACATCTCGCTCGACGAGTCGCTCGAGAAAGCCCCGGCGCTCGCGGAGCAGGTCAAGCGCGATCCTCGCGTGACCGAGCTGTGGGCCGTGGCCAAGGCGCTGGAGGGCTGCACGCGCCACGCCTCCGTTCACGCCTCCGCGGTCGTGATCTCGGACGAGCCGCTCATGGAGCGCGTGCCGCTGTACAAGGACCCCAAGCGGCCCGAGCTGATCACCGGGCTCGCCATGGGTCCCATCGAAAGCTCGGGCTGCTCAAGATGGACTTCCTCGGCTTGAAGACCCTCACGGTGATCGGCAATGCCGTGAAGCTCGATCAAGGAGGCGCAGGGGATCGTGCTCGACGGGGACCAGCTCCCGCTCGACGACGCGCGCACGTACCAGCTCCTCACCGAGGCCAAGACCTTCGGCGTCTTCCAGCTCGAGTCGGCGGGCATGCGGGACGCGCTCCGGCGCCTCAAGCCCCAGCGCATCGAGGACATCATCGCCATGGTCGCCCTCTACCGGCCGGGGCCGATGGACCTCATCGAGGAGTTCGTCAACCGAAAGCACGGGCGCTCGCCCATCGCGTACGAGCACCCGCTGATGGAGCGACACCTCCAGGAGACCTACGGGATCATGGTCTACCAGGAGCAGGTCATGCGCCTCGCCGCCGATCTCGCCGGGCTCACGCTGGGCGAGGCGGATATCCTGCGCAAGGCCATGGGCAAGAAGGACCGCGAGCTCATGGCCCAGCAGCGCGAGAAGTTCATCGGGGGCTGCAAGGCCAACAAGATCGATTCGCGCAAGGCTTCGAGCATCTGGGAGCAGATCGACAAGTTCGCGGGCTACGGCTTCAACAAGAGCCACGCCGCGTGCTACGGGCTGGTGGCGTATCAAACGGCCTATCTCAAGGCGAACTACCCGGTCGAGTTCATGGCCGCGCTGCTGACGTCGGAAATGGACAGGACGGACAAGATCGTCCAGTACATCGAGGAGAGCCAGGCCATGGGGCTCCGCGTGGAGCCTCCCGACGTCAACGTGTCGGGATCCCAGTTCACCGTCGCGGCCGACGCGATCCACTTCGGACTCGCGGCGATCAAGAACGTGGGCGCCACCGCGATCGACTCCATCGTGAAGAGTCGCCACGAAGCCGGAGCCTTCACCTCGCTCGAGGAGTTCTGCTCGCGCGCCGACCTGCGCCTGGTCAATCGGCGCGTGCTGGAGAGCCTGATCAAGGCCGGTGCCTTCGACTCGCTCAAGGCGACGCGGGCGGGACTCCTGAGTGGCCTCGACCAGGCCATGGAGGTCGGCCAGCGGCGCCAGCGAGACCGGGACGAGGGCCAGGCGTCGCTCTTCGACGTCCTGGGCGGCGCGACCCGCGTCGGTGGCGGTCGCGCCGACGGTCGTCCCCGGGGTGCCGGAATGGCCGCAAGAGGAGCTGCTGGCGTTCGAGAAGGAGGTGCTGGGCTTCTACCTCTCCGGCCACCCGCTCGAGCGCTACCGCGACGTCGCCCGCCGGTTGAGCGCGCTGACGTCGGGGAGCTCGCCGCCCGGCCCGTCGGGGCGCGCGTCCTGCTCCTCGGGATGATCAGCGCGGTGACCGAGAACGCCACCAAGAGCGGCAATCGGATGGCGTTCGTCACGCTCGAGCTGGTCGACGGGACCGTGCCGGTCACCGTGTTCCCGGAGCCGTACCGAAGCTGTGTGAGCGCCTTGCGGCATCGGGGGCCGGTCCTCGTCCGCGGGCGCACCGACGATAGCGACAAGGGGCGCGTCGTGCTCGCGGAGGAGATCAAGCCCCTCGATGACGCGACCGCCGGCGCCAGCGCGGGGATGACGGCGCCCCGGCGCTCACGTGTCGGGTCCGGATGCGTGCCGAGGGCGATGCGGTCGATGCCCGGCTCGCATCCCTCCGATCGGTGTGTCAGGACCACCGGGGCCGCACGCCGCTCTTCGTGCACGTGCTCCTGCCCGATCAGGAGGTCGTGGTGCGGGTGAAGGAGCTGCTCGTCGATCCCGGCGCCGCCATGGTGGCAAAAGTCGAGTCGCTCCTCGGGCCGGGCAGTATACTCGTCGAGTATGCTGGACGAGCTTGATTTCGAGAAGCCGCTGACCGAGATCGAGAACCGTCTCGTCCAGCTCCGGGCGGCCGAGGATCCTCGGGGTTCTCGCGACGAGATCGCGCGCCTCGAGGACCGCCTCGGACGGCTCCAGCAGAAGATCTACGGGGGCCTGACGGCCTGGCAGCGCGCCCAGATCGCGCGGCACCCGAAGCGCCCGCACACCCTCGATTTCGTGGGATTGCTCCTCGAGGACTGGGTGGAGCTGCACGGCGATCGGGTCTATGGCGACGACAAGGCCATCGTCGGCGGCCTCGCGCGCTTCGACGGCGCGCCCGTGGTCGCCATCGGCCACCAGAAGGGGCGGGATACCCGCGAGAACATCGCGCGCAACTTCGGCATGCCGCACCCCGAGGGGTACCGGAAGGCGCTCCGGCTCATGCAGCTCGCGGAGAAGTTCGGCGCGCCCATCGTCACCTTCATCGATACGCCGGGCGCCTATCCGGGCCTCGGCGCGGAAGAGCGCGGCCAGGCCGAGGCCATCGCGCGCAACCTCCGCGAGATGGCGGGACTCGCCACGCCGATCGTCTGCATCGTGACCGGGGAAGGCGGCAGCGGAGGCGCCCTCGCCATCGGCGTCGGCAACCGGGTGCTCATGCTCGAGTACGCGATCTACTCCGTGATCTCGCCGGAAGGCTGCGCGGCCATCCTGTGGGGGACGCCGCCAAAGCGCCGGAGGCCGCCGGGCTCATGCGGGTCACGGCGCCGGAACTGCTCCGCCTGGGGGTCATTGATGGCATCATTCCCGAACCGGTCGGGGGAGCCCATCGCGACTGGGAGCAGGCCGCCACCAATCTGCGCGCGGCGCTCCGCGATCAGCTCCGGCGATTGCGTGGGCGGTCGGGCGCCGCGCTCGTCGAAGAGCGGCATGAGCGCTTCCGCCGGATCGGTGTCTTCGACGAGGTCCGCTGACGCGGCGAGGGTTGACATGCTCTCTGACGAGTGTTAGCGTAAAGCACCAGAAAAATATGGATAAAATCGATTCATGAATAAACAGACTCGATGGATGCACTGACTCGTGCCTAAGCTCCACCTGATCACCTACGGGTGCCAGATGAACGAGTATGACTCGGAGCGGGTCGCCGGGCTCCTCAAGGCAGACCACTACGAGCTCTGCGACAAGCCCGAGGACGCCGACCTGATCCTGCTCAATACCTGTTCGATCCGCGAAAAGGCGGAGGACAAGGTCTTCTCGCAGCTCGGCGCGCTGAAGGGTCTCAAGAAGGCCCGGCCTGATCTCGTCATCGGCGTGATGGGCTGCATGGCCCAGCTCCAGCAAGGACGCATTCAGGAACGGGCGCCCTACGTCGACCTCGTGTTCGGCTCACCCGCGATCGCCCGGGTCGGACAGCTCGTGGGACGCGTTCGACAAGGGGAGCGACAGGTCCTCGACACCGGGGAAGGAGCCCTCGTCAAGATCACCGCGAAGCCGGACGCGGCGAGCCGGCTGAAGGCCTTCGTCACCGTGATGGAAGGGTGCGAGAAGCACTGCACGTTCTGTGTCGTGCCGGTGACGCGGGGCCGCGAGCGCAGCCATGCCCCGGACGCGATCGTCGAGGAGATCCGCGGGCTCGCCGCGTCCGGCTGCCGAGAGGTGACGCTGCTCGGCCAGACCGTCAATGCGTATGGGCGCGACCTCGACCCGCCGACGGACCTGGCCGCGCTCCTCGAGCTGGTCGATGGAGTCGAGGGCATCGAGCGCATCCGCTTCACGACCTCGAATCCGTACAACCTGACCACCCGATTGATCCGGGCGATTCGCGACGTGCCGAAGGTGGTCGAATACCTCCACCTGCCGGTGCAGTCGGGCTCGGACCGCATCCTCGCCCGGATGCATCGCGGCTACACGGTGGCGCGCTATCTCGAGCTGATCGACGAGATCAAGGCGACGGTGCCCGACATCGCGCTGTCCACCGACATCATCGTGGGCTTTCCCGGGGAGACGGACGCGGATTTCGCGGCGACGGTGGACATCGTCGAGCGCGTCGCCTACGACAATGCCTTCGTGTTTCGCTACTCACGCCGGCCGGGCACCCCGGCGGCGGACATGTCGGATCAAGTCCCCGACGCGGTGAAGGCCGAGCGCAATGCCGTGCTGCTCGAGGTCTCGGGCAGGGTCGCGGCTCAGCAGAGCCGTCGCCTCGCCGGCCGCGTCCTGCCCGTCCTCGTCGATGGGGTGTCGCGAAAGGACGCGCGCGAGGCATCGGGGCGGACGCGATGCAACCGCGTCGTGAATTTCGACGCCCAAGGGCGCGGGCTTCTCGGCACGGTCGTGCCGGTGCAGATCACCGAGGCGCTGCCGCATAGCCTCCGTGGCGCGCTGGCAGAGCCGGTCGGGGCAGCTCTCTAGGAGGAATGCCATGTGGCTCGAGATGAAGGTCAAGAACCTCGTGTTGGACCCGCTGTCCAATATGCCCATGATCGTCCTGCGCGACGAGGACGACAAGCGCTCGTTGTCGATCTGGGTCGGGTTGCCCGAGGCCAATGCCATCGCGCTCGAGCTGGAGAAGATCCCGACGGCGCGCCCGATGACGCACGATCTCATCAAGAACCTGCTCGAGACCGTCGAGGCGCGCGTGGCGAAGATCGAGGTCACGGATCTGCGGGAGAACACCTTCTACGCGGTCATTCACCTCAAGCTCGGCGCGCGGGATCTCGCGGTGGACTCGCGGCCGTCCGACGCCATCGCGCTCGCCCTGCGGGTGGATGCGCCGATCTTCGTCGACGATGCGGTGCTCGCCAAGGCGGAGTCCGTCGAGGTCAAGGTGGTGAAGGACACCGAGGGGGCCGGCAAGGTCGACGATCCCGCGCAGATCAAAGAGTGGCTCGAGTCGCTCAAGCCGGGAGACTTCGACAAGCCCGAGCGCGGCAAGGAGCCCGGCCGCCCACCGGACGAGTAGGGGAGTGAATGCGCGTCGGACTGTTCACGAACAATTACTTGCCGTTCCGCGGCGGCGTCACGACCGCCGTCGCGACGCTGCGGCAGGGACTCGAAGCATTCGGCCATGACGTCTGGATCTTTGCGCCGCACTCGTCGAGTCCTCTAGCCGATCTCCCCGCGTCTTCCGCTACCCGTCCGTTCCCGCTCCGACGTATCCGGGGTTCTCGCTGCCCCTGCCGGTCTCGCCCCGGCTCGCCCGAGTCGCGCGCGGGCTCGCCCTCGACGTCGTGCATGCCCAGCACCCGTTCCTGCTCGGCGTCACGGCGCGGCGGCTGGCGCGGCGGCTCGGACGGCCTCTGGTCTTCACGTACCACACGCGCTACGAGAAGTACGCCCACTACGTGCCGCTGCCGGAGCGGGCGGTGGCGGGACTGGCGGTTCGCCTCGCCTGCCGGTTCGCGAGCTCCGCGGACCTGGTGATCGCCCCATCCGAGCACATGGCGGCCACGCTGGCCCTGCGCGGGGTCCGGGCGCCTGTCGCCGTCGTCCCGACGGGCGTGCCGCTGCGATCTCTTCACGCCCGGCGACCAGCATCAGGCCCGCAGGATGCTCGGGCTGCCCGCGGATGACCCGATCTGTCTCTACGTGGGCCGGCTCGACCGCGAGAAGAGCGTGGGGCGGGTGATCGACGCGTTCGGGACCATCGCCACTGCCGTGTCCGGCAGCCGCCTGCTGCTCGTGGGGCAGGGCACCCACGAGGCGAGCCTCCGCCGGCAGGCCGAGGCGAGCCCGGCGGCCGCGCGGATCCACTTCCACGGCGGCATGAGCCGCGAGGCGCTGCCGCCGTTCTACCAGGCGGCGGACCTGTTCATGTTCGCCTCGGAGACGGAGACGCAGGGGCTCGTCCTGGCGGAGGCGCACGGCTCCGGCCTGCCGGCCGTCGCCGTCCGGGCCTCCGGCGTGGACGAGGTGGTGCGGGACGGCGAGACCGGGCTCTTGACCAAGGCGGAAACGGGCGATCTGGCCGACGCCGCCATCGGACTGCTCCTCGATCGCGAGCGGCGCACCGCGATGGGGCGGGCCGCGCGGCTCGTGGCCGAGCGGCAGTTCTCCGCGAGTCGGCCAGGTCGAGGTCATGGTGCGCCACTACACGGCGCTGGCCGGGAGGCGCTGATGCCCGCGGCGGACGGCGCGCGGGCGATCTCCGTGACGTTCGAACCCGAGTGGGACGCGGAGGGGCCGGGGGTCGGCCGACGGGGGTTCTTCGCGGCGGACCCGCGCGTGCGGACCTTGCTCCGCGTGTTGCTGTCGTACGCCGAGGTGCGCCACATCCTGCCGGATCGCATCAGCCTCGACGCCGGAACCGGCTCGGCCCTCCTCGACAGCATCGCCCACTTCCTCGAGCGGCAGCACTGGCTCGTGAAGCGCGTCGTGATCGGCTGAGCGCGCCGTGATCTGGAACCCGGCGGCGGAAACGATGCCGCGCGCGGAGCTCGAGCGGCTGCAGCTCGAGCGCCTGCGGGAGACGCTGGCGTGGGCCGAGAGCCGCGTGCCGCTGTACCGGGACCGGCTCAATCGGGCGCGCGTGGTCCCCGAGGCGATCCAGAGCCTGGCCGACCTCGCGCGCATCCCGTTCACGGTCAAGGACGATCTGCGCCAGCACTATCCCTGGGGCCTCTTCGCCGTCCCGCTGCGGGGCGTGGCCCGCATCCACGCGTCATCGGGGACGCGCGGCAAGCCCACGGTGGTCGGCTACACCAAGCGGGATCTGCTCGTCTGGCGCGAGGTCATGGCGCGGTCGCTTGCGGCCGCGGGCGCGGCGCCCGGCGACATGATCCAGGTGGCGTACGGCTACGGCCTGTTCACGGGCGGACTCGGCTTTCACGATGCCGCGGAGCACATGGGGCTCACGGTGGTGCCCGCCTCCTCCGGCAATACGCTGCGCCAGATCCTCCTGCTGCAAGATTTCCGGCCGCAGGGGCTCGCCTGCACGCCGTCGTTCGCCCTCTACATCGGCGAGACGATGCGCGAGCAGGGGATCGACCCCGCTCGGTCGGGGTCCGGTACGGGATGTTCGGGGCCGAGCCCTGGACGGAGGCGATGCGCGCCGAGCTCGAGTCGCTCTGGGGGCTCACCGCGCTCGACTTCTACGGATTGAGCGAGGTCATCGGGCCCGGCGTGGCCGGCGAGTGCATCGAAGGCCGTCCCGGGCTGCACGTGAACGAGGACCACTTCCTGCCCGAGATCATCGATCCGGAGACGGGGAGCCCCATCCGCCGGGCCACGAGGGCGAGCTCGTGCTGACGAGCCTGACCAAGGAGGCGCTCCCGATGCTCCGCTACCGCACGGGCGACGTCACCAGCCTCGATCCGGCGCCCTGCCCGTGCGGCCGCACGACCGTGCGCATCGCGCGCATCAAGGGGCGCAGTGACGACATGCTCGTGATCAAGGGGGTCAACGTCTACCCCTCGCAGCTCGAGGCGGCGCTGTTGGCGGTCGAAGACGTGGCCCCGCACTACCAGCTCCTCGTGGACCGCACCCACGAGTTCCCCACACTCGAGGTGCAGGTCGAGCCCACCGAGGGCGTGGCGCGTCGGTGGGGTGGCTTCGACGCCACCCGGCCGGAGGCGATGGCCCTGTCCGCGCGCGTATCCGAGCGGCTGCGGGGCTATCTCGGCGTCAATCCTCGGATTGAGATCGTCCCGCCCAAGACCATTCCCCGCAGCGAGGGCAAGGCGGTGCGGGTGATCGAGCGGCGCGCGCCGCGATGAACCCTAGCATGCGTGTCCCTCAGGCGGTCCTCCCGGCAGCACGAACCTAACATAATGCACATTATCAGACGTTGCGGATGCGCGCGGACCGGCCCGCGATGCCGAAAGCGCTTTACTGACCGGGACGGCTCTTGAGGTTGGCGAGGTGCGTCTTCAGGTCGTCGGCGCGGCGCGTGCTCGGGAATCTCCTTGAGCAGGCGCTGATATGTTTCCGCGGCCGCGCCCGGCTTGCCGCCCAGCTCCTGGACGCGGGCCAGCGCCATCAGCGTGTCCTCGTAGAGAAAGGCCTTCGCCGCCATCGCCTTGAGCGCCGCCTCGTAGGCCGCCGCCGCATTGGCGTAGTTCTTCTCGGCTTCCCAGGTATAGCCGATGCCGACGGCGCTCAGGGCCCGCAGCGACGCCGGGCCGCCCTTGGCGAGGGCCACTTCGTACGCCCCGCGCGCCTGGGCGTAGGCGCCGCTGGCGTAGCGGAGGTTGCCGAGCTGATAGGCGGCCTGGGCCGCGCCGGAGAAGCGCGGGTGGTCGCGCAGCACGGCCTCGAGCGCCGCGATCGCCGTGGCGCGGGCGTCCGGCGCGGCTTGCGGCGTCGCCTGCTGCGCCAGCAGCGGTCGCCGATGCCAGCGCGGCCTCGCCTCGCGATTCCTGCGATCGGTACCAGGCCCAGGCGCCGACGACGATGAGCGCCACCACCACGACGCCCGCGCCCACCTGGATCGCCAGGCGCCGCGCCCGCGCATCTTCGAGCCAGCCGAACAGGTTCATGAGTTGAAGGACCCTCCCGCGGCGCGCGTCGCCGGCGGCTCGACCCAGACCTCGCCCTTGACGGACGCGCCGTCAGCGGCCGAGAAGCTGCCCGTCTTGAGGGAGCCCGTGAGCACGCCCGTGGGCAGGATCTCGACGCGTGTCGACGCCGACGAGGTTGCCGCGCACGGTGCCGCCGATCACGATCGCAAGCGCACTGATGTTGGCGTCGACGTGGGCGCCGTCGGCCACGAGCACCCGCCCGGTCACGTTGATGTCGCCTTCGAACTTTCCGGCGACGTGAAAGTCCCCGTCCCCGCTCACCTCGCCGCGAAACGACAGTCCCGCCCCCATCACAGAGCCCTCCACGTCGCGCCGCGAGTCCCCGGCATCATCGTCGCCGCCCAGTCCAAGGTAGCGGAGCAGGTTGCCAAGGGCGCTCATCGGCGTCCCTGACCGCGAGTGACGTTGGTCGGAAGGCCGGGCCGCTTCGCGCGAGGGCTCATCGGGTTACCGTACGGCGAGTGAATGTGGTCGGACGGCCGGGCCTCTTCGCGCGAAGCGCTCATCAGGTTACCGTACGGCGAGTGAATGTGGTCGGACGGCCGGGCCTCTTCGCGCAAGCGCTCATCGGGTTACCGTACGGCGAGTGAATGCGGTCGGGCGGCCGGCCTCTTCGCGCAAGCGCTCATCGGGGACTCCAGAGCGCCGAGCCGCCGAGGCCGGTCGACAATCGTCACGTCAGCGGGGCCGGTCAGTCGGGGTGGCGACGAGGCGGCCGCGTGGCACGGAAGTCCGTTGCGTCGCTATCCGTCTTGCCCCCGACCATTGTCCCGCACACGCTGCATGCGTAGTCGTACTTGTTGCCGGTGGGCAGCACCAGCAAGAGCCGCTTGCGCACGGCCGTCGCCTGCTTGCAGCGGGCGCAATACAGCGTCGTTGCCTCGAATTCCTTGAAGCTGTCGGGCACGCCGACAGTGTAGTCGGGCGCGCCGCCATTCTCAAGCACGAGATGCCTTGACGATCCGCCGCGGCGTGGCTACCGTAGAGCCCGCCCATGCGCCTCGTCCGCCTCGTGATCTGGTTGGCCACGCTCTTCTTCGTCGCGATGCTCTTCGTGCCCCTGATCCAGGAAGTGATCCGGCGCGCCGGCACGACCGGCCACCTTCCATGAGCCATTCTTGTGCGGGCTCGCGCGCACGCTGGGGTAGGATGTTCGCCATGACGACCGTGCCCCGGCTCCATGTGCTCGCCGCCCTCGCCTGCGCGCTCCTGATCGTGATCGGCTCGGCTCCGCCCTGGGGCCACGCCCAGAGCGCGGCCGAGGTCGACCGGTACTTCAAGGTGGAGTGGGAGCCGGAAGCGGTGCCGCGCGGCGGCTGGGCCGTGCAGGGCTACGTGATCAGCAGCCACAGCTACCGCGTCAACGGTGTCCGGCTCCAGGTCGAGGTCCTCGACAGCGCGGGCGAGGTGGAGAACCGCGTCTTCGGTTGGGTGCCCGGCGACGTGCCGGCGGGAGGCCGCGCCTACTTCTTCGTGTCCGTACCGAAGCGGGGCGCCTCGTATCGCGTCAAGGTCTTGTCGTTTTTCTGGTCTCTCGCGAAATGAAGTGACGCGCGAGAGCCGAGGAGTCGAGCCGACCATGGACTGCTGCGCTCATGAGGGCCCCGACGGCGGCGACGCGCGCTTCGACATTCAGCAGGTCGCCGACGGCGTGCACGTCGCGGTGGCCGCGCCCGCGTACAAGGTCAACTGCAATACGGCGATCATCGAGACGGACGACGGCCTGATCGTCGTCGACACGCACAGCAAGCCCTCGGCGGCTCGGGTCATCGTGGACCATCTGCGCGACCTCTCGGCGCAGCCCGTGCGCTACGTCGTCAACACCCACTTTCACTGGGATCACTGGCACGGCAACGAGGTCTATCCCAAGGCGTATCCGGGCGCCGAGATCGTGACCAACCAGATCACGCGCGAGGCCATGGTGACGAAGGGGCTGAAGCGCATTCAGGACCACGTCCGCCAGGTCCCGGCGGAGATCGCACGGCTCGAGACCGAGCTCGCCGCGGTGCGCGACGCCGGAAGAGCGCACTCGAGTCGCCGAGCAGTTGCGCCTGGCGCGCGCCTACCTCGGCGAGGTCACGGCGCTCGAGCCCGCGCTGCCGACCATCGCCTTCGAAGGCACGATGAAGCTGTACCGGCGCGACCGGGAGATCCATCTCCTGCACCTCGGCCGCGCCCACACCGAGGGCGACGTCTTCGTGTATCTGCCGAAGGAGAAGGTCGTCATCACGGGCGACGCGCTGATCGGGTGGACCCCGTACATGGGCGATGGCTATCCGGAAGACTGGGCGGGGACGCTCGATCGCCTCGCCCGGCTCGACTTCACCCACATCATCATGGGGCACGGCGCCGTCGCCGGCCGCGACTGGCTCGACACGTTCCGCGGCTACGTCCGCGACATGGTCGACGCGGTTCGGCATGAGGTCGCGGCCGGGGCCACGCTCGACCAGGTCAAGGAGCGTCTGCCCGCCGTGCTCGGTCCCATCTACGAGAAGCCGTTTTCGGTCTACGGTGACTACCGGCCCTGGCGCCTGGGCTTGCTCGGCAATATCGAGCGCACGTACGCGATGGTGAGCTGAACACCCGTCCTAAGCCGCGAGAACTCGGTCTCGCGCGGGGCGCCGTGCCGCGCGCCTCAGGGATGCGCGGCGAGGTGCTCGAGCACGTGCGCGGTGACGATGTCCGGCGCCTCGTCCGTGATGAAGTGCCCCACCCCGGGCACGATCTCGAAGCGGAACGGCCCCGTCGCGAAGTCGGCGGTCCAGCGCGCGGCGCTCGCGCCCACCGAGTGGTCCGCATCGCCCCAGAGGTAGAGCGTCGGCACGCTGATCGGCGCGACCTCGACGCTCGCCAGCGTCCCCGCCGCGCGATACCAGGCGACCGCCGCCTCCAGGGCGGCCGGCTCGCCCAGGACCGAGAGGTATTCCTCGACGGCCGGTCCAGGCACCCCGCGGTCGGTCAGGACCGCCGGAGCCGCTCGGCGCCATTGTCCAACAGCAGGCCGACGGTCGCCGGATCGTGGAAGGCGCGGTGATGGCGCGAGCGATGGCGCTGGTCGTCGGCGTCCTGTTGAAAGGCCCGTCGGAAGGCCGCGGGGTGTGGCCGGGACAGCACCGAGAGCGAGGCCACGCGGTCGGGGTGGCGCGCGGCCACGAGCCACGCCACTTGCCCGCCCCAGTCATGTCCGACGACGTGAAAGCGCGCCGGCGCGGGTCGGCCCGCCGCCTCGGCCAGGTCGAGCACGTCGGCGACGAGCCGATCGACGCCATAGGCCGAGAGATCGGCGGCCGGATCGGGACGCACCCCGGGCGAGTAGCCTCGCTGGTCAGGGGCGATGGCCCGGTAGCCGGCGGCGCCCAGCGCCGGGACTTGCTGCCGCCACGAATGGCGGGTCTGGGGAAAGCCGTGCAGCAAGACCACCAGCGGGCCGGCGGCAGGGCCGGCCACCTCCGCGGTGAAGCGGCCGGCGGCGGTGGCGATCGAGCCCGTCACGCTGTTTTCCGTCCCGGGACCGCCGCGCGCTACTTCGCGAGCCAGCTATTCCAGAAGTACAGCCGCGGCGCGGTGCGGAACTCCCCGCGCAGGTCGCGGCGGGCGACGTCGAGGGTGAAGTAGTCGCCGAGCTTGACGCTGCCCACTTCCTCGTAGAAGACGGTCTGGAGGCGGTCGACGATGGCTTTCCGCTTCTTCACGTCCATCTCGACCTGCAGCTCGCCGAGGAGCCGCTCCTTCTCCTCGTTGCACCACCAGCCCTGGAAGGTGCAGCGAAAGGCCACGTGGTTGGCGGGGTCGGCGGAGAACACGAAGCCCGTGGAGAAGACCTCCCACAGCTCCGGCTTCTCGGTGCGGTGGTTGAGCGTGGCCCAGTCCACGACCTGCAGATCGACGGCGATGCCCACTTCTTCGAGCTGCTGCTTGGCCACCAGCGCGTTCTTGTACATGAACTCGTACTCGCGGGTGGTGACCCACCGGATCGGCTGTCCGGTGTAGCCCGCCTCCTTGACGAGGCGGCGCGCCTTGTCCTTGTCGTGCTGGTTGTAGAGCTTGGATGAGGCGGTCGAGTGCCAGGGCTGCTCGGGGAAGAAGAGGCCGGGGTCGAGGCGATAGAAGTCGCGCGAGCCGAACCCGCCGGCCAGGATCGGCTCCATGTCGAGCGCGGCCTGGACGGCCTGACGCAGCTTCTTCTGCATCATCGGGCCCGCCTTGTGGTTCAGCACGGCGACCGCCCATCCGCGCGGCTTGACGATGCGCGGCTCCAGCGCCGGCAGTGCCTTGACGCGATCGTAGGAGTCCTGCTTGACGAACATCGCGTGGTGGTATTCGCCCGTCTCGACGCCGGCCAGGCGCACGGCGGTGTCCGGCACGGTGAGAAACAGGATCTCGTCGAGCCAGGCCGTGCGCTTGCCGCCGAACCCGCTCGGCGGCTCGGCGCGGGCGCTGTAGTCCTTGAACCGCGCCAGCTTGATGTGGCGGTCCGGCTTGTGCTCGACGAAGCGGTAGGGCCCGGTGCCGATGAACTCCTTGAGCTGCCCCTCGCCCGCGGCGTCGATGCTCTCCTTCGGGATACACCGCGGCGTGCGGCTCGGAGAGGCCGTAGATGAGCGAGGCGGAGGGCTGCTTCAGGCTGATCACGACGGTGTACGGATCCTTGGCGTCGACGCTCTCGACGTACTTCCAGAGGCTCCGGCCGATCGACGCCACGCGCCCCCAGCGCCGCAGCGACGGCACGACGTCGGCCGAGGTCATCTCCTTGCCGTTGTGGAACTTGACCCCTTTCCGAAGCGGTGATGGTGTGGCGCAGGCCCTTGTCGGTCACGGCGTGGGACTCGGCGAGCAGCGGCACCGGGTTGAAGCCCTTGTCATACGTGAAGAGCGACTCGTTGACGTGCCACATGATCTCGTAGACGAGCGTGGCCGTGCTCATCGGGATGTCGAGCGTGGGCGGCTCGCCGATCGACGCCACCTTGAGGACGCCACCCATCCGGGGCGTGTCCTCTGCGGAGGATGCTGACACGAGGGCGAGGACGAGCGCGGCAGCGAAGGCCAGTGGCGTGGGCGTCATGCGAGGCTCCTCAGCACGGCAACGGTTGAGAGTGCGCCGGCGCGGGCCGGCCCACGCAGTCTAGTCCATTCGGCGGGGCGAGGAACAGTCGCCCGCCGATGTTCCGCCCGCAGTGGTCAATTGCCGGTGCACTGGGACGTTGCAAGCCAGACGAGGCGCGATGGCTCTGCAGCCGACGTGCCGATGCTGCTCATCGCCGAGGCGGCGGATATGATGACCCGGGCGAGCGTGAGCGAGCCCGCTTGACTGCCAGGGCCCTCGCAACGAAGTACTGGCGAAGCGAATTGCCTCCAGTGCCGTCGCCCTCACCGATAGGCGCAGGGCGGTACGGCCGTCTTCCACACCACCGCGGGCAGATGGCCCCCGTGCGGGAAGAGCCGGAGCTGCTCGGGGGCGGACGGCGCGCCAGGCGATGGCCGGCCAGGGCCATGAAGTGCCCGCCGCGTGCCACGTCCACGCCGAGGCGGCGCAGGTCGTCCGCGCCCCGGAGGACGGTCCCCGCCGCACCGCGATGATCCTGTCCGCTGCTCGCGGCCCGATGCCCGGCACCCGCAAGCAGCTCCTCGCGCGACGCCCGCGTCAGCTCGACGGGAAAGCGGGCGGGGTGGCCGAGCGCCCAGGCAGTCTTCGGGTCCCGGTCGAGTGCCAGGTTCCCGTCAGGCCCGAACACGAGTTCGTCGACGCCGAAGCCGTACTGGCGGAGCAGGTGCTCGGCCTGGTAGAGCCGAGCCTCGCGCGCCGCTGGCACCGCCGGCAACCCCTCCATCGGCGTGCCCGCCACCGGTTGGAATGCGCTCCAGTGGGCATGGTGGAGCAGACCCGTCGTCTCGAGGCGGCCGACCAGGCCGAGCAGGTCGCGGTCCGCCTCGCCCTGGGCGCCGACGACGAACTGGGTCGTCGTGCCGGCCGGCGCGGCCAGGCGCGGCCGGCCTTCGAGGCGCGCCTCTCGGGACAGCCGTCCCGCCAGCTCGAGCTTCGGCAGGAGATCGCCCGAGAGGTCCTTGTCGGATGCGAGCCGCCGGACCACGTCATCGGTGGGCCCTTCGAGGTTGATCGACACGCGACTGGCGAGTCGCACGGCTGTGCGCACCTGGTCGTCGTCGGCGCCGGGCAGCATCTTGAGATGGAGGTATCCCGAGAATCCCTCCCGTCGGCGGAGGACCTCCGCGGTCGCCAGCATGCGGTCCATCGCGCGGCGCGGGCGCCCGGGCACTCCCGAGGTCAGGAAGAGCCCGTCGGCGGCGCCGGCGCGGTGTGCCTCCATGAAGGTTCGCGCCGCTTCTTCGGGCCCAAGCGACACGCGCCGGACCTTGCCGCCGCAGAACGTCGGGCAATAGCCGCACGAGAGCGAGCACGCATTGGTCTGCATGACGCGCATGAGGCGCGTGACGCCGCCCCCGGGCATGCGCAGAGGGCGGATGCCGACCGGGCCCTCTTGCAATCGCGGGCGGCCGGGCAAGCCGTGCTCCCGGTCGGCCGTGGCCTCACGGCTGAGTAGGGCGAACCGTTCGTGTCTGTCCATGGCGCGCTCATACTATACATAAGATGAGTAGTAGCACCAAGGGAGAAAATAGCCTCGCGGAGGCTCACCCTACGCTGGGAGGTAATGGTTCCGGCTGGCCGGCCACGATAGACTGCCGTCATGCAGCGAGTGAAGCACGCGCATGGACACCGAGAGGCCGCCAGGAGGGAGCGCGTTCGGCGCGCTCCTTCGGCAGTGGCGAGAGCGTCGGCGGCTGAGCCAGCTCGCCTTGGCCGTCGAGGCCGAGGTGTCGACCCGCCACCTGAGCTTCATCGAGACGGGTCGAGCGCAGCCGAGCCGGGACATGGTCGCTGCTCCTGGCTCGGGTGCTCGAGGTCCCGCCACGAGCCAAGAACGAGCTGCTCACCGCCGCGGGCTATGCCGCCATGTACCGCGAGACGGGCCTCGAGTCTCCGGAAATGGCGCAGGTGCGGCAGGCGCTCGCGTTCATCCTGCGCCAGCAGGAGCCCTACCCGGCGCTGGTCGTCGACGGACGCTGGAATGTCCTCATGAGCAATGACGGCATGACGCGGCTCCTCGGCCTCTTCCTGGACCCCGAGGCGCTCGCCGCAGTCGGCCCGCCCAATGCGATCCGCTTGACCTACCATCCGCGGGGCTGCGCCCGTTCATCGTCAACTGGGAAGCCACGGCGGCGGCCCTCATTCAATGGCTGCACCGCGACATGCTCCGCGGCATTGGCGGCGCGGCGACGGGCCGGCTGCTCGAGGAGCTGCTGTCCTATCCGGACGTGCCGCGCCAGTGGCGCACGCTCGACCTCGACGCCTCCACGGCGCCGTTCCTCGCCGTCGAGCTCGCCAAGGGCGACGTCCGCGTCAAGTTCTTCTCGACGCTGACCAGCCTCGGCGTCCCCTACGACATCACGCTGGAGGAGCTCAGGATCGAGTGCTTCTTCCCGCCGATGCCGAGAGCGAAGCGCTGATGCGCCGCCTCGCCCGCGAGTCCGGCCACGCGGCGAGTGGTTGACATGGCTGGGCTTCCTGGCACTCTAGCCCCGCCATGGATCAGTCCCTGGTTCTCCTACTTATGTAGCGGCGAGCGCTGCCAAGCGCGCTCGCCGAGCCTCCTGCGGAACACCCGTCAGGAGGTTTTTTATTTTCCGGCTCCGGTGGAGCCAGCCGAGGAGCGACATGCCACCACAACCCGCGACGCCGAGGAAGATGGCGTTCGACAAGTACCTCCCTTCGTCCCGCTCGAGCTGCGTGACCGCACGTGGCCGGACAAGAAGCTGACGAAGGCGCCGCGCTGGTGCTCGGTCGACCTGCGGGACGGCAACCAGGCCCTCATCGACCCGATGGACCCCGAGCGCAAGCGCCGGATGTTCGAGGCCCTCGTGAAGATGGGCTTCAAGGAGATCGAGGTCGGCTTTCCTTCGGCGTCGCAGCCCGACTACGACTTCGTCCGGCTCCTCATCGAGGAGGACCTGGTTCCCGACGACGTCATCATCCAGGTGCTCGTGCAGTGCCGGCCCGAGCTGATCCACCGGACCTACGAGTGCCTGCAGGGCGCGCCGGCGGGCCATCGTGCACTTCTACAACTCCACGTCCATCCTCCAGCGGCGGGTCGTGTTCGGCCTCGACAAGCCGGGCATCGTCGACATCGCGGTCAACGCCGCCAAGCTGTGCCGGAAGCTCGAGGAGGCGATGGGCGATACCGAGATCTTCTACGAGTACTCGCCCGAGAGCTATACCGGGACCGAGGTGGAGTTCGCCGTCGAGATCTGCGAGGCGGTCATGGACGTGATCGAGCCGACGGCCGATCGGAAGATCGTCTTGAACCTGCCCGCGACGGTGGAGATGTACACGCCGAACCTGTACGCCGATACCATCGAGTGGTTCCTGCGCCGCATCTCGCGGCGTGACCGCCTCGTGCTGTCCCTCCACCCGCACAATGACCGCGGCTGCGCGGTGGCCGCCACCGAGCTCGGTGTGCTCGCCGGCGCCGATCGGGTCGAGGGCACGCTGTTCGGCAACGGCGAGCGCACGGGCAACGTGGACGTCGTCACCCTCGCCATGAACCTCTTCGCCCAGGGCGTCGATCCCGAGCTCGACGTGACGGACATCGACGGGCTCCGGCGCGTCGCCGAGTACTGCAATCGCCTGCCCGTCCATCCCCGCCACCCCTACGTGGGCGACCTGGTCTACACGGCGTTTTCCGGCTCGCATCAGGACGCCATCAAGAAGGGCATGGAGGCCTTGCCGCGGGACTACGCCGTGTGGGAGGTCCCGTATCTGCCCATCGACCCGAAGCACGTCGGGCGCACGTACGAGGCGGTGATCCGCGTCAATAGCCAGTCCGGCAAGGGCGGCGTGGCCTTCATCATGAAGGCCGAGCACGGCTTCGATCTGCCGCGCCGGCTGCAGATCGAGTTCTCCAAGACCATCCAGGCGATCACCGAGGACAGCGGGACGGAGATCAGCCCTGCGGCGATGTGGGACGCGTTCCGCACCGTGTACCTGCCCGCCGCGCCCGCCTGGGAGCTGCGCGGTCACGATCTGGTCTCGGGAGACGGCGGAGACGGCACCCGGATCACCGCGCAGCTCGTGGTGGACGGCGCCCCCGCACGGTGACCGGGACGGGCAACGGCCCCATCGCGGCGTTCGTGGACGCGCTGCGCTCGGGCTCGGCCTCGAGATGGACGTCGTCGACTACGCCGAGCACGCGCTCGGGCAGGGCGCCGACGCCACCGCCGTCGCCTACGTGGAGACCATCGCGCGGGACGGCAGCCTCTGGTGGGGCGTCGGCACGCACCCGAACATCATCACGGCATCGCTGCGGGCGGTGCTCTCGGCGCTCGCACGTCAGCCGCGCTGACGGGAGCGCCGAGGGGTCAGCGGCTCCAGCCTGGGAGCCTGTCGGATGAAACCCGGCTAGAGCGAGGAGAAGGGTCCAGCTGCGAGGCGGCGCCCGAAGGCAGCCGGCGAGGCGTACTCTCTGTACGTTGAGCCGGCTGTCGAGGGCGCCAACGAAGCAGATGGGCCCTTATCCTCGCTCTAGCCGCGTCCGACGAAGGGCATCTCGGTGGCCATCACGGTCATGAACAGCACGTTGGCGTCCAGGGGCAGGCTCGCCATGTACGCCACGGCGCGCGCGACGTTCTCCACGTCCATGGTCGGCTCCACCGCCACGGACCCGTTGGCCTGGGCCACGCCCTTCTTCATGCGCGCGGTCATGTCGGTGGCGGCATTGCCGATGTCGATCTGGCCGCAGGCGATGCCGTACTTCCGGCCGTCGAGCGACGTGGCCTTCGTCAGGCCGGTGACCCCGTGCTTGGTGGACGTGTAGGGCGACGAGTTCGGCCGCGGGGCATGGGCCGAGATCGAGCCGTTGTTGATGATGCGCCCGCCCCGCGGGTCCTGGCTCTTCATGATCTTGAAGGCTTCCTGCGTGCACAGGAAGACCCCGGTCAGGTTGATGTCGACCACGGTCTTCCACTGCTCGTACGTCAGGTCTTCGAGGGGCACCGGCGGCGCCCCCGTGCCCGCATTGTTGAAGAGCACGTCGAGACGGCCGAACGCCTCCAGGGTTTTCGCGAACAGCGCCTTGACCGAGGCCGGGTCGCCCACGTCGGTGGGCACGACCAGCGTGGGCCCCTTGGCCGCCGCCGCCGTCGCTTCGAGGCGATCCTTGCGGCGTCCCGCCAGGGCGACCGAGTAGCCCTCCCGCGATAGGGCGAGCGCCGCGTGCTTGCCGATTCCCGTTCCTGCGCCGGTGACGAGGGCGATCTTGCCGGATGTCGTCGAGCTCATGTGGGAGGTCTCCGCCTTTCCTGAGGGGTTACCGCGATTGGGTCGTGCCGTCTATCCATCCCGCCCGTCCAGCACTTGACGAACCTTGCCGAGGAGGTGCAATACCGTGAACGGCTTCTGCAGCACCGCCGGGTCCGCGGTCCCGCGCCGCTCCGCGGCGGCTGCGGGGCGGGCGGACACGCACAGGATCTTTGCGTCGGGCCGCGCGCCTCGGAGGTGATCGAAGACCGCGAACCCGCCGTCCTCGCCCAGGGTCGCGAGGATGAGGTGGATCGGCTCAGCGCGGTGCGTGACGAGCCCGAGCGCTTCCGCGAGGTCAGCCGTCTCGATCACTCGGTAGCCGTGTGGCTCGAGAATGTCCCGCAAGAGGAGCCGCACGTCCTTGTCGTGCTCGATGAGCAGGATGGTCTCGGTCCCCTCGGACCCTCAGGACCGCGGGCGGCCGTGCCGACCGCGGGGCTGCCCTCGCCCGCCACGGCGGGCAGATACATCATGAAGGTGGTGCCGCGATGCGGCTCGCTCTCCACGGCGAGATAGCCGCCATGCTGGGCGGTGATGCCGTAGACGGCGGGCAGGCTGAGCCCGCTGCCCTGGACGCCGCGCTTGGCGGTGAAGAACGGCTCGAAGAGCCGACTCTGTGTGGCTTCGTCCAGCCCCGTCCCACTGTCGTGGATCGTGACTCTCACGTGGGGCCCCGCCGCCGCACCGGGATGGGCGTGGACGAACGCATCGTCCAGGTCCACGTTCGCCGTCTCGACGGCGAGTCGAGCCGCCGGCGGGCATCGCGTCACACGCGTGCTCGACGAGATGCAGGATGGCGCGCTTGAGCTGGCCGGGATCGACGTGGATCTGCCGGAGCGGCTCCTCGAAGTGAAAGGTCGCCTCGATGCGGCTGCCGACCCGCGTGGCGAGCGCCAGCTCCTTGACGAAGTCATTGAGGTCGATGAGTCGCGGCTGCAGGAGCTGGCGGCGGCCGAAGGCCAGCAGCTCCCGCGTGAGCTCGGCCGCCCGCTGGGCGCTGCGCTGGATGAGGTAGAGGTCGCGACACGCCGGCTCATCCCCGCGAGCCGGTCGAGCAGGAGCTGGATCCGTCCGGCGATCACGGTGAGCATGTTGTTGAACTCGTGGGCGACTCCGCCGGCGAGCACGCCGAGCGACTCGATCCGGTGGGTTTGCGCGATCTCGAGCGCCTCGCGCGCGCGCCGCTCGTCGGTGAGGTCGACGGACGAGCCGACCAGCCCCGCAAAGGAGCCATCCTCCCCGATCCGGGGAACTCCATAGCCCATCATCCAGCGGTACGCGTCGTCGACCCGGCGCAGGCGATACTCCGCCCGGAACGGGGCCCGGGAGGTGACGGCTGTGCCGAACGCCTCGATGACCCGCGGCCGGTCTTCGGGGTGGATGCTATCGGTCCACCCTGCGCCGAGATGCTCCGCCTCTGGCCGCCCGGTGAAATCGAGCCAGGGCCGGTTCACGAAGGTGCATGAGCCGCTCGGGTCCGACATCCAGATGAGGACCGGCGTCGTATTCGCGAGGAGCCGGAAGCGCCGCTCGCTCTCCTTGAGGGCTTGCACTGCCCGGACGCTCTCGGTCACGTCCTGCGCATGGCCGAGCACGCGCGCGGGCATCCCGGGCACTTCGTGGAGGACGTTCCGGTACTGCCAGATCCGCTCGCCGCCTTCCTTCGACAAGAGGCTCATCCGGCCGCTGTCCACTCCATTGGCGCGGATCCGCTCGAGGTAGGCGTCGAACTCGTCCTCGCGCGGCGGGCGACAGGAATCGCCGGAGGTTCCAGCCGATCCCGTCCTCGGGCCGGAAGCCCAGGGTCTCTGCCGCGGCGGTGTTCACGAAGAGCAGGTTGCCCTCGAGGTCGTGAACGCACATGAGCCCCAAGCTGTGGTCGACGAGGGAGCGGAAGAGGTCGCGCTCCTCGCTGGGTACTCGAGCGTCCTCGTCCATCACAGCCTGGCCTCGGCCCATCGGGGGCTCTGCGGGGAAGATCGGTGTCGCGTGGCCTTCGGGATCGCCCCACCACCATAGACCAGGATGCCCGACGACGACAACCGGCTCGGCCGGTTCAGGGCGCGAAGGCTACCCGATCCAGGAAGGCCGAGTCGTCGAGCACGAGGCCGGCCCCGCGCACGACGCACGTGAGGGGTCGTCGCTCACGGAGATGGGCAGATCCGTCTCGCGGTTGAGCAGTCGGTCGAGTCCGGCCAGGAGCGCGCCGCCCCCGTCAGGATGATGCCCTTGTCCACGATGTCCGCCGCCAGCTCGGGCGGCGTCTGCTCGAGGCAGGCCCGCACTGCCTCGACGATCGCGGTGACAGGCTCCCGAAGCGCCTCGCGCACCTCGGCCACCGTGACGCTCACGGTCTTCGGCAAGCCGCTCGTGAGGTCCCGTCCCTTCACCGGCATGGGCGCCACGTCGTCGGGCTGCGGGTACGCGGAGCCGAGCTGGATCTTGATCTCTTCGGAGCGTCGCTCCCCGATCAGGAGGCCGTGGCTCTTGCGCACGTGCAGCGCGATGGCATCGTTCATGTCGTCGCCGCCCAGGCGCAGCGACGTGGAGTGGACGATGCCGGACAGCGAGATCACGGCGACCTCGGTCGTGCCGCCGCCGATGTCGACGACCATGTTCGCGCCCGGATCGCTGATGGGCAGGCCCGCGCCCACGGCCGCCGCCACCGGCTCCGACACGAGGTACACCCTGCGTGCGCCGGCTTGCATGGCGGACTCCTGCACGGCCCGGCGCTCGACCTGGGTGATGCCGGAGGGCACGCTGATCACCACGCGCGGATGCACCGCGCTCCGCGCTCGATGCGCGTGGCGGATGAAGTGATTCAGCATCTTTTCGGTCGTATTGTAGTCGGCGATGACGCCGTGGCGGAGCGGCCGGATCACCTCGATCGATCCGGGGGCGCGGCCGAGCATGGCCTTGGCCTGTGCGCCGACGGCGAGCACGGACCGGTCGCGGGTATGCACCGCGACGATCGAGGGCTCGTTCAGCACGATCCCCTGGCCCGGCACGAAGACGAGCGTGTTCGCGGTGCCCAGGTCCACCGCCATGTCGCGAGGAAAAATCTGGCGAGTATGCGCTGGAACATGTCGTCGGCCAGTCTCCCGGGAATGGAATGAGCGCGCGACCGCCCTCGCTACCGGCCGTCTGCCCGGCGCGTGATCACGCAACCTCTGTGCCACGGCAGTGCGCTCCCGGGAGCCCACCGCCTCGCGCGGCAATCCGCGGTGATCCTGGCGCTGATGATCGCATACCGTGCAGGAGTTACACCCTGAAATGTAACGTTACACGTGTAACGTTTACACGGTCGCCGCCCGTTGCTTGACGGAGCTTGGCCCGGGAGGCGAAGATCGTCCGGAGGAGACACCCTTGAAGCTCTCCGTCGAGTTCCCGAGCGTCTGCTACCGCGAAGGGCCGGCCGCGGTCGGCCGCCTCGCCGCCGCCATCGAGCGCATCGGCTACGATCACATCGACATCTTCGACCACGTGGTGATGGGCATCCCCATGGAGGGGCGGCCCCCGGCCCGTACAATCCCGCGATGCCGATTCTCGAGGCCCTGACGGCGCTCGCCTACGTGGCCGCCATGACCACGCGCGTCACCCTCGGCACCGAAGTGCTGGTGCTGCCGCAACGCCAGCCGACCCTCGTCGCCAAGCAGGTGAGCACGCTCGACACCCTTTCGGGCGGACGGATGCGACTGGGGGTCGGAGTGGGCTGGCAGGAATCGGAGTACCACGCGCTCGGCGAGAGCTTCCAGACCCGAGGCGCCCGCATGGACGAGGCCATCCGCCTGCTCCGGGCCTACTGGAGTGACGCACAGGTGAGCGCGATCGGCCCGCACTACCCCACGGTGGCCATGGCCATGGAGCCGAAGCCGCCACAGGGCGGGCGCCTGCCGATCTGGATCGGCGGCAACTCCGAGGTCGCGTACCGCCGGGTCGGCCGGCTCGGGGACGGCTGGCTGGCCAGCCGCGTGGCGGAGGCGAGCGATGCCCGGCGCGCCATCGAGAGCATTCACCGGCACGCCCGCGAAGCCGGCCGCGATCCGGGCACCATCGGGCTGCAGAGCATGGTGGCTCCCCACCCCGCGACGCCGCGGGCAAGACGTTTTACGCGGACCATGACGCCGTCGTTGGCCGCGTCGTGGCCCTTCGGACGATGGGGTTCGGCTGGGTCGCGCTCAACGCGACCGCCATTTTCCAGGCGGGCGCCCGCACGGTCGACGCCATCATCGACGCGCTGGCACATCTGCACGACAAGATCCGCGCGGAGCTCGGCTGATACGCCATGCCCTGGAGGGCCTGATGCCGACGCATCGCCCCGTGCCTGTTCCCGACTTTCTCTACGGGACCGCTTGGAAGGAGGACCGGACCCCGGCCCTGACCGAGCTCGCGCTCCGGATGGGCTTTCGGGCCATCGACACCGCCAATCAGCGGCGGCACTACTTCGAGGCCGGAGTCGGTCAAGGTCTCGCCGCGGCCTACCGCGCGGGCCTGGTGACGCGCGCGGATCTATTTCTACAGACGAAGTTCACCTACCGGGATGGTCAGGACCACCGGCTCCCCTACGACCCCGAGGCCGACCTGTCCACGCAGGTGGCCCAGTCGATGGCGAGCTCGCTCGAGCACCTCGGAACCGACCACGTCGACAGCTACGTGCTGCACGGCCCCGCCTCGGGCTACGGCTGGACGGACGACGACGCCCTAGTCTGGGTGGCGATGGGGAAGGAGCGCGATGCGGGCCGCACGCGGCTCCTCGGCGTCAGCAATGTGTCCCTGGGTCATCTGGAGCAGATGCAGGCCTCCGGCGCCGAGACCCCCGCGTTCGTCCAGAATCGCTGCTTCGCCCGCCGCGGATGGGACCGAGCGTGCGGTCGTTCTGCGCGGAGCGACGCATCGTCTACCAGGGGTTCTCGCTGCTCACGGCGAACCCGGAGATCCTGCGCCACCCGCTGGTCGCCGGCATCGCCGCGCGCGAGCACGCCACGCCGGCCCAGGTGGTGTTCCGCTTCGCGCGGGCGGTCGGAATGCTGCCGCTGACCGGCACGTCCGACCCCGAGCACATGGTCCAGGACCTGGCCAGCCACGCCCTGGCGCTTTCCCCCGACGAAGTCCGGACGATCGAGTCGCTCTCCGGCTGACCGAGGCGGGCGGCGCGCTGATACAATCCGATGGTCACGAGCCTTCACGCGCAGTGAGCCTGGAGAGCCGACCATGAGCACATTCGACGAGATCGCGCGAGCCAGTCCCGAGTATGTCGAGGCCCTGTACCAGCAGTTCCGGCGAGACCCGGCGTCCGTGGACGAGCGCTGGGCGCTCCTCTTCAAGGGCTACGAGTTCGGGCAGGAGTCGGGGCCGAGCGACGGTTCCGGGGGACGCGTGGCCAGGCGGTAGCCGACCTCGTGCACGGATACCGGGAGCTGGGCTATCTGGTCGCCGACGTCGATCCCCTGGATCGAGGACGCCGCTCACACTCGCTCCTCGATCTCGACGAGTTCGGCTTCCGCGACAGCGACCTGGACCGCGAGATGGACTGCCGGGCCTTCCGCGGCCTCGAGACCGCCCCGCTCCGCGACCTGCTGGCGGCGCTGGGGCGCTCCTATTGCGGCACGCTCGGCGTCGAGTACCTGTCTCTCTCCGACAAGGCGCAGCGGGAATGGATCCAGGAGCGCGTCGAGCGCGCCGGGAACCAGCCGCCTCTGACGCCGGAGGAGCGCCGCCGCATCCTCGAGCTGCTCGTGGCCGCCGAGACGTTCGAGCAATTCCTCCACACGAAGTTCGTGGGCCAGAAGCGCTTCTCTCTGGAGGGTGCCGAGGCGCTGATCCCGCTGCTCGATGCCCTGGTGGAGGACGCGGCGGCAGCCGACGTGAACGAGATGGTGATGGGCATGCCCCACCGGGGCCGCCTGAACGTCCTCGCGCACATCTTGAGGAAGCCGTACGAGTTGATCCTGGGGGAGTTCGAGGGGTCCTTTCTGCCCTGGGACATCCACGGCGACGGCGACGTCAAGTACCATCTCGGCTATTCGCACGACCACATGGCGCGCAACGGGCGCACCATCCACCTGTCGATGAGCGCGAATCCAAGTCACCTCGAGGCCATCAATCCCGTCGTGGAAGGAATCGTCCGGGCCAAGCAGGCGTACCTGGCCGATGCGCGGCGCAAGCGCGTGGTCCCGGTGCTCATGCACGGCGACGCGGCGTTCATGGGCCAGGGCTCGGTCTACGAGACGCTCATGCTGTCGGAGCTGCCCGCCTTCACCACCGGCGGCACCGTGCACGTCATCGTCAATAACCAGATCGGCTTCACCACGGACCCCGCCGACTACCGCGCCGCCCGCTTTCCGTCGGCGCTCGCGCGGGTGATCGACGCGCCGGTCTTCCACGTCAACGGCGACGAGCCCGAGGCCGTCGTGCAGGCGGCGCGCCTGGCCATCGGCTTTCGCCAAGCCTTCGGGCGCGACGTCTTCGTCGACCTCGTGTGCTACCGCCGTCTCGGCCACAACGAAGGGGACGATCCCGGCCTCACTCAGCCCGCCCTGTACAAGCGGATTCGCGAGCATCCCACGGTGGCTCAGCAGTACGGTCGGCGACTCGAGGAGGCAGCGGTGATCGATGCGGCCGAGCAGCGGCGCATCCGGGAGGCCGCCCGCGCTCGGCTGGACCAGGCGCTGGCGGAGGCGCGCGAGCACATGCCCCGACAGAAGGTGTTCGCGTTCGGCGGCGTCTGGCAGGGCCTGACGTGGGCCGGGTCCGACTGGAGCGCCGACACGGCCGTGAAAGCCGAGCGGCTCCGCGCCGTGGCCGAGGTGCTGCGCCATCCGCCGGCGGGCTTTTCGCTGCAGGCGCGAGCCAAGCGGCTGCTGGACGAGCGCTATCAGATGGTGGAGCGCGGCGAGGGCATCGACTGGGGCTGCGCCGAGACGCTCGCCTACGGCACCTTGCTGCTGGAGGGCTTCCCCGTGCGGCTCTCCGGCCAGGACACCGTGCGCGGCACCTTCAGTCACCGCCACGCCGCGCTCTTCGACGCCGAGACCGGCGCCGCCTGGGTGCCCCTGGCGAACCTCGCCCCGGACCAGGCCTCGTTCGAGGCGGTGAACAGCCCGCTCTCCGAGATGGCCGTGCTGGGCTTCGAGTACGGGATGTCGAGCGCCGATCCCCGGCGGCTCGTCGTGTGGGAGGCCCAGTTCGGCGACTTCATCAACAGCGCGCAGGTGATCGTCGACCAGTTCATCGCCGGCGCCGAGTCGAAGTGGCAGCGCCTGAGCGGGCTCACGCTGCTCCTGCCCCACGGCTACGAAGGCCAGGGGCCCGAGCACTCGAGCGCCCGGCTCGAGCGCTTCCTTCAGCTCTGCGCCGAGGACAATATGCAAGTCGTGAACTGCACGACGCCCGCCCAGTTCTTCCACGTGCTCCGGCGCCAGATGCACCGGCAGTTCCGCAAGCCGCTCATCGTCATGAGCCCCAAGAGCCTGCTGCGTCATACCCGTGCCGTGTCGTCCCTGTCCGATCTGACGGACGGAGCCTTCCGGACCGTGCTCGACGACGCGCGGGTGTCCGATCCCGCGGCGGTGGAGCGCGTGCTGATGTGCTCGGGCAGGATCTACTACGCCCTCGACATCGGCAGGGAGGAGCGCGCCCGGGACAATATCGCCATCGTGCGCCTCGAGCAGCTCTACCCGTTCCCCGAGGCCGAGCTGACCGAGAATTCTGAAGCGGTATCCACACGCCAGCGAGTTCTGCTGGGTGCAGGAGGAGCCCGCCAATCAGGGCGCGCGAGACTTCCTCGAGCTGCGCATCGAGCGACTGCTCCCCGCGCGGCGGCGCCTCGCCTACGTGGGGCGCCCGGAAGCGGCGAGCCCCGCCACCGGCTCCCACAAGATCCATCAGACCGAAGAGAACGACATCGTCGAGGCCGCCCTGCGGCGGCCTCGTCGCGGCGCGGGTCAAGCGGTGAGCCTCGAGGTCAGCATTCCGCCGCTCGGGGAGTCGGTGAGCGAGGGCACGATCGCCCGCTGGCTCAAGCGCGACGGCGACACCGTGAAAGCGGACGAGCCGCTGTTCGAGCTGGAGACGGACAAGGCGACGATGGAGATCCCTGCGCCCGCGGCCGGCCGCCTGGAGATCGTGGAGCGCGAAGGCGCCACGGTGAGGGTCGGGACCGTCGTGGCGCGGATCGCCGAGGCGGGGACGGCGCGCGCTCGTCCTCCAGCGCCGCCGGCTCGATCTCCACGCCAGCGCCGGTGTCCGCCGATCGACCGCAGGCTGGCGGCGCCGACACCGGCGCCCGTCCCCTACAACCCGCGGCGGCGACCGCCGACCGCCGAGCGCCGCCTAGCCGAGAGCCGGCGCACCTGAGCCCGGCGGCGCCGCCACGAGAGGACGCCGCGCGCAGCTTGAGCCCGGCGGTGCGACGGCTGGTCACCGAGCAGAGCCTCGATCCGGCGGCCATTGCCGGCACCGGCAAGGATGGCCGCCTCATCGAAGGAGGATGTGCTCCGCCACGTCACCGAGCGCGCGCCAGACGCCGGGCCGGCGGCAGCGAGCGCGCGCCCGCGGCGAGCGCGCCACGTCGCGACGGACGGCGAGCGCGCCGCGGGCGGGCCGTCGGTGGAGCGCGTCGAGCGCGTGCCCATGAGCCGCCTGCGCCGGCGCATCGCCGAGCGGCTGGTCGAGGCGCAGCGCACGGCGGCCATCCTGACCACGTTCAACGAGGTGGACTGCTCGGCGCTCATGGACGTGCGCCGGCGCCATCGGGAGCGGTTCAAGAGCACGCACGGCGTCGATCTCGGCTTCATGTCCCTCTTCGCGCGCGCCGTGGTGCTGGCCCTGGCCGACGTGCCGGTGGTGAACGCGCGGATCGACGGCGACGACATCGTCTACAACCACCACGTGCATCTCGGCATCGCGGTGAGCACGGAGCGGGGCCTGGTCGTGCCCGTCATCCGCCATGCCGACGCCATGCGCCTGGCCGAGCTCGAGCGCGCCGTGAACGAGCTGGCGACCCGGGCGCGAGGTGCGCGCCTGGTGCCCGACGATCTCGCCGGCGGCACCTTCAGCATCACCAATGGCGGGGTGTTCGGCTCGCTGCTCTCCACGCCCATCCTGAACCCGCCCCAGTCCGGCATCCTCGGCATGCACAAGATCCAGGAGCGGCCGGTGGCGGTGGACGGTCAGGTCGTGGTTCGTCCCATGATGTACGTCGCGCTCTCCTATGACCACCGGCTGGTGGACGGCCAGCAGGCCGTGACCTTCCTGGTGCGCGTCAAGGAGCGGCTCGAGGATCCCGTCCGGATGCTGCTCGAGGTCTGATCATGGCGGAGCGCGCGCGCTACGACCTGGTCGTGATCGGCGCCGGGCCCGGCGGCTACGTGGCCGCGATTCGCGCCGCCCAGCTCGGCATGCGCGTCGCCTGCGTCGAGAAGGCGCCCGCACTGGGCGGCACCTGCCTGCGCATCGGCTGCATCCCCTCGAAGGCGCTGCTCGACTCGAGCGAGCTGTTCTGGAACACGCGCCGCCACATGGCGGTGCACGGCATCCGGGTCGCGGACGTGACGCTCGACCTGCCCGCCATGATGGCGCGCAAGGACAAGGTCGTGCGGGGGCTGACGCAAGGCGTGGCGGGCCTCTTCAAGAAGAACGGCGTGAGCCACGTCACCGGCACCGCGCGCATCACCGCGCCCGGACGCGTCGAGGTCGCGCGGGCACGACGGGCAGGTGCTCGAGTCCGAGCGCATCCTGATCGCCACGGGATCGGAGCCCGCCCCCTTGCCCGGCTTCGACCTCGACGGGCGGCACATCGTGTCCTCCGAAGAAGCCTTGGCCTTCGACGCCGTGCCCGCGCGCCTGCTCGTGATCGGGGCGGGCGCCATCGGGCTCGAGATGGGCTCGGTGTGGGCGCGCCTTGGCTCCGAGGTGCGGGTCGTGGAGGTCCTGGATCGGATCGTGCCCGGCATGGATCGCGAGATGGCGCGGGCGCTCCAAAAGTGCTCGAGAGGCAGGGCCTCACCTTCTCGCTCGCGACCGCCGCGCGCAAGGCCGCCGTCGAGGACGGCCGCGTGGCCGTCACCATCGAGACCGGCGGCACGGCCACCACCGAGTCCTTCGACCGCGTCCTCGTCGCGGTAGGCCGGCGTCCCTACACGGCCGACCTCGGCCTCGAGGGCGCGGGCGTGGCGCTCGACGCCCGTGGCCGCATCACCGTCGATCATCGCTTCGAGACCTCCGTGCCCGGCGTCCACGCCATCGGCGACGTGATCGCCGGCCCGATGCTGGCCCACAAGGCGGAAGACGAAGGGATCGCCTGCGTCGAGCTGCTCGCCGGCCGCGCCGGCCACGTGAACTACGACGCGATTCCGAGCGTCGTCTACACCTGGCCGGAGCTGGCCGGCGTCGGCAAGACGGAAGAGGAGTGCCGTGAGGCCGGCCGCGCGGTCCGGATCGGCCGGTTCCCGTTCATGGCCAATGGCCGAGCGCGGGCCGCCGAGGAGCGGGACGGCCTCGTCAAGATCATCGCCGATGCGGGGACCGACCGCGTGCTCGGCGTCCACGTCCTGGGGCCGCGGGCCTCCGACCTGATCGCCGAGGCCGTCCTCGCGATGGAATTCGGCGGAAGCGCCGAGGACATCGCGCGGACCTGCCACGCCCACCCCACCTTCAGCGAGGCCGTGCGCGAGGCCGCTCTCGACGTCGACGGCCGCAGCATCCACCAATAGCCTCGCGCCGGTCCCGGAAGCGCCGGACTTGATGACGGCCGATCACGATCTCCTCGCCCACTTCCCGCCCGGCGCCGAGCCGCGCCCCGCGCAGACGCGCCTGCTCGAGGCCCTGGGCGCCGCCATCGGTGAGGCCGAGGATGTCGAGGGCCCGCGCGTGTTCATGCTCGAGGCCCCGCCCGGAGTCGGCAAGAGCCACGTCGCCCTGACGCTCGCGCGCTGGAGCGGCGACGCCTACCTGCTCACCTCGCAGAAGCTGCTCCAAGATCAGTACGAGCGCGAGTTCGGAGACGCGATCCAGCTCGTGAAGGGTCGCGAGAACTACCTCTGCGAGCGCGCGCAGCCCGCGCGCGTGACCACGAGCCACGGGCTGTGCCGGCGCCCGCGCGGGCCCTTCTGCCAGTGCCCCTACGCGCGCGCGAAGCTCGCCGCCCTCAACGGCCCGATCTTCTGCACCAATACCGCCTACTTCCTCACCCTCCGGCAGTGGCAGCGCGAGCAGCTCCGCCCGCGCCGCGTGCTCGTGGTGGACGAGGCGCACAACCTCGAGGCCCAGCTCGTGCGCGTCTTCACGGTGGCCTTCGCGCCCGACCAGATGAAGGAGTGGTTCGGGGGCCGCTGCCTCGGCTCGGCGACGCCGACGAGTACCGGGTCCTCTTCGAGGACCAGGTGGGCCGTCTCGACGGGGAGCTGATGCTCATCGACGACCGCCTCGCGAGCCTGCGCCCGCCCGGGCTCGTCGACGACGACCTCCTCAGCTATCCGCTCACCGCACAGGAGCAGGCCCTCCTCCTCCAGAGGGACCTCCTGGAGAGCGCGCTGGCGCGCCTGCACTTCTTCCTCGACGCGGAGGATACGGAGTGGGTGGTCCGCTACCCGGGCGAGATCGGCGCGACGCTCGAGCTGATGCCGCTCACCGTCAGCGCGATGGCGCCGGCGCTCCTGTGGGATGCGGCGGAGCTCGTCGTGCTGTCCTCGGCATTCCTGGGGCGCCGCGAGGCGATCGCCGGCTACTTCGGCCTCGAGCCCGCCGGCGTGCGCGCGTTCGCGAGCGAATCCCCGTTCGCCCTCGAGCAGCGGCTCATCGAGTACCGGCCGGTGGGCGCGCTCTCGAAGGCCACACTGCCCGAGCTCGAGCCCGCGCTCTTCGACGAGGTGGCGGCGATCCTGGCCGCGCACCCGGCGGAGAAGGGTCTCGTTCACGCCGCCTCCTACGCGGCGGCCCGACGGCTCCTCGCCGACCTCGCGGCGCGCGCCCCGACCAGTATCGCCGCGTGATCTTCGTGGAGTCGTCGGAGGCGAAGGCGCGGGCGCTCGACCAGCACCGCGCCTCCTCGCAGCCGACCGTGCTGCTCTCTCCATCGCTGCGCGAGGGCGTGGACCTGCCCGACGACTTTCTGCGCTTCCAGGTCATCACCAAGGTGCCCTACCCCGACCTCGGCGACCCGTGGACGGCCGCCCGCCAGGCACGCGATCCGCAGTGGTACGCGCTGGAGACAGCGAAGGCCCTCGTGCAGGCGTACGGGCGCTCGTGCCGCCACGCGGGCGATCACGGCGTCACCTACGTGCTCGACGCGCACTTCGCGCGCTTCCTGCAGCGCTATCGTCCGCTCCTGCCCGCCTGGTTCCGGGAAGCGGCCGAGCCGGCAGTGCGCGCCGCGAAGGCGCGCCCCCTGTTTCGTGGTCGCCTTGACGCGTATCGGGCGCGCCAGCATCATGGATGCGCGCCGAGGAGGGCGCTCGCATGGCCAATGCGCTATCCGCCGAAATCAAGACGTTGCTCGACCGGCCAAACGTCGCGCACCTCGCCACCCTCATGGCGGACGGCTCGCCGCAATCCGCGCCCGTCTGGGTCACCCGGGAGGGTGATCGCATTCTCGTCACCACCGGGGATGCTTCGCTCAAGGCGAGGAACGCGCGTCGCGACCCACGCGTGGCGTTGTCCATCACCGACATGGCGGACCCGTACTCGGAGGCGCAGCTCCGCGGACGTGTGGTCGAGTGGCGGCCCGACCGCGAATTCGTGGCCGCCGACGCCGCCGCCGGCAAGTACACGGGCCAGCCATTTCCCTGGCGGAATCCCGATGGGCGCGTGGCGCTCGTGATCGAGGTGGACAGGGCCCGATACACGAAGCTGCCATTCACGCACGCACCGCTGCGATAGACGCGGCTGCGATGTGACCCACGAGGCGCCGATGGCCGATCTGCGGACACCGCTTGACGAGCGCAAACTGGATCTCATCCGCGCATTTTTGCGCAAGCACTTTTCGAATTCGGAGCTGATCGATCGATTCGACTTCGAGGCGACGGCGCAACGGTTCACGCTGGATCCAGGCCGCACCAGCAAGCACACGTTGCTCGTGCCGCGGAAGACGCTCGAGGATACCGGTCTTGAGTCCCTGCTCACGCAGCGGCTTGTCGAAGTTCTGAAGTTGGCCGGCACTCGGCCGGTGACCTTGACGGCCAAAGGCATCAGGTACTGATTAGCCCGCGGCATCACGGGCCGGCCTTCCGTTCGGCGGTCCGGAGCGCTGCGCTGCGCGTGCTTGACCGCGAGGTCCTGCTGGCGCGCGGCCGTCGTTCGTTCGCGGAGGGCCCGGCGAGCCTGCTGCGCCTGCTCGAGCAGCTCTTTCAGCCGCCCGCCGCGTCGGTCGCGTCCTTGTGCGCGGCGATGGCCTGCCGTTGCGCTTCGGTCACGGCCGTCTGCGCCCGCGCCGTGCGTTCCTGACGCGCCGCGCGCTCCGCCTCACGCGCGCGGCGCCGCTCCTGGGCCTTCGCTGCACGCCGGTGGCGCCGACGCGGCGATCCGTGCCGGCGGGGCCGCGGTCTCGGCGCGCGGCCGCGCTCCCGCCTGCCGCTGGGTGCGGCGCATCGCAGGCGGTCGCGCGCCGCCGAAGACGTCGAAGCCCGGCGCCGTCAGCTCTCGTTCGAGATGCCCCGCTTGGAGCGCCGTCCGCGCCTGGGCGTCCACCGCGGCGGCCGTGAGGGTGTTCTGAACCCGCAAGAGCTTGTCGGGGTCGCCCCGCCGCCCGCGTCCCGGAGCATGACGCCCGCCTGCGCGCGGAGGCGCTCGAGGGCCGCACGATGGCCGGCGGTCGCCGTCGCCAGCGTGTCGGCCTGGCCGCGGCCGAGCTGGGCGGCCTTCACGCGCTCGGCCGCCGCGATGAGGGCCTCGACGTCGCCGGGGTGCTCGAGGGCCAGGCGGTTCACGACCCACACCGGCACGCGTCGGGACGCGCCGGGCCTTCACCTGCGCCGCGGTCGTGGTGTCGCCAGCTTCGCGCAGCCGGGCCGCGAGAGCGTCCCGCTGCCGAGCGAACGCCTTCGGCGGGACCGTGGCGAGCGTGGCGAGCGCTTCCTTGAGACTTGCCATCAGGCGGGCCGCTCGCACTCGCATGGCGCCGGCTCGGTGCCCGGCTTGAGCACGATCGGCAGGTCGCACGCGTGGCCGTCGAACCACTCGTGGTGGACGGTCCGCCGCCGGATCGGCCTCACCGTGCTGGTGGGCGCTCTCCTCGCACCCCTTCTTCATTGGCGTCAGCGGGGGCTTGGGCGCCTTCGGAGGCTTCGGGAGCTGGCGAGGCGTGGTCATCTCGCGCTTCGGCTCCTTCGGCTGCTCCAATGGCGGGCCCCGGTGTGACGGCTCCTCGAGCGGTGTGTTCGGCGGCTCCAGCTTGCGGGCTGGTTCGGCGGCGGCATCGTTTGCTGCGCCAGTGCCGCGCCGGCAATCAGGCAGCCCACACCCGCGAGGGCCACGATCCTTCTCCATGGCGTCATGGTCAATGCCTCCGACGAGCCACCGGGCCGTCATGGGCTGCCAGGCTTGGCCCTATTGCTACGATAGACGAGCTGCCGATGCTTTTCATCCCCTGATGCCGCCGCCACCGGCCTGGAGGGCCCGCGCCGCTCGCGGAGCCCAAGCTCGACGGCCAGCACACCCACTGCCAGTGCGTGAGGATCGCATCTACCGATGCGTCCTCGGGCGCGACCTCGACCCGGGCCTCGACGGCTGGGAACCGATGGCGATTGACGAGTGCCGGCATCCGGGGAACCCTGGGACTCCTTACGATGGCGGCTCGCAAAAGACCCTAATGCGATGGCGAACCTGCGCGACGGTGGGATCGCCGTGATAGGTGCCTCCGAGCGAATCGCTAGGCAGCGCCCTCCGGTCGTCTGCCGACCCTCTCGTGCCCTCGATGAGGTGCATCCGACATGACTCCAGGCGAGCGGTCTCCGAACAGAAACACAAACCTCCGGGCCACGTAGTCTCTCGTGGACGACTGACTCAGCTTCCACGCCCCAGCGTCAATGACGAAGTGTGCGATCGTCGTGCCGACGCTGATTCCGACCATGAAGTCGAGCAACCGATTCCATGTCACGCTTCCTCCAGCCCAGTCACTTCCCTTAAGACCCGTCGCATAGTACGCGATGATGCCGACCAGCATCACGAACGCGCCAACGGCCATCATGCTCCTGGATACATCGCGCCGGTCGCCGTTCCTGCCGAGATTGCTCGACAGCACGGTCATGAACACCATGTATTGAGTGCCGTGCCCGATCGCGTAGCTGAAAAACGCTCCATCGAGGTTGTTCCACAGAAAGATGGGAAAGAAGAAGAGAACGAACGTGAAGAAGAACAGGGACTTCGTCGGTGAGAAGTCCTTCCGATTCTTGAGGAATACGTGAATGCTGTACGCCAGAACTCCGATGAAGGCAACATACCCGGCTCGATAGAGCGCATCGGATATTCCGTCCAGATAGCCCGGGGCGATGCCCACTCCGAGGGTCCTGAACGTTCCGCACACTCCACATGCGGTCGCCATCTGCAGCACTCGTTTCTCTGTCTGGCGCGGACGCCATCCTTGGGCAATTGCGACAAACGAGTACACGCCAATGTTCTGGCGCCCGTAGTGGTACGCTTGCCAGGCCCAGAACATGAGATACACGTACACCTGACTCACGAGACCGCCGAAAGCGAAGAGCACCCCTGAGCCGATGCTCAGCGAGATCGGGAGATACAGATACCTCCACCGATTCGCTGGTATCAGACGAAGAAAGTCCCTGTCGACATAGAGAAGAACAGTGGCGGGAACGTGGATTGCACCGATGAGCAATAGCAGCGCTTTCGCGTGCTGAACGGGGGCGGTGGACGTGCCCGACATAGCCACCCCAATGAAGAAGACCATCGGTATCCAAGTGGCAAGTAGCAGTGACAGGGTGAAAACCGGCGTTTGCGGGCGTTCTCAGATGGCAACGAATCGCGGCTCCGGCCCATCATGTGCCGACCCCATGCTCTTGTCTTGTCGTGCGCCACAGGCCTCATCGCCGCGGGGTACATCGCGTTGGCCGTCTTTCAGCACCGGCATTTTCTCACGCATGCGCATGATCTCGGCATCTTTGATCAGGGCGTCTGGCAGCTCAGCCGGTTCCAACGTCCGGCGATGACCGTACGGTTCATGCCATTGCCCAACATGTTCGGGGATCATTTCCACCCGATTATTCTCGTGCTCGTGCCATGGTACTGGGTCTTCGAATCCCCATTGGTCTTGCTGGTAGCGCAGGCGCTCTTGTTTGCGGCGACGGTCCCGCTGGGCTTCCTGAGTGGCCCGGCAGCTCGTTCGACGAGCTACACAATTTCCGCGCGTGCGCAATGCCGAATACATCATCCTTGATCCGGCCCTGTGTTGACTTCGGCACGCCCCAGGGTGTGACCGGCTGCATGACCCGTCGCGCGCATGAATGAGACTTCTATTCACCCCTAGCCGCAGGAGGCCACTTGATGACAAGGCTCGGTCGCACGGTAGCCCTAACAGGTCTGATCTTGTGTTTCGCGGCGGGCGTCGTTCACGCGCAGCGGTCAACCGTCATCTCACCCTTCGGGAATGGCTATATCGCGAATACGCCTGGCCAGTTACCGACGACGATTCAGCCACGCTCGGGAATGGCGCGATCATGAACACGCCAGGACAACTCCCCACCACGATCTCAACCTCTTCGGCAACGGTGCGATTGTGAATACCCCGGGACAGCTCCCGACGACCATCCAACCATTCGGGAACGGACGATCCAGAACACGCCAGGGCAACAGCCGGTTATATGCACGCGAGTCGGCAACATGGTCACGTGTAACTAGTCCGAGGCACAGCTTCCCCGTCGAAGATGGCGCTTTCCACGGGCCACGCTAGCTCACGTAGCCATGCCATCCCGGCATGCTTGAGCAGATCGGAGGTCGGGCCGGGAGTAGCAGTGTTACCGTCCGCCCGCCCCGCACATGGACCTGAGCCCGCTGGCCGTCGAGCTTGGGCGCAGCGGATGCAGTGTGGTCGCAGGGGCGGCGTGACTATAGATCCCCCGTTATAGGTAATCCACACCGCGCCATCTTCGTTCGACATCGGCTGGTGGCACCCGCCACGTCCAGAATGAAGAGGCGACGATGGTTGAGATCGATGGGGCCCTCAATCCACAGCCCTTCGCCCTCCGGACCCCGGTGGCGGAGCACGTCGCGCATCCGCTTCAGGCGCGCTTCCTCGGGCATCTCCTGAGGGTCGAGCTTCATGATCCCGACGATTCCGCACATGCCGACTAAGTCCCCGCTTTCCGAAGCGTGAAGCAGGCCACCTTCTTCTGCGAAGGCTCCGTCTCGGTCAGGCGGCGCAGGAAGAGGCGGGCGAGGGCAAGGTGGGCCGGGTAGAGCAGCATCCGGGCCACCAGGGGAATTCGCCGATTGAGGATCACGTGCTCGACGGGAAGCGTGCGCTCGCCCCAGAAGCTGAGATCGACGAGTGACAGCCCGCTCGGTCGCAGAAGGCGCCGCTCCAGCGTGTCTCGATCATAGAGGCGCTGAAAGAAGACGCGGTCCCCATCCCCCGGCGCCCAGTAGGCGTCGGGGTCACCTCGGTGCTTGAACTCCTCCAGGTAGCCGCGATCGCTCCACGGGACTGTGAGACAGGCAAGGCCGCCCGGCGCGAGCACCCGAGCGATCTCCTGGATGGCGATGGAATCGCCGTCGTCGGGAATGTGCTCGATCGCCGACAAAGAGAACACCCGGTCGAAGAGTCCCGGCGAATACGTGAGGTGCCGGGCGTCTTCACGCCCCATGTGGTACCGCCACTGATCGTGGCCGAGCGCGACGCGGGAGTACAGGCCGTATCGGTCCAAGAAATAGTCGACCAGGTCGGTGGCGTGGACCTCCGCGCGAAGCCTGGCCGCGAGAAAGAGCGACAGCAGCTTCGGGCTCCCGATATCGAGGACTCGCTGACCCTGTCGGACGTCGAGGTGCTGCAAGATGTATCGGGTCTCGACACACCGCACGTACTCGACCGGCAGCGCGAGGCTCTTGAGACCAGCAATGGGTGCCGAGGGCAATGTGCGGGCACCGACCCAGAGCCCGAACAGGTGGAGATCCCAGTCCGAGTAGGCGGCGGAGCCCAAGGCCTCACCGATCCTCGGCGCAGCGAATCTCGCGGCGCTCATCGAAGATCATCCGGATCAGCTGCCCATGCCCCACGAAGGCGAAAGACACTCGGCCGGTCAGAGAGGCGGCACGATTGGGCGCTCCGAGGCCGCTAGCGGGTGACCTGTGCGGTCCGCCCTATCGTGAATCGATACACCGCCAGAACAATGATCGAGCCAATGACGGCCATGAAGAAGCCCACGGGATCGCCTTCCCTGTACCACCCCATCGCACGGCCCAAGAATCCCCCGACGAGAGCGCCCACGATTCCGAGGAGGGCGGTGATGACAAAGCCTCCCGGATCGCGCCCCGGCATGAGGAACTTGGCTACGATACCGACGACCAAACCGAAAAGTATCCACCCAATGATGTGCATGGCATCCTCCTTTGCCGCTCTTAGCGGGCGGCGGCGTGCTGTAAGAAACTACTCGGTAGATCTTCCGCGATCTGCCTCCCACGACGCTCCTGCGGTCACTTCCCCGCGCTCGACTTCCCGCGCTCAACTTCCCGTGTTCAACTTCTCCGCGTTCAACTTCCCCGAGCGCTCTGAGCCGCGAAGAGATTTGCTCCTTCGTTCGGTCTAGCAGTGTCTCTGACCTCCCTTGCGCTGCCAGGAGCAGCCCATCAACCTTTTCCCTGACAGGTCCCGCGTTGCCTTTCATATACTCCGTGAGGGAATCACGGTACTTCCAGGCGACCAACCCTGTAATTGCCGCTACCAGCAGTCTTCCCAGCATGCCTGCGTCCTCCTTAAGTTTTCGGCTCCCGCCCAGCAGAGCATCTCCTGTGCCACATGATTTGGTCGGCGGCGCGATCCTGACCGCCGGCCCGCCTGCACAGGATCGAATGCTCTCGGGTCGGAGCTTGCCACCACATACGCTCGACGGCATCCTATGGCCCATGACCTGCCCCTGAGTGTGGCCAGGAGGAGCGCCAGAGCGCAACCGGGTGCTCGGGACGACGGGCGCCCTTACCCTGCACCGAGAATGCACCAGCGGCCACGCCTGGCACATGCCGCTCGTCATCAAGCCACGAGACCCGGCCGGCGCCCTGTGATTGCGAGGTGGTGAGCTGATGCACCCCGAGATGGCCCAACGAACGGAGGATTGCGATGAGTGACACTACCCATGAGCTGACGCGGAGCGGCCTCAATGCCATGGCTGCGGAGGTGGGCACCGAGGCTGGGCCCGGCGCGACCACGAAGGAGTTCAACCGCGCGCTCATCGAGACGTTCCGGGCCAATCGCGGCGTCGTCCCGGGCGAATTGCAAAGCGCGAACTTCCTGCTGCTGACGACGACGAGTGTCAAGAGCGGTGCGAAGCGCACGACGCCGCTCGTCTACCACCGCATTGGCGGGCGGTTGCTGATTATCGCCTCCACGGGCGGTGGGCCGAGGAATCCCGGCTGGTTCGACAACCTCGCGAAGAATCCCTCGGTGACGGTCGAGCTTGGCGCCGAGACCTGGGAGGGGCGGGCCGTCGTGCTGTCGGGCGCGGAACGCGATGCCCTATTTGCCGCGGTGGTGAAGGCGACGCCGACGTTCGGGCGGTATCAAGAAGGCACGCAGCGCACGATCCCGGTGGTCGAGTTACTACCTGCGAAGTAGTGAACGGGCCATCGGGCACCGACCGACTTCCCGTTGCGTTGCCGCTGTGCTGCGGCTCCAGCGGGGCTGCGGTGTGCGGGGCTGGGGGCGTGATGGCCTGAGCTACCACGTCGATTGCTACCAGCGTCCGACGGATGAGCGCAAGGGCCGCTGAGTCGCCTTACGTTCGGCGAGTGTTAGTTTAGCTCGGCTCGGCGGGATACTCGGTCGGCCGCCAGCACTCGCGGTGATACGCGAAGTGCCCAGCCTGTAAAATCCACGCAGCGGTGATCGGAGCGTTGCAGACGGGGCAGAGCACCCGGCCGGAGTCGTCGCGTGCGATTCTTGAGCCCCGTGACACCTTCCCTTTCCTTGCTCATCACAAAGAAGCATCATGCATGCGCGTCGCACGGATGTCATTGACCGCGGAGGCAATTTCTTTGACACTTGAGACCGACTCCCGGGCTCATGACTACGGTCGAGCATTGACGCCGAGGGCAGGGCTTCCAGCCCCTTACGGTGGCGCGTGTCGCCCGGCGCAGGTATCACGGATGCCTCAAAGGAGCAGCGTAGAGTGAGCGCGATCCGATTGTCGGGACGGGGCGGATAGATGGACACCGCGGAGAGATCCCGTCGCGGTCGCCTGCTCTACGTCGCGCTGGGCTTCCTCGGGCTCGATGTGCCGCCGGCCGCGATGCCGACCGGGCCTGCGCGCGCTCCACGAGTGGCTCGACACCTGGCATGGCATCGGTCTGATTTTGATACAGGTAACCGTGGATAGGTACGGCCACTTCATTCCGGGAAAACCGGGGGAGCCGTCGAGCGGTTGGCTGCGGCGACTGAGTCAGCCGATGCCTCAGCCCTCGGAGTCGGTCTCACCGCTCTCCAACTTTGACGCATCTAAGACAATGGAGACGGTCAGTCGGTGATGTTCTGCAAATGCCTGATGTATTGGTGCCCCCGGGGTGATCGAGGTCACGCCTGAGGCAATGTAGGCTAACTCATCGATTCCGTTGCTCTCTTCAACAGGCTCCTGAATGGGATTGTAGCAGGCTTGTAGAGCAATCGGCTGTAGTTTCCGAGCGGCTTTCGCTACTCGCGGTCAGGGGTGTCCCTGGTCACGTCGTCGGTGTCGCTGGAGTTCCGGGGCGATCCCGTGGCTGGCGGCGACCACGGGACGGTCATCGTGGCGTCGAAACACGTACGGCCCTTGTGCAGACCGGTTCACGTAGGAGCCGTTGTACCGACACAAGGCAAGCAGGGACCAGCTCAACGTACCAGAGCGCGAGCTGACGAGCCTGGATGCGAACCTCAGATGATGTCGAGGAGCGCTTCTGCCGGCGCCTGGGGTGGATGAGTGTGCCCCTGACCGCCGACACCGCCCACGGACCACCCGAGATCTTCTCCCTTCCCGCCCACGTCACAAGATCGGGGATCAAGCGAGGGAGGCAGGTCGTAGGGAATGCGAAAGTCCGTCAGGAGTGCCTCGATTCGCTCTCCAGAACGAAGCCGATCAAATGTATCCTCGTCCCGCCCTCCATGTGTAACGAGATGAACCCAACTCAAGCGTTCGAGCACCGCATGGGCTAGTACGAGACTGCCCTCAATCGCACCGGCGTTGAGGTTGGCGTCTACGTACCAGAAGATTATCTCGGCCAACGGCTGGCGCCAGGTCGCTTGGTTCCATAAGTCCCGGAACCCTCCGAACACGGCTCCCGCTTCTGGGCGTCGGTGCTCGGGAACCACGTGTGGACCCCTTGCCAGTCCGTGACGCGGGCGCGACTCAGCCACTCGGTCCAGAGTGGTTGACGCGCGCCCATGCCTTCGACGATGATCGGCGCACACCAAAACCCGCGAGCAAATGACAGGAAGAAGTGAAGGCAGATGAGGACATCCTCGGCGTCGCTAGAGGCGAACCGAGCGCCGTCTCTTCGCGCGAGCGTGCCCACGTGTCCCACCGCGTACCCGCCGTGGGCTTGAGAAGGCGTTTGATGCGATCGTAGTCGGGCACCTGGTCGAGCTGAATGGTCCAGTCGACGCCCTCCAATGTGAGACGCAGGGGACCACCACCTCCCGTTGGCGAAGCGAACCGACGCGCCACCGTACTTGTGGAAGTTCGGTAGGTGGAGCCTCATGGCCCGGATTCGTCGATCCCGTCCGAGCCGTAAGCGCCGGTGAAGGTCGCCGCTCACCGCGCCCCATGTCGTGCTGCTGACCACCGCCGTCACCCCCTTTCACCGGGGACAGTGAGCGTCCAGCCATCGCTGGGCTCCTCTATGAACCCGCCACCCGTGACGCGACCGCGAAATGCCACAGTCGGATGTGGAAACCACCTCACCTCGATGGTTCCCCTAAGTCGCCATTCGCGCCCACCACGCCCAAGAACGAATGGTCCTCTGTAGACGGTCAGTGGTTTATTCGGGGGGTGAACGGGGTACTGAATCTCCGCCGCAAGGGGTAGGTGGCGAGTCGCTGCACGTAGCAAGGCCAATGCGCGCCTGCACTTTGATCTAGCCATCGTGTAGACGCAAGTATTTGATCCTACGTTCGCACTCTGCCAAGCCGAACTTACTCTCCCGCATGTGGAACCAATCTCCCGCCTCACCACGCTCCCCGCACTAACCACGTGATGTCACCCGAGGAGCTTCCGCTCCCGTGGATGATCCCGCTACCGCAGTAGTCCCACCCTCGGCCAACTCTGGTCCTCCCTCGCGCCCGTTGTGAACTCGTGATGTGGAAGGTGCCTCGCACGATGAACGCTGAGCATCCCACTCCGAACCCACACCAGGAGGACAACAGCATGAAGGACTTCACGATGCGCGTACAGGCCGACAACTTCACCATCATGACCCTCACCCTCCACAAGCTCGGGAACGGAGTCAGGCTTGAGCAGGAGTTCGACGGGATCTGGGACGCCGAGGGCTTGCGGAAGCTCGCGGCGGTGGCGAAAGGCGCGGCGGAACTTCTCGACGCCTAGCAGCGCGTCGTAGTAGTCCACCCCAAAAGCGGGACCAAGGGGAGTCGGCGGGGATGACCTCGCTGGCTCCTCGGGTGCGCCGGACCCTAGCCCCTGAGGGTAGGTGTATCCGTCCGTGGACTCTACTGCCAACCCCGGCCCTCACTGGGCTCGCCCTTGATGAGCGCGAATAGAAGGCTGACAGAACCTCGCGAGATCGGCCCCACTAGCACAGGCCAGCCGTGAACGGAACAGATCTCAAAATCGGAGGGGAGGGATCGAATCACGAGCTGACACGGCCAGCCGCTTCATAGAAGTCAACATTAGCCCGTTCCCCGCGGCGGTCGCCCCGCGAGTGGCCTTCGGTCGCCTGACGTAATCTGCCAGACTCAGACACCGGCCGCCCGAGGAGCCGATGCCACAGCGTTCATTGCTTATTGCGCCAGCATTCCTCCATCCACCACGAGGGAAGTGCCGGTGGTAAATTTCGCGTCGTCGGAACAAAGGTAGAGGACCGCCGCGGCGATTTCTTCGCCGGTGCCAATGCGCCCGACCGGATGAAGAGACGTGAAGTAATCGCGCATCTCGCCTTCTTTTCCGACAAAGCGATCAACCATGTCGGTTGCGACACCGGCGGGGGCGACTGCGTTAATACGGATATTTTGTTTGGCGAACTCGAGCGCGAGAGCCTTGGTGAGGCCTTCGACCGCGTGCTTGGACGCGGTGAGGATGCTGACCTGGCCCATGCCAACGTGACCGGCAACGGCGGATGTATTGACGATCGCGCCGCCGCCGGTCTTGAGCATAGCAGGGATTTCCTGACGCATGGAATTCAGGACGCCCCAGACGTTGATGTCGAAGACGCGGCGGTATTCGGCTTCGGTGGCCTGATCCAGCGGGCCTTTCCATTCAACGCCAGCATTGTTAAAGGCAACGTCGAGACGGCCAAACTTGCCGACCGTGAAATCGACCATCGCTTTGACATCAGCATCTTTCGCGACGTCCGTACGGACGAACGCCGCATCGCCGCCGAGTTTCTTAATTTCGTCGACAACCTGCGCACCTTCTTTCTCGCGGCGACCGGTCAGAACGACCTTTGCGCCAGCGCGAGCGAACTCGATCGCAGTGGCTTTGCCAATACCGGATGTTCCTCCGGTTACCAGCGCGACTTTGCCTGAGAATGTTTTGTTATTCATGGTTTAGCCTTTCGTTGTTTGTTATTTCTAGAGGGACTGAAGTGTTCATGAGTAGACCGATATGGCTGGAGTATGCTCTCTAACTTTCATAAACGCACAGGGAGACCTATTTTCGCGAGCAGGCTTTTGTAGCGTGCGTCATGCCACGCCAAGGGAGAGCGCAATGCCAGAGCAGGGTGAGTCTGGTCTCTGTCCTGTTTCCGCCGACCCGCACAAAGGCACGAGTCTCGAAAGGAACACGAGTACTACGACTGTCCGCACTGCGGTCGGTTTAGGTTGACGCGGCAGGCAAGGTGGAACCTGAAGTCAACGCTTGAGCGAGAACCAGAGAAAGCGATGCTCCTAGCGCACCTCCTTCGCCGCATGCAAGCGGGGTCAGAGTGGCCCCTTGTAGACGAAGAGATGCTCGAACAGCTCTTGGCAACATCCCAGCTTCCCACGGTGGCGGAGCAAGGGGACAACCTCGTCCGGTGGCTTGGTGAGCAGTATCGACCAGGGGAAAGCGCGGATCTCACCTACAGGAACCATGGTGCGATCATCGGCGCGCACTCTGACGTCGGCTTTGGGTTCGTCGTGAGTGGCCTATCCAGAAGAACACTACTCGACGGTCCCGTGTCGGAAGGCCACGGTGAAGGGCGATCTCACCGCAGCACATGTCATGCTGACGTTCGAGGGTTGGGAGCGCTACCAGGAGTTGAAGATGGGCGCTGCCAGCGGGAGACGAGCGTTCATGGCGATGCCCTTCGGCAACCCGGAGCTAACCAGGATCGTCACAGAGTTCTTCATTCCAGCCGTCGCTGAAACGGGGTTCGAGCTTCGGCGCAGCATCGACCACCAGCCAGCGGGCCTGATCGACGAGCAGATGCACGTTGACATTCAAGCGGCGTGGTTCCTTATCGCTGATCTGACCGATGGGGAACCAAGGGGCATATTGGGAAGCCGGGTATGCGGAGGGCTTGCGCAAGCCGGTCATCTACACATGCAAGAAGTCCGTGTTCGAGACCGAAGGCACGCACTTTGACACCAACCACCGTGTTCACGTCCTGTGGGACGCGGAGAACCTCTCTCTGACGCCGTAGGGAGACTCAAGGCGATCATCCGGGTCAGCATCCCGGAGGCGAAGCGCGAGGACGACGGGTGAGCGACCAACCCGCTAAACCCCACTGGCTCGTCCGGTGCTCTTGCGGCTGGACGACAACGCTCTCGGCTGAGTGGGCGGCTCAGTCCGCAGCGAAGATCCACGCTTCCTGGTGGACCAAGAGGGCGAGCACCGGTGTCCGCGGTGGCGTCTGGCGAACCTGGAAGGGTGCAAGACCCGCCTTCGCTCTGGGAGGACCAGGACGGCGAGCGCTGATCGGCGAGTTTCGAATTCTGCCGGAAAATGTGAAAGCCTATCCGCTAGGTCGCTCGCCTGATCCCCCGTGGCCCCTTCGCCCTTCCTCGCTCCACCCGCCCGCCCCTTCGCGAATGAGGACGCCCATGCTGACCTCGGGGACACCATCGGCTTCCGGTAAGCGCTCGCCCGGGGTTTCGACCGTCGGCGCGAGAGCGCGCGGGAACGGCTCGCCGAGGCGCGCGCGTTACCCGCGAGGCGGAAGCGTTCGGCGCCGAGTGCGAGGCGGAGGCGCCGTCAGCGTCCCTGAACTCCGATGTCCGCGTCCGTCAGCTCTGAGGCGCGGCTGCGAGCCGGGGCGTCCGAGCACATCGCGATCTTCTGCAGGACATTCGAGACCAGCTCGACGTCTTCACATGGGCCCCGGCGTCGTCGGTGTCGTCGAGCGTGGGGGCGCCTCGATCCGTACACCGGCAAGCGACCGCCGCACCGGTTCCTCAGCAACGCCGACTCAGTCCTGCGTGGCGCCAGGACGCGCTCCTGCCGCGCTCCGCGCCGCCGAGGCGCTGCAGTTCGAGCCGCTGGACGACGAGGCCATCACCGCGCGCATCACCGCGCTGAGGATGGCATCCCCGCGGTCGAGCCGTTCACCGTCGAGGCCCCGACCCTTCACGCCGGGCGAGCGCGCCGGGCGATCGAGTGGCGGGTGGCCGAGCAGGAGGCCGCGCGATGACTTCGCCGAGTACGTGGACGAGCTGACAGGAACGACGCGCGCCGGCCGATGGGGCTGTGGGGGTCCCGTCGGCGCCCCCGTCGCCTACCGGAGTGCCGGTGAGCGGCGCCAGGCGCCAGCGCGCCCGGCACCGAAGCGCGGGACGGCGGCAGCTCACGACGACGCTGTGGCATTCAGGCTCGAGGAGCACCCGCAAAGCCGCGGAGCACGACCAGGTAGTCACCAGGCTGCGGAGGTTGCGGTGATGCGCTGCGTGTTCCCGCCAGCCCTGACGTCCGCACGACGGCGCACCCTCGGGTCTTGACTTGCCCCGGTTTCGTGGACACCTATCCTCTGAGGAGAGGAAGGAGGTCCCAATGCCCAGGACACGTCGACCGTATTCTGCGGAGTTCCGCCACCGGCTGGTCGAGTTGGTGCGCGGCGGCCAGAGCCCCGAGGAGCTGGCCCGCAAGTTCGAGCCCTCGGCCAACGCCATCCGGAACTGGGTGGTGCAGGCCGCGCGGGACGCGGGCCGCCGCCCGGATGGCCTGACCACCGACGAGAAGGAAGAAGTGCGGCGCCTGCGCCGAGAGGTGCGCGTGCTGCGGGAGGAGCGCGAGATCCTCCGAAAAGCCGCGGCCTGGTTCGCCAAGGAGACCACGTCGATCCCGTCGCGGGATTCGAGTTCGTGAAAGGCCACCAGGCCGACCATCCGATCGCCACCGTGTGCCGCGTGCTCGGGGTCTCCCCAGCGGGTACTACGCGTGGCATCAGCGCGCCCCGTCGGCGCGGACGCAGCGGGACGCCGAGCTGACGATGCAGCTGCACACGATCCACCTCGAGTCCCGGGGCACATACGGGGCGCCCCGGGTGCACGCGGAGCTGGCCGCCCAGGGCATTCACGTCGGCCGCAAGCGGGTCGCGCGGCTGATGCGGGCCGCCGGCGTGCGGGGCGTGAGCCGCCGCAAGTGGGTCACCACCACGACGCGGGATCCGGAGGCGCGGGCCGCACCGGACCTCGTGCAGCGGGATTTCCACGTCGACGGACCCGACCGGCTCTGGGTCGCCGACATCACCTACGTGCCCACCGGGGCGGGCTTCCTCTATCTCGCGGTGGTCCTCGATGCCTGGAGCCGGCGCGTGATCGGTTGGGCGATGGCCACGCACCTGCGGACCGAGCTGGTGCTGGCCGCGCTGAACATGGCCCTGGAGCAACGCCGCCCCCACGGCGTCATCCATCATTCGGATCATGGGTGTCAGTACACGGCCATCGCCTACGGGCAGCGCTGCTTGGCGTTCGGCGTCCGGCCGTCGATGGGGACGGTCGGCGACGCCTACGACAATGCGCTGTGCGAGAGCTTCTTCGCGACCCTGGAGTGCGAGCTGCTCGATCGGGAGCGGTTCCGGACCCCGGCCGAGGCACGCCGGGCGGTGTTCGACTACATCGAGGGCTGGTACAATCCGCGGCGGCGCCACTCGGCGCTGGGCTACGAGTCGCCCCTGCGTTACGAGCGCATTCATGCCGCCGAGGCCCTTCGAGCACCGGCGCCGGAGAAAGCGAGGGCCGTAGAGCCTCCAGAAGCGATGTTGACCGAGGGGGTGCTATCTCGGTATTCCCCCAAACTGGCCTTACCACCGCTCGCACCAACCGTCGTGGTAGAGCATGAGCCAACGGTGTGCACCCTACCGGTCCACACCTCAGCAGTTCACCGTCCACCAAACCGGGGCAACTTCACTCGATTGCCAGAGGAAGGCCACCTGAGCAACCTTAGGGAAGGCTTCGCTTGAGCAGTTCCAACCGTTTGCCATCTAGATCTTGCGCCATGATGGTAAGACCGGTGATATTGCCTCCTGGTTGCGCCAGACTGGAAACGAACCCACTTCCTACCGGGTCGCTAGCACCCGCGAATACGATGGGCATTGTCGGGCTCGCCTTCTTGGCAGGTAAAACACCCGTGGCGGCGGTAACGATGACGTCAACTTTGAGCTGGACCAGTTCGGCTGCAAGGTCAGGCATCCGTTCGAGTTTCCCTTCGGCGTATCGGTATTCAATGAAAATGTTTTTCCCTTCGACATAGCCAAGCTCGCGCAGTCGTTGGCGCAATGCTTCGACGCGAGCCGAAAAGGTGGACGCGGGGACGCGATCAGTATTCCCTAGCCGGGAATTTTTGCCGCCTGCTGCGCCTCGGCGGCGAGCGGCGCGACGAGCGAGAGGATCAGGCCGGCAAGGATGCGTCGTCGTCTCATGAGGCCCCCTTCCCCAGCGTCGTGAGCGCCGCCTCGAGCAGCGCTCGATGTCCTGATCCCGTCACCGCGCTGGCGTTTCACAGATCCCGCTCCTGCCGCTTCAGCCACTCTGCGCCCATCGGCCCGAGCGGCTGGCTCGCCTGGCGCAGCACGGTCAGCGCATCCTCCGCGGTGCGGACCAGGCCGGCCTCGAGCGCACCTACGAGCGCGTAGTAGAGCAGCCGCTCGGCCTGGGCGTTCATCGATTCCGAATCCGCGCCGGCCTCGAGCTGGGGCACCACGGCGCGGCAGTCGTGCAGGAGCGCGAAGAGCCGCTCCAGGAGCGCGTGTGCCTCGGCGGCCGGCTCGTTGTCGCTCATGGTCACGGCCGCCGCTGCTCCGCCAGCACGTCGACGAAGGTCGCAAGCATCGTGCGGAGGAGCCCCGGCAGCAGGGCCACCACCAGGTGCGGCGCGTGCCCCTCAGCCGCTGCATCAGGAGCACGACGGCGCGCGAGACGATCGCCTCGCGGGCCTTCGGTTTGACCGGGCCGGTGCGCGTCTGCAACTCCCAGGTGCGAACGCACTCCCGCACGGTGGCCTGAATGAGGTTGTGCCAGTCGGGCTCATCGGCCATCGCCAAGTACCCCGGGTGTGCGATCCTCCCGCCATGCCCCGCGCACCGCGTCGAGGTTCTCCGTCTCCTGACGAGCGCCAAGCCGCGCTCCCACTCGCCGCTGCCCGCCGCACGGCGCCCACTCCGGAGCAAATCGCCAAGGCGGCCGTCGCCAAGCGCTACAAGCGCACCCCGGCAGGCAACCTCATCGTGCCGCTCACCGTGTACCTGGCCCCCGCGGTCGTGGAGCGGCTGACGGCGCGGGCGTTGCGGGAGGGCGCTCACAGCCTCGCGGCGTGGCTGCAGCCACGATTGAACCGTGCAGGAGAGGCGCCATGGAGCCCTCCTGCCGGCCAATAATCAGCGCACCGGCACCCGCGGGGTGGCTGTCGCCCGACAAGCACTCCCAGGGTTGCGTCGTGGTCACGCGGACCGGGCCTGGATCTATCTGGAAACTGGTCGTCAGCTGAGTCGTGCGCGGCGTGCCCCCACAGCGGCGGTTTTGGCTGGGAGTCGAACTCCGGCGACGAGCCGAAAACTCACCACCCCTGACCCCATGGCTCAGGTCCAACCGAAACTTCTGGCGGTTCCCCCCCGGCGTTTCGGAAGGTGGCCCATCGGCATCACCGCCAGAGCGTGCGCCTGCCGGCAAAGGGGAAGGAGGCGTCGGCGACCAACTCCACACCTGCTTCGTTGAGGACGCTGGTAGTCGTCTGCGATGGAGGCCCCAAGATCAAGATCGAGGGCCGCGAGGAATGCGCCGGCAACCTGCCCCTCAATTGTGGCCTTGCATTCGCGGTTCCTAACCGTTCCGCCCGGCTTTGCTTGATGACAACCTGTATTGCTGTCTCAGGCACGTCAGCGTGAATTGCGTCACTAAGCCGCTCGTGATACTGAAGTCGGCGGTAGGGCTATTGACACCGATAACACCCCCAGAAAGGGTAATAGAGACCGGGTCGTCCACGGTGAACTCCGCATCAAAAAACTGCGCTCTGATGGGTCTCCCTGAAAAGTTTCTGACATCGAGCAGCAAGTTACCTGGATGAAGGGGTTATATCGAATGGGGTTTGTAGAGTGATGACTATGTCAAAATCGCTTTGGCCCTGCCGGAGAGGCCAGTAAATGCGCTGGAAAGCGAGAGTGACCCACTGAACACCACCGCGTCACCGACCGACACCCACGTTATCGGCAAAGGTTACGCTCAAGGCATCTGGGGCCGCGCTTGTGGTCGAAAGATTGATCTGGAAGTTGGAGATAGTGGACCTGAAAGCTACTGGCGAAATTGCTGTCGGGGCGAAAGGCGATGTGGGTGATGACGTGCGGCTCGGAGAGGGATAGAAATTCCGACGCGGCGAACACTTGCTGATGCCGCTGCGAGGCAGACCCGAGAACCCGATGTTGAAGGGAAGCACCAGCAGCGAGTTGCCCTCTACAGCGGCCAGGCGGTTGGGGATCACGTGATCACGGCGGCACTCGCCACGCTTCCGGCAGTATTACCCACGTCACCAGAACCAGCGCCATTGCCCTAACGGTCGAGTCTGATCGAGCTATAACCGGTGCCGTGGATGAAGAGAAAGGCGACGTACCCTTCTGGGGGAAGTTCTGGAAGTCAACCCCAGGCCCCGGTGCCACCCGGGAGAAAGGTACGCCACCAATGTTGGAGCTTATCACTGCAAAGGCGACGGCGGAGCCGGAGGCGGCGGTCCGCGGCACGTTGGATGAGCTGGCCCGGGAAGGAGCCCGCCGGATGATCGAGGCCGCGTTGCAGCTCGAGGTCGAGGAGTACGTCAACCGACATCGGAGCGAGCGCGATCCGGCCGGCCACGCCGTGGTCGTGCGCAATGGGATCGCCCGCCCGCGGAGCGTCACGACGGGGGTCGGGCCGATCCCGGCGGCCGCGCCGCGGTGAATGATCGCCGGATGCGGTGACGAGCAAATACCGTAACTGGAACGAAGTAAC